>Ga0075012_10004448_pt1 | contig 13031 bp, 11 predicted proteins | sample All_14_2_FD_71474 | JGI IMG/M metagenome (GOLD analysis project Ga0075012, IMG submission 71474) | Freshwater microbial communities in response to fracking from Pennsylvania, USA - Allegheny Zone_MetaG_DW_15 | ecosystem: Environmental > Aquatic > Deep subsurface > Groundwater > Drilled... | reverse complement strand
GTGTGGGGGATCGCCGAAAGGCTTTTCAGTTGGCCTGGCGTCAGATCCCAACCGGCGACCATGGCCGGGTCCGACAACAGGCTGAGATTCCGTTTGTCGGCGAACAGGGCATGGTTGCGGGGGTTGGGCGTCAGAACGACAGCGCCGTGGAGATAGGCGTCTCGCAAAGCTTCGTGGCCTGCGGCGTCGAGGGAAAAGTCGACGAGGCGGTTGTAGACGAGGTCCACGGTCTGCCCCTCATGTTCAAGGCGTCCCTCGGAAATCCGGAGTTCGGAGGGATCGACGACACAGGCCTTCACGCCGCGCTGTTCGAAGAAACGCTGGGCCAGCAGGAACTCCGGGTAGAGGAACTGATCTTTCGGGCCGTCGTCGACGATGGCGATCGTCCGTGGCTGACCGACGCGACCCTGCAATTCCCATTCGTCGATAAACATTTGCCACACGAGCGCTTCGAACTCGCCAGGCGCGTCTGCGCGTCTGGCGTCACGCGCTTGGCGGCAACAGGCCTCTTGGGCGCGGGCCAGCAAGGCGTTCAGGAAGGCGCCCCCGGCATTCGTATTCACTTCGATCAGCTTGGGGCCGCTGCCGCCAAGATGAAAATCATAGCCCATGAAGACGCCGCGGGGGCCGAAGTCGTGGCGGGCGATCGCGGGAGCCCAGCCAAGCACCTCTTCCTGATAGGCCGTGTCGCCGGTCGCCGCTTCGATGGCCGCGACGACGTCGAGCATGGCCTTGACGTCGTGCGTGGAGATGAAGACGGGCCCGCCGGAGAACAGATTCGGCCTTGAGGCGAGCAGCGCGCCAACGAGGTCCGGATCCCCGGCCTCCGCACGGATCGCCGCACTCAAGCTGGATCTGTCGAGCGTGATGCAGAAGCAGTCTCTGTTGAGCACAGCGTCGCGGGCGCTGTCCCCGATGCCGCCGGTTTCACCCATCCGCTCCTCCTTTTCCGACGGCGGCGCGAACGGCGGTTTCGCCTGCCGACCGGCGCCGCCTGGGCAGACTATGGAGCGTCAAGCCTGCGCGCATCATGTCGGCACGGAGCCGACCGCGCAGTCGGGCTCACGTCGACCCGTCTTGAAGCCTCCGCCGAAAGCCATCCAGACGAGGTAGAGAGACATCAGCGCTCCGCCGAAACAGAAGACCGAGACATAGGCGTAGGCGAAGAAGGCGTAGGTGACCGCCATGACGGCGAACACCAGCAGACCGAAAACCTTGACGTTGCGGTCCCACGACAGGAGGAGCGAGCCCGCCACGATCGCCATGTAGATCACGTAGGTTCCTTCCCGCCCTATGATGAAGTCCAGAAGCTCGGTGCTTTGATAGACGATCGCGTTCGGCAGGAATCTCACCGTGAGCCAGCCTTCATGCGCGAAATAGGGGACATACTGCAGGCCTCCCAGCATCCCGCCCAGGACGGCCATGACGAGAAACAGGGGTTTGCGGCGAGAGCCTTCTATGAGGAAGACGGCGACCGGCACCCATACGGGCCAGGCCAGCCAGGAGAAGAACATATAGGCCAGGGAGTACCGGGCCACCGCGACCTGATCGTCGAGCCCGCCGGCGGTCCAGACCAGACCCTCGAACATCTGCTGAAGGCCGAACAGAAGGGGCAGGGCGAACAAGGCGGCATAACGCCTGTCCGTCCGTAGTCCCCGAACCAGGGTGACCGTGCCGACCGGGATCAGCACGACGGCGGCGGCATAACTGACGGCGGCTGAAAGGCAGATGGCTTGCGTCCTGTCGCCGGGTCGATCCGGTGCGTACGACCTGCGGCTCCTTGGGGGGACAAAGCAAGCCTGCGGATCACGGTCGGGTATTGATCCCGATCAATGCACGGACCGCTGGGGGCTTCAAAGTGGCCGCCACCGTTTATCCAGGAGCTCCCGATGAATCGCCGCCGCCTCCTCGAGGGCAGTCTGCTGGGCGCCACGGCGCTCGCTTTCGCAGCCCCGCAAGTTTCGTGGGCCAAGAGCTTCATGGCTCGGCCGGCGACCGTCCCCGTACAGCTTCGGATCGCCCGGCGAACCATCGAGGTCAACGGAAGGGCGGCAAGCGTCTTCGGGTTGCGTCAGCCGAATGGAACGCCCGGCCTGGCCTTGCGGGAGGGGGACGCATTCAATGTGATGCTGGAGAACGATACGGATGAGGCGACCATCATTCATTGGCACGGCCTGACACCGCCTTTTGCAAGCGACGGGGTGGCGGGCGCCGCTCTCCCGCTCATGGCGGCCCGCACTGAACGGAGCTTCGATTTTCCGGTGGGTGCGGCGGGAACGCACTGGATGCATGCCCACACACTGCAGGAGCAGGCGTTGCTGGCGGCTCCTCTGATTGTCCGAACCCTGGCGGAGGAGCGGCGCGACGAACAGGAGATCATCGTTCTCCTGCATGATTTTTCGTTTTCCTCCCCCGAGGAGATCCTCGAAAGGCTGAAATCACGCGGCAGCCCGGCGCCCGATCATGCGCCGATCGCCGGCATGGCGCCGACGACCGCCTCGACCGACGGCGTCGGGATGGCGATCGACATCAATGACGTCGAGTACGACGCCTATCTCGCCAACGACCGAACCCTCGGCGACCCTGAAATCGTTGCCGTCGAACTCGGCGGACGGGTGCGGCTACGGGTTATAAACGGGGCGACGGCTACCGCCTTCACCCTGGATCTGGGTGAGGTCGACGGGGAGGTGATCGCCGTCGACGGGCAGCTCGTCCAACCGGTCAAGGGCCGGCGCTTTCCTGTGGCGATGGGGCAAAGGCTCGACGTCCGTCTACAGTTGCCGCGCGAGGTCCGGTCGTTTCCGGTCCTTGCTCTTCGGGAGGGCGCCAGGCAACGGACGGGCCTGATCCTTCAGCCCCCGGGGGCGACCGTTTCCAGACTGCCTGAACTGTCCGTCGATGACGCTCCCGTGCTGGATCTGGATTTTGAAGCTCGCTTGTCCGCTCTGGTTCCGTTGGAAAACCATTCGGATCACAGGGCCTTCGATCTGGCGCTGACCGGATCGATGGCGACCTATGGCTGGGGTCTTGAAACCGCTGAGCCGATGGTGGTGCGCCGGGGTGACCGGATCGAGGTCACCATGCTCAACAAAAGCATGATGTCCCATCCGATGCACCTCCATGGCCATCATTTTCAGGTGGTGGCGATCAATCGTCAGCGGTTTTCCGGCGCCATGCGGGATACTGTGAACATCCCACCCCAGCGGTCGGTCACCATCGCATTCGATGCCGGCAATCCCGGTCAGTGGGCTTTCCACTGCCATCACCTCTACCACATGGCGGCGGGAATGATGACGCAGCTCTCTTATTCAACCTAGACTGACGTCGTCGAGCGGCGAACGACCACACTCCGGGCATGGCCGCAGGCCGTCGGAGGCCGTGGGTCTTGCCTGACCGCTGGAGCCGCCGACCGGGCGCCGGTTCAACACGACGATCGCCACCAGCGGCCGCGGGCCATGCCCTCGAGGTCGCCTGCGCCGGGGTCAAATACTGTTTGCTGAGCGCGTCGGGTGGCGGCGGCGCGAACCCCAGCGTTTGACGGGATAGTGAGCACCGGGGCGGCCTCGCCGGTCAGGACGGATTCCTCGACGCTCAGCCGCTCTCCGTCCGCGGCCCAACCCGTGTGGAGCAGGACCTTGGGGCCGGCGATTGCCGGCCTCCATTCAAGTCGCTCCTCACTCGCAGCCCTCGGAGTATTTCACGCGTGCATGCGAATTTCGTTGGCGTGCGGCGGATAGGGGGCGACGGGAAGCTGATCGATCGCCGTTCCGCTCAGCGTGCTGGCGAAGCCGTGGTTGACGTCCCGGTGATGGGCCTCGTCGGCCCGTACCATCAGCACGACGTCGCGCAGCGTCGCGTCGGCTGGCAGCTTCCAATAATGGATGGCGATGTCCGGCGCCGGAACATTGGGCGAGCGGCCCTCGTCGATCTCCTTCAGATACAGGGTGTAGCTGATGACGGCCTCCTCCTCGAAATATCCGACCACCCGGTGGGCCGTGCGCGACGAGATCAGGTAGAGCCCGAAAAAGCCGATGTAGAACACCGCCTGGGCCAGCTGGATCACCAGCCGCTCGAACCATGTCGGCTGGGCCACGGCGATGAAGGTCATCAGATGCATCCGCTCGTTCTCGGCCTCCTCCATCAGGGTGCGGATCCAGCCGTCGTCGTCCTTCATCTGTCGCAGGCATCTCAGGTGAGTCAGCGTGGCCCCGACCATGCCGGGCACGGCGGCGACGGTTTCCAGCACGATGGCCCGGTGACCGTATTTCTTGGCGAAGAAGGTGTCGGCGCAGACGCGCAGCAGTTTGGTGAAGCCGAGGGCGAATTTATCAGAAAAGCCTCGCGGCACATGGTGGACGGCGGGTTCGGCGACCTTCTCCTCCGCCAGGGCCCGGTCGTCCGGAGCGAGAATTCTATTGACCATCTGCAAGTCCTTTCAGGACGCCGTTTGTGGTTAGGGGAGACAAATGATGGATACCCGCGTACCGGGCCGCGCGTCGGCGAGCTCGACGCGAGCGCCCAGCTGACCAGCAAGAGCCTGAATGATCCCGGTGCCCAGACCTGGCTTGACCGTCTGGGATCCGCTGGGCATGCCGACGCCGTTGTCGGTCACGCTGAGGATCCAGCCATCGCCTCGGGCGTGGTAATCGACGACGATGTCGCCGTTTCGGTCGTCGGGAAAGGCGTGCTTCAGCCCGTTGATGACCAGCTCGGTGACGATCAGACCCAGGCTTACGGACATGCCGGATGAAGCGATGCTGTCGTCCACGGATACGGTCAGCGCCAACTGGTTGTGGTCTCTGATCATCGAGTCGCCGATGCTCCGACACAGGTCGGTGAAATAGGCCCGGAGTTCGACGTCCCCCGTCGTGGATCCGGCCAGGTGCCGTTGCACGGCCGCGACGGACAAGATGCGCTGATGGGCGTCTCGCAAATGGCTTCGGCTCTCATCCGATCCGACCGTTCGAACGCCCTGCATCAGGACGCTGGCGATGATCTGGAGACTGTTGGCGACCCTGTGCTGCACCTCCTGATACAGCAGCGCGTTCTGACGGATGAGTTCGTCCTTCTGACGATCCTTCGCCCTGGGGATCGTCACATCCGTGATCGTCAACAGGAGCCGCACGCCCTGATCCGGCCCTGGGCTCAGGCGACGCGCATGAAAGATCAGATGCTTGGGTGGCCGATCGGCGAGCACCAGATCCATCTCGTAGGCACGGATGTCAGCCTTGCCATAGGCGGTCGCTCTCAGCAGAGACCACAGCTGCGGCACATTCCATTCGCCGGCGCCCAGATCCGCCAGCCGGCAACCCGGGATAGCGTTCGGGTCGATGTCGAAATCCTCGAGGAACGACTGACTGGCGGCCACGACCTCGAGTTCACCGTCCAGCAGAAGCACGGGGGCGACCGAGGCGTTGATGAGCGACAGCGCGAGAGACATCGATATATCGGGCACGGGCACGGGCACGGTCGATGTCGGCATGAACGATCCCTGTTGAATGTCGCGGAGCCGGCCGGGCCCACGCCTTGGGCCGACCGGTCAAGGCAGGCTAGCCCTGCGGGCTGACAACTGCCTTGATCCAGATCACGGGGGCGCTGCGACCGGCGTTTCGAACGGCGGGAAGGCGATCAAATCAAATGGCATCCGGGCGGGTGGCGTCAGGCTCTCGGCCGCCTGGTCCCGCAGGTTCGCCTAGCGAGAAACATTCCGTTCGGCTTCGGCCATCGACGGCCGAGATCGCGCAGATCAGTTCCGGTTTCACATGGATGATCGCCACGGAACTGGTCGCCGGGCAGTAGACGCTCACCATCGGCCAGCGCTTGAACATCATCTGGTTGAGCCGTTCGACTTCGCCGGCGTCCGTCACCTCGGTCGCGTGCGCGGCCATCGAAACCCCGACGGCGCCGCCCCGCTCCGCCAGCGAGTGGATCGAGACCGAAACACGATCATCGGCCTGGAGATTGGCCAGTTTCTGGCTCTCGCGGCCGCTGACGAAATACAGGTTCAGCCCGTCATTCAGATAGCCGACGGTCGTCACTTGGGGCCAGCCGTCGGGTCGATTGACTCCGATGCTCATCAGCCGTTCACGATCGAGAAGTTCGACGATGGTTTCGACCGCGGCCCCGTTGATCGGCGGGTAGCGGTCGATATTTGAGTCAGCGTCCATGATGCGGTCCTCCGGGTCAGCGGTCTCCCGCCTACCCTCCCGGCCCGCCGGCTGCCTTGATCTGGCTCAACGGTCCGGCGTCAGAGTTCTCCGCAGGCGTGCGCGCGCAGCAAGTCCGGACGTTCGACGATCAGCTCGCTCTGGGAGGGCATCGAGATGATGCCTTTGGCCTTCATGCGGGTGAGCACTCGGCTGACCGTCTCGATCGTCAATCCCAGATAGTCGGCGATCTCGCCACGTTTCATGGGCAGTCGGACATGGCCAGGGGCCGTCGGACGGGCGGGGTCGTGCCCGGGCAGGTCGAGAAGAAAGGACGCCAGACGCTCGATGGCCGTCTTGCGCCCCAGCAGAAGCATCTGGTTCTGAGCGGCGGCCAGCTCATGAGACGTGCGGTGCAGGAGCATATGTTCCAACGGCGAGCTGCTCTCGACCAGGGCGCGGAACGGTCCTTTGCGGAACCTGCAGACGGTCGTCGGCTCGATCGCCTCGGCGGAGAACACATAGACCTCACCGATCGCCAGGCCCAGGAAGTCGCCGGCGAACAAAAAGCCCGTGATCTGGCGCCGACCGTCGGGCAACAATTTGTAGACCCTCAGAGATCCCGACGTGATGTTGAAGACATGGGGCGCGGGTTCGCCTTCCCGCGTCAGAACCGCCCCGGCTGCCAGCTTGACGACTTCAGCCAGGTCTCCCAGGCGTTTGAGATCCTGATCGGCGACGCTGCCGCAGACGCTCAACGCCCGCGCGCCGCAACTGTCGCAATCGTTGACTTTGGGCCGGTCGACGCATCCGTGAGGAAGCGTTCGCGGCGCAAGCATGGGCTTCGTGGCAGCGATCATTCGCTAAAATGCGCGCCGGAGCCCCGAACGCCTAACGAAATCGTTGATCCAGATCAAATGCCGCAACCCGTAGCGATCTATTCGGCGTTGAATTACTCAGATGACGAGGAGTAAAATTCAAAAATCGTTCGGTGTGACATAGACGAACCCTTGTATTCGCCAAGGTTTTTGCAACCGTAAAGCTTCGTCCGTTATTTGGTCGCCGGGAGCTGACCCGCGCCGGGATTAAGCTCGCCTTGATCGGCGCCGGCGCCGTCTTGGCCTCCCGAGCCGGTCGGCGACTGGATCGAATTCAAATATGCGATCAGGTCTCGGTTTTCGTCGTGCGACAGGACGAACTCCAGCGTGGCGGGAAATGCCGCCCGGAGGCGGACCGCGACCCGCCCCCGGAGATCGGCGGGAGGTGAGTTCCGGGTTAGCTGGTGACGACCGTCGACGCGTGAGCCGAACGTCAGGTCGCCACAGGCCCGGTCCGAGGGCCATGGAGGTCTGGCCCGTCTGACCGCCCTCCCACCAGATCTCTGAGGATGCGTCCGTTTCAGCTAGGCGGCCAGGAGCGCATCATAAACATCCACGTAACGCAGGGCCATGGCGGTGGCGGAGAAACGCCGCTCGAATTGGGCGCGAATGGCCTGCCGGTCGAGTTGCGCGGCCTGTAGCGTGGCCGCGACGGCCTGGGCCATGGTGTCGACCAGAAAGCCCGTCATTCCGTCCTCGACGATTTCGCTGGTCGAACCGCAACGGAACGCGACCACGGGCGTGCCGCACGCCATCGCCTCGATCATGACCAGGCCAAACGGCTCGGGCCAATCTATGGGAAAGAGCAGGGCGTCAGCGCCGCCCAGGAACTCCGACTTCTGGTGATCGCCGATCTCGCCGATGAACTCGATCAGCGGATTGCTCTCGATCAATGGCCTGATCGTCTCGTCGTAGTAGACGCGATCGGCTGCATCCACCTTGGCCGCGATCTTCAGCCGCTTTCCCAGTCTCGTGGCGATCTCGATGGCCCGGTCTGGCCGTTTCTCGGGCGATATGCGTCCCAGAAAAGCGAGATAGCCGTCCGACCGGCCGGAATATCTGTAGAGTTCGGCCGGCATCCCATGATGGACTGTGGCCCGCCAGTTGGCGAACGACAGAGGGCGACGCTGGTCGTCGGAGATGGAGACGAGGCCGAACTCGGGCCACCGCGCATACACCCCCGCCAGATCTTTCATGTCCAGCCGCCCGTGCAATGTCGTCAGCGTCTTGCCCGCCCAGTTCCGGAACATGGGGAACTGGATCATGTCGGTATGGAAATGGATCACGTCGAAATCGTCGACCCGGTCCAGAACCTGAGCCAGCATCGTCAGATGAGCCGCCAGGTCAGACTTTAACGGCGAGGGGTCGAGCCTGATCGCCTGGTCGCGAACCGGAACGAGACGCGCCCGGGTCTCTGCGTCGGCGCTCGCGAACAAGGTCACCTCGTGGCCGAGGTCCACGAGGGCGTCGGTCAGATGCGCCACGACCCGTTCAGTACCGCCATAGAATTTCGGTGGCACGGCTTCGTACAGCGGTGTGACTTGGGCGATCCTCATCTGTAGAAGCTCCGGGGGACCATCGAGGAAGGGGCGCAGGGGCCGCCTGCTGGCCCCTGCGACGGAGCGGTGGGACTCGAGGTCATGGCGCATGTCTCCATCCGATGAGGCGCGCATCTTGCCAAGGCGATCGGCCGATATCCTTGATCCCGATCAATGCGTCGCCCGGGGCGAAGGGCGCAGTTGGCCCGAAACCGGAGCCAACCCCATGACCTATGAGAGCCTGATGGTCTATGTCGACCAGGGCGTCGAGACCGAGGCGCGCATCGCCTTGGCCTGCGATCTCGCCGAGCGGTTCGACGCGCGCCTGATCGGAATATCGGCCAGTCTGCCGGATGCGCCCCAGGTCGATCCCTATGCCGGCGGGGCGATGTTGGGTGAAATGCTCGGTCTGTTCCGGGACATGGCCGAGGCCGATGTGACCCAGGCCGAAACGACCTTCTGGAAGGCGGTCGGAACCCATGCCGATCGCTGCGAATGGCGCGGGAGGATCGGCTTTCCGTCCGATGTGGTGGGGCAGGCCGTCCGCGCCGCCGACCTGCTGATCCTCGGTCGTCTCGATCCCGCGCGAGCGCCGCAACGGTCCATCGACCCGGGCGACGCCCTGATGGCGCTCGGGCGTCCTGTTCTGATCGTCCCGCCCGCGCCGGTCCGCCTTTCTCCGGGAACGGCGGCGGTGGTGGCGTGGAAGGACTGCCGCGAGGCCCAGCGCGCGGTCGCCTCCGCCCTGCCGATGTTGAGAGCCTCGGCCCTGACCTATGTGATCGAGATCTGCGCCGAGGCGGCATGGACGAGGCCGCGGCCCGCACGAACGATGTCGCCGCCTTCCTGGGACGCCATGACATCGTGGCGAGCGCCCAGGTGCTTCAGGGCGATGACGGCGCACGGTCGAGCCAGATTCTCAAATTCGCCGACGAGCATCAGGCGGGCCTGATCGTCGCCGGCGGTTACGGCCACGCCCGCATGCGCGAATGGGTGCTGGGCGGCGTGACCCATGGGCTGCTAGGCGCGTCCCCGGTCTGCCTGCTGCTCAGCCATTGATCCCGGCGCATCGAGGATCACGATCGTGGGAGACGGCGCGAGGCTCGTGGACCTACGCGCAGGGAGGTTTCGAGACGTTGGAAGGATCGTTCCATGACGGATGACCGCATCGCAAGCGCAAGGCACCGGGCCAAGGTGATGTCGGCCGAGGACGCCGCTATTCTGATCGCGCCGAATACGACAGTGGGGCTCAGCGGGTTCACCGCCTCAGGCTATCCGACCGCCGTGCCCCTGGCGCTGGCGGCCCGGATCGAGGCCGAGCACGCGGCGGGGCGTCCCTTCAAGCTGCGCATCTGGACCGGCGCCTCGACCGGGCCGGAGCTGGACGGTGCCCTGGCCAAGGCCGACGGCATCGAATTCCGGCTGCCCTACAACAGCGACCCGACTTGTCGCGACAGGATCAATCGCGGCGAGATGGCCTATTCCGACATGCACCTGAGCCAGGTCGCGCCTGTCGCCTGGCAGGGCTTCCTCGGCCCGCTGGACACCGCCATCATCCAGGTCACCGGCATCCGAGAGGACGGGGCGCTGATCCCTGCGTCCTCGGTCGGCAACAACAAGACCTGGCTTGACCGTGCCAGCCAGGTGATCCTGGAGGTGAACCGGTGGCAGAACCCGGAGCTTCTGGGCATGCACGATATCTACTACGGCACGGCGCTACCGCCGAACCGGGTGCCCATTCCCCTGATCCGCGCCGGCGATCGCATCGGCGAGCCGTGCTTCCGCTGCGACCCGGACAAGATCGTGGCCATCGTCGAGACCGACCAACCCGACCGCAACGCCGGCTTCACCGCGCCCGGGCCGGATGACCTGGCCATCGCCGGACACCTGCTGGAGTTCCTCGAGCACGAGGTGTCGAAAGGACGTCTGCCGCCGTCGCTGCTGCCGCTGCAATCGGGCGTCGGCAATACAGCCAACGCCGTCCTGACCGGCCTGATCGACGCGCCCTTCGAGGACCTGAGCGCCTATACCGAGGTCATCCAGGACGGCATGATGGCGCTGATGGACAGCGGCAAGCTGCGGGTCGCCTCCTCAACCGCCCTCAGCCTCAGCCCGGAACTGACCGAGCGGGTCAACCGGAGCATGGGCGACTACCGCGACCGCATCATCCTCAGGCCGCAGGAGATCAGCAACCACCCCGAGGTGATCCGGCGCCTGGGCTGTATCGCCATGAACGGCATGATCGAGGCCGACATCTACGGCAACGTCAACTCGACGCACATCATGGGCTCGCGGATCCAGAACGGCATCGGCGGCTCGGGGGATTTCGCCCGCAACGCCTACATCTCGATCTTCATGAGCGCTTCGACGGCCAAGGGCGGCAAGATCTCCACCCTGGTGCCCGCCGTCTCCCACGTCGATCACATCAATCAGGACGTCCAGGTGATCGTCACTGAACAGGGCCTGGCCGATCTTCGCGGCCTGTCGCCCAAACAGCGGGCGCGCGTCGTCATCGACACCTGCGCCCATCCGAGCTTCCGCCCGGCGCTGGAGGACTACTACCAGCGCGCCCTGAAGGGGTCTTACGGGCTGCAGACGCCGATGCTGCTTGACGAGGCCTTGTCATGGCATTCCCGGTTTGTCCGCTCGGGAAGCATGGCCCCGCTCTGACCACGTTGGCCTCAGGGCTTGGCCAAGGCAGCGAGGGCCGCCTCGATGCGAGCCATCTGGTTTTGGCTGAGTTCAAGGCGGTCGTGCAGCCGCATGATCTCCAGCTCGGCCCGCAGATTGACCGTGTAGTCGTGCTCGGCCGCAAGACGGTCGCGGACCGCCTGACGCTTCTGGCTCATCATGATCACCGGGGCCTGAAGCGCCGCGACCGCCGAGAGCATAAGGTTGAGGAAGATGAAGGGGTAGGGATCGAAGGCGGACGAGAAGCGCGCAAGCCCCAGGTTGAGAACGGCCCAGCCGATCAGGACGCAGCTGAACACGCCGATGAAGGTCCATGATCCCCCCACGTCGGCGACGGTGTCGGCCAGCCGTTCCCAAAACGTCCGGTCGTCGGTCTCCAGAACCGGGCTGACGCCCGACGGCGCTTCGCTGACCATCAGATCAACGACGCTTCTCTGGACCGGGGTGAGGTCGGCGTACGGCGCGCCGAGCAGGCCTTGGGAAAGCTCGTCCTGACGAATCTTGAGGGTCATATCGGGCCTTCGTCCAATGCCGGCGAGCGGGCTCGCGTCGGCGCTAATGGCTGTGTTTGAGCCAGGCCGCTTCACGCGGGTTCGTGGTGTCGTCGGCAGCCGTCACGACCGCCATCTTGAGCACGCCAGTTTTCTGGTGAGAGAATAGGCCGCAAGCTGCTTCGAGTCTGTGTGATCTTCGGCGGGCTGCCGCGTGAGCGCCGGTCCAGCCGCGAACTGCTCCAGCGCGGCGACAAGGGCGATGCGAATCGTCCATTTGCGGCGGCGCCGAAGGGCGTCTGGCCCCGGCGCGCGGGGGAAGGCGAATCGTCCGGTGGTTCTGGAGGTGATCGCCCGCCTTTCGCACGCCGGAAGCCCATCGGAACCCAAGTTCCCGATTTGGTCATACGGAGCGCGCAGCGAACAGCGGGCCCGCGACACCCTGCCAGGAGCCAGAACGAAACCCTGGCAGGGTTGGGCATGGCAGGGTTGATTTGAATCAAGGCGGAGCGGGCCCAGGCCCTTCAAGGTCAGGCGAAGATTGTCTTTGACAGGTACGAACAGATGACCAAATCCGCAGGATTTCTCGGCGCGCTGGCGCTGGCGGCTCTTGTTGCCGGGTGCGCGACGGCCCAACCGCTGACGGCGGAGCAACGGCTCCAGTGTGAAACGATGCTTGGGGGCATGAGCAGCAACGCCGCCCAGGCGGGAAGCGCCAAAACCCCAGGCCCTACCCCGATGACAATGACACACGCCCAATGTCGCCGAGGACTTGCCAACTAGATGTCGCACCAGGAAGCTTAGCGCGCACCGCACCCAAGGTACTCTGGTCAATCGACGCCAAGGCGTACGAGGCCTAGTGCCTAGTGGGTGGATGTGCTTCCAGTCACCCCAAAAATGCCTGCAGGTAAGCGCCACCGTCTCGGCGGGGATGAGTTCAGGATGGGCCAGGAGGAGGCGCTGATCGAACTGACGCCGCTCGCCGGGGCGCCTGGCTTCTCTGAAGATCAACTCCCGGACCGACTGGTCTGGCTGCTCCTGGGGGGCGCCGGCTCAGGCGTGAAGACCTTGAACGCGATGCGGACCTCTTCCAATGGAAGCGAGCTTGATACCGGCGTTTCGCGGGTGTGGGCCTGTCGGCGAAAGCGCACCCACGACAACAATAATAACATTAGATTGAATAGTAACATTGCCAAGGTTGGGGTCGAGAGTTCGAATCTCTTCGCCCGCTCCAGTCGAGATAGCTAAGGCTATCAATAGGTTACGGCAGGGCGATCCCAGAGGGAT
>Ga0075012_10004446_pt1 | contig 13042 bp, 6 predicted proteins | sample All_14_2_FD_71474 | JGI IMG/M metagenome (GOLD analysis project Ga0075012, IMG submission 71474) | Freshwater microbial communities in response to fracking from Pennsylvania, USA - Allegheny Zone_MetaG_DW_15 | ecosystem: Environmental > Aquatic > Deep subsurface > Groundwater > Drilled... | reverse complement strand
AATCTGCCTAGCGTCTCCAACCGTCTTGATGCCCTGCGCAGCTATTAAATCCTGTTCAGTTATCACTTCACCATATTTCTGGTTGTAGATCGCGACTGCAGTAACGACCGCCGCTCTAGCTACCTCATTGATTGGGCTGGTAGCAGCATTGTTGAAACACGCTTGGTTGGCGATCCAGCGACCCATATCGAAATCAGCTTCCTGTAAGGCTCGACGAACGAAAGCTTCGTCTTTAATTCCACGGTCCATACAACACTCCTGAACTTACGATCAAAACTAAAAAACCCTGCCCCTCGTGAGAAGGACAGGGTTTGGATCAAATCACGCAACCTGCAGCGCCTTCAGAATCGGCAGTCGCTTCTCGCCAAACTCAGTAGCTTGGGCGGTAAGTTCAGCCAGATTTTCTTCGGGCGTGGCCAGCGTCTTGCCTTCTTTGACAATTCGCTGCCCTTGGCTACCAAGGAGTTGCCACGCGGATTCGGCCCATTCGGCTGGTGTTTTCCTGCCTTGGGCGATGGCCAACAGAAAAAGCTGCTGGAAGCGCCCGACGGTGACACCGCCGCCTGTGACCGGGCTGGCCAGCGTCTCGATCTCCTTGCTCAGGCGGGCACGCTGGCACAGGTGATCATTGAGCGCCTTGCATCGTTGCTTCACCTCGCCTGCAGCGGCTTCACTCTGGCAGGGCGCTGCTGCGCCCATCCCGACGAGTACGGAAGTCGCCTGATGCAGTAAGGGGAACTGAATGTGCTTGAGATCGGCGGCCAGCTGTCGCAGGGTTTTCGGGCGGTAGTCCTGTGCGGCTAAGGCTGCGACGAGTGGCCGATAAACGTCTTCCTGCAGATTGGCTTCGCCCACAGGACCTTTCACTTTCAGGGAGATCGTTGAAGGCTCCTGGAGCAGGGTGAAGCGGGTGTCGAGCAGCCGTTCGACCTGCTCCGTGGCCAGCAAGCGACGGGCGCCGCGCACGTAAAGATCCTTGCGGAATTGCTGGTTGATGAAGTAATCGCGGGCTTGCTCACGTATCACGGGGTGTTCAATCCCCTTGAGAAACTCAATGGCATCGGCGCGCAGGTTGATGGCGGCGATGGTGTCAAGGGGACTGGCGCTGCTGGCATAGTCGAGCTTAGCAGGCGCCAAGGCATCGACAACGTCGGTGAAATACATGCAATTCCAGTCGCGATTGAAATACTCGTGGGCCAGATAGCTCCGGTCGTGTTCCTTGATGGTCTTCAGCCGCTCGGTAAGCTGAGGTGCCAGCTTCAGGTAGTTGGGGTTGGCGGCGAGCAGGTTTTCCGCAAAGGACAGCGCTGCATCGACGCGTTCCGTTGCGTTCTTGCCGGCGCCCGAGAATCGGTCGTGCAAGACAAACAGCTGGCGCAGCGGATAGGCGGGCGACCAGCCGGGAAAGCAGTTGTAGCTGTTATAAAACACGCCACCTGGCTTCAGATGACGACGGGCGAATTCGGCAATGATCTTGTGGTTGTCACGGCTCACCCAGGTCCAGATCCCATGCAGGCTGATGCTATCGAACTGCGGCAGATCAGTCCGGTTGAGCAGTTGTTCGAAGCTGTCGTCATATAAATGAGCGGCGCTGCCGCTGGCTTCGGCAAGCGTATTAGCGTGGGCGGCGTGTCCAGGGTTGAAATCGGTGCCGACAAACTGGCCGGGCGTGGCAGCGGCATGGATGTTGATGGAGACCCCCTGGCCAAAACCCAGTTCGCAGTGGTTTCCACCCTGGGGTTCGGGGGCGGCGTAGCCGTTGATCAGCAGGCAGTAGCGCTGAAATACCGGATTGATTTCCCGGTAGTAGCCATAGGTGTAGTCCACATCAGTGAAATAACCTTCGTTCCAGACGTCGCTCATGGACGGTGTCCTTTCTGTTCAATGTGGTGGGGTTTTTCTTGTGGTGCGGCGTGTGCCACACCACAAGAAAAACCCCACCCCCTTTGCAGGAGGCGGGGTTGTAGAGCCTGCCCTCCCGTCCTGGCGGACGAGAGGATCGCGCCAGGCGATTAGAACAGGTAGATGTTGCCAGCGCCGGCGACATCAAGACCGGTGATGTCGGTTACGCCAGCCAGCTTGACCAGCAGGTCGTCGGAGGTGTCACCAACAGCAGCGCCTGCACCGTAGATGTAGTTGGTGCCAGCGAAGTTGAACACGACAGCTTCATTGATAGACAACTCCGCATCAAACAGTGCAATGGCAGCCGCCAGGTTCGCCGGACCAGCACCCGTGAAGGTCACCAGGCCATCGGTCGACACGAAACCAGCAGCATCCGCGACAACAACGTCGCCAGCCTGCACTGCGCCTGCAAACACCAGCACGTCGAAGCCGTCCTGAGCACCCAGACCTGCTTCAGCGCCCTTCTCCAAACCGTTGAGGGTGACAACTGAGGCAGAGGTGGCTGCGGTGGTGTCGATCGCCGTATCGAAGCTGATGACGTCATCACCGCCGCCCAGCTTGACGGTACCCGTTGCAGTCAGGTCGTCGAGGCTGAAGGTCAGGCCACCGTCGGTCTGGCCGGAGGCGTCAACCGAAGCGAGCTTGAGGGTCTTGCCGCTGGAGGTGTAATCAAAGGTCAGGGCTTGGTCGCCAGTAACGGTGACGGAAGTCAGCAGCTCATTCGTGCCGTCGTTGGCGCCGGTGTAATCGACCTTGTTCGACACTTCCGAACCACCCGAAACGATCGCCAGGGTGGCGGCCTTGGTGCCGGTCAGGTTGACTTCAGCCAGGTTAGCCACTGCGTCGACGTTCTGGTTGTCGAAGGTAACCGTCAGGGAAGTCGCGTTGCTGGCAACGAAGGAGGCATCCGTCTCGATAACGCCATCGCCTTCAGCGCCGTCGACATCGACGGTGATGTTCAGCGCGCCAGCCGTTGCCTGGGTCAGCGTCACGGTCTCGACGGCCGTTGCAGCACCAAAGATGCCGTTGGTGTCCATGTCGCCCTTGACGATGAAGCCGACGCCCGCACCCATGTTCTGGATGGTAACGGCTGCACCGGTCGCAGCAGTACCGATGAAGTTCTCGACGGTGTTCTTGGTGTTCAGAACATCCTGGTCGAAGTCGGCAGTAATGGCTGCGACATCGAAGTTTTCGAAGTTCTTGAAGGCGCCGACGTTGGCAACACCGACGATGGACAGGGCCAGGGTGTCGGAATCGTCACCTGCATCAACCACGGCATCAGCAGTGATCACGCCGCCGTTGGCAACGCCCACGGTGTCGGAACCCGCGCCCAGGGTGAGGGTGCCGTCGAAGTCGGTGGTAGTGCCGCCGTCGATGGTGACGGTGTCGTCACCCGAGCCGGTGGTCACGCTGGTCAGAATGCCATCTACGGTGACATTCAGATCGCCCGTGGCGGAACCTGCAACCACCTTGGTCAACAGGGCAGCGCCCTTCAGGTCGGCCGTGGCGGAACCGGAGCCGGTGTAGTTGAAGGTGGTCAGCGCGGCATAGTCAGCACCAGCAGCAGCCAGCGTTACGTCGCCAGCACCGTCCACGGTGATGGTAGCGGCCTTGCCAGCATCGATGATGACGGTGGAGCCCTTGCTGTCGGCAGTGGTACCAGTGGTGGTGACGTTCACTGCGGTGGCCGTGTCGTCAATCACTTCAGCGCTGGCAGCCAGGGTGTTGACCGTCAGACCCAGGGTGTGAGCCTTGGTGTTGGTCACGGTCACGGCGATGTCGGAGTTGGTCAGCGACAGGCTAGTGATACCGTCACCAGTCAGGGTGCTGGCAGCGCCAACGCCGTCCAGGGTAACGGAGGTGAGCTTGGAGCCGATGGCACCGGCTGCGCCGCTATTATCGGTGATGTCGGCTTTCGAGTTCGAAGCGAGAACTTGGGTCACGCTGACAGAAGTGAAAGCGTTGGCATCAGCAGCAGCAAAGCCTGCGTTCTTACCTACGGTCACGACGCCGTCGGCATCGATCACCAATGCACCGCCGCCACCAACAGTGGTTACAGCGTCATCATTGGTGATGTTCAGCGTGGTGGTGGTGGCCGCAGTAACGGTCAGGCCAGCGCCTTGAGCCACGTCGATGGTGGCGGACGTCAGGCCCGGGGCAATCTTGGTCAGGTTGGGGGTAGCGGAAGCGAGCGCGCCAGCAGCCTGAACGTTCAGAACTTCAACGTTCTTGATGGTCACGCCGGTGAAGTCGATGTTGCCACCAGCAGCGTCGGTCACGGTCAGGGTGTCAGTGCCCGCACCGCCGTCGATGTTGTCCAGGCCGGACAGGGTGTGCAACTTGTTGATCGGGTCGTAGGTGCCCGTGATGGTGTCGTTGGCAGCAGTGCCAACAACAGTATCCACACCAACAGTGAGCATGAAGGTCTGGCCCGAAGCCACGGTACCCGAGTCGATAGCCGTCTTGGCAGCATCAACCGAGTCACGGGTGCCATCAACATCATCAACCGCAGCGGTCGCAGCGTCAGCGGTGTACTCAGCGCCAGCGGCAGCGGTGTAGTACTCAGCCACTTCGGTCTTGTTGTCCAGGACCAGCTGATCAGCAGCAGCGGCACCGGCGATCAACGCCAGCACGAGCTGGTCGATGTTCACGCTGGCACCATCGCCATTGACCCAGTATTCCAGGCCAGCAGCTTCCGGCTGACGGTTGAAGAGGTTCTCGTACAGATCGGCAACCGCTTGGGCGCGCGTCATGCTGCCCTGGCCGGCAGCGTATTCCGGCTGCTCGTTAACGATGTTGGCGCGGAGCTGCTCAAGGGTCAGAGCACCGCTGTTGATCTCAGCAGCCCAGTAGTCCAGACCAGCCTGGTCAGCGGCACGACCCAGCAGGCCGATGTAGATCTGCTGAATTTGTTCAGAAACGGTTGCCATATAAAAACTCTCCAGTGATAAGTCGAATCGACATTCAGACCGTTCCGTACAGGCTGAGGGCCCGTCAGCCCCCCGGTCTGTTGCCATACCCCACTGTGGGGCATGGCCCCCAAACATGGGTTTTTTGACGCAGCGGCGGTCCTCGCCGATGACAGTCATGAGGTCAATCATACACAATCGTGCTGCTTTACAACAACCAAGCCCCCCGAACACCCCTCAGATACAGGCTATCCGGGGAATTTCGACGCCCGACCAAGCGCACATGGAATAACACCGCACCCCAAACTGAGGCGGGCAAGCAGGCTGCTTCCTTCTGCACGAGCACGCACTACAGACGGCAAAACCTTCGCTAGAGCCTTGTATGCCGAGGCATTTTTAACAGGTCTCGCGTTTTTTACCTTGACAGACTCGCCGCCAGCCGCTCTGAAACGCTCGCCCGCTTCCGCACAACGCTGATACACATCGCCTCCTCGTCGGCCGTTGCGGGCATGCAACACTTGCGGGGGTTTTATGCGGACGTTGCGGGTTTGACGCTTGCCAGGCAGGTCAATACACTCGCGCACTCTTTTGGGCCGGCACACAGATGAAAGGCTTTTTGATCAACGCGTGGCGATACCGGCAGTTCATCCTGTCGTCTATCCAGAATGATTTGCGCGCCCGCTTTGCACGCAATGCGCTGGGGGGCATCTGGATGGTGCTGCATCCACTGGCCCAGGTGGCCGTGTTTGCGCTGGTGTTGTCGGGGGTGTTTGCCGCGCGCCTGGGCGGTCTGGAAGGCCCCTTCGCCTACGCGATCTACCTGACGGCAGGCACCATGGCATGGACTTTGTTTGCCGAGCTGGTGACGCGTGGGCAGATGCTGTTCATCGACAACGGCAACCTGCTGAAGAAAATCGCCTTTCCCAAGATTTGCCTGCCGCTAATCCTGAGTGGTTCAGCACTTGTTAACAATAGTGCGCTGGCACTGGTGGCCCTGGCTTTCTATGCCTTGGTAGGACACTGGCCGGGCTGGCTGGTGCTGTGGCTGGTGCCGCTGTATGCCGTGGTGGTGGCCTTTGGGCTGGGGCTGGGCTTGCTGCTGGGCGTGCTGAACGTGTTCATCCGCGACATTGGGCAAATGACGCCGATCGTGCTGCAGTTCTGGTTCTGGTTCACGCCCATTATCTATATGACCTCGATCCTGCCTGCTGGGGCGCAGCCTTGGATGCGCTTCAACCCGATGTTCCATGTCGTGGAGGGGTTTCAGGCCGTGCTGGTGTTCAAGACGGCGCCGGCATTGGGTGGGCTGATGATGGTGGCCGGCCTGGCGCTGGGGCTGATGGGGTTGGCCTTGTGGTGCCTGCGTGCAGCGGGCCAGGAAATGGCGGACGTGCTATGAGCGCGCTGCTGGTGGTGAATGGCCTGGGCAAGGCCTATCGGCAATATTCATCCGAATGGCAACGGGTGCTGGGTTGGCTGGGCCTGCGGCGTAAGCCCGCAGCTGAGCACTGGGTGATCAACGATGTGAGCTTTGCGCTGGCGCCAGGCGAAGTGGTGGGCATCATCGGCCACAACGGCGCGGGCAAGAGCACTTTGCTGAAGATGATTACCGGCACGCTGCACCCGTCGGCGGGTGAAGTACACCGCCACGGACGCATCGGCGCCATTCTGGAGCTGGGGCTGGGCTTTCACCCCGAATTGACTGGCCGAGCCAACGCACGCCATGCGCTGGGCCTGATGGGGTTCAGCGGAGAGGAAATCGAGCAGGCCCTGCCGCAGGTGGAGGCGTTTGCCGAGATTGGTGAATACTTCGAGCAGCCCGTGCGGGTGTACTCCAGCGGCATGCAAATGCGCCTGGCCTTCGCGGTGGTGACGGCCTTCCGCCCCGATCTGCTGATCGTGGATGAGGCGCTGTCGGTGGGCGACGCGTATTTTCAGCAGAAATGCTTCGAGCGTATCCGGTCGTTTCGCAAGGCGGGCAGCGGCTTGCTGTTCGTGTCGCACGACTTGAATGCGGTGAAGCTGCTATGCGACCGCGTGCTGGTGATGGACCACGGCCGCTGCGTATTTCAGGGCGAAGCCGAGCCTGCGGCGGTGTTCTATAACCAGCTGATCGCCCGCCTCAGCGAGGATGCCGCGGCGGCCATGGCCCCGGACACCGGTTTTGGCACCGGTGAAGCGCGCATCGTGCGCGGATGGCTGGAGGGTGAATTGGGCAACCCCGGCCCCTTTGCCGCTGGCGAGCGGGTGGATGCCTGCCTGGAACTACAGTGCGACACCGCTACCCCGTTGCAAACCACGGTGGGCATCCTGGTGCGCGACCGCTTTGGCCAGGACATTTATGGCGTCAACACCGAATACCTGGGCAACGTGCTGGAACTTCAGCCGGGCCAGCAACAGACGGTGCGCTTTGCACTGAACCTGAACCTGGGCCCAGGCAAGTACACCCTGACTGCCGCCTTGCACAGCCAGGACCACCATCTGGAAGCCTGCTATCACTGGGCTGACGCGCTGTTGAGCTTTGAGGTGGCAGGGTTCCGGGGGCCGCGTTTTGTCGGCCTAGCTGGGCTGGGGGCACATTTCTCTGTCGACGCCGCCGCCGAGCAGGCCGCGTCGCTCATCTACGCTGAGCGGATCGAAAACTGATGTTTCTCGAGCAGAACCCCCATATCGACTATGCCGCGCTGAAAGCGGCGGTCGACGCTGAACTGCAGCGCCCGCCCGGGCCGGTGCCCCCGCCCGCCCCTCTCCACACGCCGCTCGCCGAAACGTCACCCGCACCAGAGTTGCCTCGGTCTGCCATGGCCAGTGGGATTGGTGCCCGCTTGCAGCGCTGGCCGCACGTGTATGGCGTCGCACGCAAGGTGTGGCATGGCATTCGGGCCACGATGGTGGCAATACGCAAGCGCCCGGCGCTGTATTACTGCATGCGCTGGGCACGCTGGCTGGTCAGCCTGCCCAAGCTGGCGGATTTGTTTGCCGCGCAGGCGGTGCAGGTCGATCAGCAACGCGCCATTTTGATGCGGCTGGAACACACTCTGAACCAGCACCAGACGGTGCTGCAAGGTGAGATCGAACGCGTAGAACACCGACTGAACAAGCATGTGCGTTCGAATACGGCAGAACACGCCCGCATCGAGGGACAAACGGTGCTGCTGCGCGAGTCGCTGGACGATCTGCAGCACGCCTGGCAACGGTTCAGGACCGAGGTAGCACAAGCAAACTCCGCGGGCGGGCAGCTTGTGGCAAGCCGACCCTTGGATGCTGCAGCTGGCGCACCACTCTCGGCAGTCATGGATCGCTTCTATCAGGACTTCGAAGATGCCTGGCGTGGCCCACAGCCCGTGATCCGCGAACGGGTTTCGCATTACCTGCCACGGGTGACTGCGGCCGGTGCGGGCACCCCGAACGCCCCGCTGGCCGACCTGGGCTGCGGCCGGGGAGAATGGCTGGCGGTGCTGAACGATGCAGGACTGACCGCCTTTGGCGTGGACAGCAACGCGACGGCCATTGCCCGCACCCAGGCCCAGGGCCTGACGGCCTTTGAAGCGGATGTGGGCGAATGGATGGCGCAGCGCGGCGACGAATCCCTGGGAGCGATCAGCGCGCTGCATGTGGTGGAACACCTGCCCTTCGAGGTGCTGGTGCGGACCTTGGATGAGGCACTGCGGGTGCTGCGCCCAGGCGGTCTGCTGATCCTCGAAACGCCCGACCCTGCCAACATCATGGTGGCCACTGGCAGTTTCTGGTTGGACCCCAGCCACTTGCGGCCGATTCCGGCCGATTTGCTGGCCTTTACCGTGCGCTCGCGCGGCTTTGAGGCGGTGGAGATCGAGCGCCTGCACCCGGTGGATGAAAGCCTGTGGTTCGCGGCCGGAAATGAAGTGGGCGACCGCCTGAATACCCTGCTGTACGGGCCGCAAGACTACGCGGTCATCGCCCGGAAGCCACAACGATGAGGCCGCTGAAGGTGCGTGCGGTGCATCAACTGACCCCTGCGATCAGCACGGGCGACGGGGTTTCGAACGGGGTGTTCTTTACGCGTACCTTGCTGCGCGAAATGGGCTATGCGTCGGAAATTTATTCGTTTACCACGCCACCGTCGCTAAGCGGTGAAGTGCACTTCCCGACCAGCTGTCCGGATGATGAAGACCAGGTACTGCTGGTGCATCACGCCCTGGGGCATGAATTCGGCGACTGGATCGAGGCGCGCAAGGCGCGGCGGGTGATGGTGTATCACAACATCACGCCAGCACATTTTTTTCCGCCCGAACACCCGGTGCATGGTTTGTCCCTGAAAGGCAGGAACATGCTGGCGCGCTGGCAGGCGCAAGGCACCTTTGCCGCCTGCATTGGCGACTCGGGCTACAACAGCGCGGAATTGATCGAACTGGGTTATCCGCTGGTGCGGACCATTCCCCTGCTGGTGGATGTGGATGCTTGCCTGGCCAAACCCTGGAACGAAAAGGTGCTGGCCGACCATGCCGACCGGTTCACGATCCTGTTCGTAGGGCGGCTGGCACCCAACAAGTGCCAGCACGATTTGCTGCGGATGATGCAGATGTTGCTGCCGCACATGGACCGCCCCGTCGAGTTGCTGCTGGTGGGTGGGAGTTCCAGCGACAGCTACGAAGCCCGTCTGCGGGACGACATTGCCCGCCTGGGGCTGCAGGGCTACGCGCACCTGATGGGCAAGGTCGACGAAGCCACCTTGTATGGCCTTTATCGCGCGGCGGATGTCTTCGTGTGCCTAAGCGAGCACGAAGGGTTTGGCATGCCCTTGATCGAGGCGATGCTGTTCGATACGCCGGTGATTGCGGCCGACTTCGGCAGCGTAGCCGACACGATGGGCTGCGGCGGACTGGTGGTCCGGGACAAATCTCCCGAGCCGCTGGCCGCAGCCATTGCCCAGCTGGCGCGCAACCCAAACCTGCGTGACGCCATGCTGGCCGGACAGCGAGAGCGCGTGAGCCGCTTTGCACGTGACCGCCTGAAGCAGGATCTGGCCGACTGTCTACGCGAGATTGGAGTGTCATGAGCCACGCCCGCCCGGTTGCCGTGCATCAGTTCAGCCCCGCGGTGCTGGTGGCCGATGGGGCATCGAACGGCATGCTCTTCACCCAGCGCATCCTGCGCGAGCTGGGGTTCGTGTCCGAGATTTACGCCTTCATGATCGACCCCGTATTGGCGGATGTCGTGCAGCCGGCGGAAGACTACGCGGACGACACGGAGGGTGTGCTGCTGGTGCACCACACGCTGGGACACGACTATGCGGAGTGGGTAAGCAGTCGCCGCACGCATAAGGTGCTGGTGTATCACAACATCACGCCGGCGCATTTTTTTGCACCCGATCATCCGGTGCATGGTTTGTCGCTACGCGGGCGATCGATGCTGGCGGAGTGGCGGACAGAGGGCGTGTTCGATGCCTGCATTGGGATGTCCGACTACAACAGCGACGAGCTGCGCACATTGGGCTACGACCGCGTGCGTACCTTGCCGCTGCTGGTAGACGTGCAGCAGTGCCTGGACGCCCCATGGGATGCCGCACTGGCTGCGCGTCATGAAGATCGCTTCACCGTGCTGTTCGTTGGGCGGATCGCGCCCAATAAATGCCAGCATGATTTGCTGGAAATGATGGCCGCCCTGCTGCCGCGCATGACCCGACCCGTCGAGCTGGTCCTGGTGGGTGGAACATCCGATGCCGAGTACGCGGCGCAGTTGCGCGCGGACATCCGCCACATGGGGCTGACCGGCTATGTGCATCTGCCCGGCAAGGTGGATGCCGCCGAGCTGTTCGCCTGGTATCGCGCCGCAGATGTGTTCGTCTGCCTGAGCGAGCATGAAGGCTTTGGCATGCCCTTGCTGGAGGCGATGCTGTTCGACGTGCCGGTGATTGCCTGGGACAGCAGCAATGTGGCCACGACGTTGGGCAAAGGCGGGCTGGTGTGCCGCGAAAAGTCACCTGCAGCCCTAGCCGCGCTGATTGCGCTGCTGTCGCGCGAGCCGGGACTGCGACGGCAGATGATCGAAGGCCAGCGCGAAAACCTGCGCCAGTACGACTACGGCCGCTTGAAGGCAGGGCTGGCGCGCTTCCTTGAAGAACTCGGTCTAGCTGCACCCACACCTCCCGCTGACGCGGACGATTTTGTAACGCAGCGGCAGATGGATTGGCGGATCGAAGGGCCGTTCGATCGCCACTACAGCCTGGCGCTGGTGAATCGCGAGTTCGCCCGCGGCCTGTTGGCGGCAGGCGATTCGGTGAGCCTGCACAGTACCGAGGGCGGCGGCGATTTTGCGCCCGATGCGGATTTTCTGGCGGCCAATCCCGATCTGGCGGCCGCCTGGGAGCGTGGGCTGCCCAGCGGATTTGCGGACATTGCCACCCGCAACTGCTACCCACCCCGCGTGACTGCGATGCGCGGGCGTGACCGCTGGCTGCTGAGTTACGGCTGGGAAGAAAGTGGCTTTCCGGCAGCTTGGGTTGAGGCGTTCAACGACCGGCTGACGGGCATCACGGTGATGTCATCGTTTGTGCAGCGCGTGCTGCAGGACAACGGCGTGACGGTGCCGATTGCGGTGGTTGGCCTGGGTGCGGATCACGTCTTGCGAGCAGCATCCGATCCGGCGGCCTTGCCGCTGACGCGGCGCGAGGGGTGCTTCACCTTCGTCCATATCTCGTCGGGTTTTCCGCGCAAGGGCCTGGATGTGTTGATGCGCGCCTGGGCGGCGAGCTTCAAGGCGAGCGACCCCGTGCGCCTGGTGGTGAAGACCTTCGCCAATCCGCACAACACCTTTTTGACCGATCTGGCTGCTTGGCGTCAGGCGCATCCCGATGCGGCACCGGTGGAGCACATCGACGGCGAGCTCAGCCCAGGTGCGTTGCGGGCCTTGTACGAACTGGCCGATGCCTTTGTCGGCGTGGCACGTGGCGAGGGGTTCGGCCTGCCACTGGCCGAGGCGATGCTGTTCGGCGTGCCCGTGGTTGCCAGCGCACACGGTGGGCAGCGCGATTTTTGCACGCCGGAAACGGCCTGGCTGGTGGATTACCGTTACGCACGCGCGCAATCCCATTTCGGCTTGTTCAACTCGGTATGGGCTGAGCCGGACGAGGTCGACCTGGGTGCGCAGTTACGCGCTGTCTTCGAGGCGCCGGCGGCGGTGCGCGATGCACGGTGTGCTGCGGCACGCGCAGAGGTCGAGTCGCGCTTTACTTGGGATGCGGCGGTGCAACGCTTGCGTGCCGCGCGCCAGACCTTGTTACCCGCTACGGTGCGCCGCACGCCGGGCCGGGTCGCGTTGGTGTCGAGCTGGAATGCGCGCTGCGGCATTGCGGACTATGCTCACGCGCAGGTCCAAGCGTTTCCGCGTGCGGTGCTGCGCATTTTCGCCAATGAAGACGAAAACGCCTGGGACGACGCGACGGTGGCCGTCGAACGCTGCTGGACCAGCGGTGCACACGACACACTCGAGCGCTTGCGCGAGGCACTGCTGGCCTGGGCACCGGATACAGTGGTGCTGCAATTCAACTTCGCCTTTTTCGACCTCCCTGCGCTAGATGCACTGCTGCAGGCGCTGACCGAGCGCGGCATTGCCTGCCACATCGTGCTGCACGCGACGCGGGATGTGATGTGGGGCGACATCGAGAAGTCGTTGCGGCACGCCCGTACCGGCCTGTCGCGCTGCACGCGGCTGATGGTCCATTCGATCGATGACTTGAACCGCCTGAAGGACATGGGGCTCGATCACAATGCGATGCTGCTGCCACATGGCATTCCGGCATACACCGCCGATGCGGATCGACGTAGTGCGCTGCGCGCGGCCGCGGGTTTCGAGTCGACGGATATCGTGCTGGGCAGCGGCGGCTTCCTGCTGCCGAACAAGGGCTATCTCGAACTGGTGGAGGCCTTCGACCAGGTTCGGCCACAGCAGTCCACACTGCGGCTGCTGCTTCAGACCCCCGAATACCCCGGCGAAGCTTCACGCAGTTACCGGGAACTGCTGATGCAGCGGATCGCCGCATCACCCTGGCGGGGTGACATCGTGCTGGAAACGCGTTTCCTGACCGAGCACGAAACACTGGATCGGCTTGCGATGGCAGACCGGCTGATTTACCCGACTGGCGCCACCGGCGAGTCGTCGAGTGCATCCGTGCGCTGGGGACTGGCGGTGGGAGCGCCTGTGGCGGTGACGACGTCGCCGATCTTTGCCGACGTGCGTGAGGTGACCTATAC
>Ga0075012_10004443_pt1 | contig 13046 bp, 11 predicted proteins | sample All_14_2_FD_71474 | JGI IMG/M metagenome (GOLD analysis project Ga0075012, IMG submission 71474) | Freshwater microbial communities in response to fracking from Pennsylvania, USA - Allegheny Zone_MetaG_DW_15 | ecosystem: Environmental > Aquatic > Deep subsurface > Groundwater > Drilled... | reverse complement strand
GATGGTCGCCGACGTGGTCGAGGACAACGCCGTGCGCACGGGCCAACGCTCCGAGGGCCTGCTGTTCGCGGCCAATTCCCTGCTGTCGAAATGCACGACCGGCGTCGGCGCCTTCACCGCAGGGGCGCTGCTCAGCCTGGTGCAGTTCCCGGCCCACGCCGCGCCGGGCAGCGTCGATCCGGACATCATGCGCCATCTGGCCCTGATCTACCTGCCGGCCGTGGCCCTGCTGAGCGGAACCTCGATCGCCGTGCTGACCCTCTATCGGATCGACCGGGCCACCCACGAGCGCAACCTGGAGCGCCTGCGCGACGCCGCCGCGCTGGCCGAACTGGCCGAGCACGAGCTCGACCCGCACCTGGAGGCCCGCCGAACGACCTAGTCTTCGCAACGATGCGCTCCCACGCGCGTCGACGACAGGCGGACTACAATGTCCTTGAGGTGCAATGTCCTTGAGCCGCGCTTCGAGCGCCTGAGCGGAGTCGAAGTCCCCCTCCGGTCGCTCCGCGACAGCTCCCCCAGAGGGCGAGCATCCTGGGCCGAGCTTCCGGGCGATGGTCCTGCGCTGACGAGGGTGCGGCGTGGCGGTCTCGGAAAATCGTGCTGGACGCTCGCCGCGTCACCTAGCGCTCGAAGACGCCCATCATCATCGGCCGGGCGAAGACCGCCGGGGCGCCCTTCTGGCTGAGGTCGGGCACCCAGAAGCGCAGTTCGGCGCCGGCGTTCAGGGTGGCGTTCAGCATCTGGGCGGCGATGAAGGGGTCGACCGGCCGGATCGAGCCCTCGGCCACGCCGTCGGAGATCATCGAGGCGAAGCGGTCGGACACGCGGTTGGAGCGCTCCACCATCTCCACGCGGATCGGCTCGGGCAGGGCGCTGAGCGCCGAGGTGCGCAGGAGGGGCCCGTGCTCGGACAGCTGGTATTCGGTCAGGCCCGCCGCGGCCGTCGTCAGGCGCGTCCAGCAGTCGCCCGCCTGGGCGAGCGCCAGGCGCTGGACGCGGCGCATCACCTCGAAGGTGCGGTCGAAGCAGGCGACCACCAGGTCGTCCTTGGCCTCGTGGTGGTGGTAGAAGGAACCCTTGGTCACGTTGAGCTCGGCCGAGATCAGCTCCACCGAGGCGCCGCGATAGCCCCGCCGGTTGATCAGGCGCGTCGCCGCCAGCAGGAAGGTCTCGCGCGAGGGCTCCTGCAAGGCGCCCGCGCCGAGCTCGGGCAGGGGCGAGGGCGCCCAGACCGCGCCCGGTCCCGCCAGGCCGTTGACCAGGATGTCGTACATCCGCTCGCGGATCCGGCCGTAGTCCTCCGGATCGTACTTGGGCAGCCAGGTCGCGGCCCAGAAGAGCTGCTCCAGCAGCATGTGGGTGCGCGCCGTCGTGCGCCCGCGCGACAGCCAGGACAGCTCGGGCGCGTCGAACAGCCGGCGCACCTTTCGGAACACCGCCATGAAGGCGTTGAACACATCGGTCCGCTGCGGATCGTTCAGGGCGCGGATGTCGCTCAGCACCGGGACCTCCGGCGCCTCGCCCGTCGCCGTCAGCCGCAGGCGCTCCAGGTAGAGGTCCAAGAGCCGGTGCAGCCGGGCCGGCGGCGCGGGCTCGGCGAGCGCCTGGTCGACCGTCTCCGCCAGCCAGTTGATCCCGCGCATCATGCAGGCCGCGGCCAGGTCGTCCTTGCGCTTGAAGTAGTAGGTGACGCTGGTGGTCGACAGGCCCACGGCGGCCGCCGCCTTGGCCAGCGTCAGGCCCTTGACGCCCTGATGGTTCAGGATGGCCGTCGCCGCGTCGAGGATGGCGTCCCGCTTGCGTTCGAAACGCGCCGTGGACCGAACGGCGTTGCTGGCGGCCATGGGCCTGAGGCGCTCCTGTGGGCCGCGTCGCGGCGTCAGGCCCTGTCTAACCCAAGGGCCCGCAGGCGCAAGCGCGCCGCGGGCCGGGGCGATGGCGCTCCGGCCCGCGTCGTGCGGTCGGCGGCTCAGCCGACCCCGAGGCTCGCCAGGGCCACGCCGCCGTCGACCGCGATGGTCTCGCCCACCACGTAGTCGCCGGCGCGGGAGGCCAGGTAGATGGCCGCGCAGGCCATGTCCTCGTCGCGGCCGATGCGGCGCGAGGGGATGCGCTTGGCGACCGCCTCGCTCTGGTCGCGGGCCACGCGGTTCATCTCCGAGGCGAAGGCGCCGGGGGCGATGGCGGTGACGTTGATGCCGTCCTGGATCAGCCGGGCCGCCATGCGCCGGGTCAGGTAGATCAGGCCCGACTTGGAGGCGTGGTAGGAATAGGTCTCCTGCGGGTTGAGGCGGATGCCGTCGATCGAGGCGATGTTGATCACCTTCGACGGCGCGTCGGGGCTGGCGGCGGCCTTCAGCGCGCCGTGCAGCGCCTGGGTCAGGAAGAAGGGCGACTTCAGGTTCAGGTTCATCACCTTGTCCCAGCCGCTCTCGGGGAACTCGTCGAAGTCGGCGCCCCACGCCGCACCGGCGTTGTTGACCAGGATGTCGAGCTTGGGCTCCAGCGCGGTCAGGCGCGCGGCCAGGGCCTTGCAGCCCTCGACGGTGGAGACGTCCTGCGGCAGCGAGATGCACGTCCCGCCGTCCTTCGACAGCTCCGCGGCGGTCTCGTCGCAGGCGGCCGGCTTGCGCGAGGAGATGTAGACCTTGGCGCCCTGGGCGATGAAGCCGGCCGCGATCATCTTGCCGATGCCGCGCGAGCCGCCGGTGACGAGGGCCGTACGCCCCTTGAGAGAGAAGAAGTCGAGCGCCATGTGGGCCTCCCTGGCGTGATTGATCCGTGGCGAAAGCCGAGGCGAAAAAGGGCCTCCAGGCCCCAAGCACATTTGACTCGCGCCGGTCGCCTGGGGCCTATAACACGCGTTTGAATTTCCGGGTCACCCGTCGAGAAGCGACCCGCCAAGGCATAAATCGAGGGACCGCCATAATGACCGCCATCAACGAAGTGACCGACCTTACGGTCGAGGGCGACGTCGCCGTCATCACGCTCAACTCGCCGCCCGTGAACGCCCTGTCGGCCAAGGTGCGCGAAGGCCTCTACGAGGGCTTCAAGGCCGCCGGCGCCGACCCCGCCGCCAAGGCCATCGTGCTGATCTGCGAGGGCCGCACCTTCATCGCCGGCGCGGACATCACCGAGTTCGGCGGCGCCTCGAAGGGCCCGGGCCTGCACGAGGTGCAGGACATGATGGAAGGCTCGCCCAAGCCGGTGGTCGCCGCGATCCACGGCACGGCGCTCGGCGGCGGCCTGGAGGTCGCGCTCTGCGCCCACTACCGCGTGGCGGTTCCCTCGGCCAAGGTCGGCCTGCCGGAAGTGAACCTGGGCCTGCTGCCCGGCGCCGGCGGCACCCAGCGCCTGCCGCGCATCGTCGGCGCCCAGAAGGCGCTGGAGATGATGACCTCGGGCCAGCACGTGCCGGCCAAGGCTGCGCTGGCCATGGGCCTGGTCGACGAGCTCGCCGAGGAAGGCAAGCTGCGGGAGGCCGCCATCGCCTTCGCCAAGAAGTGCGTGGCCGAGAACAAGCCGCTGGTGAAGGTGCGCGACAACGACTCCAAGGTCGCCGCCGACCGCGGCAAGCCTGAGATCTTCGAGGCCTTCCGCAAGGCCAACGCGCGCAAGTTCCGCGGCTTCCTGGCGCCGGAATACAACATCCGCTGCATCGAGGCGGCGGTGAACCTGCCCTTCGAGGAAGGCCTGGCGGTCGAGCGCAAGCTGTTCATGGAGCTGATGACCGGCTCGCAGTCGGCGGCGCAACGCTACTCGTTCTTCGCCGAACGCACCGCCCAGAAGATCCCGGACGTGCCGGACGACACCCCCGTCATCCCGATCAACAAGGTGGGGATCATCGGCGCCGGCACCATGGGCGGCGGCATCGCCATGAACTTCGCCAACGTCGGCATCCCGGTGGTGATCGTCGAGGTCAAGCAGGACGCCCTCGACCGCGGCCTCTCCGTCATCCGCAAGAACTACGAGCGCACCGCCTCGCGCGGCGGCATCACCGCCGAGCAGGTCGAAGAGCGCATGGGCCTGATCACCGGCTCGCTGTCGATGGAGGAGAGCTTCAAGGACGTCGACCTGGTGATCGAGGCGGTCTTCGAGCGCATGGACGTGAAGAAGGACATCTTCACCAAGCTCGACGCCATCTGCAAACCCGGCGCGATCCTGGCCACCAACACCTCGGGCCTGAACATCGACGAGATCGCCAGCGTCACCAAGCGCCCGGAAAGCGTCATCGGCCTGCACTTCTTCTCGCCGGCCAACGTGATGAAGCTCCTGGAGATCGTGCGCGCGGACCACACCTCCAAGGAGGTCATCGCCACCTCCATGAAGCTGGCCAAGAAGATCGGCAAGGTCGCCGCCCTGGTCGGCGTCTGCCCCGGCTTCGTCGGCAACCGCATCCTGGGCCAGCGCCAGCGCGAAGCCCAGAAGCTGGTCATGGAAGGGGCCATGCCCTGGGACGTGGACCGCGTGCTCTACGACTTCGGCTTCCCCATGGGCCCCTTCGCCATGAGCGACCTGGCGGGCCTGGACATCGGCTGGGTGAAGGAGAAGTCCAAGGGCGAGAGCATCCGCGACGTGCTCTGCGAGATGGACCGCCGCGGCCAGAAGACCGGCGCCGGCTACTACGACTACGACGAGAACCGCAACGCCATCCCCTCGCCGGTCACCGAGAAGATCATCAACGACTTCATCGTCAAGTCGGGCGCCAACCCGCGCAAGATCTCCGACGAGGAGATCCTGGAGCGCTGCATCTATCCGATGATCAACGAGGGCGTGAAGATCCTCGAGGAGAAGAAGGCCATCCGCGCCTCCGACATCGACGTGGTCTGGCAGAACGGCTACGGCTGGCCCGTCTACCGCGGCGGCCCCATGTGGTACGGCGACCAGATCGGCCCGGCCAAGGTGCTGGCCAAGATGCAGGAATTCCAGGCCAAGATGGGCGACACCTTCAAGCCCGCCGCGCTGCTGGAAAAGGTCGTGGCCGAAGGCAAGAAGTTCTCCGACCTCTGAGTTCAGGAACCCGCCCGGGCGCTCGTCCGGGCGGGTTTCTTTCAATCTTCAACCTCCCCTTACGGCATGTGAGGGGCATTTCCTCCCCAACCGACAGGACACTCCTTCATGCGTGAAGCCGTCATCGTCTCCACCGCGCGCACGCCGATCGGCAAGGCCTACCGCGGCGCCTTCAACAACACCTCCGGGGCCGAACTCGGCGGCCACGTGATCGCCGAGGCGGTCAAGCGCGCCGGGATCGATCCGGGCGAAGTCGACGACGTGGTCATGGGCGCGGCCCTGCAGCAGGGCTCGACCGGCAACAACATCGCCCGCCGCGCGGCGCTGCGCGCCGGCCTGCCGAACACCGTCTCCGGCATGAGCCTGGACCGCCAGTGCTCCTCGGGCCTGATGGGCATCGCCACGGCGGCCAAGTACATCATCAACGACGGCGCGACCGTCGCCATCGGCGGCGGGCTGGAGTCCATCTCGCTCGTGCAGAACGACAAGATGAACCGCTTCCGCACGTCGGATAAGTGGCTCGACGAGCACGTGCCGGAAATCCACACCTCGATGATCGAGACCGCCGAGATCGTCGCCGAGCGCTACGGCGTGAGCCGCGAGGCCCAGGACGAATACGCGTTCCAGTCCCAGCAGCGCACCGCCGCGGCCCAGGCCGCCGGCGTGTTCAACGCCGAGATCGCCCCGCTGACCTCGATCATGATGGTGCAGAACAAGGAGACCGGCGAGTTCTCCGAGCGCGAAGTCACCCTGACCAACGACGAGGGCAACCGTCCGCAGACGACCCTGGCCGACCTGCAGAAGCTGGCCCCCGTGTTCAAGGGCGGCCAGTACGTCAAGGAAGGCAAGTTCGTCACCGCCGGCAACGCCAGCCAGCTCTCCGACGGCGCCGCCGCCGTGGTGCTGATGGAGCGCAAGGAAGCCGAGCGCCGCGGCCTGACCCCGCTGGGCGCCTACCGCGGCATGGCCGTGGCCGGCTGCGGCCCGGAGGAAATGGGCATCGGCCCGGTCTTCGCGATCCCCAAGCTGCTCGAGCGCAACGGGCTGAAGATCGACGACATCGACATGTGGGAGCTGAACGAAGCCTTCGCCTCGCAGTGCCTCTACTGCCGCGACAAGCTGGGCATCGATCCCGCGAAGTACAACATCTCGGGCGGCGCCATCTCGATCGGCCACCCCTACGGCATGACCGGCGCGCGCGCGACCGGCCACATCCTGCACGAGGGCAAGCGCCGGGGCTACAAGTACGGCGTGGTCACCATGTGCGTCGGCGGCGGCATGGGCGCGGCGGGCCTGTTCGAGATCTTCTAAGCCAGGCGCGCATCGCGAAATGTCGAGGGCCGCCCAGGCGACTGGGCGGCCCTTTTCCTTGGAGCTTCGCTCCGCGCCGCCCCCTCCACCGCAGGCGGGAGAGGCGCGCGGGTCAGCCGAGCCGGCCCACCGCCTCGGCGACGACGGCGGGCTTTTCCAGGACCACCATGTGGCCGGCCTCGGGGATCGAGACGAGTTCGGCGCCGGCGATCGCCTTCTTGAAGCCGTGGGCGTAGACGGGCGGGATCAGGCGGTCGGAATCGCCCCAGACGATCACGGTCCTGGCCTTGATCCGGTAGAGGCGCTGGGCGAGCCCCCGCTCGGGGATGGGGAACAGGATGCGCCCGGCCATGCCGAGCTGGCGGGCGTTCTGCACCAGATAGGCCTGCAGGAAGCCCGGGTCCTCCACCGAGCGGCCCGCCGTCAGCATGGCCGCCCCCGCCGCCTCGTCGTGGAACAGGTAATGCGGCATCTCGAAGGGCATCAGCGAGAAGAGGTCGGCGATCGGGTGGTCGTCGTCCCACAGCCCCGCCGGGCAGATGAGCGCGAGGCGCGAGACGTCGTTGGGCGCGAGCGCGGCCATCTCGGCGGCGATCATCCCGCCCATTGAGTGGCCCACGAGCACCGGATCCTTCAGGCTCAGCGCCTCGACCACGTCCCAGCCGTGCAGGGTGAAGTCGAGCATGTCGCGGATCTCCGGACACTCCTCGCTGTCGCCGTAGCCGGGGATCAGGGGCGCATAGACGTGGTGCGTCCGGGCCAAGGCGGCGAGGAACGGGTCCTCGGGGCTGGTCCCGCCGGCGCCGTGCAGGAAGACGAGGTCGGGACCCGAGCCGCCCTCGATGTAGCGGACGGGAACGTGGCGGGTCTGGACGGTCTTGAGCTCCATCTGTCCGTCCTCCCTCAGGCTTCGACCGGCGCGCGGGTCGGCGCGGCGGGCAGGGAGCCGGACGCCACGCGCCTGGCCAAAGGCTTGCACCAGAAGCGGTCGTCGTCGGCGTAGTCGGGGAACATGTTCCGCAGCTTGGGCATCACCTTCTCGGCGAACAGCTTGGTGGAGTACATGCACTTGTCGGCCGGCATGTCGCCCACGTGCATCAGGCAGAAGATGTTGCCGACGTTGAGCCCCTTGATCAGGTCCTCCATCCGCTGGCGCACGGTCTCGGGGCTGCCGGCGATGACGTGGCCCTGCTCGGTCAGGTCCTTCCAGGTCAGGGTCGAATAGCCGCCGCGCGGCGGAGCGTACTGCGAGAGCGCGCCGGTCTGGATGGTCTTGATCGTGCGGTAGCCCGGCGCGTCGGCGAAGCCCGGATAGACGTGCAGACAGCGGTTGTAGAAGTAGTTCACGTGCGGGGCGTAGAGGCGCTCGGCCTCCTCGTCGGTCTCGGCCACGCAGATCGTCTGGGCGAAGCCGGCGCGGTAGGGGCTGGCGTCGGGAGCGCCGCGCTCGGCCACCCGGTCCCAGTAGCCCTGCATCAGCGCCTTGGCCCGCAGATAGCCGGAGAAGCTGAGGTAGGAGTAGGAATAGGTGTTGTCGATGCAGAAGTCGTAGGTCTCCACCGAGCCGCCGCCGGGGATGTGGACCGGCGGATGCGGCTGCTGGATCGGCCGCGGCCAGATGTTGACGTGGCGCAGCTTGTTGTAGCGGCCGTTGAAGGCGAAGGGGTCGCGCTCGGTCCAGGCCCTGATGATCAGGTCGTGGGCCTCCTGGTACTTCTCGCGCGTCAGCGAGGGGATCTGGCCGTAGCAGTAGTTGGTGTCCATCGAGGTGCCGACCGGGAATCCCGCCACCAGCCGCCCGCCGGAGATGCAGTCCAGCATGGCGAACTCCTCGGCCACGCGGACCGGAGGGTTGTAGAGCGCGATGGAGTTGCCCAGCACCACGATGGCGGCGTTGGACGTGCGGCGCGCCAGGCCCGCGGCGATGATGTTGGGGCTGGGCATGATGCCGTAGCCGTTCTGGTGGTGCTCGTTCACCCCGATCCCGTCGAAGCCGAGGGTGTCGGCGTATTCGAGCAGGTCCATGTAGGTGTTGTAGACCTCGTGGCTCCGCGCCGGATCGAACAGGCGCTGGTCGATGTCGACCCACACCGAGCGGTGCTTCTCCCGGAAGTCGTCCGGCAGATAGGGCCATGGCATGAGATTGAACCAGGTGAACTTCATGGGTCGTTCCTCCGCACGCCGCCTCTGACGGGCGGTCATGTGAACGACGATAACCCCTTCAGCGCGCGCGCCAAGCCATTGAGTCGGCCGCGGCCCTTGCCGAGATATGCGCGGCTTCATATATGCGAATGACTCGCAATTGAGACGCCGCAATGAAAACCGTCAAGAAGACCCTGACCTATAGCCTGATGCACCTGACGGTGGCGTTCGCCGTGGCCTTCGCCCTGACGCGGAACTGGCAGGCGGCGCTGGCCATTGGACTGGTCGAACCGCTGTTCCAGACGGCCGCCTTCGCCCTACATGAGAGGGCGTGGGCGCGGGCGGAGCTGCGCAGCCGCGAGCGGGCGCACGCCGCCTAGCTATTGAAGGACGACAGGAGAACGACATGCCGACGCGAATGAACACCGGACTGGACGCCAAGGCGCGCGACGCTGTCGCCGCGAGCCTCTCCAAGCTGCTGGCCGACACCTATGCGGTCTATCTGAAGACCCACGGCTACCACTGGAACGTCCGGGGCCCGAACTTCGCCTCGCTGCATGCGCTGTTCATGGACCAGTACACGGAGATGTGGACCGCCATCGACTCCGTCGCCGAACGCATCCGCGCGCTGGGCGCCCTGGCGCCGCAGGGCTACGCCGCCTTCGGCAACCTGACGGCCGTCAAGGACGGCGATCCGGAGAAGTCGGCCGAGGCGATGGTCGAGGAACTGATGAAGGACCAGGAGACCATCGTGGCCACCGCCCGCGCGGCCTTGCCGATCGCCCAGGAGGCCGGCGACGAGGTGACCGCGAGCCTGCTGTCGGACCGCCTCACCGCGCACGAGAAGCACGCCTGGATGCTGCGCGCGACCCTGGGCGGCAAGTAGCCGCGCCCCATCGGCCGGACGAGACAGACGCCGCAACCTGCGATACGAATGGACTCGCGCGTTAGTTGATCCGGCCGGGGGGCCTGGAGTGGCGAGTTACCGCATCTATTTCGTCGATCCCCGCGGGCGCGTGCGCGTCGGCGAGGCGTTCGTCGCGGGCGTGGAGGCAGACGCCCATGCGCGCCTGGAGCGCGCCGAGCGGCACGACGAGGAGGCCGCCGAGCTATGGCGCGGGGGCCGCCTCGTGCGGCGCCTCGGCCGCCGCGACGACGTGTCCTGAACGTCCGGCCAGGGCGGCGATCCGGGCCGCCCGCGCCGCCCAGCAGCAGGCGTGGCGCTCGGACCAGACCTCCACCTGCCCGCCCGGCCCGGCGAGGCGCCGCGCCGCCGCCTCGACGTCCTGTGGACGGACCACCGGGTCGAACCGGCCGAAGAGATGCGTCTGCGGAACGTGCGGCGCCGGCGCCAGCGCGGCCGGATCGAGCGAGGCGTCGAGACCGCTGAGCCCCTGGGCGGCGGTCCAGGCGCCCAGGTCGAGGGGCGCGGCCAGGGTGACGAGGCCCGCCACGTCATCGCGCCGGGCGGCCACGAGCGCGGCGACGACCCCGCCGCCGGACCAGCCCACCAGCCGCACCTGGCGCGCGCCGGCCCGGGCCTTCAACTGATCGACCGCGGCGTTCGCCGACGCCACGGCCGTCTCGGAGAACCGGCCCCCCGTCCAGTCGAGCGGCGCGCAGGCCGGATCGCGCGCGGCCGTGTACTGGCAGAGCCGGCCAAGCCAGGCCCTCGGCTCGTCCGGCCAGGCCTGGGCGATCGCCAGGCCCGTCGCGCGACGCGGCGTGGGATCGGCGCTGGGCCGGCCCCGGCGGTCATGCGCGGCGCCGTCGCCTTCGATGACGACGGTGAGCACGGCGCCGAGCGCGGGCTGGGCCGGCGCGGCCGAAGCCAGCACCCGACCCGCCGCGACGAGGTCGGACCTGACCCAGCCGCCGCCGAGGGGGACGTCCCCGGCGGCGGCCGGGCCGGCGGCCAGCCAGGCGACGAGGGCGAGCCAGGCCGGCCGCTTCACCAGGGCGCTCAGAAGCCCCGGCGCAGGGTGGCGCCGACCGTGGTCTCCTCCTCGTTGTCCTTGGCCAGCAGGCGCTGGACCATGAAGGCGATCGAGAGGTTGTCCGACAGGGGCGCTGCGAAGCCCGCACCGATCACGCCGTAGCTGCCGTCGACGCCCGGCTGGTCGTCGAGGTCCTCGTTCAGGCTTGCGGAGATGTAGGGCAGGAAGCTGTCGCCCCGGTAGAACAGCGCGCCGCCGAGCACGGCCGTCGACAGGTCGGAGTCGATCTCGCCGATCCGGCGCCCGGCGTTGTCGGTGTAGGCGTCCGTCGTGGAGCTGGAGACGGAGACGCCCAGGCTGGGGATCGCCACGAGCCGCTCGGTCAGCGCGAACTGGCTCTCGACGCTCACCGAGCCGAACACCTGGTCGCGGCTGGTGTCGCCGAACGAGAGCACGCCCGCGCCCTGCCGGCGGTAGTCGACGTCGTGACGGCCGTAGCCGATCGCGCCGGTGACGCGGAACGCGGGGCTGGCGGACCAGCTGCCGTAGGCGCCCACCGTCCAGCCGTCGGAGCCGTAGGACAGGCCCGGACCGTCGAGGTCGGTGGAATCGTAGCCGAGATAGCCGCCGACGATGGCGTTCTCGAGCATCAGGTCGACGCCCAGGGCGCCCGCGCCGGTCCAGCCGTCCTGCGCCGAGCCCGGACGATCGTCCTCGGTGAAGGTCCCGGTGGCGTTGACCCACACGCCCACGCCCAGCGCCTCGGCGCCGGCGGAGCGGCCGACATAGCCGTCGTTGCGCGTCATCCGGCGCGGCGCCGGCGCGAGCGCGGCGAGCGACAGGGCCTGGATGCGGTTGGTGACGAAGCCCTGCATCGTCTGCGACGTCAGCCGGTCGCCCAGCAGCGCCAGGACGAGCTGGTCGGCCTCGACGTCGGAGATCACCTGCTGGTCGCCGACGGTGATGGTCATGACCGTGCCGTCGCCGGTGGTGACCGTCGTCGTCGTGCCGCTGTCCGTGGTGGTGGTGGTGATCGTCGGCGTGGTGGTCGGGGTCGTGGGCGTCGTGGGCGTCGTGGGCGTGGCCGTTCCGCCGCCTGTCTCGCCGGAGAAGACGACGTTGCAGGCGCCCGTCCCGGTCACCGTCTTGGTGGCGGTGTTCAGGGTGCAGGTGAAGGGCGTGGTCGTTCCGCCCTGGGAGATCGTGCCCGTGTACCGGATGCTGTCCGCGCTGGGCGCCACCTCTGTGAAGATCACGTCGGCAGGATTGCTGCTGAAGGTCGGACCGCCTGTGATCGAGATGCGGATGTCGTTCAGGCTGTTGATCGTGGTCTTGATGACGGTCCCATCGGGATTGGTGACCGTGGTGGTCGTCTGGGCCGCGGCGGGGCCGGCCCCCACGCCGCCCATGATGAACAGCGCCGCGACGACGGCGAGCAGGAAACGCATGATCTGGATATCCCCCAGGAACAGAGAAACGACGAAACGCCGCATCCGTGCCCGGGCGCGCGACCGCGCCGCATGATCCAACCGGACTATGCCGGCCGGTGGAGCGAATCAGCCATAGTTTGAGCCTGGGAACGGCTCCCGCCGCGGAGCGCCTTGCGGCGCGCTCGCGGCGGCGGTGTCTGGGGGACTGATGAGCGGGGCGGCCGGCGGCGCCGGGCTGGAAACGATTCTGAACGGTTCAGCCGGCCTGGACTGGTCGGACCGCAGCGCGCTCATCCTCACCGTCGACCAGGCGCTGCGGGTCGTTTCGAGCGTGTTCCTGGCCGGCGACGCCCCGCCTCGCGATATCGCGGCCGCCGGCGCGCCGTTCCTTCAGCTGTTCCCCGCCGATCCCCTGCAGTCCATCGTCGCCCCGCACGTCGCCGCGGTCCTGACCGGCGAGGCGCGAGAGGTCGACGTCGCCTGGGACGATCCCGAGGCGCTGCGCATGCGCCTGTCGTTCCTGCCCAGATTCCAGGGGCCCGGGCGGCAGCGGGGCTTCTTCCTGACGGCGCGGAACGTCGCGGCGCTGGAGGCGCGCTCGCGCGAGGCCGACGCCGACAAGGCCCGCCTGGCGGCGGTGCTGGACAACACCGCCGAGGGCGTCGTGATCATCGACCCGCAAGGCGAGATCCGCGAGGTCAACGAGGCCGCGGCGAGGATCTTCGGCTGGACGCGCACGCAGCTGATCGGCCGGCCGGTCACCACCCTGATGGACGCCGCGCGCCAGCCCGAGCACCAGGGCTTCATCGACCGCTACCTGCAGACCGGGGTCAGCGATCTGCTCGGCGTTGGCCCGCGGCGGCTGCCCGGACGGCGGCGCGACGGCGAGCGGGTGTGGATCGAGCTGTCGGTCGGCGAGGCTTGGGTGGGCGGCGAGCGCTGCTTCATCGGCGCCTGCCGCGACATCGGCGAGCGCATCGCCCAGGACGAGGCGCTGCGGCGCGCCAACATCGCCCTGGAGGAGACCGCCTTCGAACTGAAGCGCGTCAACGGCGAACTGGAGGACCAGCGCCGGCGCGTGGACGCGCTGGTGCGGTCGGCCGAGGCCGCCCGCCGCGACGCCGAGGAGGCGCGCTACGCCAAGGCCCGCTTCCTGGCCGCCGTCAGCCACGAGCTGCGCACGCCCCTGAACGGCGTCCTGGCCGTCGCCGAC
>Ga0075012_10004442_pt1 | contig 13047 bp, 9 predicted proteins | sample All_14_2_FD_71474 | JGI IMG/M metagenome (GOLD analysis project Ga0075012, IMG submission 71474) | Freshwater microbial communities in response to fracking from Pennsylvania, USA - Allegheny Zone_MetaG_DW_15 | ecosystem: Environmental > Aquatic > Deep subsurface > Groundwater > Drilled... | reverse complement strand
ACGCCACGCGGTTGAGCGTGGTGGTGCCGCCGAGCTGGCCGCTTTTTTCCACCAGCAGCACCTTTGCGCCCAGGCGCGCCGCCTGGATCGCCGCGGGATAACCCGCCGGGCCGCCGCCGATCACCACCACGTCGTAGGGGGAAGAATTTTTCATGCCCACATCGTCTTCCCGCCGCTTGGCAAAACAAGCGGCAAAGGTTATAGCAATTACGGATTTCATTATATTTTTTACTGATCCGGCCATGAAACCGACGCCCCCGCCTTCCGTGCCCGTCATGCGGTTCATCGATTGGGCCAGCCTGCGGGTTTCGCTGCTGTGGGCCTACGACGGGCCCGTGGCCCGGGCCGCCCTGAAGGCGCGCGTGACGGATAGCGCCACCTCCTGCTGGCTGATCCGGCAGGGCCGCGCGCGGGTGGAAACGGCTCGGCGCCGGGTGGAGGCGCGTCCCGGAGACTGGCTGTTTGTCGCCAGCCCGACGCGGCAGCAGGATTTCTCCGAGGATATCCGGATCCTTTCGCTGCATTTCGACCTGCATTGGCCGGATGGCGAACCGCTCGTGGATCGCTCGGTGAACCGGATTTGCCGCGCGGTGGAAATCCCGGAACTGGAGCGCCGGGCGCTTCCGCTGGTCCGCCTGCTCAGCCGCTATTTTCCCGGCGCGAAATCCTACCTGCCCGCGGAGCCCTGCCCGCGCGAAGCGTATCTGCGAATCCTTTCCCTGATGCCGCCGCTTTTGAACGCCTACCTCGACGCGCAGGAATACCTCGGCGCGGCACCGCAGGCGCGGGCGGGCGAGGACGAACGCATCCTGCGCATCCTGGAATTGCTGGACCGGCTGCCCCTGCACCAACCGCTGCAGCCGGAAACGCTCACGCGGCGGCTGGGCATCAGCCGTTCGCATCTGGACGCCATTTTCACCGCCCGCATGGGCCTTACCCCGCGCGGTTATTGGGAGCAGCGCCGGCTGGACACCGCCCGGCAAATGCTCCGGCGCACCGGCAAAAGCGTCAAGACCATCGCCCATGAACTGGGCTTCCGCCACGAGTCCCATTTCTGCCTGTGGTTCAAGCGGCTGGCCGGAGTCCGGCCGGGAAAATGGCGGGAGGGTTAGACCCCGCGATCAGGGCTTGCCTTTGGCGGGCTGGCGAGTGTCGGCCCAGACATTGCTTTCGTCCATGTCATGGCCTTCCCACAAGCCGGGACGGGCGGGGCCGTATTTGCACTTCCGGCCGAAGGTGTTTCCCCGCAGCACGAGCGGCTCGCTGGGCGGCTTGGGCGCGCCGATCTGCAGGGTGAAGGAGCCGCCCTCGAAGGCGCAGTCCGTGATGACGCCCTTGGCGCCGCTGTTGGCCTTGAAGCCGCCGAATTGAATCGCCCCGTTGACCGGATCAAGGGAGTTGCCGTCCTCGTCCGTCCGGCCGCGGGCGTCGAACCGGCAGCGCAGGAGATGAATGTCAGCCACCGAAGGATTATCCGCCGGCGCCTCGTTGAAGGTGGCCTGAAGGACGTCGCTGTGCGATTGCGGGCTGTTCATCAGCAGCTTTTCCGCCAGCACTTCGGTGTAGAAGGATTCGCCCTTGGGAACGCGGATGAGATCATTTCCCTCCGCGATGTAGGTGCGCAGCATTTTGTCCACGTTCAAAACGGCGACGCTGGTTCCGCCATACACCTCGCAGTCCTCCAGTTCGACCGAGCCGGTTCCCTTGCGTTGAACGGTGTAATAGGCGGTTCCCGGCGTGGCCTTCTCGCCTTCGGACATCGAGACGAACCCGGGATTGACGAACTTGCACCGCACGAATTTCACCACGCCATCCGAATGCGTGGTGGTGACGCTGCCGAGGATCTTGTTTTCAATCACCGCGGGCTCCTTGAAGGTGGTTTCGCCGGAAGCTTCCAACTGGGTTCCCTCGGGAATGCCGCAATTTTTTCCCTTCACCAATTCGGAGCCGTGGGTGACTTCCGCCCGGGCCAGCGGGGCCTGGCAAACCACGGCCAGCAGGATTCCGCCGGAGAAAAGGAGAGGAAAATTCATGGGAGAAATTGAATCAGAGGTTTGATGAAAATTCTGCCATCGATCCGTCCGGCGTGTCCAGCGGGAACCCCTCCGGGTGGTGTCCTCATTTGAACCAAAGATTGTAGGGGCGGTTGTGTCACCCGCCCAGCCAAAGCCACAGGCGCTTGGCACAAGCGCCTCTACAATTTTAAGAATTTGAAAATCGGTTTTTTCAAATGAGGACACCTCCACCCCTCCGGGCGGAGGGCGGGATGGGTCCTCATTGGGCGTTAGGAGGAGGCAGAGGAGTTTCCCCGGCAGCGTTGCCAAAATCGCCGGGGGTGGGCGTGCCGGGTTGGAAGAATCGATGCAAGTGAGGACACTGGCGGAGGAATTTTGACAAATCGGCGCTCTGGGTATAAGCGAACAAGCCAACCGGAAACGGTTTCATTGATTCAGCCCCCATTTATTCCCATGATCAATCTGCTCGAAAGCGGCCTTACCCGCCCGGCGATTCGCGATGGTCTGACCGACCCGAACCGCCCCCACCTTCCCCCGATGGACGACCCGGACTGGACGCGGCGATTTCACCAGCCCCGATTGCAGCAGGTGTGCGATGCGATTCTGGCCCGCGCCCGAAATGAAATCCACGAACCACTGCCGATTCTGAGCGAGGAAATGTATCGGGAATTCCACGATCACGGCACCCGGCAAACCTTTGAGAAGCCCTACTTCGAGCGGCGGCGGCTGCTGGGACGGGCGGCCTTCGCGGTGCTCGCCGGAAGCGCGGCGGAACAGCCGGCGTGGCGGGGTTCGTTTCTCCGCAAACTGGAGGAAATCGCCGCGGAAGATTCCTGGTCGGTGCCCGCGCACGTTCGCAATGAAACAGGCAAGGACCCGATGTGCATCGACCTTTTCTCGGCGGAAACGGCCTTTGCCGTGGCGGAATATCTCACGGTGTTCGCCGCAATCATTCCCGCCGAACTTCAGGAGAGCCTGCGGCAAAGACTGCGGCGGTGTTTCTTTGAGAACTACCTCCAGCACGGCGATTCCTTTTTCTGGACCACGCACACCAGCAACTGGAACGCGGTTTGCCATCAGGGCGTGCTGGGCGCCGCGCTGGCGGTGGAAACCGACCGGGATCTGGTGGCCGGGATATTGGAGGCCGCCATCCCCCGGTTGCAGCGCTTTCTCGACGGGTTCACCGAGGATGGCGGCTGCACCGAGGGGCCGGGTTATTGGAGCTACGGATTCGGCTGGTTCACGAGCCTGAATGAACAGCTGGAACGGCAGACGCCCTTTTCCCTGTTCGAAGGCAATCCGAAGGTGAACCGCATCGCGCGCTACGGTCCGGCGGTAAGCCTCGCGGGCGGCCACAGCGTGAACTTTGCGGATGGCAGCAGCGGTGCGCTCCCGCCGTGGCTGCTGCAATACCTGGGCATCCGGCTGAACGAACCGGACTGCCTGAGCCAGGCCGCCGAGAATTTTGCCCGCGCGAAGGAAAACCCCGTGAACCTGGAAGGGCTGCGCAATGACTTCTTTCATTGGCGGCGGGTCTTCTCCTTCGTGCCGCCGGAACCGCCCGCCGGCCCTCCGAAGCTGAAGGCGGACCAATTCCTGCCCGACTTGCAGATCTGGGTCGCGCGCGGCCAGGATCGCGCCGGGCATCTCTGGGAGCTGGCCGCCAAGGCGGGCTTCAATGAGGAACACCACAACCACAACGACATCGGCTCCTTCATTCTCAACGTGGACGGCACGCCCCTGCTGACGGAGATCGGCGCGCCGCTTTACGTGAAGGCGTTTTTCCGCAAGGAAACGCGCTACGAGTTCCTCGCGGCGCGCACGCTGGGACACTCCCTGCCGGTCATCGATGGCATCGAGCAGGAAAACAGCGAGATTCGCCGCGGCCGCATTCTCCGGGCGGAAACCGGAGGGGATCCGGTCATCTTCGAAGCCGACCTGGCGGGAGCTTATCCCGAGGCCGCCGGCTGCCAAAAATTGATTCGTCGACTTACCTTTAACAAGCATCAGGGAACCCTGTGGCTGGAAGACGAAGTCGCGACCGGCCGGGCGGCGCGGGTGGAATTCGCGTTGATCAGCGACGCGGCCTGGAACATTGAATCCGGCGGGGTGGCGCAACTGCGCAAGAACGGCCTGACCCTGCGGCTGGCGCTGGACGGAACGGCCCGCTGGGATCGGGTGGAACGGCATGAGTATTTTGACCATTCGGGAGCGCCCGCGGAAATTCACCGGCTGGTGGCGGTTCCGCCGGAGCCGGCGGTCTCCTGCCATTTCCGGGCTCAACTCTCCCTGGATCCCGCCTGAGCCCCGCTGATCAACCGTTTCACTCCCATGTTTGTTTTTGCCCGGTTTCTCCTGCTGTCTTTGGGACTTTCCCTGTCGCCGGCTTTCGCCGCGGAAGGCAACCAACTCCTGAATTTGCGCGGCGTTCCCAAGGCCGAGCGGACGATTCTGCCGGTCGATTTCACCTGGCCCGAAAAACCCGGCGAGGCGGCCATCTGCCTGTGGAAGGACGACAAGACCGCCGCCCTGAGCTACACGATCGACGACAATTGCGCGATGAACATCGACTGGTGGCTGAAGGAAACGGCCGAGCGCGACTTGAAGGTCACGTGGTTTCTCGTGGCGGGCGGCATCGGCACCAGCAATCCGGCCATGAACGGGAACTGGGAAAAATGGCAGGCCCCGTTCGCGGCCGGGCACGCCCTGGAATCCCATACGATGTCCCACCTGAGCGCCTCGCGAAACCTCGAGACCTGGCAAGGCCTCGACTGGGAATATCGCGATTCCCAAAAACTCATCGACGAAAACCTGCCCGGGAATCAGGCGAGCTCCCTGGCCTATCCCGGCGGAGGCCAGGCCAAGCTCAATGATCCGGAGGTCGCGGCGAAGTATTACCTGTCCGCTCGAGGCACCAAAGGGATGCTCAACGGCCCGCAGGGGCTGGATTATCTGAGCGTCAATGCCATGAGCAAAGGCAACTTTGGCGAAAGACCCCAGAACGCCTTCAACAATGCCGACAATCTCATGAACCCGGAATACAAGCAGGGATACCGCGGATGGTGCGTGATCATTTATCACTACGTGAAGGAAAGCGATCCCGCGGCCGTGGCCAACGTCCGGGCGGATCTGGATTACGCGGTGAAACACCGGGACGCCCTTTGGGTGGGCCGTTATCCCGACGTGGCAAAATACGCCCAGTCCCGCGAAACCGCCCGGCTCGAGGTCAGGGAGAACACGCCCTCGCGCATCGTTTTCAACCTGACGGATCGAATGGACGACCGGCATTACGATTTCCCGCTGACCGTGAAAGTCCGCCTGCCGGATAACTGGAGCAAAGTAACCGCCGCGCAAAACGGCCAGCCGGCGGCTTCGCGGATCGCCGAGCACGAGGGGGCCAAGTTCGCCCTGGTGGACGCGGTTCCGGATCGCGGAGAGGTGGTGCTGACTCCCTGAACATTCCCGGCGGGGAAAGCCAGCCGCCGCTGAGCGATCGGCCCCTGCCTGGAAAAAAGCGGCGGATTAAATGGAGATCGCTTTAATGATCACCGCGCGAAACGGGAACGACGGCGGTGCAGAAGTAGACCGATCACTCCCGCAGCCGCCAAGAACGCCGAGGAAGGCTCGGGGATGGCGACCACGGTATAATTCAGGCGGATGACTCCGGGAACGGTGGTGTAATCCAGGGTGGCATCAGTGATGCCCGCGCCCAATGTGCCCACGGCCAGGCCGTTGGTGACTCCGCTGGCGGTCAGAGCGATGCCGTTGTCGCTGTAGAAGCGGAACAGATCCACGGTGTAGGTGCCGGAGACCTGCGGGCCCAACAGGCTGAGGTTCAGCGCATTGGTGCTCAAGGTCAGGTCGCCGGAAACGTAGTTCCAGAAATCGAGGGTGTCCGCGCTGCTGCCGTTTCCGGCCAGATCGAACCGGAATACCGCATCGCTCTGCATGGTGAGGTGACGGTTGCCGATGGCTGCCGTCATGTATTGGCCGTCGAGCTTGAGCGAGCCGATGACTCCGTTTCCGCCGGGAGCCAGCGTGCCGCCGGAAGCGACCGTGACCATACTCTGGTTGTTGCTCGTGGTGCTTCTCGCAATCAGGCCCGTGCCGCCCAGGGTGCCGTCGTTATTGACCGTGTAACCGGAACCTGCGACCGACTGGATATGCGTGCCGTTGATCAGAAGCGTGCCGGCATTAACCGTGGTGGCTCCCCGGTAGGTATTGACTCCGGAGAAAACCTGCGTCGTCGCGCCGTTTTTGATGATATGCACCGCACTTGTGCTTCCGTCGGAAATCACCCCCGCAAACACCGTGCTGCTCGTATCTGTTCCGCCATGAATGGTCAGGGTGAAGTTATTGGTATTTGTGATCAGGCTGCTTACCGTGCCTGCCCCCGCCAGACTTTTCACAGTGGGCGCGACGCCACCCCCACCCACGGCTCTGAGCGCCCCCCTGCTTGCAGGGTGACGGCAGTGCCGGAGCCGATATTGGCCGCTCCACCACTCACACTCACAAACACGTTGTTGCCGATTTCCAGACCCGCCACCCCCAGGCTGCCGCTGTCGGAGATCCCGAAAGTCGTCGCCAAGGCCGGGTTGGCGCTTTCATTCAACAGCGTGAGCGTCCCGCTGCCGGTGATGCCGTTGGCCGTGGTGACCTGCAGAACGGCGTTGTTCAGGCTGCCAAGGACGCCCGTATTGAGCGGACGCGACAGCGTGATGGTGCGATTCGCGGAGCCGATGTTCAATCCGCCGGAAAAAATGACGGCGAGTATCGCGTCTTGGCTAGCGGTGGGGTTGGCTTCGATCGTGATGTTGCCGGTCAGCGTGGTGGCGTTGGTGATCGTGCTGTTGTTGCCGGAGCCCGTGTTGACCAATCTCACGCCGCCGCCCAGAGTCAGGGTTCCGGTGCCCAAGCTCCAGGTCGTCGCCGACCCGGCCCTCTGCAACTCGAAGCGGCCCGGCCCGGTGATCTCCAGATTATGCGCTCCGGAGATGGTCGGCGATCCAAATTGGCCACTATAGGTCAGAGTCCGTCCCGAACCGATGCTCCAGGTCTGGGCGGCGGACAACGCCATCACGGAGTTGATCCTAAAGTCGGCCGTGGCCGCGCTCAGGTCGATGCCGGAGGCGCCCAGGGTCAGCGTGGCGCCGGTTGTGGGGCTGATGGTATACAAGGTTCCGCCCGGATTGGTGACTTTGATGCCCGCAAAACTCAGATTGCCGCCCAAGGCATTGGCTCGATTTACGGTCAACGTGCTGTCCCAGACGGCGATGTCGCCCGCGCCGGGAACGGTTGTTCCCCCCACCCATGAACCCGGGAGATTCAGCGCGGTCGTGTTATCTTGCTTGACAATTTCCTGGGCCACCGCGGGATGTGAAGCCGCCAGAGTCAAAAGGGCAACTGTCAGAACAATAGTTGGGTTGATCGTTTTCATCATGATACTCGAGTCGGTGGGGGGTGCGCAGCTGATTTGCGAATTCAGTTTTGGCTTGAAGGGGATCGATCACAATCGCTACGTTACTCAAATCGTTGAGTAAAAATCCTCCCCCTCCCCCATGAAACATTCCGTCACCATGCGCTCGGTGGCGGAAAAAGCCGGTGTTCATGTTTCCACGGTTTCCCTCTGCCTTCGAGATCACCCGAGCATTCCGGCTTCGACCCGGCAGCGCATCCAGGGGCTTGCCCAAAAAATGGGGTATCGCCCGAACGCGATGGTCTCGACTCTGATGGCCAGTCTCCACACCCGGCGGACTTCCTCGGAATCGCCCATTCTCAGCCTGATCCTCGAGGAGGGCCAATCGAATCTGTATGTCAATGTCCCCTTTTACCGCAACCTTCTGGATGGCGCCCGGAAGCGGGCGGCCCAACTCGGCTACCTGCTGGAGGACACTCCGCTGAAAATGGAAGAGAAGGCCGCGGCCGCGCTTCATCGCCGCCTCCACAACCGCAACGTCCGGGGCGTGATCGTGGCGCCCCTTTTCAGCCCAGGCGGCGAATGTCCGCTCCCGTTTGAAGGCTTTGCCTCTTGCGCCCTGGGCCATTCCCTGCACAAACCGGATCTTCACCGGGTGGTCTCCAACTACGCCCAGGCCATGCGCATGGCCTGGGACAAGTTTCTTGAAAAAGGTTACCGGCGCCCCGGCTTCATCCATCCCCTTCGGACTATGGAACGCCTTCGTTACGACATGCTGGGCACCTTTCTGGCCCGCCAGATATTCCATCCGGAATGCGCCGCCATTCCTCCCCTGCTTTTTCAGACGGAAACCGAACAACACTCGGAAGAACGCGCCCGCGGATTATCGCAGTGGTTCAAGCTTCACCGCCCGGATGTGCTGGTTTCGGCGCCCCATGTTCTGCTTCCCCTTCTCAAAATCCTGGGCGGACAAATCCGGGTCCCGGAGGATGCCGGAGTCATCCTGATCAACGGCGAGCCGGGCTGGGCCCGGGTCCAGGATGGCGCGGAACTGATCGGCTCCGGGGCGGTCGATCTGGTGGTGGCCCAGATTCACCGGAACGAAACCGGCATTCCGCCTTTTCCGAAGACGGTATCGATCAATGCCTCGTGGGGCGAGGGGACGACGCTGCCGGATCGGCGATGAGCATTTGCCGGCCGGATGTTCAGTCCCGGAGAGAGGGGGAACCACTAATGGCGATGCGCGGAACGGGAGCGGCGGTGAAGGAGCAGGCCGATCAATCCCGCGGCCGCCAGGAACGCCGAGGAAGGCTCGGGGATGGCGACCACGGTGTATTGCAGTTTGATCAATCCCGAGGCACCCCCGATCTCGTTTTCGTAAATGAAATTCGCGGACACGATGCCCGCTCCCAGGTCTCCCATCGTCAGCCCTGAAGTGATGCCGCTGGCGGTCAGCGTGACGCCGTCGTTGCTGTAGAAGCGGAATAAATCCACGGTATAGGTTCCGGACACCTGCGGGCCGAGCAAACTGAGATCCACCGCATTGTTGTTCAAGGCAAGATCGCCTAAAACATAGTTCCAGAAGTCCAAAGTATCTGCACCGGAGCCGTTTCCGGCGAGGTTAAATGCGAACTCCGCGCCAGCCTGCATGTTGAGGTGCTGATAAGCTCCGGCACCCGACATATATTGACCGTCAAGTTTAAGCGAGCCGAGGGCGCCCACCCCACCGGGAGCGAGGGTGCCACCGGAAGCTACGTTGACGATGCTTTGGGCGCCGGCCTGCGTCGTGAAGCGGGCAATTAGGCCCGTGCCGCCAAGGGTGCCGCCGGCATTAACGAGGTAGCCGTTCGCATTGGTCGATAAGTTCTGGACATGGGAGCCGTTGATCAGGAGGGTGCCGCCATTGATGGTCGTGCCCCCGATGTAGGTGTTCGCGCCACTGAAAATCTGAGTGGTAGTTCCGGTCTTGGTGATGCCTACCAGGGTAGTGGCATTGTTCACGCGATCTTCGATGATACCGGTGAAGGTCGTAGTTCCGGTGTTCGTTCCTCCATCGATCGTCAGGATGGAAGTTCCGGCGTTACCCGCCAGGTTGGTCACCGTGCCCGCTCCGGCGAGGCTTTTGATGGTTCGGTTGCCGGCCTGGTTCAGATTGCCCGCGACCAAGGCCAAGGTGCCACCGGCCTGGAGGGTAATAGCGGTGCCCGCGCCGATGTCCGCACCAGCCCCTACCGAGAAGCCCAGGGTTACATTGTTGCCCACTTCGACATGGGCGACCCCCAAGCTGCCGCCGGCGCCAATCATCACCCCGGCGGATTTGGCCGGATCGGTGCTTTCGTTGAGAAAGGTAATCTTTCCGGTTCCCGTGATTCCATTGGCAGAAGTGATGGAAAGAACTCCAGTGCGGACGGAACCGGCTGCCGCCACACTATTTGGCATCGCAAGGGTGACGGTGCGGTTCGCCGAGCCAATATCCAACCCGCCGCTAAAAAGAAAAGCGGATGTCCCACCGCCGCCAGTGCCATTGGTCTGCAAGGTGATATTCCCGTTCAGGGTAGTGGCGTTGGTGATGGTTCTTGTCCGCGTCCACTGATCGTTTGCCCCGTTGATTATCCGAACGCCCCCGCCCAACGTCAGCGCGCCGGTGCCGAATTGATAGCTCCGGTCGTTGTTGTCCCCATCCGCCAAGAGCAGGGAGCCCGGTCCGGTAATCGCGAGATTGTAAGCACCAGTAATCGTTCTCCAGGAGCTGCCAAGGGTGAGAGTCCGCCCGGAAGCAATGCTCCAAGTTTGGGCGGCGCTCAGGGCGAAGGGGGGCGGGGTAGCACCATTTCCACTGAATGCAAAGTCAGCTCCGATAACGGTGATGCCGCCACTGCCGAGGGTGAGGTTCGTGCTGGCGTTTTGCGTGATAGAAACGGTCCCTCCCGGATTGTCGATGCGAATACCTAAGACATCCAGTGTTCCGTTGAGCAGCGTGTTGTTCGCCCCGGTCACGGTGCTGTCCCATACAGCAATGTCACTGGCGGTAGGCGCATTTCCGCCCACCCAAGAAGCGCCGAGTTGCAGAGCACTAGTGTTATCTGCCTTGTAGACTTCCTGCGCAACGGCCACGGGGAACCATGCCAGCATGGATGCAGCGAGGAGGAGAACCGAAGAAAGTTTCATAGTTGAAGGAAGGGAATAAAAGGACACTCTCGGTTTTTCAGACTCGACTTTGCAACCGGGTTTTTACTTTACTCGTATAGTGAAACCGGTCTCTCCTTCCGCCCTTTCCCGTCCCGTTACCATGCGGATGGTGGCCGCCGAAGCCGGTGTCTCGGTGATGACCGTGTCCCTGGCGTTGCGTAATCATCCGAGCATTCCGGGCCGCACCCGCAATCGCATTCAGCGGATCGCCCGGAAAATGAATTATCGGCCCAATGCGCTGGTCGCGACGCTGATGGCGCAGATTCATTCCCGGCGGCCGGATTCCGAATCGCCGGTGCTCGGTTTGGTGCGGGAGTCCGAAGCGAGTGATTTGCTGAATAGCGTGCCGTATTATCAGGATCTCCTGCAAGGAGCCCGGGAGCGGGCGCAGGCCCTGGGATACCTGTTGGAGGACTTTTTCCTGGAACCAGGAGACGAGGCCGGGCGGCAATTGCACCGCATTCTCCACACCCGGGGAATTCGCGGCGTGATCCTTGCCCCGGTCTTCCGTCCGGGAGGAACCACCACGCTGCCGCTGGATGGCCTGGCGAGCTGCGCGCTGGGATATTCCCTGCACGAACCATTGATCCACCGGATCGGCAGCCATCATGGCCAGATGATGGAGCTGGTCTGGTCGAAGTTGCGGGAGCGGGATTACCAACGGCCGGGCTTCATTTACACCTACGCAAATCTGGAACGGATTCGCTACGGATTGTTGGGGGGCTTTGTGGCCCAGCAGATTCTCCATCCGGAGCTGCCGCCCGTCCCGCCCCTGATTTTGCCGAAGCTGCCGGAGACTCCCGCCGAGGAAGCCGAATGCTTGCGGGACTTTCGCAAATGGTTCCGGCGTCATCATCCGGATGTGCTGGTGGCTCCCCCGTGGGTCTTAATGGACGGCATTCGCCGCCTGATCCGCATTCCCGAGGAAGCGGGGGCGATCTTTTTTGACTACGGGCTCGGATGGACCGAAGTGCGGGAGCAGGCGGAACACATCGGCTCGGGAGCGGTGGACGTGGTGGTCGCCCAGATTCATCGGAATGAAACGGGCGTTCCGCCATTTCCGAAGACGGTGTCGATCAACGCCACGTGGATCGAAGGCGATACCTTGCCGCCGAGAAAAGCGCCGGTGGCGAAATGACGAGTGAAGTGACTCCCTTCGGGTTCGTCATTCCCCGCTTCCCCCCGCCCAGACCGGGCGTTGTTTCAAATGAAACAACCGCTCCCCGGCTTTCGGAACCAGCAACACGCCTTCATCCTCGCGGTTCGCGTAAGCGGCCGGATCAATGCTGGCGGGATCGCGGTAACCAAGGTTGATCCGAGCGCAGATTTCCGGCGGGATCTGCGTTGCCAGCGTGACCTTGATCCGGAGATTTTCCACGCCGTCCTCGTAGGTGCCGATTCCCCGGACGTGCGTGGAATGCGCCAGCACGCCCCAGGGATACTCCTTGAAGCGATCCCATTGTTTCAAAAAATAATCCCGGCAATGGTAGCCGATTTCCTCGATCAGCCGGCCGTGCACTTCGGAAACCTCCTTCAGGTGCGGCGCGTAAATGATGAGCTCCCCGCCATCCGCCACCACCGGTTCGAGTTTATACATGCACTTCCCGGCCACCCAGACCTCGTCATACATGGGCGGCGCGCAGGAAAGAACGGTGGAGAATGGCCGGTCCTTGTATGTGATGTGAATCTGCGAGGAAAGCTCGCTGGCCTGATCCCAGGCGGCTTCCGGCGGGCCGGCGAACAGCCCCGCGAAGCGCCGGTCATCGACCACCGCCGCCAGGCAGAGCCGGTCCGGCCGGATGAACGCCGCCGCGCGATCGACGACCTTGCGCACCGGCGTCCACTTGTTGCCGATGATCATCGGGTTCGTCACCACCGCGCCCAGCCAATGGAAGAAATTCAGGATTTCGGGACCGCCGATGCCGGGGAAAAAATATTTGTTGCCGCCCGAAAACCCGACGACTTCGTGCGGGAAAACCGGGCCGATCACGACGAGCGTGTCGTATTCGTCGATGATCCGATTGATCTGCACCGGGACCTCCATGGCAAAGAGGCCGCCGGAAAGTTCGTGGATGGTTTCCGCGGAAATGCATCCGATTTCCCGCAGCGTTTCCGGTTGGTCCCAGGTGTGGTTGAACACCCGCACCTCCCGGTAGGCGCCTGTCCGTTCCTCGGCGGTGATCTCCAGGCGGCGGTTGATCGCCTCGTCGCTCATCGCCGGATGGGTGCCGAGCGCGATGATGAGATCGAGCGCCTGGACCCGGCCGGCCAGGCGCGCGTGCAGGCCCTTGAACAAGGCGCCGACGGGCGCCGTGCGGGTGCCATCCGGCACGATCAGCAAAACCTTCTTGCCGGCAAAATCGTAACTTTGGGCGAACGCGTCGAGAACGCCGTCCACCTGGGCGGAAGTCAGGGAGCCGGCGGTCG
>Ga0075012_10004439_pt1 | contig 13051 bp, 11 predicted proteins | sample All_14_2_FD_71474 | JGI IMG/M metagenome (GOLD analysis project Ga0075012, IMG submission 71474) | Freshwater microbial communities in response to fracking from Pennsylvania, USA - Allegheny Zone_MetaG_DW_15 | ecosystem: Environmental > Aquatic > Deep subsurface > Groundwater > Drilled... | reverse complement strand
TGGACACCCCTGAATCCGGACGAGGCGGAGCTGATGGCTCAGGCCCGGGCGGCTCTGAGTTCTCCCGTCCCCTTCAGCACCTGGACGAGCGGGACCACGGGCCCCTTCTGGGTCTTGTTCCTCGCACTCCTGGGGTGGCTGGGCGCACCCCTCACCCTCGTTTTCGCGCACCTGCTTGCGGCGGTTCTTGTCGGGCTCATCGGATACGTCGTCTGGGTTCTCCTGCGACGCTCCTTTGGCATCGGCCCGGCCGTGGTGATCGGACTGCTGTGGTGGATCCCGCTGGTCGTCATGTTCCCGCTCGGAGGGCTCACCGATTTCGGCGCGTTGAACACGGAGTTGCTGCCTGGGCTCCTGGTGCTGGTAGCGGCGCTGATTCCGGTCAAAGCCGTCATCGCCCGACCCTGGCTGTTCGTATTCATCGGGTTGCTCTGCGGCCTCGCCGTCGGGTCGAAGTACCAGGTGCTGCCATTGGCCGTAGGTCTGGTCGTTGTGCAACTGATCGCTACTGGATTCACGGTGCGAAAGTGGATAGCGCCTCTGGGCTTCTGGGCGATGGGCGCCGTGATCCCCTTCGCCGCAGTGGCGCTGGCGATGCTGCTCTCGCCGACCACGTCGTTCGATCTCTTGATGCAGAACTTCAGTTTTCTGGGCTCATATGCGACCGGTGTCGATCTCTGGTCTCGGATAAGCATGTCGACTCGACTGCTGCTCGGCCAGCCCTATCTCGCCGTTGCGTTACTGGGTATCGCTTGGCTCGCGTTCCTTTCGACCAAGCGAGTCGCGCTGTCTCGCTTGATCATGGTGATGGTGGGTCTTGCCGCCGTCTACGCCGGAGGCAAGGGCTTCGGCCACTACCTGATCCTGTTGTACGTCGCCCTCGCGATCGCCGCAGTCCTTCCCCTCCGGCCCTCCGCTCGATTGCTGCCCTCCAAGCCACTTCGTATCACCGGTGTTGCGGTGTCGGCCACGCTGGTCGCGGCCCTCTTCGTGGTCGGCGGAATCGCTGGCAGGGTGGCGGTGACCACCCCGGGCGAGGTCGGGGCCGCGCTGTCGCCCGATTCCGTCGTGCGAAAGGCACGGCTTGCGGCAGCCTGCCCGAGTGGGTCCAAGGTATTGGTGTGGGGCTGGGCGGCCGAACTCTACGTCGACTACTCCTGGACCAACACCGTTCCCTTCATGAACACCCTGGGTATCTCCTCCGATGCCGCCAGCAGAAAAGCCGGCGAGGGGCTCGTCGGACGAGCGATCGATGAATCGGACTGCATCGTTGACGCGGTCGGAGCGCCTTTTTTCGGGGTGGGGCCAGAGTCATCCATCACTCTCGTCTTTCCGCAATTCACGAGTCAGCTGGACCGTGAATTCAGGGTCGTGACGGACGCGCTCGACTGCGACTCCTGCGCTGTCTATATCCGCAGATAGCTCAATCGAGCAGCCGGTCTTCGTGCTCCGGGTCTACACCTGCGGCGGCTTCAGCTTCGCTCTCGGGGCTTCGCCTGAATGAGAAGTAGCGGTGCCCGACGTAACTGATAGTGGTCGTCGCGAGCAGGATGATCGCCTGCGCGATGATTCTGTTCATGCCGAACTGCACGAGAATCGGCAGCACAACCGCGTTTACGCCGAGTGAAACCAGATACACGCTCTCGAAGCGCGCCAGATCACGCAACACGTGGCCACGCACCTTGAACACGAAGCGTCGGTACAAGACGAAGGCGAGCAGCACGCCCAGGATGTGCGCGATGCCGAGTGTCACCAACGACCCGACCACCGTACCGGCGGTCCGGTCGAGAGCTCGCCCCACGGTCAGATCCAGAGCGACGAAGATGCCGAATCCGACCACGGTGTTGGTGGCGCCGATGATGAGGAACGCGATTCGCTGATCCGTCACCATACGGAGCAGCAAGGCCCGTTTCGGCATATCAGGCTGTTCAGCCGCCTGCATCAGGAGTCCTGATCGAACGAGGCGATCTGCTGCACGGTGATCTCACGGGGGTCGCCACCTGCCTCGATCGCCTTGGCCCAGTCGACAGTCCATTCGACGCTCTCGTCGAATGACAGCCTGTTGTGCCAGCCGAGCTCGGATTCCGCTTTCGTTGCGTCGAGAGCTAGGAGATCGGCTTCGTGCGGGTGCACCCCCTCTGCGATAGTCCACTGTGCGCCATCGCCCCAGAGTCGGGAGGCGAGGTCCGCGACCGCGCCGACCTCGACGAAGCTTTCGGGACCCGGTCCGAAGTTCCACTGGCCGGAGCCGCGTCCATCGAGCAGAGCGTCCGTAAGAGTCAGGTAGCCGTTGAGGCAGTCGAGAACATGCTGCCAGGGCCGCACGGCTCCCGGATACCGCAGTATCGGGGACGCGCCGGAGGCGTATGAGCCGAGCAGGTCGGGCAATAGCCGGTCCTTGCTCACGTCACCGCCCCCGATCACGTTGCCGGCGCGGGCGATGGCCGTGGGAACGCCGGGAAAGCTCTTGACCCAGGATTGCGTGAGCAGGTCTGCCATAGCCTTCGATGAACTGTATGGGTCGTCCCCACCGAGAGGATCGCTCTCCACATATCCCGCTACTTGATTGACGTTGCGATAGACCTTGTCCGTCGTGATCACGACGTGCGCCTTGACCGAGGGCGTCCGAGACACTGCTTCGAGAACGTTTAGTGTGCCGATCGCATTAGTCTCGAAGGTCAGGCGGGGCTCGAGGTATGACTCCCTGACCAGCGGCTGCGCTGCGAGATGGAGCGCGACATCCGGGGCGACGGCGGAGATCGCCTCGGCGGTGGCCGTGGCATCCCGGATGTCGACCCGCAGATCGTGGGCGAGCAGTTCGCCGAGGGCGGTGGCTTCGTACAGTGAGCCAGGGACGGGGTCGAGTGAAAGCCCTGAGACCGTGTGCCCGCGCTGGGTCAGAAGCAGAACCAGCCACGCTCCCTTGAAGCCGGTGTGCCCGGTGACCAGGTAGTGCATCTCAGCGGGCGGCGTTCTCGACGAACTCCCGGATGGAATCCGCGACGTAGTCCAGCATCGGCTCGGTGAGTCCCGGATAGACGCCTACCCAGAACGAGCGGTTCATCACGATGTCGGTATTCGTGAGGTCGCCGACGACGCGGAAATCGACGTCGCGGTAAGCCGGCTGCTTCATGAGGTTGCCCGCGAAGATCAGGCGAGTGCCGATCTTGCGCCCATCCAGGAACTGCATCAGGGCATTGCGGTCGACGGGGTGCTCCGGGTCGAGCGTTATAGGGTAGCCGAACCACGACGGGTCGGATTTCGGAGTTGCTCTGGGAAGAATCAATCCCTCGACTCCGGTGAGTTTCTTCTCGAGGTAGGCGAAGTTCTTCTTACGAGCCGCCACGAAGCCGTCCAGCTTCTGGAGCTGGGAGAGGCCGAGCGCCGCCTGCATGTCGGTGGCCTTCAGGTTGTACCCAATGTGGCTGTAGATGTACTTGTGGTCATAGCCCATCGGGAGGTCGCCCAGCTGCCATTCGAAGCGCTTGAAGCAGGTGTTGTCGTGACCAGTCTCGCAGTAGCAGTCCCGTCCCCAGTCTCTGAACGATTCGACCTGCTTACGGACGAGCGGAGATTTCACGAAGACCGCGCCGCCCTCACCCGTCGTGATGTGGTGGGCGGGGTAGAAGCTCACAGTCGCGGTGTCGCCGAAGCTTCCGGTGCGCTGCCCGTCGTAGGTCGAGCCGAGCGCGTCACAGGAGTCCTCGACCAGCCAGAGTTCGTGCTCCTTGCACAGGTCGCGTACGACGTCGAGGTCGAAAGGGTTGCCGAGGGTGTGCGCCATCATGATGGCCCGGGTCTTGGGTCCGACTGCTTCACGGAGTCGGTCAGCGATCGCGTCGTATGTCCCCAACTCCACATCGACGACCACGGGCCGCAGCCCGTTCTGGATGATGGGGTTTACCGTCGTCGGGAAGCCGGCGGCGACGGTCAGTACCTCGTCGCCTGCCTTCAGCGCGCGTTTACCGAGCTTGGGGCTGGTCAGCCCGCTGAGGGCGACGAGGTTGGCGCTCGATCCGCTGTTAACGAAGAGTGCGCTTCGGGAGCCCACATACTTCGCCAGTGCGCGCTCGAACAGCGGGTGGAAGCGACCAGCGGTCAGCCACCCATCCAAAGAAGCGTCCACGAGCGCGGCAAAATCCGACGGATCCAGGACCTTGCCCGAAACCGGGACCGTCGACTCGCCTGGCGTGAACTCGCTCTTGGCGAGCACTGACTCTGCGTAGCTTCGGACCTGATCGAGGATCTGCTCGCGCTGTAGATCGGAAATGGGAAACTCCTCGAATTCGCGAAAGGGGGACGGCCAATTCTATCTGTCGGTGCTTGCGGGACCTGCCGGGCTCAGCCTTCGAGGCTCGCGAGGAGCCCATCCAGCCCCTGCTCGACATCGACGGAGGGTGACCAGCCCGTCAACTCCGTCACCCGGGAGTTGTCCGAGATGAACACCTGCTGATCGCTCGGACGCGGATCGCCGGTGCGGAAGTCGACGGCTCGACCGGTGCGCCGTTCGATCCACGCGAAGAGTTCGAGGATGGAGAGCGAATTCGATACGCCGCCGCCGACGTTCACCGCGTTGTCGGTTCCTGGCTTGATCGATTCGACCAGTGCTACGAAGAGTCGAGCCAGATCGGTCGCGTGAAGCAGGTCACGCACCTGCTTGCCGACCCCGTTTAACTGGATGGTCTTGCCGGAGACTGCCTCCTCCAAGAGATGGGCGACCCAGCCCTGGTCCGATCGGGGGTGCTGATGCGGACCGTATACGGAGGATTGGCGCAGACTGGCGGTCTTGAGACCGAAGATGCGCCCGTAGTCGGTGAGGTACTGGTCAGCGGTTCCCTTGGAGCAGCCGTACGGTCCATGGAACGCCAAGGGCATGTCTTCCGCGAATCCGGCCGGATAGTCGGGCGCGATGTATCTCGTGGCATCTTCGATGAAGTGGACCTGCGTGAGGTCGCCGTACACCTTGTTAGAACTCATACCGATGACCGTGGTCTCGGGTGAGTTCTGACGAACATGTTCGAGGATGTTGAGGGTGCCGAGAGCATTGATCTCGAAATCCCGCCGAGGATCCTCCAGCGAGGCCAGAAAGGAGACCTGCCCTGCCAGATGCGCGATCGCGTCGAATCCCTCCTGCTTGGCGAAGAAGGCCGACAGCTCATCCCTACTACTCACATCTATTCGATTCGTCGACAAGCCGAATGATGACTCCAGGAAAGATGCGTTCAACTCGGACCCGGATCGCGAGAGGTCGTCCAGAATGACGGCCTCGTCACCCCTGTTGATCGCATGGGTGGCGAGGTTGGTTCCGATGAAGCCGGCCCCGCCGGTGATGAGCCAGCGCACGTGGTCCCCTATTCGAATGTGTGTGTGCATCAACACTAATGGCGTCCAGCAGCGTGCCGACTGAGCCAGACCTCGCGCTGCTACAGTGAGCTTCGCCGATCGGCTGGGCGGATGAGGGAGGATCACGATGGCCAATTCCGCCATCGCATCGGCCTGGGGCGCGGCGCGGCGTCGGGTGAACGACATGCGAGCGGCTGTCCACTCCGACTGGCGGCCAGGCGACATCTTCTTCGGCGCGAGCCGTGCCGGTTGGGCGACGATCGGAATCCTGGGCTTGCTGCTCGGGCCGGCCATTCTGGTTGCCTGGGTGCTGAGCTCGTATCTCCAGGTCGAAGTACCGGCATCGATGAGCTTCGTGGGCAACGACGGCTGGTGCGACCGGTCGGTCTCAGTCGGTGTGCATTGCTGGGGTGACTACTCCTCCATCCATTTCGCGACGTTAAGGGGAACGCCATCAGACCCTGAGGCCGTATACCCCTTGTCGACTCGCCTGCTCCGACTGCCGTTCTTCGCGGCAGAGAGCTTGCTCGGATTTCGAGTCGGCTTGCTCTTGTTCGTGATCGTCAGCGCGATCTGCATTCTGCTCCCCGTCTTGTGGAGTGTCAGGAGCACGCCATGGTTCGCCAAGGGCGTCGTCCTGTCGATCGTGGGTCTCGGCTCCGCCCCCTTCCTGATCCTCTGGGATCGGGGCAATGTCCTGGCTCTGACCGTTCCTTTTCTCCTCCTCGCAGTCGTCGCGTTGATACGTGATCGACCGTGGTTGGCCGTGGTCGCCATAGTGATCGCCTCGTCGGCGAAACCGCAGTTGGCTCTCCTGGCGGTGGCGCTGGTTGCCGCTCGGGCCTGGGTGCCGGCAGTCGTCGCCGGAGCGGCATCGGTGGGCGTTGTCGTGGGTTCCTTCTTCGCATTCAGTTCCAGCGGATGGGCGGCGATGCTGGAGTGGATTCGGAGCGCGGGCGAATGGTCAGCCTCGCAGTCGTTGGATCAGGATTGGCCGGTGAACATCTCGGGATCAAGAGCTCTGTATCTCGTGGCGGAGGCGATACCGGGCTCCGGTCAATGGCTCCCGGGCGTTCCCGACAGCGTGTTCACGCTCCTTGTCTTTGCGCTGTTCGGGATCACCACCCTCGCGATCGCGGCTGCGGGCAGATCGATGCCGCCGTTCGCATCCGCTATCGCGATGCTGGCCATAGCGTGTCTGGCCTCCCCCCTGAGCTATGCCTACTACGGGGTTTTCGCCTTGGTGGTGGTGGCCATCATGATTCGCGACGGGTTCGTCGGGTGGCCGACCAAGAGACCGCTGGGCAAAATCCTCATCGTCTCGCTGATCGCGGCCCTGGTGCTGAGTCTGACTCCACTCGTCGTTCCATTGGGCGGTACTGTGGTGCCGGAGACCGGGCCCCCCAGGGTTGTCGTCTCGCTCCTTCCCATCCTTGGGACAGGTGCGTGGTTGATTTTCTTGGCCGCTGTAGCGGCCTGGAGCATTACCGAGCTGAGAAACCGATTTCGCGTCAAGCGAGGAAATGTGGACCCAACGTTCGATGGTCACCTCAGAGCAGCCCGTGCGACTGTCGATAGTCACACCGGCGTATGACGAGCTCCCCAATCTCCGCGAGTTGCTTCCCGAGATCGGTCGTGTAACCGGTTCGATCCCGGGTGCGATCGTCGAGATCCTCGTAGTCGTCCCCGGTGCGACCACGCAGGCCGATCTGGACGAGATCTCCGCGCTGGGAGGAAGGCCGATTCTGCGCGGGCCCACGGACAGCTTCGGTGATGCGATCCGAAGTGGCATCGCAGCGGTCGATGGCTGGTCCGAACTCGTGATCGTGATGGACGCCGACGGTTCACACGATCCTTCGTCCATTCCGCGCCTGATCGCGGAGGCGAACGAAGCGGATGTCGTGGTGGCGAGTCGATACGTCTCAGGGGGCGAGACCGACAATCCCGTCCTGTTGAAGGTGATGAGCCGTGCGTTGAATCTCGCCTACCGCGTTATTCTCGGCATCAATTGCAAGGACGTCTCGACCAACTTCAAGCTGTACAAGGCCGCAGACTTGCGCCGGGTGGAACTGACGAGCAAGGACTTCGACGTCGTCGAGGAGCTCCTGTTCCGGCTCAAGATGCTGCACGGTAGGCATCTGGTCATCAAGGAGATTCCGGACCGCTTCTTCGAGCGCAAGCACGGCGTCACCAAACGTCAACTCGGTCCGTTCGTTGTGTCCTACCTGAAGACTCTGATCTATCTGAGCTGGCTCGGTCGTTCCGCCAAGTCATGAGGATCCTCATTGCAGGAGCTTCAGGGTATATAGGGGCCGCGTTGTCGGCCGCGTTGTCCGCCCGGTCCCATGACGTGACCGGCACCTCGCGCAGCCGTGAGGGCTTCACGAAACTGGATGTCACTGACCTCGCTGCCTGCGTGTCATTGATGGAGAGCGGCGGATTCGACGCCGTCGTCAACCTCGCTGCCGTGGGAGTGACTGCCGGCACGGCGAGTGCTCGCGAGATGGCCGTGGTGAACTCTCGCGGGGCATCCACACTCGCCCAGGCCGCAGCGGCGGTTCATGATGCGCCGTGGTTCATGCATGTGGCGAGTTCGACTGAGGCCAAAGGCAACGGCGTCCCCGAGTCGCAATACAGCGCGACGAAGTCGGAAGGGACCGCCGGCGCGCTGAAGGTGCTCGAGGCCGCCGGAGTCCCGCATTCGCACGTTGTCATACACAACACCTATGGGGCGACCCAGCCGAGTGGGCGATTTCTCGCGGATGCGGTGGCCACCCTCCGGAGCGGCAGCCCGCTCTTCATTCGCTTTCCCGGTCGGGTGCGGGATTTCTGTTATCTCGACGATGTCGTGACAGGTCTCGTGGGGATAGTTGAGCGAGGAGGATCCACGTCGACCTCCCACGAGGTCGGGACCGGCGTTGGCACGACGTTGATCGACGCGGCGCGTATGATCTGTCGCGAACTGGGCGTGCCGGTCAGCATGGTTGGTCATGACGAGCACGATTCGGTCGATCTGCACGCGGTTCAGGTCGCCGACCCGGATCGGCCCGACTTCGTTCGCTGCCCGTCCTCTTTGGAAACGGGAATCGCCCAGGCTCTCAAGGCAGGCTGGGGAACAAAGTGAGCCCGCCAGTCAGCTACCCGTGATCTCTGATCTTATTCGGGAGCGGGCGCGCACGACATCGGCCTGTGGCGCGGACTTCCATGCGACCAAGGCGACAATCGTGGCGACGAGCCAGAGTGAAGGAGTAATCGCTGCGTTGGTGAACAGGATTCCGAGGGGACGATCGTAGCCTTCGAGCACCACCCCGAGGTGCAGGGGCAGGATGATCCGGGTCAGTGACGCCGTCGTGGCCAGCACGATCAACAGGATCGCGACCTTCTGCGACCGGCTTCGAGCCGGGCGGTCGAGCGCGCCCGAGAATCCCTGAGCGGAGACCTCCGAGGCCGGGTCACGCAGGAGCACCGCAGCCACCGGAATGGCGAAGACGAGATAGTAAGAGTAGGTCACGCTGGGCAGAAGGAATGCCCAACTCGTCAAGAGCACGACGGAGACGAGAGGTGGGAGACGCTTGCCCCACACGGCTAGCAAGACGATCAGCAGAATCACGATGCCGGTTCCGACTATGCTTCCGTAGCGCTCGAACCACGGGACTTGAGTCCCGTTGCCGGCGAGCCAGTAGAAGCCGTATTCGAGGTCTCGCAACGACTTGGCCAATGAGACGTTAGCGGGATAGTTGACGCCCAGTGGGGAGTTGGCGGTGAAGCCCATTACCCCCATCACCGATTGCCAGATCGTCAGGGGAAAATCCCTCGGCCAGGCGAGATAGGCGAGAAGGTTCGTGATAAATACCCCCGCCGCTGCTATCAGTCCCTGCCTCCACATTCGAAGCGCGAACGGTACGAGGACCAGAATTGCGAACTGCGGCTTGATCAAGGCGATGAGGACTATCGCGATCACCATGGCTCGTGAGTTACCGCGAACTACCGCGACCAGGAGTGCGAGCAGGCCGGGTACCGCGAATCCCACGACATTGCCGCGATCCAGGGCCATGAGGGCTGGAAGGCAGACCAGCCCGAATGCCCCGGCGAGAATGATCCGGGTGGCGATGGGCTTTCCTCTTCCCGCCCAGATTGCCGGGGTGACCAATGCCCCAGCCATCGCCACGAGGTACAGCACCAGGCCAGTTCTCGGCGAACCGAGCCATGTTCCAATTGCGCCGAAGATCCCCTGGATCACCATTCCCGAAGCGGCATAGTTGGAGAGTCCCGTCTCCCAGGGATTCTGCTCGGAGGCGAATTCGACGACCTGGTAGTAGTCGCCGAAGCAGTGAACGCCGATGGAGCTGAGAGTGGGATCACTTGCGGGGCATCTGATATCTCGCCCGACATAGGTCAACGAGGAGATGACGTCTATCTCGAAGTAGTGCGCCAAAACGAAGCATTCGAGCAGGAGAAGCAGACCCATCGCGAGGATCGCCGCGAAGAGAAACCCGCTCGGGGAGTACCGGGCGAGCAGTCGAATGCCCGCAGAGCGAAACGCAACGCAACGCCGTGCGCCAAGGTCGCTAATGCGCCTGAACAGGCGAACCTCCTCGATAGTGCCCGTGACGGGGAGCGTGCTCCATGAAGCAGTTGAGCCTTCACTGTAGCGGGGTCTGTCCAGCGGGGAGGCCCGCCGTCCGCCCACGCTAGGCTGAGTGCGGTCCGAAAGGCACGGCACTACGGGTCCGTTTGCCTCGACAACTCACGGGAGCCCCACACGATGAAAGCGGTCCTTCTCGCCGGAGGTCTAGGCACGCGCATGCGCGAGGAAACCGAGTTCCGACCGAAGCCTATGGTTGAGGTCGGCGGCCGGCCGGTACTCTGGCACATCATGAAGATCCTCGGTGGTCACGGGATCAACGAGTTCATCATCTGCACGGGCTATAAGAGCGAGTTCATCAAGAACTATTTCTACAACTACGGATCGGTGAACCGCGACTTCACGGTGACGCTCGGTGATCACTCCACCATCGAATACCACGGTTCGCATGACGAGTTCGATTGGAAGGTGACCGTCGCAGACACTGGCGCCACGACGATGACCGGCGGTCGCATCAAGAAGATCCGAAAGTACCTCGATGACGATGAGCCGTTCTTCGTGACTTACGGCGACGGGATCGCGGATGTCGACATCGCTGGACTGCGCAAGTTCCATTCAGAGCACGGCAAACTCGCCACAATGACCACCACCCAAGCGATGAGCCGCTTTGGCGTAGTAGACCTCGATGTTGACGGAAGCGTCGAGAAGTTCCGCGAGAAGCCGAAGGTCGACGACTGGATCAATATCGGCTACTTCATTTTCGAACAGGGCGTCTTCGACTACCTCGATGACAACTCCGTACTCGAGGAGGAGCCATTGCACGGTCTTGCAGACGATGGTCAGATCGCGGCGTTCCGCCATGGCGGCTTCTGGCAGCCCATGGACACCCAGCGCGAGTCGCAGATGCTCAACGAACTGTGGGACAGCGGAAGCGCACCATGGAAGACCTGGGAATGATGGCCGCAGCTCGCAAGAAGATCGCCCTCGTCATCCCGGCGTACAACGAGGAGGAGTGCGTCGACGAACTCGCATCCCGCCTCGGCGCGATGTTCGACTCGGAGCCGGAGTACGACTTCCAGGCGATCATCGTGGAGAACGGCTCGGTCGACTCGACGATGGAGAAGCTGGAGGTCATCGCGGCTGCAGACTCCCGCTTCACCATCCTCCAGCTCGCCAGGAACTTCCGCATGGATGGCGGGCTCACTGCAGGCCTCAGCGTTGCCGATGCTGACGCGGTAGTCCTGATGACGGCCGATCTGCAGGATCCGCCGGAACTCATCCCCTCCTTCATCCGAAAGTGGGAAGAGGGCTGGGAGAACGTCTACGGGATCGTGACCAAGCGCACGGGTACCGGGTGGCTGAGGACCTTCAACTCGAAAGCTTTCTACTGGCTCGCAGGCAAGCTGACCGACGACCGGATCGTCAGTAATGCGAGCGATTTCAGGCTGCTGGACCGCAAAGCATACGAGGCTGTCAGGGGGATGCAGGAGCGCAACCGCTTCGTGCGCGGCCTGGTCTCGTGGGTGGGCTTCAAGTCGATCGGCATCCCGATGGTCCGCGAGCCGCGTTTCGGCGGAGTCTCGAACGCCCACAGCCTCAAGGTCATCGACCTCGCCTTCAAGGGCATCTTCGCGCACTCCTATGTACCGCTGCGCCTCATCACGATCACAGGCTTCGCCGTAGCGGCCATCGCCGCGATCACTCTGGTCGTCCTGCTGATCAGGTTCATCGCATTCGGCGTACCCTTCGACGGCTTCGGAACGCTCATCTCCGTCATGCTCATCGGCTTCGGCATCCTGACTCTCCTGTTAGGTGTGATCGGTGAGTACATCGGCTTGATCTACGAGGAAGTGAAGCAGCGCCCCAACTTCATCGTCTCCAGGAAGATCGGTCTGTGACCCGAGCGATCGTCTTCGGCGGCACTGGCGCCCTCGGTTCGGCCATCGTCGAACGTTTGAGGGCCGACGGCTGGTCAGTGGATGTCGCGGGCCGTCGCATTGGCGACGGAATCTCGATCGACCTCTCCGACCCGGAATGGACGTCCGGGCTCGACCCGTACTCCGCTGTCGTTTGGGCCCAGGGGACCAACGTGACCGCCGGGGTGCTCGAGGCCGATTCTGGTCAGATGCACCAGCTCTACGATGCGAATGTCGTCTTCGTCACCGAGACCCTGCGGCAGCTAGTCGCCGGAGGACTGCTCGCCTCCCTGTCCAGGGGAGTCGTGCTGAGTTCGGTCTGGCAGATCACCGCTCGTTCCAACAAAGTCGCTTACGTCGCCAGTAAGGCAGCGTTGGGGGGGCTGATTCCGGCAATTGCGATCGATCTCGCCGCCGCAGGGTTTGCCATCAACGGGGTCCTCCCCGGCGTTATAGACACTCCAATGACCCGGTCGAATCTGAGCGCCGAGCAGCTCGCGCACGTGCAGTCTGAGACCCTCGGCGGCACCCTGGCCACGCCGCAGGATGTCGCGAGCGCGGTGTCGTGGCTTGTCGACCCGAGGGCAGCAGGCATCAACGGGCAGTGGATCGCCGTGGATAACGGCTGGTCGGCGGCACGGAGTGTCTGAGATAACGATCAGCAGCTCGCTGGGCGACTACTCGATCGACATCTCTCTGGGCGCGGCCGCGCGTGCTGGGCAGGCGGAGGTGGCGCTGGTGGATCCCGTGGTGCGTAGAGGACTTCCTTTCGATGACGATCGGATCGTCGTCGTCGAGGGCGCGGAGTCGTCAAAGACCCTGTCGGGCTGCGAAGCGGTCTTGGTCGAGATGAACCGGGCGGGCCTGAAGCGGGGAGACGTAGTGGCCGCTGTCGGCGGCGGAGTGATCCAAGACGTCGCGACTCTCGCCACATCCTTGTATATGCGAGGGGTCGACTGGGTATATGTGCCGACCACCCTCATGGCGATGGCCGATTCTTGCATCGGCGGCAAGAGCTCGATCAACGCGGGCGGCATCAAGAACCTGGTCGGCAACTTTCACCCACCGGTGCGGGTGCTGGTCGACCCGATGTTCATCTCGAGCCTCCCTCGTCGGGCTGTGGTCTCGGGGCTCGCCGAGGCCGTAAAGATCTGCTTCGTCAGGGGCCGGGATTCGTTCACGACTTTCTTGTCATCTCCAGCAGCGC
>Ga0075012_10004435_pt1 | contig 13058 bp, 10 predicted proteins | sample All_14_2_FD_71474 | JGI IMG/M metagenome (GOLD analysis project Ga0075012, IMG submission 71474) | Freshwater microbial communities in response to fracking from Pennsylvania, USA - Allegheny Zone_MetaG_DW_15 | ecosystem: Environmental > Aquatic > Deep subsurface > Groundwater > Drilled... | reverse complement strand
GTGGTGCCCTCATTTGAACCAAAGATTGTATGGGCGGTTGACACAACCGCCCATACAATCTTTGGTTCAAATGAGGGCACCACCGGCTCCGGGAATGACTGGACGCCGCGAAAAATCCACGCATGATGCGGTTTCCTCCCATGTTTACTTTCCGCTTCCTTCCCCGCCAAACGGCGGCCGTTCCCCGAATTCGCCGGGTGGCGCGATTCAGCCTGCTTTTTCTTTTGATCGGCGGCTCCGCTTTGCGGGCCGACGCGCCGGCGGTTCCGAATCCCCTCACCGATCCCAACCAGTTTCCCATCGCCGTCTGGAGTCAGGGGCCGCACCAGGCGGAACGCTACAAGGCGATCGGGGTCAATCTCTACGTCGCGCTGTGGAATGGCCCCACCGCCGAGCAGCTGGCGGCGCTCAAAGCCGCCGGCATGGCCGTCATTTGCGACCAGAACGAGGTGGCGCTCACCGATCCGAACCGCGACATCATCGTCGCCTGGATGCACGGGGACGAACCCGACAACGCGCAGAGCCTGGGCGAAGGCAAGGGTTACGGCCCGCCCATTCCGCCGGAGGAAATCATCGCGGGTTATGAAAAAATCAAGGCCCGGGAGTCCACCCGGCCCGTATTGCTGAATCTCAGCCAGGGCGTGGCCTGGGACGGATGGTATGGCCGCGGCACCCGGACCAATCATCCGGAGGATTACCCCGAATATGTCAAGGGAGCCGACATCGTGTCCTTCGACATTTATCCCGTCACGCACGACCGGCCGGAGCTCGCCGGAAAACTGGAACTCGTGCCCTTCGGGCTCGACCGGCTGAAAACCTGGGCCGGCCGGAACCAGGATCTCTGGACCTGCATCGAATGCACCCGCATCAGCAATCCGGACGTCAAGCCGACCCCGGCGCAGGTCCGCAGCATGGTCTGGATGGCGCTCATCCACGGCGCCAAGGGGCTGATTTATTTTTGCCATCAATTCCAGCCGAACTTCATCGAAGCCGCGCTGCTGGCCGATCCGGAAATGGCCAAAGGCGTGGGGGCCATCAATCACCGCATCCAGGCACTGGCTCCGGTGCTGAAAAGTCCGGATGTCCCGGCGGCCGCCAAGGTTTCCGTTTCCAACCCGGAGGTTCCGGTGGACATCCTGGTCAAGAAATTCGGCGGGGACCTTTACGTGTTCGCCGCGAACATGCGGGATCAGCCGAATTCCGCGACGTTCGAGATCCCCGAACGCGCCCGGGGCAAGGGGGAGGTGCTGGACGAGTCCCGGGAAATCAAACTCGAGGGCCATCGCTTCACCGATGCGTTCGAGCCCTATGGAGTGCATCTTTACCGGATTTCTTTGGCTGAATAATGGCCAAACCGGAAAATTAACCGCCAAGGACACCGCGAGGAAAAAAGGAGCCCGCGGATCCTCCGGTCACTCCTTTCTCCGCGGTCAATTTTAGGCGTGAAAAGGCCCGGACTCGGTTTTTTGGTTGCCTCGTATCAATCCTATGATACGTTCATTCTCCGAGCGCCCTCCCATGAAAACTTCCCTTAAGTCTTCCTTTCTAAAAACCAGTTGCGCGGCCTTCTTTGTGAGTTCGTTCAGTTTGTGGGCCGCCGACAGCACCTGGACCGGCACGAGCCCTGGGGATTGGGATGTTCCTGGGAACTGGTCAGCCGGGATCCCCGGAGTGGCCGGCACTGCCGGAACGAACGCAGACATTGCCACCATCAACCAAACCGCCAACACCACCATTACCCTGGATGATCCGTGGAGCCTGGGCGGCATTGCCTTCACCAATAGCAACACCACCACGATCACCTTGCAAGGGACCGGGGCCTTATACCTCGGAAGCGGCGGCACCATCAGTCGCACCGGGGGCAATGCCGCCAGCAACGCCCAAGTAAATCTCGATCTTTTCCTCTCCGGAAACTACACGATTTCCAGCGCGGGCAGCGGCACTACCGCCGGCTATATTCAGATCGGCTCGGCGGGCAAAACCATCGAATCCGCCGCCGCTTCGGGAACCCAGACGCTGACCCTGGGCGGCTCCAGCCCCAATCAAGCGAATACCATTCTCTCCTCCATTTCCAACGGAACCTCCGGGGGGACCGTGGCGCTCGAAAAGACGGATGCCGGCACCTGGGTGCTGAACGCGGCCAACAATTACACCGGCACCACCACGGTCACGGGCGGGCAACTCATCCTGAACACCCGCGATTCCCTTTACAACGGAAATGCCGCCCAGTGGACAACGGGCAACATCACCGTCGGAGCCGGAGCCGCGCTGATCTTCCGGCTCGGGGGCCCCACGGGCTTTACCGTCTCCGAAGCCGAGAGTTTCTTCGGACTGGCCTCGCCAACCGGCGGGTTCCAGGCGGGATCCTTCATCGGGCTGGACACCACCGACACCGGCAATCTTACCTGGGCGCCGGTGATTACCGACACCAGCAACGGAGCCTTGGGCCTGATCAAACAGGGCACCAACACGCTGACCCTCAACAAAGCCAACAGTTACACGGGAGGCACCATCATCGGGGCTCTAGCGGACGGCACCCACCACGGCGGCATCCTGCACGTTGCGGCCAGCGGAGCCCTGGGAACGGGAACGGTGACCATCCAAAACGGCACCCAAAGCGGCGGCACCGCAACCGGAGGAACCCTCCAACTGAGCAACAACAGCACGCTGACCAACGACGTCACGCTTGGCTTTGTCCGCTCCACCACGACCAGTTACCACGTTCAGAACCTTTCCGGCAGCAATTCCATCGGCACGGTCTCCATCTCGGGCGGCGCAAGTGGTGCCCAAGGCTACCGGTTTGATTCCGTGGCCGGAAAGCTGACGATTGCCTCGTTTTCGATCTCCACGAACACCAGTGGAACCTGGAGAAATCTCTACTTTACGGGAGCGGGGGATATCGCCGTCACCGGCAACATCAATCAGGGTAGCGGCAGCAACACGACCACCAGGGTTTTCAAGTCCGATTCCGGCGCGCTCGCCTTGGGAGGCGGCGACATCACCTACCGGGGACAGACCCTCATCAGCGGAGGCACCCTGCTGCTCAACGGCGTGTATGCGCCGCTTGCCATGACCGCGACCGAAATCACCAATTCTCGTTCCGGCTACGGCGATGCCACGCTCGGCCAGTTCCAGGTGGAATCCGGAGCCACCTTGGGCGGCACGGGCCGAATCAAGGGCAACACCGCCCTGGCCAACTCCAACATGGTCCTCGTCAAAAGCGGCGGCACGCTCGCCCCGGGCGACGGAAACACGCTGGGATCGCTGAAGCTCGACGGCGCCACGATGACCGGCACCAATAATCTGACGCTGAACATGGCGGCCGACGCGAAGTTCGAATTCAATCTCGCCGCCAACGGCAGCGGCGCCGATACGGTGGATTTTTGGAACTACGGGATCGGGGACGTGCTGCTGAATAACAACCAGATCAATTTTACGCTGGTCGGCCCGCAGGCAGGCGGAAACTACCAGGTGGATCTCTTCCGGTTTTACAGCAATGACGGCACCCTTCTCACCGCGAGCGGCATCGCTTCCGGCCTGGTGCTCGGCACCTACGATACCGATGTGCTCAGCAATGTCTCGCTGGTTTACGGGACCAACACCATTCAACTGAAATACACCGTCATCCCCGAACCCTCGGCCTGGGCGCTCCTGGCCTTCGGCGGGCTCTGCCTCGTTCTGCGCCGCCGTTTGCGCCTGGGATAGCTTCCTTCGAGGTCTTTGAATCGGGATGATGTCCCCTTTATTTCGGACGCCTCTTTCCCATTCGCCCGAACGCCTCGGCTTTAGAGCAGATCGAATAATCGTGCAGCCACTCTATTTTGAACGGTGCGCCGGAGCATCGAAAAGATAAGGATGATCTCTAAGGAAAGCAGGAAGGCAGGAAATCCCCATGGCTTTTTCCTATTTTCCTGCCTTCCTGCTTTCCTTAGCGGCTATATTTTAAGTTGATTTGCCCCGCCCCGCAGGGATGAAGCGATCCTCCACCGGAAGGCGGGTTCGAATCCACCGTCCTCCCCCCTCCGGATTCCGAAAAAATGACCGGGAAAAAATCGGGCATTTTCCCTTGTCAGTCAGCGCTTCGTGGATATTTTGATGCTCCGGCAGTCGCATGGGTTCCCCCGCGTGGTTCGGCTGGCAGTCCCCTCCACGGCATGCCCGGTCATTCCCGCGAAGCCCGACTTCCCTCGGAATCAATGGAAATCACCCCGCATTCATTCTCTCCCCTGAACTTCCTGACGTCCCCGCCGGCGCGGCAATCCGGCCGTTCCGGGAAAGGCCGGGCCGGCTGGTGGGGAGCGCTCCTGCTCGTGCTGGTTTCAGGTGGCGGCCTGGCGGCCGAAACCCCGCTGGAAACCGGCTGGGCCCAAATCGAGCGATTCCAGTTCAACGATGCGCTGAAGACTTTTCAACTGGCGGATCCCCAGGTCAATCCACGCGAGCGGACTTTCGGCGAGGCGATCGCGCTGCTCAACGTGCAACCCCGCTCCGAAGCCAATGCCCTGAAGGCCGCCGATTTGCTGCAGCAGATCACCAAGGAAAAATCCGACGACGCCATCGGCGCGCTGAGCCTCTATTACCTGGGCCGGATTTACCACCTGCACCTCAATACGCCGGATCCGGACAAGGCCCGGCAAAAATACCGCGAAACGCTTCAATTGCACTCCGGCAACCCCCTGGCGGAAATGGCCGCGGTTTCCCTTATCCATTTGGATGCTTACGGAAAAAAGGAGCCCGCGGATTCCATCAAGGCCCTGCTGGCGCTGGAACCCCTGCTGGACGACCTGAAAAGCGATATCGCGCGGCGGGAGTTTCATCAGGCAATGGGATTCGCCTACCTGGATTTCGGCGATCCCCAGGATGCCGAAAACCAGCGGAGAGCCATCGCCCACCTGAAGGAAGCCGACCGCATCGGCATCACGCGCTGGCAAGCCGAGGCCAATCTCTGGGTCGCCATTGGCGAGGCCAGCCGGGCGGTGGGCGACCGCGAGACGGCGCTGGAATATTACCGTAAATTCGTGAACACCTACAAACGCGACCGCCGGAATTACTTCATCGGCGAGCTGATCAAGAAACTGGAAAAGGAGGGCCAGCCGTGAATTGGGAAAAAATCTCGAATACCATCGGCATCCTGCTGGTCCTGATCTGCTTTGTCTTTGCGCTCGGACGGATCATCAGCCTGCGGATGCGGGAAAGCGCGGACAATCCCAACCAGCAGCAGACGCTGCGCATCGCGCATTTCCAGCTCGAAGCCGGCGTGCGGGAAGCCATCGATGAAATCGCCAAGCGTTACATGGAAAAACATCCGAACGTGCGCGTCGTTCAGATTCCCATTCCCGAACGCATCTTCAAGAACTGGCGCATCACGCAGCTGGTCGGCGGCACTCCGCCGGACCTGATCGTCTCGGGGCAGGGCCTGACCGACGAGAATCTGGCCCGCTATTATCTCCCGCTGGGCGAGCTGGCCAACCGGCCCAACCCCTACAACAAGGGAACGCCTTTCGAGAACACGCCGCTTCGGGAAACCTATTTCGATGGCATGGAGGGCGGATTCAATTCGGTTTTGATGGATTTTTACTCCGTCCCCGCCACCACCGGCACCTTCCGGATGTTTTACAATCTGGATCTCGTGAAGGAAATCACCGGCGACACCAAGATTCCCCAGAGCTACCAGGAATTCATCGAGCTCTGTGAGAAAACCCAGGAGTTCGCCAAACGGACCGGCCGGAAAATCGCCCCGGTGGGCGGGTCGAAATTCAATGCGAACATCCTCATGGATTTCATGTTCGCCAGCCAGACCCAGCGCATGCTGCAGGAGAAAATCAACCGGCCCGGCCAGCTTTCGATCCTGGCCAGTCCCACGATGGTCGCGCGGGCCTATCTCCGGGACGAATGGTCGCTGGACTCCCCGGAGGTCCATTCGGGCCTGGAACTGATCCGCAACCTCGTGGCCCAGCTTCCCCCGGGATTTTCCCAGATGGAACGCGACGACGGCACCTTCCACTTCGCCCAGGGCGGCGCGGTCATGGTTCCGACGGGTTCCTGGGATGCCACCAGCCTGCGGATTTTTTCACCCTTCCCGCTCGGGGTCGGCAAGCTGCCCGTTCCCGACCAGACCGATCCGGAATACGGCAAATTCGCCTACGGGGTGATCTCCGAAGCCGGCGCCACCTCCGGCTTCAACCTCGGCATTGCCAAAGGCGGAAAGGTCGAACTGGCCGAGGACTTCCTTCAATTCATGTCCAGCCAGGCCATGAACAAGGTCTGGACGGACGTCAGCCTCTGGCCGCCGGCGGTCCTCGGAGTCGAACCGGCGGAAGAAGCCCGGCCCTTCATGCCCACCCCGGGCGGATACCCTCCGGGATTCGGCATCAGTGTCATGGGCGCCGACAGCACGCGGCTGTATCAAAATAACCTTTTCCGCCTCACCGGCGCCGACGGTTCGGTGGATTCTTTCCTGGAGGAACTCAAGCCCGCCTACATCTCGGCTCTCGTGTCCGACATGAAACGTTCCGAACGGGAAAACCGGAACAATACCCGCCGCGCCGATTCCGCCGCCGCGGCCGTGGCGATCCAGGCGCTGCACGATCCGGCCCGGAATCAAAAACTCGACCTGCTTATCCAGTCGCGGGTGACCTCGGAGAAAACCGTCCACCAAATCAGTAATACGCTGCTTTACCAACCCTGATTCCCATGGCTCTCCCGATTTCCTCCAAAAAGGCGCTGAACGAATGGAAGCTCTACCTGTTCGTCCTGCCGTCCCTGGCCATGGTGGCCATCTTCGCCTATTTCCCGGTGGCCAGCGCGGTCTACCACAGCTTCTTCCGCTGGTCCGGCGGTGAAGCCAAGGAATTCATCGGGTTCGACAATTTCCAGCAGGTCCTCGGGGACGCGGTCTTTTGGAATTCCTTCATCACGATCGCCATTCTGATCATCGCCAACGTATTCAAGATGATCCCGTCCATCGGCCTCGCCGTGGTCATGCACCGCCTCCGCAGCGACCGGTGGCAGTATTGGTATCGGGTATTGATGGTGGTGCCCATGATCATTCCCGGCCTGGTCACGCTCTTCATCTGGAAATTCTTCTTTGATCCCACCCGCGGCGTGCTCAATTCGCTGCTGGACGCCACCGGCCTCAAATCCGTGCTGGTCTGGCTGGATCAGCAATTCGGATGGGGCGTATTTTTTGCGAATTCCCCCATCGGCTGGCTGGGGCAGCCGGATCTCATCATTCCCTCGCTGATCATCTGGGGCTTCCCGTGGATCGGCGCCGTGGGCGTGCTCATCTTTCTCGCGGGGCTCCAATCCATCGGCACCGACGTTTACGAGGCCGCCGAGCTGGACGGCGTCAACAGCTGGCAAAAATTCCTTTATATCGAACTGCCGCTGATCATGACCCAGGTGCGCCTGATGTTCATGCTCATGATCATCGGCACCCTGCAGGGTTTCGGGCTGCAATTCCTGCTCCTCGGCGAAAATGGCGGGCCGGGCGGCCGGGGCATGGTGCCGGGTCTCTGGATGTTCAACCGCGCGTTTATCGCCGGCGAATTCGGTTACGCCTGCGCCCTGGGATTGGTTCTCTTCGTCTTCATCCTGGGCCTGGCCTGGGTCAACAACAAATACGTGAGGGTTCAGAAATGAGCACATCCACCCAAGCGGTCGGCAGCCGCCAAGCCCCCGACTGGCCCAAACACCTTTTCATTCTCCTGCTCCTGAGCATGGAGCTCTTCCCCCTTTACATGATGTTTCAGGTCAGCGTGAAGGACAACCAAATGTTCTTCGCGAACCCCTGGCTCCCCGCTCCGCCGAACCAGTGGGTTTTCGCAAACTTCGACAAGGCGCTCCACACCGTCATTCCCTACGTGGCCAATACGGTCGTGGTCGCGCTCTCGACCACGGTGCTCTCCCTCTTTCTCGCCCTCCTGGCCGCCTATTTCTTCGCCCGTTACAAGATGCCGTTCGGCGGATTCTTTTGGGCGGTGTTTCTTGTCCTGATGATGATGCCGGGCGTGGCCAACATCGTGCCGCTGTTCGCCCTGATGAAGGGGCTGAACCTGCTCAATACGCTTTGGGCCCTGATCATTCTCGGCATCGCCGGCGGCCAGGTTTTCGCCATTTACGTGCTGCGAAATTTCATCGAGGACATCCCCCGCGATCTCTTCGAGGCGGCGGAAATGGACGGCGCCTCCCACTTCAAGCAGATGATGCACGTGGTGGTCCCGATGAGCGGTTCCATCCTCGGAACCCTCGCGATCCTGAAATTCCTGGGCGCGTGGAACGATTTCCTCATGCCGCTGATTCTCCTGCGCGATCCCGAATTGTTCACCATCGGGGTGGGCCTGATCTACCTCGACGGGGAATACGTGAAGTATTGGGGGCAAATCATGGCCGCGTTCCTCGTCGCCAGCCTGCCGCTGATGATCATCTTCCTCTTCATGATGAAACTCTTCGTGCGCGGTCTCAGCAGCGGAGCCGTGAAGGGATAGGTTCGCGCTTTCCCGTCACTTCAACCGCGCCAGGCTTGCGGGCTGCAACCGAAACGGGTTTTGAACGCCCGCGAAAAGGCGCTGGCGCTGTGAAAGCCGCAGGCCTCGCCGATGGCTTCCAGTTTGGCTTCCGGGTCCGCCATCAGCTGGATGGCGCGCTGGAAGCGGAGTTGGTCCAGGACCCGCTTGGGCGAGGATTGCAGGACCTCATGAAAGAGCCGGCGCAGGTGGGAAGACGACACGTTCACCCGCCGGGCCAGTTCTTCCTGCGAAGGATTCGCGGAGAGATTTTCCGCGAAAATCGCCATGGCTTCCTGCACCGTTCGCCAGGCGGAGCGTTCCGGAGCGGAAACCACCCCGGGTTGCGCCGCGGATTCCCAGACGAGCAGGCTTAATTCCATCAACGCCTGTTCATGGCAGATCATCGTCGCCGGCCCCGGATGCTTCCAGTAGTGCCACGCCTGGCGGACGCACGTCCGAAGCCGCCGGCAATCCGCCTCGGTCAGGGAAACCTCCAAGGGCGCCGCGTTTCGCCCCAGCAAACCAGGCAAGGGTTCCGGAACGGAAAGGGAATGGATGACGGCGATTTCCGCCGCCGTATTCTTCCCCGCCGTCCAGCCGTGAAAATGGCCGGGAGGGAACAGCCAAAGTTTTTTTCTTCCCGGAAGATCCGGACCGTCGGGATAAACCGGCGTGATGGAACCTCGCAACACCGCCTGGAACTCCCATCCCTGGCGCGCGTAACAGGAAACCGGAACGTCCGCATACCGGCGGAAGCCGCATCCCACGTAAATCAGCATGCCTCGGGATCGTCCCGCGATGAGCGAAAATGTCAAGTCATTGGGCGGTCCGGACATTCCCGGATTCCCGGCGCTTTGCCAGGGTAACCAAATGAAGTCTCCCCAAAAAACCCGCTATGCCCTGGTCGGAACCGGCGCGCGCGCATTCATGTTCAGCGACGCCATTCTGAAAACCCATTCGGCGACTTCCGAGCTGGTCGCGCTCTGCGATGCGAATCCGCAGCGCATGGATTATCACAACGAAGTTTACGAAAAAAAATACGGCTCCCGGCCCGTGCCGGCCTATCGGGCGGATGAATTCGACCGGCTGATCGCCCAAGGCAAACCGGATGTGGTCATCGTCACCACCGTCGACCGGCTGCACCACGAATACCTCATTCGCGCGATGGAGCAAGGGTGCGACGTGATCAGCGAAAAGCCCATGACCACCGATGCGGCGAAATGCCGGGCGATTCTGGAAGCCGTCGAGCGAACCGGCCGGAAGCTGCGGGTGACCTTCAATTATCGCTACTCGCCCGCGCGCTCGAAGGTCAAGGAACTGCTTCAACAAGGAACGATCGGGGCCATTCAGTCCGTCCACTTCGAGTGGCTGCTGGACACGCGGCACGGCGCGGACTATTTCCGCCGCTGGCACCGGGACAAGCGCAATTCCGGCGGCCTCATGGTGCATAAATCCACCCACCATTTCGACCTGGTAAACTGGTGGCTCGACAGCTCCCCCGAAACCGTTTTCGGCTTCGGAAACCTGGCCTTTTACGGCAAGGCCAACGCCGAGAAGCGCGGCGATTTCCGCCCGTATGTCCGGTCGACCGGTGACCCGGCCGCCCTCGGGGATCCCTTCGCGCTCGACCTGCGGGACGGCGGTTCGTTGGAGAAACTTTATTTCCGCGCGGAAAAGGAAGACGGCTACCTTCGGGATCAGAATGTTTTCGGTGACGGCATCAGCATCGAGGACACCATGAACCTGGTGGTGCGTTACCGCAATGGCGCCCAGCTCTCCTATTCCCTCACCGCGTATTCCCCGTGGGAAGGCTACCGGATCGCCTTCAACGGCACGAAAGGGCGCATCGAACTGGACGAGCTGGAGCAATCCTACGTCAGCGCCGGCAACAGCCACATCTCCGACGGCTTGAGCCACAGCCAGCGATTGATGGTATTCCCCCATTGGCAGAAACCCTGGCAGGCGGAGATTCCCGAAGCCGTCGGCGGGCACGGCGGCGGAGATATTTTGCTGGTGAACGATTTATTTGGGCGCAATCCCAATCAGGATCCTCTCCGCCGGGCGGCCGGTCACCTCGATGGCGCGCGCTCCATCCTTACCGGCATCGCCGCCAACCAGTCCTTCGCGACCGGCCTGCCGGTGAAAATCGACGATCTCCTGAAACTTTGATCCCCGCGCAACGAATCCCCACGCACCCCTCATGAACGCAGCCTCCCCTCACTCTGCCCCGCCCTCCGGTCATCAACCCCCGAATGAAGCGGACTCCCCCATGAAGGCCGAACTCCGCGCCCTGGCCGCCGGTCCCTTCATCGAGAAATGGCGGGATCGCGTCGGGACCGAGCCATTCCAAATTCCGGCCCGAACCTTCCTCGCGAATCATTACGGAGCCAGGGAAGATGGCCGGACATCCTCGACCACCGCCATTCAGCAGGCGATCGATGAGGCCGCCGCCGCGGGTGGCGGCGTGGTCGAATTCCTGCCGGGCACCTACGTGACGGGATCTTTGTTCCTCCGGACGAATGTCCGACTGCATCTCGCCGAAGCGGTCACTCTGCTGGGCTCTGAAAACGACGAGGAATGGCCCTGGCTGTTTACCCGCGCCGCGGGAATCGAGATGCAATGGCGCGCCGCCATGATCAATGTGCGCCAGCAGGAGAACGTCGAGATCTCTGGAAACGGCCGGGTGAACGCCCGAGGCAAACGCTGGTGGGATCGATTTTGGAATGCCCTGCCGGAGGCCGAAAAACGCGGGCTTCGCTGGGCGATCGATTACGACATCGCCCGTCCCCACCTCATCCAGATTTACGAAAGCCGTAACGTCATCGTTTCAGGCATCACTTTGCAGAACTCCCCCTTCTGGACCTTCGACATTGTTTATTCCAAAAATATTACCGTCGACGGGATCACGGTCAGAAACAACCTCGACGGACTGGGCCCGAGCACCGACGGCATCAACATCGACTCATCCGCCTTCGTGGTGGTGCAGAATTGCGACGTGGATTGCAATGATGACTGTTACAGCTTCAAATCGGGAATGAATGCCGACGGCCACCGGATCAACCTGCCGGCGCAATACAGCATTTTCCGGAACAGCGTCGCCCGCGCGGGCCATGGCGGAATCACGCTCGGCAGCGACATGTCTGGCGGCATCCGGCACGTGGAGGCCTCCCGGATCCAATGCCTGGGCACGGACGCCGGAATCCGTTTCAAATCGGCGAGAATCCGCGGAGGAGAAGTCGAACGGGTGCGCTTTCACGACGTGAGCATGGAAAACGTGGACGTTGCGTTCCAATGGGTGCTGAATTGGTTTCCCCAATTCAGCTATCCCGAAATCCCGGAAGGCATCACGGGAATCCCGGACCACTGGCGGGTCATGACCGCCAAGATCCCCGCGGATCAGGCCATCCCTCATTTTCACGACATCGAAATCGACGGCGTCCGGGCGATCGGCACCCGGGTCGCGTTCGAAGTGGAAGCGGCCCCCGAAAAGCCGCTGGAGAACATCCATTTGAAGAACCTGGAGATTCGAGCCCAAACTTCCGGCGGCATCCGGCACGCCCGGAATTGGACGGCCGAGAATGTCGCCCTTGTCCCGGCCGACCATCAGCCGGTTAGCCTGCAAGACAGTTCGAATGTTTCGTTGAATGAACCGGTGGGTCATGGTCGGATGGAGCGCCAGCCAGAAACGTCCGAGCAAAACCGATAAAAGACCGGTTCCTTTTGGGAGACAGCATTTCCCTGCATTACGGCCCCTTTTTGAAGGAGCGGCTCAGCGGCGTTGCCGTGATCGATTCAAAGGCGGACTATGCCGAAGCGCTGGAAAACCTTGACCTTCCCAGCGGTGCAAATGGCGGAGATTCCTCCACGGTGGAACGGTTCCTGCAGCATCTCGTGAAGGACCGGCCCGGGAAACCGGATTGGTTGATTCTGAATTGCGGACTCCACGACCTGAAAAGCGTCGCGGCCGAAGCCGGCTGGCCGGCGACGGACCTTCACCGCTTTACCCGCAGCCTGCCGGGAAATCCGTTTTGTGACCACGTGCATTTCACCCCCGCCGTTCGGGAACAACAGGCCGCCTACCTGACCGGCAGCATCGCATTGCTTTTTAACTTGCCGCCGTCCCGGCGGCCCGGAGCTTAAAAATCGGAAGGCTGGCGGCAGTTGGGATACTCGGCGGTGCGCTGGGTGAAAGTGTCCCGGAACTTTGCCGCCTCCAGAACGGCGGGGGGTTCCCCGGCCGCCAGCAATCGCTCCGCCAGACATTTTCGAAAATGCTCGCGAACCGTCTCCAGCGGCTTGGACTCGAGGAGATTCACCAGTTCATAAGGATCTGAACGAAGGTCGTAAAGGTGGGTTTCGCGATACACCGGGGCGAAGGGCTCGCCGGCGTAAGATTCGTCCGCAGTAACTGCATATTTCCACCGATTCGTGCGGAGTGCCCGGCCGGGGGGCATGCCGCCATCGCCGAACTGAATGTAGCTTTCCGTGGGAAGATGCGAGATTTCGCCCCGGGTCGCGGGAAGCAAGCTGCGGCCTTGCATGGCGGGAGGA
>Ga0075012_10004434_pt1 | contig 13059 bp, 13 predicted proteins | sample All_14_2_FD_71474 | JGI IMG/M metagenome (GOLD analysis project Ga0075012, IMG submission 71474) | Freshwater microbial communities in response to fracking from Pennsylvania, USA - Allegheny Zone_MetaG_DW_15 | ecosystem: Environmental > Aquatic > Deep subsurface > Groundwater > Drilled... | reverse complement strand
CGCCCCCAGCTGCTCCACCCGCCAGTACGGCAAGCTATGCCGTGGGCGAAGTCGTCTATGCCCGCTACGGCCCGGCCTGGATACGCGGCAAGGTCACCGCCATCAGCCGTGTCCCTGGCGCCAACGGTCCGGAACTGGCCTACAACGTCACCCTCGACAACGGCGAGCGCGGTCTGCTGCCGGCAAACATGATGCGCAAGGCACCGCGTTGATTGTCTCAGGCAGGTGAGTGACTCTTCAGCCAGTCCTTCAACGCCGCATCCATGCGGGTTTGCCAACCGTCACCTGTCGCGCGAAACGCTTGCAGCACGTCCGGCGAAAGCCGAATGGTAATACGCTCCTTGGTGACAGCTGCTCTCGGCCGCCCCCTCAACCGGAGTTGCAGGGACTCGGGCAGGGCATCCAGACGAACAGCTTGCCGAACCTGTTCGTCCGTCCACTCCGGATTGTCTTCATCGATCATCTCTGGGTTGGGTCTCTTGCTCATACCGATGGGCCTCACGCTTGTTAGCCTTGCGAAAACTGATGATCCGAATCCCGGTCACGGTTTCGGTGAACACCAATGCATGGACACGCCCGTCAATCAGTCCAAGCGCGGAGACCCGCTCTTCCGGATTGGCCTTGCGGTGGTCCATCCAGAACAAGGCCGTCTCGAAATCGAACGCCTCCACCAAATCAAATGACAAACCGCATTGCTCGATGTTTCGTGCATTCTTTGCAGGGTCATAGGTGATGTCCATACGATTTATTGTATGCACAATATATCAAGCGATCAAGTCGGTGCGCCCAGATAAGGATTTCGCCCCGTTGCAACCGCAGCCCAATACCCGCTTACGGCCCGTCCCACTGCTGGCGGATGCTGCCCAGGGGCGAACGCAACACTCAGTGACGTGCAAACACCGTGGTCCGTCCGTCACGGTCAAAACTCACCACTTCATAGCGCTCGGCCGGATAGGGGCCTTCCATGCCGGGCGAGCCAAGTGGCATGCCGGGAGCAGACAGGCCGGTAATGGCCGGACGCTCGGCAAGCATGCGCCGGACGTCGGCGGCAGGCACATGCCCCTCCACCACATAACCGCCCACCTGCGCGGTATGGCAGGAACCCAGCGCCTGCGGCACACCGGCATCGCGCTTGATCTGACTCATCTTCGAGGTCGCGATCTCCTTCACGGTGAAGCCGTTGGTACGCATGTGTTCCGCCCACTTGCCACAGCAGCCGCAGTTCGGGTCCTTGTACATGACGACTTCTTCCCCACTGGCCCAGGCGGGCAGTGCGGTAATCGCGGCCAGAGCGGCAACGATCAGTCTGTGACGGATGCCGGTGGCTGCGGATGAGGGAATATGCATGATCCTTGCTCCAGTTAGGTTCGCCTGGGTACAGGCAGGTTCAGGCACCGGTCAGCCGCTGCGGCAGGTCGATGCAGAAGGTGGTCAACCCATCGGCGGATTGCACGGTGATCCGGCCACCATGCGTCTCGACAATGGACCGGGTGATGGCCAGGCCCAACCCTGCGCCCTCCCCATGTCGGCTACGCTCGGCGCCGGCACGGTGAAAGCGCTCGAAGATGCGGGCCAGTTGATCGGGTGGAATGGGTTCGCCAGGATTGCTGACGCTCAAGCACACACGCCCGGCCCGGCAGTCCAGCCGGATGTCGATGCGACCGCCCGGCGCGGTGTGCCGCAACGCATTGGACAACAGGTTGGACACCGCACGACGCAACATCAGACGGTCGCCGGTGACCGTCGCCGCGCCCTGCACCGTCATCGTGACCTGCTGCGCCTCGGCCAGTGCCTCGTAAAACTCGACCAGCGCCCGCAACTCGTCCGCCAGCATCACCGCCTCTTCAGGGCGGGGCAGGCGGCCATTCTCGGCCTGGGCCAGAAAGAGCATGTCGCTCACCATGCGGGCGATACGCTGATACTCCTCCAGATTGGATGCCAATACCTCGCGGTAATCGTCGGCCGTGCGCGTCTGGGACAGGGCCACCGAAGTCTGTGTCATCAGATTGGAAATCGGCGTACGCAGCTCGTGGGCAATGTCGGCGGAGAACTCCGACAGGCGGCGGAAATCTCCCTCAAGACGCGCCAGCATGCCATTGAAGGCCTCCACCAGTTCACGAACCTCAGCCGGCGCGTCACCCTCGACAAGGCGTACGCCAAGCTGCCCGGCAGACAACTGCCTGGCGGTATCGGTGACCTGCCGCAGCGGTGCCAGCCCCTTGTGCGCCGCCAGCCAGCCCAGCAACGCCGACACCACGGCCGACAGCGCAATGCCCAGCCACAGGCGGACACGTACCTGCTCCAGGAAATGCACATGGTGCGAGATATCCAGGCTGAGCAGCACGCGCAGGGGCTCACCCGGAGCATCGGCAACGGCAGGCCGATGCAAGAGGGTCTCGCGACCGATGAAATGGCGGGAGCCCTTCTGCCACATGGCCCCGGTCGCGGGCAGTGCGTCACCGGCCGCATGCGCTGCATCGAAATGGTCGACATGCACGGCGTAAATCACGCTGCCCTCGGCATCGCGCACCAATACCCCGACGGTATCGTGACCGACGAACGCATCATCCAGCCGCTGCGGTAACGCCGCCCAGGCCTGCGGGCTGTCAGCACGCTGCAGCAGATTGCCGATGAGGTTGAGCTTGCCGCTCAGTTCATGGTCGTCCAGCTCACGGAAATGGGCATCCACTGCGCGCCCCATGACCAAGCCAACCACGATCAGCAGGCTCGCAGTCATTGCCGCAAAAAGCAGTGCCAGCCGGGCCGTCAGCGACGCAGTCGGCCACCGCGGAAGCGCCTTGATCCTCACCCCATCGCCTCCGGGGCCTCGAGCACATAGCCCATGCCCCGTACCGTACGGATCAGCTTGGGCTCGAATGGCTCATCCACCTTGGCACGCAGGCGCCGCACCGCGACTTCGATGACGTTGGTGTCGCTATCGAAGTTCATGTCCCAGACCTGGGAGGCGATCAAGGAGCGCGGCAGCACCTCGCCCTGACGGCGCAACAACAGTTCGAGCAGGGCGAACTCCTTGGCGGTCAGGTCCACCCGGACACCGGCACGCAACACCCGGCGGCGCAGCAGGTCGAGCTCGAGGTCGGCCGCGCGCAGCACCTCGGGTTCCTTGCTCTTGCCCCGGCGCAGCAGGGTCCGCACACGCGCAAGTAACTCGGCAAAGGCAAAGGGCTTGACCAGGTAGTCATCCGCACCCAGTTCCAGCCCCCGTACGCGATCTTCCACCTGGTCGCGCGCGGTCAGAAACAGCACCGGCATTTCCAGCCCCTGGCGGCGTACCGTTTGCAGGATGCCCCAGCCATCGAGCGCAGGCAGCATGACATCGAGCACCAGCAAGTCGTACTCACCACCCAGCGCGTGATGCAGTCCGTCGAGACCATCGCGTACCAGATCGACGACAAAGCCCGCTTCGGCCAGCCCCTGACGCAGGTAGTCGCCCGTCTTCGGTTCATCTTCGACGATGAGGATCTTCATGGCACGGGATCAGGAATGAGGATATCCCCACATTCTGCCACCCTCCACGCCCACTGCTGCCTGCCCTTGGTCAAGCTGACAGAGATGTAATCCGGCCGTCAGCGTGGCGTCGGGGCCGCAGCCCTCGCATCCACGCCATGGAGCGCCTGCAGGATGGTGTGCACCGCCTGTACACGAACCGGCGTGGGCAGGTTTCGATTGGCCAGGAAGACCACGCCTGTACGCTGCGCGGGCACAAACACGACGTAAGCACCAAACCCGTTCGTCGCCCCAGTCTTGTTGAACAGACGATCCTCCGCAGCCGGCGATGGCGGCTGCAGACGGACGGCAGGCTGTGCCTCCAGCACGATCTGGGCGGCATTCCCCGCCTGCAGTTGTGCCAGCGACACCGGATAAGGATAGTGCTCCCAGCCCAGCCCCTGGGTCATCGCTTCGATCTGAACATAGCCCATTCGGGTGGCGCGCATTGCGCGTACCAGCGCGGCATCCACCTCGATATTGCCCAGTTGGGCATCGACAAAGCGCAGCAGGTCGGCAGCGCTGGACTTCACACCATAGGCTTCGGCATCGAACACGCCAGGACGGACCCGCAAGGGACGGCCCTCCCTGTCGTGGCCCCAGGCGTAATCGGCCAGACGATCGACCGGAACAGCGTAATGGCTGTCCTTCATCGCCAGCGGAGCAAACACCCGCTGCATCATCGCATCCTCAAACGCCTGCCCCAGACTTTGTGCCGCCAGGTGTCCGAACAAGCCGAGGCTGGGGTTGGAGTACAAGCGATGGGAGCCAGGTTCGTAGCTCGCCTGCCAGCCGCGATAGTAGCGGACCATCCCCGCCTCGTCCTTGACCTCGTCCGGGAACTGCAGGGGCAGGCCACCTGCCGTGTAGGTACCAAGCTGGAGCACGGTGATATGGTCAAAGCGACTTCCCGCCAGGGCCGGTAGATGCCGGCTGGCCGGATCCTCGAGCGCCAGCGCCGCCTCTTCGGCAGCCAGCGCAACCAAGGTGGCAGTGAAGGTCTTGCTCAGCGAACCGATCTCGAACAAGGTGTGTTCGGAAACCGCAGCCCCGCCTTCGAGCGCCGTCACACCATGGTTGAAGTAGTACTGCTGCCCCGCCACGCTCACCGCAACAGCGACACCGGGTACATCATGGGCCTGCATCAGCGGACGAACCACGCCGTCGACAACGCCTGCGAGCCGTTCGGTGACATCAGGCGTGCCCACAGCCGCAAATTGGCCGGCACACACCGGGGCAAGACAGAGCATCAACGCAAACCCGCTGAAGCACTTGCTGAGACCTGCATTCATTGCTGTTGACCTTCCCATCATGGCAAGGAAGAGACTGTAGCAGCCGGTGCGGTACCGGTCATTTCGCAAGGAGAGCATCATGCAGGTGTTTCAGGTTCGGGGCGTACGCTGTGGCGGCTGCGCGAGCAAGATCGTCGATCGGATCAAGGCCGCCGATCCGTCGGCCATGGTGGAGATCGACATTTCGGCCGGCAAGCTTACCGTCGAATCCGGCCTGGTGGCGGACGCGCTCATCCACATCATTGGCGAAGCCGGTTATCCAGCCACCCCCCATGCATGACACGCTTGACCTTCCAATGACAGGAAGGTCTAAGCTTCAATTGTCCACCATCGTCCTGAGGTCATTTCCATGAATGCGATCGCCCCGGCAGCCGGCAAGGTGTGGGCACTGCAGGTTGGAGGCATGAGCTGCGCATCCTGCGTCGCCCATGTCGAAAAGGCACTGCTGAAGGTCAGCGGCGTCAGTTCCGCCAGTGTCAATCTCGCCAGCGAAACCGCAACCGTCACCGCGGCCCCCGAGGTCGGCTTTGCCGTGCTGGCCGAAGCGGTTGAGAAGGCCGGCTATACGGTACGACGCGACACCCTGACCCTGGACATCGAGGGCATGAGCTGCGCGGCCTGTGTCGGTCGGGTGGAGCGGGTGCTGCGCCGGGTTCCGGGGGTGATCGACGCCAATGTCAATCTGGCGGCGCACCGTGCCACGATCCAGACCATTGGCAAGGTACCGGTCGCGTCCCTGGTTGCCAGCATCGCCAAGGCCGGCTTTGGTGCCCGCCCAAGCGCAGAAGTCAGTGAGGACCGGCGTGCGGCAGACGCTGCGGCAGAGCGCGCACAACTGCAGCGGGCGGTATGGATCGCAGCCCTGCTGACCCTGCCGGTGTTCGTGCTGGAGATGGGCTCGCACCTGATTCCGGGCATGCACGACTGGGTCATGCACCATATCGGTCACCGCGAAAGCCAATGGCTGCAGTTCGTGCTGACTTCAGCCGTGCTGTTCGGTCCCGGCCTGCGCTTTTTCAAGAAGGGCGTGCCCGCGCTGCTGCGCGGCGCCCCCGACATGAACGCGCTGGTGGCCATGGGCACCAGCGCCGCGTGGGGATACTCGGTCGTCGCCACCTTTCTGCCCGGCGTGCTGCCCGAGGGCACGGTCAATGTCTATTACGAGGCGGCCGCCGTCATCGTCACCCTGATCCTGATTGGTCGCCTGCTCGAAGCACGTGCCCGGGGCCGCACCAGCGAGGCCATCCAGCGGCTGATGCGCATCCAGCCGCGTACCGCGCGGGTGGTGCGCGATGGCCCCCCTGCCGAACTGCCCATCGAGCAGATCGTGGTCGGCGACATCCTGGATGTCCGCCCCGGTGACAAGATCGCGGTCGATGGAGAGGTCACTGAGGGCACGTCCTTCGTTGACGAGTCGATGATCACTGGCGAGCCCTTGCCGGTCGAAAAATCCACGGGCAGCCGCGTCGTCGGTGGCACCCTGAACAGCCGCGGCGCCTTCCGTTTCCGAGCCACCCAGGTCGGCGGCGACACGGTGCTGGCGCAGATCATCCGCATGGTGGAAGCGGCTCAGGGCGCCAAACTGCCGATCCAGGCCCTGGTCGACAAGGTGACCATGGTATTCGTACCGGTGGTGATGGGCGTTGCCCTGCTGACGTTTCTCATCTGGCTGGTGTCTGGGCCGGCCCCGGCACTCAGTTTCGCACTGGTCAATGCGGTTGCGGTGCTGATCGTCGCCTGCCCGTGCGCCATGGGGCTCGCCACGCCGACCTCGATCATGGTTGCCACCGGCCGTGCAGCACAGCTGGGCATTCTGTTTCGCCAGGGCAACGCCCTGCAGTTGCTGCGTGACGCGGGCGTGGTGGCACTGGACAAGACCGGCACCCTGACGCTGGGGCGGCCGACGCTGACCGACCTGGACACCACGGATGGTTTCAGCCGCAATCAGGTGCTGGCCCTGATTGCGGCGGTCGAACGCCGCTCCGAGCACCCGATCGCCGAGGCCATCGTTGCCGCAGCCGCAGCGACGGGTCTCGAACTGGATGAGGCAGACGGCTTCGAGGCCAGCGCAGGGTACGGTGTGCGCGCCATTGTTGGCGGGCGCCGGGTCGAGATCGGCGCCGACCGCCTGATGCAGCAGCTCGGGCTGAATCTGGGCGTATTTGCCGCCACCGCCGAGCGCCTGGGCGACGAAGGCAAGAGCCCACTGTATGCCGCAATCGACGGCCGGCTGGCCGCCATCATCGCGGTTGCCGACCCGCTCAAGCCGACCTCGGTCGAGGCGGTACGGGCACTGCATGCAATGGGACTGAAAGTGGCGATGATCACCGGCGACAATGCCCGCACCGCGCAAGCCATTGCCCGCCAGGCCGGGATCGACGAGGTGATTGCGCAAGTGCTGCCGGATGGCAAGGTGGCCGCGCTGCAACAGTTGCGCCAACAGGCCACCCGCCGTGTCGCCTTTGTCGGCGACGGCATCAACGATGCGCCCGCCCTGGCCGAAGCCGATGTGGGAATCGCCATTGGTACCGGCACCGATGTCGCCATCGAGAGTGCCGATGTGGTGCTGATGTCCGGCGACCTCAAAGGCGTGGCACGCGCCATCGCGCTGTCTCGGGCAACGATGCGCAATATCCGCCAGAACCTGTTCTGGGCCTTCGCCTACAACACCGCGCTGATTCCGCTGGCTGCCGGTGTCTTCTACCCGGCCTACGGCGCCCTGCTGTCACCGGTGTTTGCTGCCGCAGCCATGTCGATGTCGAGCGTGTTCGTGCTCGGCAACGCCTTGCGCCTGCGCTACTTCGACGCAAGGGAGGCCTGACCCGATGAACATCGGCAAAGCGGCCGACGCCTCAGGCGTATCGGCCAAGATGATCCGCTACTACGAGTCGATCGGCCTGATTCCTGCGGCACATCGCACCGCCTCAGGCTATCGCGACTATACCGACGACGACGTCCACGTGCTGCAGTTCATCCGCCGCGCCCGCGATCTCGGCTTTGCCGTCGAGCACATTGGCGAACTGCTCGCCCTATGGCGGGATCAGGGTCGGGCAAGCGCAGACGTCAAGCGCATTGCGCTAAATCACGTTCAAGTGCTTGAGCGCAAGATCGCCGAACTTCAAGGCATGGTTGCCACCCTGCGCACCCTGGCCGAACGCTGCCACGGCGACGACCGGCCCGACTGCCCGATTCTGGCCGACCTCGACGCCCCCGCCCCAAGCTGTCCAGAGTGCCATCCTGCTCCAGCGAGACGCCGCTTCGGCAAGCCCTGAGGCACGGGCTCCGGACGAAGTACAAGCGCCAGATTACAAGCTTGTAATCCCCGCCTCAGCATGCGGTAAGGGGCTTCGCTGCAAGATGGCGGCACCATGATCGCTGCGACGGATTGACACCGTTGCCGTCGCCTGCAACAGGAGCCGCCCTTGAACAGATCCGTCGCCCTCGCAGCCCTGACCCTCGCCGGGCTGCTGCCCCCCGCAGCGGCCGGCGCCAACGTGGCATACGATCCGGATGTGCCGGTGCCGCCCCCTTTCTACACGCCACTGCCCCAGCGTGTTGCCCCACCGGCAGTGCTGGGCGAACGTGGCTGGCGCGACGCGAACGATCAGGTCGGCGCCATGTCCCGCGGCCATATCGACATTCTCAAGTGGGAGGCCGCCAACCAGCCCCCCTCGACAGCAGCTCCAGCACCTGGGCAACCCGCAGCGTTCCGCGACCTGTTGCGCAGTGCATTGAGCAACCGCCCGGCGCTCTTTGCCAGCATCGACTTGAACACGATCGAGCGCGCCCGCGCCGACATCGCCGTGGTGGAGTTTGCCCGCGATCTGGAACTGGCGTGGATCGACGCCATTGCTGCGCGGCAGGCACTGGCACTGGCAACAAGGGAAGTGGATATTGCCGGCGTTGCGGCCGAACTGGCACTACGCATGGTGCAGGTGGGCAACTGGGGACAGGACCGTCTGCTGCGCGAACAGCTCGCACAACACGAGGCCGGACAGGCACTGGCGCGCGCGCGCCAGGCAGACAACTCGGCCACCGAGGCCCTGATCCGGTGGCTCGGCAGCTGGGGAGAGAACGCGGCACCGACCTTGCCGGACAGTCTGCCCGCACCGCCCCTTGCCACGCCGCCTGAAGCCGATCTCGAAGCCCGCGCACTGCGTCAGCACCCGCAACTCAGCCTGAGCCGCTATGCCAGCGAGCAGGCCGCGCGTGGCCTGAGCCAACGTGCCCGCGACGACTGGAAGCAAGCCGTCGAGGCCGCACTGGGCGCCTTGGCTCCCGATACAGATGACCCGGGACACGCTGGGCCCCGAGCCCTCACCGCCCCCGTGCTTGACCGACGCCATACCGTTTTCAGCCACGACGCCGAGCGGGCAGCACGACTCGACGCAGAAGCCCACACCCTTGCGGTGACCATCCGCTCGCAGGTCCGCGAGGCCTATCACCAGTATCGCCTTACCCACGAACTCGCGCTGGCCGCCGCGGACGCTCACCGCCTTGCCCGTGCGGCTCAGGAAGAGACCCTGCTGCGCTACAACGGCATGCTCAAAAGCACCTGGGACCTGCTTATCGCCGCGCGCGCACGACTCGCCAGCGAGGCTGCCGCAATCATGGCGCAACGCGACTTCTGGCGCGCGCACGCCCAGCTCCAGGCCGTGCTGGCTGGCGGCAACTACACAGGTGCCGACGCCGTCGGCAGCGCCGGAAAATCCACCAACGCTTCGGCCGGAGGTCACTGAACCCATGGACAGACGTAGATTCCTCGGCCATGCCACCCTCGGCGCCGTCGCCGCAGCCAGTGTCAGCAGGGTTGCAATGGCCGCCCTGCCCGAACCGGCGATCCAGCACTCGGCGCAAACTGCCCCGCCGCTGACACCCCCCAGCGGCCGCCCCTACAACCCGGTCGTCACGCTCAATGGCTGGACGGCACCGTGGCGCATGAACCAGGGCGTCAAGGAGTTTCACCTTGTCGCCGAACCCGTCGAACGCGAGATTGCACCGGGCATGGTGGCGCGCCTTTGGGGCTACAACGGTCAATCGCCCGGTCCCACCATCGAAGTGGTCGAAGGCGACCGGGTACGCCTATTTGTCACCAACCGCCTGCCCGAGCACACCTCGGTGCACTGGCATGGCCAGCGCCTGCCCAACGGCATGGACGGCGTTGGCGGCCTGACTCAACCCCAGATTCCGCCGGGCAAAACCTTCGTCTATGAATTCACCGCCCGCCGGCCCGGCACCTTCATGTATCACCCGCACGCCGACGAGATGGTTCAGATGGCCATGGGCATGATGGGCTTCTGGGTCACCCATCCACGCCAGCGTCACCCCCACATCAGCGATGCCGATCGGGATTTCTGCTTCCTCCTCAACGCCTTCGATATCGATCCGGGCAGCCTGGTGCCGAAGGTCAACACAATGACCGACTTCAACCTGTGGACCTGGAACAGCCGGGCCTTTCCCGGTATCGACACCCTGAACGTACGCAAGGGTGACCGCGTAAGGGTTCGGGTCGGCAACCTGACCATGACCAATCATCCCATCCATATCCACGGCCACGAGTTCGAGGTTACCGGTACCGATGGTGGGCCCACGCGGCCAGAGTCGCGCTGGCCGGAAGTCACCACCGACATCGCGGTCGGCCAGATGCGCCAGATCGAATTCATTGCCGACGAGGAAGGCGACTGGGCAATGCATTGCCACAAGTCACACCACACCATGAACCCGATGGGTCATGACGTCCCCACCCTGATCGGCATCGACCATCGTGGTCTGGTCGGCCGCATCCATCAGGCGGAACCCGAATACATGGTAATGGGCGAGCGCGGCATGGCTGACATGGGCGAAATGGAAATGCCCCTGCCCGAACAGACCCTGCCGATGATGACCGGCCAGGGGCCGTTTGGTGCAATCGAGATGGGCGGCATGTTTACCGTGCTGAAGGTCAGGCGAGACCAGAAACCGGGCGACTATTCCGACCCGGGCTGGTTCAAGCACCCCGCCGGCACCGTGGCGCATGAGTGGCACGGGGCGATCGGCGAACCCGCACGCAACGACACCCATGGCAAACCAGCTCAGCCGGCAACGGAGCTCGACGTCCGCAAGCCGGATACGCATGGACATCATGGGCACTGAGCAGGACGCGCAGACCGTCCTTACCCCCTTCGCGAGCACACCAGCATGAGCCGACGTCTCTTTTTCATTCAATGCCTCACCCTCGGCCTCACCTTGACCAGTCAGAGCCTGCTGGCGCACGGCCCCGCGTCACACGCCCAGAAACCCCTGATCAGGGAACAACAACCGTGGGGAATTGCCGGCGATGCAACTGAGGTCCAGCGTGAAATTCCCATCAGGATGACCGATGCCATGCGGTTTGAACCCGATCGAGTCGAGATCCGTTTGGGCGAGACCATCCGCTTCGTTCACAACAACACCGGCAAAGTCATGCACGAGATGGTGATCGGCACCCAGGCGGCCCTTGCCGAACATGCAGAGATGATGCTCAAGTTTCCCGGCATGGAACATGACGAACCGTGGATGGCGCATGTCGAGCCGGGCGGCACCGGCGAGATCATCTGGACCTTCAACCGCATCGGCGAGTTCGAGTTTGCCTGCCTGATTCCAGGACATTTTCAGGCAGGCATGGTAGGACAGCTGATCGTCAGATAAACCCGCAGATGACACCAATGTCATCCGTACGTCAGCTTGCCGTTTCCCTCCCTGAACCATACTTCAACGCACACCCAGCGAACACGAGGCTACTCACATGCGCACTCGCCACACCCTCTCCCTGCTCGCGGCTCTGGCTGCATTCACCAGTCACGCTGCCCTCGCCACCGACAGTCATGCCGGACACCATGCTCCCGCCGCCAACAGTGCACCTGCCAGTTCGGCACTAGCCGAGGGTACGGTAAAGAAGGTCGACAAGGGTGCGGGCAAGATCACCATCAGTCATGGCCCGATCGCTGCACTCGACATGCCGCCGATGACCATGGTGTTCCGCGCTGCAGACCCGGCAATGCTGGACACGCTCAAAAGTGGCGACAAGATCCGGTTCGCGGCGGATCGCATTGGCGGCGTGTATACGGTAACGGTGCTGGAACTCGCGCCCTGAGCCTGTCACCCCGCCTGCCTGACAAGGCTCGACCACCTCCCGGGTCGCCACCAGGCAACTGCCAGACCCCCGCCACAAACGACACCTGCGGGCGTCTCCAAAACAACAATATGCCCCGAGGTGGCTGCGATGAAGCACTGCGCCGGATACAGCGCCGTCTCCCGCCGATTGGCCCAAGTCTGCGTTCTCCTGCTGACGCTGAGTAGCAGTCCAGCACAAGCCGAGGTCGCGCTTGGCGCTTCGCTGCCCGAGTTGCTCAGCTACGCCCGCCAGCACAATCCGGCGCTGGCCGCCGAGCGTGCGGAAACCGAGGCCACACATGCACGCGCAGAAGCCGCTGGAACGCTGCCCGATCCGAGCTTCCAGATCGAGTTGATGGATGTCACCAACTCGATGCGCGGAGGCGGTACCACGATACTACCGGGTCAGGTCGGCGAAACCCGCTACCGCATCGTCCAGCCCCTGCCCGCCTGGGGCAAGCGCGAACTCGACAGTCGCGCAGCACAGACCCGCGCCGAGCGCGCGGAGGCGACCCAGGCGCAAACCTGGTTGAATCTGGCCGCAGAGATCAAGACCGCATGGCTGCGCTACTACGCTGCCGACCGCGAACAGATGTTGAATGACGATGCATTGGCGCTGCTGCAAGCACTGGAGGACACCACGCTGACGCGCTATCGCCTGGGTCTGGCGCCGCAGCAAGCGGTGCTGCGCACGCAGCGTGAGATCACCGGTCGACGTCTGGCCAGCATCACCATCGCGCAACGACGTCACGCCGCACAAGCCGCGCTCAACGCACTGCTATCCCGCCCAGCCAGCAGTGCCCTGGCTTTGCCGCTCGACCCGCCGGCACTGCCCAGGCTTCAGCCCTACGCCGGCCTGCTGGACATCGCGCGGGCCACCAATCCTGCATTGGCGGCCGAAGCCCACGCCGTTGAAGTTGCACAGCTTGAACGCGACCGCACCCGACGCGATCGCTACCCCGACTTCAGCATCGGCCTCACCAACAACCAGCCCAGGGGGGGTGACGCTTCATGGGATCTGATGCTGGAGGTGATGATTCCCCTGCAGCAGTCCGCACGCCGCGCCCGCGAGCGTGAGGCCGCACACCTGCTGGACGCCGCCGATGCCCGTCGTACGGCCGTAATGGCA
>Ga0075012_10004431_pt1 | contig 13068 bp, 9 predicted proteins | sample All_14_2_FD_71474 | JGI IMG/M metagenome (GOLD analysis project Ga0075012, IMG submission 71474) | Freshwater microbial communities in response to fracking from Pennsylvania, USA - Allegheny Zone_MetaG_DW_15 | ecosystem: Environmental > Aquatic > Deep subsurface > Groundwater > Drilled... | reverse complement strand
GACGAACTTAATGAAAGAAACCGCTTAATCATCTTCCTCTTTCTTCTTTCATTCATCGGTGATGAAAGAAGAAAGAGATATCAACCAAAAGGAGACTCACCATGAACGAAGAAACCAAACTCATCTGGCTCAAACGTGTTTTGATTTTCAAGATCGTTGTGGTTGCTTTGCTTTGGGGTTTACCCACCTTGTTCGGACCCGAATCCTTCCTGCAAATGCTCGGCGAGGAAATTCCCAACCCGCCGTTTTACATGCGCATCTTCGGCGCGACTCAGATCGGCTTGGTCTTTCTGTATTGGCTCGCCTATCAAAATCCGGTCAAGAACCGCGACATCATCCGCTATGCCGTGTGGGATAACTCCGTCGCCTTCCTGACCATGATGGGCTACGCCGCCACAGTCGGCATTACCAATCCCACCGTGTGGCTCTCTGCAGTGCTGGTTCTGTTCTTCGCGATCGCGTTTTACTTCCTCGTTCCAAAAGCTGCTTAACAACAGACGATGGACCATGATTGACTCTGCCCTCAACTTTTCCCGCACCAACCGTCAAACGCATCTCGCCAGACTTTGTAACTGGTTGCGCATCCCAAGCATTTCGACAACGCCCGAGCATGCCCCCGACGTGCGCCGCGCCGCAGACTTTGCCGCCGATTTCCTGCGCGAACTCGGCATGGACAAGGTCGAAGTCCGCGAAACAGCTGGACATCCCCTCGTCTATGCTGAACATGCAAACCTTCAACCTGCCAACCTGCCAACGCTCCTCATCTACGGTCACTTTGATGTCCAACCCGCTGACCCGCTTGAAGCATGGACTCGCCCACCTTTCGAACCCACCATCGAAGGCGATAATCTCTACGCCCGCGGCGCATCAGACGATAAAGGGCAAGCCTTCGCCATCCTCGCCGCATTGGAGAGTTATCTCAAAACCAGCGGGAAACTTCCCGTCAACGTCAAAGTGCTGCTTGAGGGTGAAGAAGAGATTACCAGTCCCAGCCTCATCCCATACATCCGCGAACATGCCGCTGAACTGCGCGCCGATGCCATCCTCATCGCCGACCAAGACATGCTCGACCCGCAGCATCCCATCATTATGTGGGGCTTGCGCGGAATCTTGTACGCCGAGATCGAAGTCATCGGACCTTCACATGATTTGCACTCCGGCACATTCGGCGGCGGCGTGGACAATCCCTTCAATGTGCTTGTCCGCTTGCTGGCACAATTGCAGGATGGCGAAACACGCAAAGTTTTGATCCCCCATTTTTATGACAAGGTCGAAGAGTTGGATGATGAAGGCAAGGCGTTGATCTCCCAAGCGCCCATCAACGACCAGATCGGTTTACATCTCACTGGCGCACCCGCACTGGGCGGCGAAGTGGGCTATCCACTCGCGGAACGGGTCAGCGTGCGCCCAACATTCGATGTCCACGGGATTGCGGGCGGGTTCACAGGGGAAGGTTCGAAGACGGTCATCCCGGCAAAGGCAACGGCGAAGGTCAGCGCTCGGTTGGTGCCGAACCAGGACCCGGATGAAGTCTTTGAGGCGTTGACGTCGTATCTCAAAGCCATCTGCCCGCCCACGGTCAAATTGGATGTGCGCAACATCGGGCGAGCCGTCCCCGTGAAAGTAGATTACAAATCTCCCGCCGTGCAAGCCGCCGCACTCGCCTACGAAAAAGGATTTGGTTTCAAGCCGTTGTATTTGCGCGGCGGCGGGTCACTGCCCATTGTGCGCGACATGATCGATGTGCTTTCAAAACCAGGCGAAGAAATTCCCGTGGTGATGATCGGTTTCGGTTTGCCTGATGACCGCACACATTCGCCGAATGAAAAGATATACATTCCAAACTTCTACAACGGCATCGATACGGTGATCCATTATCTGGATTTGCTTTCCAAAATCTGACCAAATACTCAGAAAGACAAAAGGAACGTCTGCCTTCTTTCATCTTTCATTCTATGGAGTCAACATGAACATCCCTCACACAGGTCTATCAAAACAAGAAATTCTCACTACACTGCAAGCGTTTAAATCTCGCGACATGGATTGGAAAGCGGGCAAAGTTTTTTGCTACGTGTATAACCCGGGTGAAGACCCGGCAGAAGTGACGCGTGAAGCATATCTTGAATTTCTCACCGAGAACGGACTCGACCCGAGCGTCTTCCCTTCGATGCTGAAACTTGAGACCGATGTTGTGCGCATGGTTCTCAACCTGCTGCACGGCGACGCCCATACCGTGGGACATCTCACCACTGGCGGCACAGAAAGCATTATGCTGGCAGTGAAAACCGCCCGCGACAAAGCCCGCGCTGAAAAGCCGCACATCAAAGAGCCAGAGATGGTACTGCCCAAGACCGCTCACGCCGCATTCCACAAAGCCGCACATTATCTGAGCGTGAAGCCCATAGTTGTAGATATCGACCCAGCCACGTTCAAAGTCCGTGCGGAGGATATGGAAAAAGCCATCACTGAAAATACCATCCTGTTGGTTGCATCCGCGCCAAGTTATTCGCAAGGCGTGCTCGACCCAATCGCGGACATTGGTAAGATCGCGCAGAAACATAATCTACTCTTCCATGTAGATGCCTGCGTAGGCGGTGTTCATCTTTCGTTCATGCGCAAACTCGGTTACAACATCCCCGATTTCGATTTCAACGTGCCGGGCGTTACATCCATTTCTACTGACTTGCACAAGTATGGCTATGCTGCAAAAGGCTGTTCGGTCATCATGTATCGCAATAAAGACATCCGCAAGTATCAGATCTTCGCCTGCACCGACACCACAGCATACACCCTCATCAATCCCACCGTGCTCAGCACCAAAAGCGGAGGTCCGTTCGCGGGGGCGTGGGCGGTGATGAACTTCCTCGGCGAAGAAGGCTATATGCGCATCATCAAGACCGTGCAAGAGGCTGTCAAAAAACTTATGGAAGGCATCAATGACATTCCCGAGCTGCGCGTGCTGGGCGAACCCGCCATGTGCATGTTCTCTTTCGCATCGGATTCATTCAATGTCTATCAACTGGCAGATGAGATGACCAAACGCGGCTGGTACATTCAGGGACAATTCTCCACGCCTCTGACTCCCCGCAACCTGCACATCTCCATCAACTTTGGCAACGCTCACAGCGTAGACGCCCTACTGAAAGACCTGCGCGAATGTGTAGAGATTGTCAAGACGAAGACACCCATTGATACAGACATGATCAAAGCCATGGTGGGCGCAGCGCTTCAAAGTCCAGACCCTGAGGCGGCATTTGGTCAACTCGCCGCATCCGCCGGGCTGACAGGTACTGACCTCCCCAGCGAAATGGCGTTCATCAACGAAGTCCTCGACAACCTGCCAGATGCATTGTGCAATGTATTTCTGGTCAACTACTTCAATGACTTGTATGTGTAGGGTAGTTCGGTTGCGCCGAATCTAGCCATCCATATCCAGGTGCCGTGCTCCAAAAACCAAACGGATGTCAGCTTTTAGATAGGAAAAAGTTTTCAAAATTTTTTTCACCACTCAAAAGCAGCGACTGACATTATCGTCATGTCGCTGTTTTTGATTCATGCCAACTTATAGTATCTGATCGGACATTCCGCTCGTGGTGTAATTGGGATCGTTTGGAGCGTTCGTTGTCTCAAGAATATCCTTCTTGCGGCAAATCTACTTAATTCTCCATCGTCCCAACAAGATGCCCCTAATATCCTATTGTTTTTCAATAATATTTCGTGAATAGTGGAACTATCAGTGTCCCTTTTCAAAAGGGTCAATTTCCCCATCATTCCTGAGACAACCCTTTCGTCATGGGACATATGGCGTGGCATGTGAAGCCACGTCTGTGATTCCACCCATCACAACTCATTTTTACTGGTTCATGTTGTGATGGGATTTGATTTTTTATTTTAGAGGTGAATCATGAAAAGAAAACGCTCCAACTTAAAGCGGCGACTTTCGATGGGAGTCGCATCAGTCCTATTGCTTGTAAGCATGTTTCTGGGAATCACGCCACCGGCGCGTGCCGCCCCACAACCAGTGACGGTAACGATCTCATCCCTTCGCCAACTTGGTGATGATTTTGAGACCACCTCCCTTGGAGATTTCTATGCCAGGGTTACGATAAATGAAACAACTCAAGATACGTATGACGACCAACTTGAAGACCTGTTTGGCGGCTATATCATTCCAACCGGGAATTTAATGTCTGATCCCTGGATTTTGACTCAGGATGTTCCCAGTGAGTTGGGTACGATCAACGTCAAACTGGAGGTTCTGGATGATGACTGGCCAGACCCAAATGATATGGCAGATATTAATCCGGGGTCGAAAGAGGTGGTCGATCTAGTCGTGGACCTGACAACCGGAAAATGGAGCGGGGATGTGAACTGGCCTCAAAGCTGCACATCGGGTCCGCTCGATCTGGACTCTAATTCAGTAGAGATCTGTTTCGATATCAATACCATCTCTGTCAGCGGTGATGCCGATGAAGATGGTCTTTTGGACAACTGGGAACAGAAAGGAATTGATTTCGATCTTGATGGCACTATTGATCTCGATCTACCAGCCTTTGGCGCAAACCCATTACGAAAGGATATCTTCGTAGAGGTAGATTGTGTGGTGGCGGCAGACCATAGCCACTGTCCGCGCATGGATTCCATTGGTGACGTTGTGCAGTCGTTTGCCAATGCCCCTGTTCTGAATCTCGATGGAACAACCGGCGTTCAAGTTCATGTGGATGTCGGAGCGATTTATGGTGCAGGTGGATTCTTCAATGTCCCCGGAGCTGGTGGAGCAAGCGGCTCCTACGGCGATTTTGGCGGAGGTGGAAATCAGATCAACGAGGTAGGTAATGAGATCATTGAATCTTTCTCATCGCCGAAGGGCAATGGAGTTCCATTTGCCACTTTAAAGTCCACTTTCTTTAACGAAGATCGCTCCCCTGTTTTTCACTATGCCATATTCGGTCACCAAACTAATGCTCGTCAGGCAACTGGAGATTGTACAAGCGGAGAAGCGAGTGATATTCCGGGTCATGATTTCATGGTAACCCTTGGCGGAAACTACATGAATATAGCAACGATCCCCTGCTGGGGTGTGGATGCCAATGGCTTCTCAGTGGGATCTCGCGATCAACAAGCTGGCACATTCATGCACGAACTGGGACATGTCATCGGGCTTCAACATGGCGGCGATGAAAGCATCCCAAACTACAAACCAAACTATCTCAGCGTCATGAATTATGCCTTCCAACAGTGTTCTGTCAGATCCAGCCCCAATGGCGCTCTTCCTGGTAAATGTGATTATTCACGCGTCGCATTGCCTCCATTGGCTGTAACGCACCTTGACGAATCAAGTCTGGATGAATGTTTAGGCATTGACGCCAACCTCTTTGGTTTTGGTCCGGTCAACTGGGATGGAGACACCCTTCTCGAAGGGATTACAAATTGCCAGCCGCCAAACAACACCAATGTGCAAATGGATATTAATACCGATGGTATCCAAACCTTGCTGCGAGGCTATGACGACTGGAGTAATTTGAATTATCGTGATGGCATCAGCGGACCGGGTGCAGGAGCAGGCGTCCCCGACGAAGCTGACCCGCAAACCATCCAACAGGCACAAGAAGCACTGAGCGAAATGATGGCTCCCGGCGTGATAGTCACCAAGACCGGTCCAGCCACCGCTTTACCTGGGGATGTGCTGAATTACTCAGTCGAAGTCAGCAATGAGGGAAAGGGTCCAGCTTTTGAAGCTGTGCTAACAGATGTGAACCCAGATGGCGCATCTCAAGAGACCGTCATCGGTTCGATCATAGTAGGCAGTGAATCCAACTACAACAGCAGTTTTACAGTTCCAGAAGATGCCTGCCCAGGTGACTTTACCAGTGCCACCGCCACAGTAACCTTTGAAGATTTCGTAGGCTTGCCTCTTAGTGCAAGTGGTACTGCTCCGTTGGAAATCCTCGATATTACTCCTCCAGTAGTTAGTTTGTCTGTTTCTCCAACCACGCTTTGGTCACCAGACCACAAGCTCTATGTTGTAACAGCAGACCTTCAAGTTACCGATGAATGCGACCCCAACCCAGAGGTGACTTTGGTCTCGATCACGAGCAATGAGCCTGAGTTCAATTTCCTTGGAGCAGGAGATAAAGGACCGGATATTCAAAACGCATTCTTTGGCACAGATGACCGCATCTTTTACTTGCGCGCTGAAAGAGGAACGGGCGGCTCAAATACCGGAAGAATTTACACCATCACCTATGAAGTCAGTGATGCGTCTGGTAATGTCACCACCGTGACTGAAACTGTTAAAGTGCCAACATCCAACCGCCCTGCCCCATAAGAAATTAAACAAAGCATGGATGGGCATAAATGAATAACAAACATCCCTCAAGATTAATCTTGAGGGATGTTTGCGTTTAAGATCTACGGTCGAAGCTGGAAATATATCAAGCACTTAAAGCATTTTTCGCGGCGGCGATGACCTCTTCATAATTTGGCTCGTCGCCCAGCGCAGGCAGGTAATTGACGTAGGTCAATTTTCCATCTCGCCCGACGATGAAGACAGAGCGGCGCAAGTAACGGCGTTCTTTGATGAGGATGCCGTATTTTTCGCCGAATTCAGCTTCGAGCACATCCGAAACAACCTTGACCTTGTCCACACCTGCCGCGCCGCACCAACGCTTCTGCGCCATGGGGAAGTCACAACTAACGGTGTAGATGATAATGTCATCGCTCAACTTGGCGGCTTCTTCATTAAAGCGACGAGTCTCACGGTCACAGGTATCGGTATCCAGCGAAGGGACAGCCGAAAGGATGATCACCTTGCCTTTGGATTCCTGAAGGGGATTGACCTTCGCCCACCCCGCCACAACAGAGGTGAATTCCGGTGCAGCATCGCCCACTTTAACTTCATCACCGATCAGGGTGACAAAGTTATCTCCGATCTTGAAAACATCATTACGAATGGTTGTCATTTGATTTCGCTCCTGAATATTCTCTCAACTTTACTTACCCGCAATACCAACTACGGATTTTCCACAAAATACATCGAAGGTTTCCAATGTGCCTTCTTCGCCAAAACCGCTGAGTCCCCAAGCCGGACGCGGCGCGTCGACATTTAATTCGAGCAGACTCACCCCATTGACCTTGACTCCGCCTGTGTTCATTTGACGTGCCACCTGCATGGCATGGTCCTCATCTTTCGAGAAGACGTAACCGCCAAGTCCATACGGAGTTTGGTTAGCAAGCTTCACGGCTTCTTCGTCGGTTTTGAACGAGTGGACGGTGGCGACAGGACCGAAGATCTCTTCGAGCGTCTCTTCGGGTGCGACTCCCGTTATCAGCGTGGGAGAAAGATAGTAGCCCGCGGAATCAGGTGTCGGCGCGGAGTGATGCGTTTGTCCGCCTTTGGCTTTGAGCGCGTTGACCGCATCCACAATGCGACCGTGATGCGCGGAGTTGGCAAGCGGTCCGAGTTGAGATTCCATCGAGAGCGCGTCACCCACTTTGAGGGACTTGAATTTTTCCATCGCGGCGTTGACGACTTGATCTTGAATCGATTCATGCACGACGAGGCGACCAAGCGCGCGGCACCACTGACCATTGAGCGTGGTCATGCCCGCGACGATACCATCGGCAACCTTTTCGATATCGGCGTCTGGCAGAACGACCATGGCATTGTTGCCGCCGAGTTCGAGTTGCAGCGATTTGAAATCTGCGGCGCAGGCAGCGGCAACAGCACGACCACCATGCAAACCACCTGTGAACGAAACGGCACGCACGCGTTTATCGCCGACGAGTTTCGCACCAACATCTCCGCCGCCGTTGACGATCTGGAATAGACCTTTGGGCAGACCCGCGGCTTCGAGCCCATCCACAAGGAAGAGACAGGAATACGGCGCCCACTCGGTAGGCTTGAGAATGACGGGACAGCCCGCGGCGAGCGCGTTGGCAACTTTATGCGCGGCGAGTGCGGCGGGAGAATTCCAGGGCACGATGGCAACCGCAACACCGAGCGGCTTGCGCAAGACTTCCACATCACCATGTGGACCAGGTACTTTGTTGACAGCATAACCACTGCGGAGCACGCCCGCGGCGGCTTTGAATGCCAGCCACACAATGGCGTTGACAAAGCTCGTGGTGCTGAAGACGATACCCGTGTTATACGACTCAACCGCGGCAATCATGGGAGTGAGTCCCATTAAGTGATTGGCGGCATTGTCGAGAATCTCGGCGCGTTTTTCGGGAGAGGTGCTCGCCCACTCACCCGCTGCATGCAAACGCTGCGCCACCTGTAAAGCACGTTCGATGTTCTCAGGGCTGGTCGCCATTTGCGGTGCGATCTTCTCACCCGTGTTCGGGTTGTGGACGAACGCGCCCATGTTGACTGTAGGTGCGACGCGTTCACCGTCTATGTAGTCGAAGAGGTTGAAGTGTTTTTTGACTTCGTCGAGCGGGGGCATTTTGATTTCGGGGAAGGACATGATTATCTCCTATTTTTCTTAACCACAAAGGGTCACTAAGGTACACAAAGGAAGAGCTTAAAGGTTTTAAACCTTCGTGACCCTTTGTTGCCTTTGTGGTTAAGAAGGTCTTTATTTTGAAACCGTAAACGATTTCGTCTCTGCGCCATCGGTAATGCTCTTCGCCGCTTCGAGTCGTCCACGTTCGGCGGGGAAAGCCATGACCAGGCTCATGGCAATGTCACGCATCATACGAGCAATGACACCTCGATTTGCCGTGCCGCTGGTGCCCGTCATCTTCATGGCAAGCTGTGCCACTTCGAAGCAGGCTTCAGAGGCTGTACCCTTTGCCATGCGCCAGTGCTGGATCACTTCGGTCTTTGAAGCGATGGGCGGTTCGCAGGTTTCCAGATCAATTTGTCGGCGAAGCCAAAGGCGCGCAGTTTCAAGTTCCACGGTCATCTTGCCGATCAATTCCTGATGGAAGGCACTGGTCGCGATCGGCTTGCCTGTATCTTCAAATTTCATGCTCATCGTTTTTTCGAGAGCGTAGTCATAGGCTTGCTTTGCCGCGCCGAGATAGATCGCCGAGATGGCGGGCTGATTACCCATCAACGAGCCGCGGCTGGACTGCATCAACTTGACGAAAGCTCCCGGCATGGCAAGCGATTCACTATCAGGCACGAAGACATTTTCAAGGATGATGCCATGTGACGCCGTGGCGCGCATGCCAAGCGCATCCCACTGCGGACGTTCCTTCACGCCTTCCGCCTCACGCGGGACGAAGAACATGACCAAGCCTTCAGCCGTATCATAGCCTTTGAGTTTCGCCGCCACCAAATACGCATCCGCGACGCCGGTATTACAGCCGAACGATTTCACGCCGTTGAGCTTCCACCCGCCATCCACTTTTTCAGCTTCGGTTGAAATGAAAACCGCACTCTGCGATGACTTGGCGGTTTCACTGGCGAAATTCCCAAGCAGTTGATTCTTTGTCCCCATGCGATGCAGAACATTTTCCGCAAAGGCTCGCACTGCAGGGATCTCCTCTTCGCTGAACTTGCCTTCGTCAATTGCATCGAGGGCGAGCAATCCACGCGAGGAAGTGGAGCAATGAAAGAAATACGCCAACGCCGTAGACGGACACGCCGTGCCCATCGCAAAGGTCGCGGCAGCAAGGTCGCGCAAATTCCCACCCAACCCACCGTACTCCTCTGGAATGACCAGCCCAAACAAGCCAGCCTTCGCCAGCGTCTCACGATGCGGCTCGTAAAATCGTCCGCTCGCATCGGCTTCTTCGGCATGTGCGCGCAATTCAGCCAGCACAGACTCCACGCGCTCGGCGCGGGCACGCTCGGCGGGCGTCAGGTCGTCAAATAAAAATTCGGCGGTAAGTTTAGTCATGACATCTCCTCAGTTTATAAATTGGTCTTTCAACTCGCTCAACAATTCCAGCGTTTCCACATCGTTCTGATAAATACTGCAGATCAACATCTGCACGCTCGCCGCTTGATATTCGGTAAATAATTTCTTTGCGCCATCTACCGTCAAACCGCGACCCTTGAACAATGTCGCTTTTTCTAATTTAGATTGGATAGCAGACTCGTCTTTGGCGAGAAGGACATTGCATAGAACAGTACGCTCGATGTCGTTATAAGCGCGTCCTTCTTTAACGCAATGCTGATTCAGCACTTCGAACTTGTGTTTTACATCCTCAGGCGAGCCGATGAAGTTGCACATATTCCCAACCCGAGCCACCGTGCGCAATGTAAGTTGTTCCCCCGCCCCACCGATCAGAATCGGCGGATGTGGTTTCTGGCTCGGCTTCGGTTCAAGGATGGCATTCTCCACATGGAAGTATTTGCCGTGAAAAGTAGCGCGTTCCTCCGTCCACATGGTTTTGATCAACTTGATGGCTTCTTCGAGGCGATAGATCCTCTCGGCGGGTTTCTCTTGATACTCAAAGCCGTACTGCTTGTATTCCGCTTCATACCAACCCGCGCCGATTCCGAGTGTGATCCGTCCATGGCTGATGATGTCTAAATTGGCGACCATCTTTGCGAGCAGGGCGGGATTGCGGTAGGACGTCGAAGTGACCAGCGTGGATAATCTGACTCGGTCAGTCACAGCCGCGAGCGCGGAAAGAAGCGTCCAGCCTTCCATGAATGGCTCTTCGGGAAGTCCATGCACGGGAATCTGAATCATGTGATCCATCACCGAGAACCAGTCAAAGCCGTGTTGTTCGATCCACAGGACTTTTTTCTTAATGCCATCAAAGATGTTGGCATCGTTATAAATGAAGGAGGGAGAGTGAATGCCGAATTTCATTGTTTCGCAATCAATTGAACATACGCATACACCACAACAACAAACATCACGATCGAACCCATATATCCAGGTGTGGATGTGCCATACGCGCCGAGTAAATAACTCGCCAGAGCAGGCATGACCACACGGGTTGCACTTTCGAGACCTGCGCCAAAACCCAACATACCGCCGACTTCATCGCGAGTGACGGCTTTGCTGATGGCAGAGTTAATGAGCGCATTGAACGAACCCGCGCCGACTGCCATCGGGAACATGGCAACCAGCAGAAGCGGGACTGTGGGAACGATCGCCCAACCGATCATGCCAACTAACGCAAAGCCAAGGAAGGTGACAATGAGATTTGATTCTTTGAAGCGCGCCGAAAGCGGACCGATCAACCCGCCCTGCATGATGACCAATACAATGCCAAGATAGGCAAGGATGTAACCCGTCTGCTGTGCCCCGAGCCCGAACTTGTTGAGCACATACAGCGGGAAGACAGTTTGAAACGAATTGAACGCAATGGCAAACCCAAAGCGCACCCACAACAATGCACCTACTTTGGGATGATTGAGCGCAGCGATCAATGCGGCAAATGAAATCTCCGCTTTCTTTTGTGTTGCCAGTTCGGCTCGACGTTCATCGGTCAACGACTCAGGCAGCCAGAAAAAGACGGTCAATAAATTGATGAATGCCAGCGCCGCCGAGACGAACGCAGGCACAGCAAAGCCATATTGACTCAACATGCCGCCCATGGCAGGACCGAGAATAAAGCCAATGCCAAACGCCGCGCCGAACATGCCCATGCCGCGAGCACGATTCTTTTCATCGGTCACGTCGGCGATGTAGGCTTGCGCCACGGAGATATTCCCAGCCGTGAGCCCTGAAAGAATGCGGCTGACAAATAACCAGACCAGTGAATTGGCAAAGCCAAGAATCAGAAAGCCGATGAAAGTGCCAGCAATGCTGATGAGGAACACAGGTCTGCGTCCAAATTTATCGGAGAGACGCCCAAGGATCGGCGCACCGATCATCTGCATGAGTGCATAAGACGAGACGAGAAGTCCCGTTTGAAATTCTGTCGCGCCGAAGGAATCAGCGAAGAAAGTTAACAGTGGCACGATCAGCGCAAAACCAAGCATGTCTATGAGGACGATGAGTCCGACGTTCAAGAGGCGTTTGTTCATGAAATCCTTTTTAATGACCATGGACCATGGACCATAGAAGATTGACCATCGTCCATGGTCCGTGGTCTATCGTCAGATCTGAGGGCGTTTAATGTATTGACCTTTTGCATCACCAATGATCTTGCCATTCTCAAAAACTTTATTACCGCGCACAAAAGTTGTTTTCACCTTGCCCGTGAGTTCGTGCCCTTCGAACGGCGTGTATCCCTGCCCCGACTCGGACTCAGCGGCGCGGACAACGAATGACTCGTTCGGGTCGAACAGAACGATATCCGCGTCATAGCCTTCGGCAATGTCGCCCTTCGATAAAAGTCCATAACGCTGGGCGGGATTCCAACAGACGAGTTCTGCCATGCGATTCAAGGACAGTCCGCGTTTGGCGCCTTCGCTGTGCAATCCGCTCAACATGTATTCGGTGCCGCCAAAGCCAGACTTCGCCATCCAAATATCATCGGGATGGTCGGCGTTGTATTTCATCTCGGTCGAACAGCAGGCATGGTCACTGACCACCCAGTCCACATCGCCGCTCAAGACCTTCTCCCACAAAAACTCCACATCTGCACGCGGACGGATCGGCGGGTTGACCTTCGCCAGCACGCCGTTGGGTTCGTCCACATCGAGCAGCAAATGTCCAATCGTCACCTCACGCCTGAAGTTGATATGCGGGAACAAGTCGCGCATCATCAACGCGGCTTCAAGCGCTTTGCGTGATGTGAGGTGCAGCAGGTTGATATTGGCACAACTGGTTTCGTGCGCGAGATACGAAGCAATGAACACAGCCAAGCCTTCGCTATGCGGCGGACGCGCCGCGTTATACGCATGCAGTCCCTTCAACTTGCCTTCCTTTTGCACGATCGACGTGTATGCATTCAGAATGTCCGCTACTTCGCAATGCAAACTCAAACTGATATGCGGCGCCTGCTTCGGGTTCGCTTCGATCATCTCGCTCAACTTGCGCATGATGAACTCGAAATGCGCAAAGTCGTATTTCTCGCCCTCTTCCAACTTCAAGAAATTATGCTGCTGGTCAGATTTGCCATGCAGCCCATGCCCGCCGTAAAACATAAATATCTTGAACGACGACACACCAAAGTCATTCATCAACATCGGCATCTCGTCAATGT
>Ga0075012_10004430_pt1 | contig 13069 bp, 1 predicted proteins | sample All_14_2_FD_71474 | JGI IMG/M metagenome (GOLD analysis project Ga0075012, IMG submission 71474) | Freshwater microbial communities in response to fracking from Pennsylvania, USA - Allegheny Zone_MetaG_DW_15 | ecosystem: Environmental > Aquatic > Deep subsurface > Groundwater > Drilled... | reverse complement strand
CTATTGTCTAATATTCTTAGCATTAAGCTATTTTAGATAATTAAACATTAAATCCGTACTCTTCTACTAAATTTTCTTATGGTAATACGTTCCTTCTAAATAATTTACGCAATATTCTCTATGTATTTAATTCAACCTCTTCCCAATCAGCATCACTAAAAACCCATTCAAAGGAGTGATATCTTAATTCGGAAATTACCTTAATCTTGTATTTTATTGATGAAGACAAGCTTTTTATATCACTTCCATTCACAATGAAGTCATCGTTTAAAAGCCTTAGTTTCTTCATTTCTTTCACTATTGGTTTATAATTAACACCAAAAACCGATATAATAAGTTCTTCTGCTGTTCTTGACGCAAAAATGTTGTTATTTATTTCAATTATCCTCCAATACCAAAGCATTGAAATCTGCCTTTTCTGATTAATATGATTACTACTTCTTTGACTTGTTTTAACATCTTTGAGTATTTCTTCTTTATCAAAGTTTGCAATTCTCAGATTTATATGAAAATCTGTCAAAACAAAATCATCATAATTTGATGTTTCATTAACTAGTCCTAGAATCCACAATAAAGGCTCGATACATTCATACTGAAGTTGAAAGTAAGTTGTATCATCTTTATTAACATCTCCAATTTTTGCACATATATAGTTTCTTTCACGTAAACTACAAGAATCAAACAAACTGTTCTTTATTAACCAATTTTGAATAAGTTTCCTTTGATTTTCTCGAGATTTATATCCATAATTTATACCATTAACTTTATTTTTCTCAAGTGCACTCCTATCCGATAAACATAATAATTGGATTGCTCTACTTAATATTTCCTCATTCTTTTTCATGAACATTCCTTTCTATTTATATATCCCAAATCCACCTGAACCATTTACCCCAGAATGAAGAATACTCTGCAACATAGAACTTTGATGTTGTACTTTTGGGATTAATCTTAGTATTCCTGGTTCTTCAACAATATGATGCCATACCCAATCATTTGATGGATTCTTAAAAACACCTTTTCCACTCTTCATATATTCAGCAACATCATATCCAAAAAAATCATTCATCTTATTTTTAAACTGGCTATCACTGGCTAATTGTGAATAGAACTCCTTATTGGCGTTATATCTGTGTGAAGATCTAGATATCCCAGAACCAGCTTTTGCTTCATACATTGTACTATATTGATTACTATTTGAATTCTCTAGAACATTTGCATTTTGAGATGCTTCTTGTCTTAAAAGTTGACTTGCTTCTTTTTGAGCAATTTTCTTATAAGCTAGCTTCTGAATACCTTTTGCACTAAATGCCTTAACTGCTCCGCTAAGTAAATGCATAGTGCCTTTTTTACCATAATCCGAATCATTAGTCATTTGACCCACTATATTCTGTGTCAAACCTAATCCTGATTCTGCAATACCACCATACATAGCATAACCCGCAACAACCGCCGCTGCAACTGGATTAAATGCAACTAATATAGTTGATGCAACTATTGCGATACTAGTTGCACCACCTATAACATTAGTAACACCAGATAATGCAGATTTTCCAGCAGCTTCCCAATCGCCATCCATAGCATATCCGATTGCTTCACCAATCTCACCAAGACCATTTAAGATAGTCTTGGCTTCATTAACTACTTGTTTAATTGGTGAAACAATTAAATCTACTACTGCACCAACTGGATCCTTTGAAAATTTTTCAACACCAGCTTTAATCATTCCAGGAACTTGAGAAACCATCGAACCAATATCAGATCCGATTGATTTAACTCCATTCCAGATACTATTTAGTATACTTGGTTTTTGATTATTAGAACTTTCATTAAGATACTTCTCATTGGTATAACTATAGCTTGATGAATTACCAGTGGAAACCGTTGTTCCTCCAATTGTTATTGTGGAGTTTGAAGTTGAGGTTGTTTTACTTGGATTTGACCCTATTCCATTCTCATAGGTGCTCGAACCTGTTCGATTGAGATAATCCGTTATTACCGCAATTTTCTGTGCTTCCTGTGTATTCTTAACATTCTTGTTGTTTTGAATCACTTCTGCATTTTGATAATTCTGTTCAGCTTGAATATTCTTCTGGATGCTCGGAGGTACAGCAGCCGGTTTCTTCTGTACTGGTTGTACAATCTTTGGAGGAATTGTCGGTTTATAGTTTGTTATCGGTCCTCCTCTATCTTCCATTAAATAAGGTAGTGCAATATGTCCACTAGGATCAGAATACTTAAATGGATTATTCAACACAAAGGCATATCGATTCTGGGATAACGGATGGGAATCCTTACCAACTACTGTATCTTCACTTAAGAACTGTTTGAGTTTGGTATGATACGTTCTTGCTCTTAAGTATTGAAGTGAAGAGGTGTCATGGACTTCTCCTTTATACCCTGCTTCATTCACTCCATTAATGATTCCTTGTGTCAGTTCACCATATGGGGTATACGCATAGGTTTCGGATCCATGTTGAACAATATTACCATAGGAGTCACTGAGATACCCAATCGCATCTTCATTGAGTCGTGTGAGTCCATAAGATAGATTTGTCACATCACTTCCAACCTTATAGGACAATACTTGTTCATTCTCAATCGTTGTGTCATTTACATACTGTACAATGGTTGAGCCAATGGACTTCGTGAGTCGATTTCCATTTCCATCATACGTGAATTCAAGGGTTTGACCCTCTTCTACAGCTTCAATCAAACGATTATTTAAATCATAACTGTATATTTTTGTGCTTGATCCATTTGTTTCTAAGATTAAGTTACCATACTCATCATACTCAAATTCAGATTCAACCGATCCAACGGTTAAGCTTTCAAGTTGATTGAGATAATTATAGACATAGGCTTTTGTCGTAGTATGAAGAATATCATCTTGATAGATATCAATGACTTCACTCTTATTTCCATAAGGACTGATTAAATAGGTATAGACTGTCGTAGTCAATCCATTAACTTGGGTACTCTTTGTGAGTTCACCACGTTTATTATATTCGTTACTTATTGTAGTAATCTCATCATTCAGTTTACGAACTTCATGGATGACATTGCCCGATTCATCATAATTTAGACTTTGTTCAAAGACGACAACATCTGCTTCTAACATCGAATCATAGCGTGTTGAAACCAATGAAGTTACTTTACCCCATTCGGTGAGGGTTGTTTTACCATCTCCATTTGGACGTGTTTCAACGACTTTACGCTCATTGGTATGATACGCATAGTTGGTTGTGCCTGTGACATCCGTTACTGATTGTAAGCGATTCAGAACATCATAGGTCTTTGTTACGACAGAGGCATCTGGATAGAGTATCTTCGTTTGATTACCCCATAGATCCATTTCATATCGAACTGCATCACGGCTCATTTCAACTCGACTGCTTTCACTAAAGCTCGTATTGAGTGTGACATTTTGATTGATACGAGTGACTTCGGATAATTGTCCACTTATCGAGTAATGATTCTCAGTTTGTCCTTCAAGGTCCTTCATCACCAATACTTGACCATAAGCATTATAAGTATACGTTACTCGATCTAAATCATGAATCTGTTCAGATAATCCGACTTTAGAGCTTAAGGTGACTGTTTTTTCAGTTAATAAGCCATTGGTATAACGATAAGTTTCTGTCTTCTTATTCTCAGACTCGGATACAGGAGGATTGTCAACTTTGGTTTGTAGTTTACCATCCTTGGTATAGGTATAAATTTCACGAACCGTAAATAGATTAAATGGATCACTATTCTTTGATGAGTAGGATTTTTCTTTGAGTTGTCCACCTAATGTATAGGTATAATCAATCTCATGTTCATTCGCATAAGAAGTCTTTGTTTTATTTCCCATTGAATCATAGGAATACGTCACAATGAATCCACTTGGATCTTGAACCGTGATTAAATCACCAAAGGCAGAATAGGTGTAGGTGGTTAAGGCTTCATCCGTTACCCCTTGAAGTGTTCTAAGTTCTTTGATTTGAGTCACTCGTTTCATCGAGTCGTATACCCACTCAGTTTGTTTAACCAGTTCATTAGAGGCGTTATAAGCCACTTCTTTGATTTTATTTCCGGTTGTATCGTATGTAGTTTCTAGCGTCTCATTGTTTGGATAGGTCACTTTAACCGTTCTTCCAAGAGGATCAATGAGGTTGTGTGCCACTTCATTTAAAGCATTCGTCGATTTTACAACTTGGTTTAAACGATTGTATTCATACGATTCTGTTTTTGATATGGTTCCGTCCATACTTGTTTTAGTTACGACATTTCCAACTTCATCGTAATCTACTTCTACCACTACACCGTTCGGTTGAATCGTTTGAATGATACGATTTAAACCATCATAAGTGAATGTTGTAACTAGATCTTGAGTTAAGGATTGTAATTGTCCATTAACAGTTGTTTCTACTAATACATTTTTATCGGTCTTAGATATTTGGCGACCATATGCATCATAATTATATTCCGTTGTTAAGCCAGATTGATTTGTGGTCGACTTTAAATCCCCATATTTGGTATAGGTTCTTGTTTCAAAAATCTGATCAGAATAAGTTTGAGTCTCTGCATTATAAGCCGCATTATCAGAAACTTGGATGAGTCTTCCATTGCCATCAAATGTATATGTTTTTATGTAATCATCATCCGTTGATGTTAAATTATCATTAGAAAAACTTTCTTGCTTAACTTGACCATCAACTCGGTATTCCTTTGTTTTAAAGCTTCCATTCGTCGCTACTTCTTTTGTCAATTCCCCAAACACATTATAGGTGTATTGGATTGAACGATCTGAAGTTAATGGATCTGAATCCTCTTGTTTAACTTCTAATAGACTTCCTGTTAATGGATCATAAGAATTTATAGCTATTAGTCCATTTGGATACTGTGTTCTAACCAATTGGTTATATCCATTGTATTGATAGATTGTCTCAAAGTTACGTTCATCAATACTCTGAGTACAGTTTCCAAATGCATTGTAAGTTCTTGTTGTGACAACCGTTTCAGTGTCACCATTTAAGGCATCTTTATAGATTTTAGACTCTTTTACAAGATTATCCAACTTGTCATAATCATATTTAATCGTCAACAAATCATCATCTAAGGCGTTGGTATTGTAGTATTTTACTTCTTCAACCTTTTGATTTGGACCATAGACCATAATGGTTGTATTTGACTTAGCATCAACTTTCTTCGTCACATTACCATACATGTTAACTTCGTAAAGTGTTGATTCATTAAGTGCGTTTGTAGATAACACTAAATGATTCATTGCATTGTATTGATAATCTGTTTTACTTCCAATACCATCAATCGTTCTCACTAATTGATTGAGTGCATTGTAATAATTATATGTATGATTTCCTCTAGCATCGATGAAGAGTTCTACTTGATTGTTCGCATTGTAGAATGTTTGAGTAAACAATCCATCAAAATCACGTTGCGCAACCACATTCCCATAAGAATCGTATTTAAATGTACTTCTACGTCCTAAAACATCAATTTTCGAACTTACTTGTCCTAAGTGATTGTAATGAACTTGTGTAATACGAGCGGTATCATCAATTAAATTGACATCTGCTTGATCTGTTTTAATCTCTTTCGTTAGTCGATGGAACTTATCGTATTCTCTGAAAGTGTACAAACCAGTTGCACTCTTTTCAACAAGTATATCCCCAAACTTGTTATACGTGAAGTCTGTCACGATGCCTTGTTTTGTAAGTTTAGTGACTTGTCCATTAATATCATAAACCATTGCTAGTTCTTCAACTTCCGCAACATTTGGTGCACTATTCTTAACAAAGGCCACTCGACTCATTACATCATATGTCGTCTTTGTCGATTTTCCGAGTGGGTTGATTTCTTCTACTAATCGACCAGCTCCATCGTAGTAATATTGAGTTGTTGCTGTAACTAATTCGTTGTTCGCATCGAATACAGGTTTAATACTTTGAACAATAAGTCCATTTGCATCATAGACTGACTTTGTTGTAAAACCATATAAGTCTGTTTCTGAAGTCTTGTTACCCACTCCATCATATTCATACTTCTTTAATGAAAGCGTCGTATTGTTACCATCAATCGTCTTATTTTCGACTAATTGATTATTACGATTGAATGTATTGACTTCCTTATTTCCTAGAGCATCTGTTTTTGTGACTAACTGTCCATTGGAATATGCAAAAGTCGTTACATTCCCCATTGCATCTTTACTGGATGTCATTTGATCCATTGAATTATAGGTATACTCAGTAACTCGATCTGCCTTTACACCTTTTACCGCAATGGTTTGTATGCTTTCTAGACCGTTTACTTGATACTTAACTTCATATTGTCCAACTTCATTAAATGTAAATTGTGTTCCAATGAGTTGATTTGTAACATCCTCTCCATTAAAGGAGACTTGTATGGAAACTTGATTGGATAAGTCTCCAGAAATAGGATCGATATAAGTATAATAAGTGGATAAATTCTTTGTTTCACCTTTATTGACTAAAGCATATTTCTTCGCACTTAACTCACTTCGTGTTTGGTAAGTATATCGAGTTTGAGTGTTTAATGGATAGTAGTTTGTTGGAACTTCGGCACCACTTGGAATCCATCCTGACATTGTTCCATCAAGATAGCGATATAAGTTTTGATTTAATCGATCATAACTTGCATCGGATGCTTTACTGCCTGAAATCCAACTTGACCATGCTCCAAACTTAATAAATTCATATTGTTCATAATAACCACGAGTGGATTCAATAACGCGATAAGCTGTATTGGCTCCCGCATAATAATTTCCATACTTGTATCGTACGGATACACCACATCGTGTATGTGGATAGTAAGCATATTGATAATCACCTGGATGTTGGGCATAAGTCCAATAACCACTTATGACGGAATACTTTTTCTTAATCCAATCATTACTAAAACCACCCCGTTGAATGTTTGTATTTACGTTGGTACAGGAGTCCCATTCCAAAGTCACATCAGTCCATGCAGTATAAACAGTTGGAAGTTGTTTAACGTATTGATATGAACTGTCTGGAGGTGTGCTGGAACCAATTATAGCTTGTGATTTGGTGCGTTCCTTATAATAAGGATTGGATTCAAGGATACGAACTGTACCTGTTGCTGGAGTCGTTCCTGGATTCACTTCAACTTTTTCGACCCATCCATTCGGAGAAATTAGATAATCTTTATAATTTTGAGTACTGACGAGTTGAACTGTACTGGACTGTGTCATCGTCGTTAATGACTCTGGTTGAGTTGTCCAAGTACTAAGTTGTTTATTATCACGATTATCTTGGATTTCAATTACACGGATGACTTCTAAGCCTGTAGTACCTAAGGTATAAATAATTTCAACTGTTCCCTCTTTGCTGGTATCAACAGTGGATACATTGGTTGTTATTTGATTCGTAATATTATTCCCTTTTGCATCAACCGCACTCACACCAGTCATGATATTAATCGAATCACCCATCGAGATAACCGTATCATTTGGAACTGTCATCTTTGAACGTGATCTTACATAAATCTCATCTAAAGTAATATTCGATTCATTTGGATGTAACTCATCCGCTAAAAATTGGTAATCTGTATAAGATCTAGTTTCAGAACGATATTCTTTCTTACTTTGAACGTTGATTGAACTGGTGTCTATAATTTTGTCTTCTTGATACTCCCCATATTCACCACTTGATTCAAAGGTATATAATACATAACGATACTGGGTTTTCTTACAATAAGACCCTTGTGCATCGGTTGCTTTTTCACTTGCACTGCAATCTCCCCATAATCGATAATCATAATCTTTATATCCATATAGGTTAACCGTGTTTCCATTTAACACGATTTCTCCTAATAACCCATCTTTCCATGCAAAACCAAAGAGGTTGGTATGTTGATATCCACCTAAACCAGATTGCTCACGCTTAGTAGCAGTTCTAATATATCCAGGTTCGACGACTTTACTCGATTCTTTTGTGGTAGACATACTCGAACGATATAAAAAACGTTCCTCAACCACAACATTATCACTGCCTGAAATTTGTGTAGTAGTCCAAGCACTCATACCTGTCGTTGAATAGAATTTACGTTTTAATAGGGATTCTTTATCAATGAGTTCGGTATCCGTATTTGAAGGATTGTATGTTGTTGAAACAACACCGTCAATCTTATAGACCTTCTGTGTTTCAACAATATTATTTTCATGCTTCAAAATAGGTTCTTTCTGCCAATTCGTAAAGTTAGTTGGATATCCTCCAAATAAGTACTCTACATAATACAAATAGAACTTTTTACAATAGGTTCCACCTGTATCCGTTCCTAAATCGGATGCAATACACCCTCCCCATATCGCGTATTCATAGTCTTTGTAACCATATAAATTTGCAGGTTTTGTTCCATCAATTGTTACTCGATTAACAAATCCATTTGTCCATGGATTGCCGTATCCTTGAGTATGTAACCAAGATTTTTGTACAGAGTTCAACTCACGTTCTTGGCTTAAGTATTGATAATTTAAATAGGCATTAGCGTTAACCCAACGTTCTTCATATTCTTTTTCACGATATTCGGTATAAGTCTCAACATTTTTATCTGTTGCAACTCCACTTTGACTGGCCAATGTCCAATCAGACCAATTCGTATAATAGACTTGTGAATCATTTACATGCTCAGTTTTCTTTGTTTGATTTCCATTTGCATCATACTCGAATGTGGTAACTAATCCAGAATCCTCTGTCTTCTTAGTCAATTGATTCATAGAGTTGTATTCAAATCGCGTTAAAACCCCTTCAGCACTCACTTCCTGAAGTAGATTTCCAACACTATCAAAATTTCGAGTTACGATATTTCCATCAGGTAAGTGCTCTTGTATCACCTTATTTACAAATCGATCGTATCGATATAAAGTAACTAGTTCTTCAGAATTGGTTGTGGAGTGAACTTTTCGTTCAAGTTCACCTTCGATGTTATATTGATATTTTTCATAACTACCATCAATGTTTTCTATACGAATGAGTCGATGATTTAAATCATAATAAAAGGTTGATCCTTGAACTAATAGAACATTACTTGCGTTATATTTATCCTCACGGACTTTATTTCCAAAACTATCATAAGTGGTTAAAACATAATTTCCATAAGAATCCACTTGCTTAGTTAATTGATTTAAATTGTCATACTCAAATCTTCGAGTATTGGAGTTCCCATCCGTTATCGTTAAAGGCAAACCATTCCCTGTATATGTGGTTTCAGTTATATCACCTTCAAAAGTAGTTTCATAAACAATCTCATTGCGATAATTACGAGAAATCACTCGTTTATTCCCGAATGTATCCGTTTCTCGAGTTGGATAACCCATTAAGTTATATTGAGTTTGTTGTGTTTCAGAATTAGGATAAGTAACTTTTACTAATCGTCCTTTTCCATCATAATCGAATGTTGTAATATTACTTTTACGATCTTTACTCGTTTTTAAGAGTGTATTTTCATAGGTGAATTGCTCGGTAGATCCATTCACGTAAGTAATTTTCGTTCTTAAATTATTTGTATAGCTATACTGAGTAAGATTTCCGTTAAAATCCGTTTCACTTAATCGATTATTGTTTGAATCATATGTAAACGTACGGACTTTTCCATCACTTCGGGTGATGGATGTAATATTTTGCTTTGTATCGTATGCATATGTGAGAGTTGTCCCATTCATCAATGTTTCAACTTCAAGTTGTCCATTGGATGTATTGTATTTTTTTAATTCAACTGATCCATTGGAATAGTCAATACGCTCAGTTTTGAATCCTTCGTTATAACTAATTCTTTGAATGAGTTTATCTTCAATTGTTTGACCTTCTACTTGAATCTTTTGGAACCATTCTGTATAGCCTTTGTTACGATAATATTTAAAGTTATTTGTAACATTATTCGCATTGATTAATGTTGTTACACGGTTCTCGTTATCATACGTAACTTGATCAACTAAATTACCACTTTTATCGGTCCATGAAATAATACGACCTAGTTGATCATACTCATAGTAGGTTTTGAATCCAATTGGATCCGTAACTTCTTTAAGTTGATCATCCGCATTATAATCATATGTCACTCGTTGTGCTATCGTTCGTTTATCACTGTTGACAGAAACATAACTGAGTGATTCGATCAATCCTGTTAAATTATACGTTAACTCAAGTTCATCCCCATTTTCGAGAATGACTCGATGAAGTCTTAGATTCTCATCATAAACATAATTTACTTCATTTCCATTTAGATATGTAATTTTCTCAATTTGGTTATTTAAAGAGAAATAATAGCTTCGATCCTTAGCTGTAATTTGATATTTACCATTCACCAATGCTAATGTATGTGTATCATTGTTTTGAGTTGTATAACCATTAGCGGTCTTCTCAAAATATATTTTTTGACCATCTTCCTTCTTAAATACGAGCTTATTATCATCATAGTTAAGTAATATATAATTAAAATTATATTCCCAACTCTTTCCAAAATGATGTAAACCAAGACTATTTTGAGAGTTGAAAACACGTGTAACACTCACTTCTTCTCCAAACATCATGTAAGTCATGTCTGTGTGAGATAGATAGTAGTTACCTGTGTTAAGATTTATTCTATTTTGATAGTACTCATTAAATGAGTTTAGTCCTAATAAGTAATCACTTGATTTTGTTTCAGTGATATATTTTGTTGATGCTTCTGTATAGGCGGCTCCTATATTTCGTTTAGGATTGCGGATAAACAATCGACTTTGAGCGTTGACTGCACCTACAATTTGATTGTCTTGTTTAATGGTTTCTGCATCTACTCCATAAAAGAACGCTAAATCAGCAAGATTATTAAAATAACCAAGATGAGCAATAATAAACGATTCTTTCGTTCGTGTACTGGTTACCCCATCTTTCTTAGCTTCTGCTTCAACTTGATATAACTCATTTCCTACAAAAAAACTTGAATTGAGTAAGTTATTACTGCTTTTGAAATTGCTATTGAGTGGAGAGATAAATGTATTCGTAATATCGGTGATAACTTCTCCATTAATGATGGCTTCATTGTTACTGACTTTATTTAAATAAAGAGAAACTTCACTTCCTGGCTTAGAAACACCATCAAATGTGATGGATTGGAACTGATAATTCCCATTCGTATTCGTCACGATAGGGCGTAAGTTTAGTTGGATACCTTCTAACGGATAATTAGGCGATACATCAAAAACACTTTCATAATCGACCGATATTTCGGGCTTATGATCTAAAGAGTCATTTGATGTAAACTCAATCATTGGATTCATTTCATCTTCAAAGCGTAAATAAAATCCTCTGTTCTCAAGATTGTTGGTTAAAAGATCTTGAAGATAGGAGGTTAAATCAACTTTTACAAAGTGTTCTTCAAGTTGATATTTCGTAATTTGAAATTCATTAATTCTTGGTTTACCTTGTGCTTGTGTCGATTCAATTGTTAATTTCACTTGGTTGTAAAGTGTTAACGTAGGTTCAAAACTTAAAGTTTGTTCATAGTTATCATTTTGAGTCTGTGAGGACATTCCATTCGATACTAACTGTGTGATGGATTCATTTGTATTCGTATTAATAAACTGTATGGTTAAATTCTCTCCAGAAGAATCTGCGTCCCCTCCATAGTTTAAATAAACTTCTTCTGGTCGAATAAACTTGTTTAGATTAATTACTATTTCTTGATTGACAAGTTGTTCTCCATTTATGCTCTGTATATATGTCGCATTGTTCCCATCAAGAATAGTATATAAAGCTTGCGCATCAAAAGTAGTTGTTGGTATTCCACTGTTGATAACATGGCTTAATGTAAATTCAGTTGGTAATGCAGTTAATGCAGGAAAGTAATTGGTAAAGTATTTTAAGTTTTCTGCAATGACAGGCGTAGAACTTTGACATGTTGCATCTAAATCATTTCCATTTTCCCACGTCGCATTGATAAAATCGAAGCTCTCATTAATAGAACAAAGTTGAATTCTTTGATTAAGTAATTGGGTATCATTTGGTGCATACAAGGTTAAAGTTGCTTGATTGATAACTGAAGCATCTTGCTCAAGCTCTTGAAGCAAGTCATTATTTATTTTAAAGAACGAACGATTACGTCCTGTTCCATCATATCCTACAACGAGTTGTGAATCATACGGAGAACTTACAGTCGGAGTAGTTTCACTAATACTGGTATCGATTTCATTTGAGATATCCGTAAATACAGGGTCAATAATGACAGGATAAACACGATCATCTGAATTCATCCACTCAGAATTTACCGTCAATGTTATAGAATATCCACTTTCTAATTGTGTGACAGATAGATTCAAATCTGTTAATTCATTCCCATTCGCATCTACAGCCACAGGTGCTTTTAATTCAAATAAGCGATTTGATTTCGAATCAATAATATAAAGATGCCCATTCTCATCAATTAAGCTTCCTTTATCAATATTGATTGTATATGAAAAAGAGTAATTTTCTTGTGGAGCAAGTAATGTAATTTCTTCTTTAAAAGAACTTGCATTTAAAGTGTATGTAAAATAAGTATTTCTCTTATCCGTATAATAAAGAACAGAGTTTTGATTAACTAACGCTGACTTAAAAGTGTATCCTGTTGGAACATAACTAACAACAGTCTTACCATATTCTAATCGAATTGGGCTATTCACACTTAATAAATCTGGCAATATTCCTGAGAATGAAATCGCTTCATTTTTAAATTCTTTTTGACCTTTTTTATCAAATAAGCCTTTTTTAACCTCTTTAAAACCTTCAAGGACTTTACTTGAGTTTGATTTACTATGATCCAAATAATCCTCTAAGAAGATGGAAGAATTACTGGAATCAGGTAATTCATATGTTGGTTTTGTCACTGTTTCTTCTAGTTTGCCTGGCTTAACATCTTTTACCAACGCTCTTTTAGCATTACCAAGCATATTATACTGCTCAGAAACACTACCTTTAACTAAGGCTGAAACCGGTTGCAAAACAACCATCAATTCTGCAAATACAATTAGACATAATAAAATCTTACGAATCCTTTTCATACTTTCCCC
>Ga0075012_10004429_pt1 | contig 13070 bp, 8 predicted proteins | sample All_14_2_FD_71474 | JGI IMG/M metagenome (GOLD analysis project Ga0075012, IMG submission 71474) | Freshwater microbial communities in response to fracking from Pennsylvania, USA - Allegheny Zone_MetaG_DW_15 | ecosystem: Environmental > Aquatic > Deep subsurface > Groundwater > Drilled... | reverse complement strand
GACAACATCTCGTCGAAACGTAAAACTATGGTTTCTACAGGCGATCGATCAGCAAAAATTCGTACCTACAATTACCCACAAGGTAGAGTTACCGATCACCGGATTAACCTTACTCTCTACAACCTATCGGCCATAATTGATGGGGATATTCAAGAAATTATTGACAAACTTCAACTTGCCGAAAACGCCGAGCGTTTAAAAGCAGCAAGCGAAGAGTAAAAATTTACCACTATGACCCCCGAGCAACTATTCGAACAAATTCGTAAGAAAAAAAGTTTTCTTTGTATAGGTCTGGATAGCGAAATTACTAAGATCCCAGAACATTTACTATCAAAGGATGACCCAATATTTGAATTCAACAAGGCCATAATTGATGCTACTCATGATTTAGCTATTGCCTTCAAGCCAAATTTAGCATTCTACGAAGTTCATGGTGCATCGGGTTGGAATAGCTTAGTGAAAACAGTAAAGTATATTAAAAAGAATTACCCCGAACTACTTGTTATTGCCGACGCAAAACGTGGCGACATTGCAAGTACTGCAAGAATGTATGCCAAGGCTTACTTTAATAGCATGAATTGCGATGCGGTGACCGTTTCGCCATATCTCGGACAGGATTCTGTTACCCCTTACCTCTCCCACGAGGATAAATGGACAATACTTCTAGCAATAACCTCCAACGAAAGTTTTTCCGATTTTCAACTAATAGAGAACAAAGAAACTGGTAATAAAATATTTGAGGATGTTGTTTTAAAGTCGATGCACTGGGGCAGCGATGCCAACATGATGTATGTTGTTGGCGCAACCCATCCGGAATACTTCGAAAGCGTTCGGAAACTTGCACCAGATCACTTTTTACTCGTTCCTGGTGTTGGCGAGCAAGGTGGAAGTCTGAGAAAGGTTGCGGAGAAGGGACTTAATCACCGTTGCGGATTAATTGTTAACTCATCGCGTGGAATTATTTATGCCGACATTACTGGTAAATTTGCCGAATCGGCGCGTGCAAGAGCAAAAAAACTTCAATTAGAAATGGAAGAGATTCTTACAGAGGCAAATTTGCTATAACTCCTATAAAACTTTCAGTATATTTTTGATTCATATTCCATTGGCCCCGGCAGATAACCTATTCTACCGAGGCCAATTGAATTTACAGAATCATTTGTCCAAAGCGTTTCCAGAACTCTCTGTGGAATCTCTCACCAGCATCGCCGCCATACAAATCTAGGTACGATACATTGGAGGGTTGATTTGGAATAAATCGAATAACTTCATGCTTCTCGTAAAGAAAAGGTGGCTCAGGATGAAACTGAACCCCAACTACATTTTTGAATCTATTATGTTTAATTGCCTCAATAACTTTCCCATCCATAGATAAACCTGCAACATTAATATTGTATCCTATTCTATTAATGCATTGGTGATGGCTACTCAAAACATTGGGATAGGTACCCTCTGCCACAATATCCTTAAAAAACTGATCGGTAAAGTTAACCTGATGAAAACTACCCCACACCAAACTTTTATCTGTTGAATAATTTGTATAATAATTACGATGCTGCTGATTAGTTTCGGTTGAAATAACCTGTTCCACAGAGCTAAATCCATATATTTCGCTAGGGATATCCTGATAAAGGGTTCCCCCAGTTGCAACGTTTATGCTCTGCATACCCAAACATATTCCAAGAATTGTGAAGTTTGGATTTTGATTCAAGAAAGGCTTAAAATCTTTATCCTGACTACCACCAAGCAGATGAAAAAGAAACGAAAGCTCCATTAAATGCCTGTTCGGATCTGTAATTACAGTCAATAAACTGGTAGGTTGGTTATAGCATGCCGGTGGCATATCGGGTCCTCCAAAGAATATAATTGCCTTACTACCCTTGAAAACAGATTCAAAAAAAGCGCTACAACTATTTTTGTGGTATATTATATCTGTATTTAATTTATGATTTGTCGACAATAAAAACACATTATCAATATCATGCTTTAAAATGTATGCTTTGGATTCATTATAATCATAAACCTCATCATCATGAAAAACACCCACAATTTTAAGTTTACTTTTTGCAGGAATTATCTCATTATCGGTTAGGTACTTAATGGTTTTGATGTTATTGACCGTAGGATGCATAATTATTAAAGTATTCAGACTATCGTTCAAATCATCAACAGTTATAAACACTTGTTTTTCCTTGGGTTGGCAGGAAATAAACAAAAGGAATCCCAGAACAACTATAAAACTAAGGCTTATCTTATTTTTCATGAATGATATGGAGTTAAAAGTTTTGTTTTATAATGCTTTACTAAAATCGAAATCCCAAACTAAAAACAGCGCTCTGCTGAACAATATCACTTGTTTTGCTTATTGATTCGAAGGAGTATGAACTTCCAATTAGCATTTGCACTCTCATTACGTCGAATCCAAATCCAAATTGGATTCCAAAATCTTCCCGATTGAAATCGCTATCGAAATCCATACTGTTTGCTCCAACTTTGCCATTAAACTTATAGGAATAATATGGCCCCATGTAAACAAAAAATTGATTGTCGACCATATCATCTGCTGCAGAAAAGAGTTTAAACCTAATATTTACAGGTACAACTACCTCGTGAGTTCTTAAAGTACCCCACTGATGCTCGCTACCACTAGTTTGATACAAAACTTCGGGTTGTAATCCAAATCTTTTACTTAGCCTAATGGTTGTGTATAGACCTGCATTAAAAACTGGTATATCCTTTCCGTAAAAGTATTCGTCTACATAATCGTGTTTTGAGGATCCAACTCCTAATTTAAACCCAAATTTTGGGCGGAATCCTTTTCCTTGAACATCTGCAATAAATTGTTTATCGGGCAAAAGGCTCTCCGAATTCGAAAGTTCAACAATTGCATCTTTCATAAACTCTGCAATTGTTACCATACCATCATAATCAAGTAAATTTGGATCATCTCCAGGCTTATGATAAGGCGATATAGTTGAAGTAAACACATGGATTGCAGGCACACCCTTTTTCCCAAAAGGAGCCGTATCGGTTTGCCCCTCAATATTTTTTCCCTCTTTTTTAACCTTAATATTGTGCTTTGCGGCCAAATTATTCAATAGGACTTCGCCATTGTCTAATGTACTATTTCCAACAAGGTCAATGCCTCCATACTTAGATAACATCCCTACCATATCGAGGCTAAACATAACCTTTATTCTGTCAGTTGGGATTAGATTTGACTTAACCAAATGAGAAGAACCAATTAAACCCGACTCCTCCCCATCAAATGCAACTAGAATAACAGAACGCTTTATCGAATTTTTATTATTAACAAGCCATCGGCCAAGTTCAATTACTGTTGCTGTTCCCGAGGCATTATCGTCAGCCCCGTTAAAAACAACTACGCTATCACCTCTAAAGTAATAGGCCACATGGTCGTAATGCGCACCTATAACTATGTATTCGTTTTTGAGAACAGGATCGTTACCCTCAACCCATCCAACAATATTACAACCTTCAATTTTAATCATCATCCGGCTGTTTATAAAGGGATGTTTGTATTTTCCGTTCCAAGGCGAAAGACCTGCGGTTATAAATTGTTGCTCAATATAGTCGGCGGCAACTCTACCACCATGAGTGCCAAACCCACGCCCATTCATGGAATCGTCTGCCAGTGTATAAACATGCTTCTTAATAAGATTGATATCAAAGTCCTGAGCACATAAATGGCTCATAATGATCATGGACAGGAATGTAATAGTATAGCGAATCATATTTTAAATATTTTTTTATTAAGACAGTTATTTTGATAATTTGTTACAGTTCGAAATTATTAATTTTATTATCAATTCAAAAATTTACAATATTCGTTTTATTGCAGAGTAAAGCATTGTAATATTTATCGGTTTTGTTACATAGTCGTCGCAACCGGCTTGAATTGCTCTTTTTTTCTCATCGGGAAGGGCGTATGCAGTTTGTGCAATAATTGGGATTTTCGGATTAATGCTTTTTATTCTCTGGGTGGCTTCAATTCCATCCATTACGGGCATTTTGATATCCATCAAAATTACTTTTATCTCCGTTTTTTTTGAAAATATTTCTATTGCCTCCAAACCATTATTCGCTGTAATAACTTTTGCATTGGCATTCTCCAAAGCTCTTCGAAGAAGTATCATGTTAATATTATCATCCTCAACTAAAAGCATCAAAGCACCATTAAAATCGGGTTTAAATGATTCGTTACCAACGCTAGTCAATTCATTATTGTTATCCATGGCTTTAATATTTGGTATTGTAAACGTAAAAGTTGCACCTTTATCAATGTCGCTGTCAACCCAAATTTCTCCCCCCAGCATCTCCACAAGCGATTTTGATATCGAGAGTCCAAGTCCAGTACCTTTCATTGAGTTTGGATTAGTTCCATCAGCCTGCCGAAACCTATCGAAAATTAGCTTCTGATTCTCCTTGGCAATTCCAATTCCTGTATCTCTAACCCAAACAATTATATGCTTATTGCTCTCTTTTGCCCCAACCTCAACAACGCCCATCTTCGTAAATTTAATAGCGTTATTTATGAGATTGCTTAATATTTGTGCTATTTTGGTTTCGTCGGACAGAACTACCAAACGATTTCCGGTTTCAATTCTCAAATTTAAATCTATTTTTTTCTGATTCGCCAAAGCCGTAAAAAGCAATGAGGTTCTTTCGATAACAGACACAACAGAAACTGGCTCGTGACTCAGGGTAACCTGACCTGCCTCAATCTTCGAGACATCAATTATATCATTAATTATTGAGAGCAACTGATTGCTAGAGTCTGCAATAATATCGAAATACTTAGCAATACTCTCGTCGATATTTGTTTGCTTAAGAAGTTGACAAAATCCAACAATACCGTTCATTGGGGTACGAATCTCATGGCTCATGTTTGCCAAAAAGGCCGATTTAAGTCTATCGCTCTCCTGTGCTTTTTCGGTGGCTTCAAGTAACTTCTCATTTATCTCTCGAATTTTTTGGTTGCTCTCGGAAAGTTCCTCGTTAAGTGCAATATACTCCTCGTTTTGCTCTTGTAATCTGCGATCGTTTTCAATAATTTGTTCTTCAGCCAATTTGCGTTCAGTAACATCGCGGGCAACAGCATAAATCAAGTTGTTATCAAGAAACGAACGCCACTCAATCCATCTATAATCACCTTGTTTTGTCATGTAGCGATTGGTAAAATTCAAAACTCTCCCTCGGTCCGAGAGTTCTTGAACTGCAAAATTTGTAGACTCAATATCGTCGGGATGAATAAAGTCGAAAAATCTTTTTCCCTCTAATTCTTGGGAACTGTAACCTAAAAGGTTACTCCATTCGGGATTAACTTTACGAAAATATCCTTGTAAATCGGCAATACAAAGCAAATCGAGGCTGTTGTTAAAGTATCTTTCAAGCTCTTCGGATTTTCGTTCAACCTCATGTTCTGCATTTATCCTTGAAGTGATATCGTATGCAACGCCCAAAACGTTTTTAACACGATTGTTTTTGTCGAAAACAGGAGTAAAAACGGTATTGTAAAAAACATCTCCCACTTTAAGGTCAAGTTTAACAGACTCGCCGTTTAACGACTTTTTAGATGATTCGATTATCTCGGGAAAATCCTTATAAACATCGAAAACTGACATGCCCACTACTTGTCCCGGACTCAATCCCAGATTACTCAAACCGGCACCCTCTGACAGTGTAAAAATTCCATTACTGTCGAGCACGAAAAAAACCATAGGATTTTCAGTAATAATCATCCGTATTTTCTGCTCGCTGAGTTCGAGTTCCTGCCGGTTTTTAATCCTATCGGTAATGTTGGTCAGCACCATCACAACTTTTAACGGCTCAGCTTGGAAAAGCCTAAGTTCAAAAACTACTTTATTCTCTTTGATATTGATTACGAACTCGTCAATGGTAAATTCTTTTCCAGTTTTAGCAACCTGGCTTATCTTTGAGATTAGATCAAAACTATCAAAACATTCTGACACCTCAAAAATGCTCCTACTATAATGCGTTATGGGCAGTATGTTTAGCAGTGTATCAGCAGCAGGGTTCGAATTGGTTAGAATTGCTTCATCATTGCCACTTAACTCTATAAATAGCATTGGCAAGGGCGAATTATCAACAATTGTTCTGTACTGGATTTCGCTTCTTTTTAAATTTATTTCAACCTTTTTCCTCTCCGATATATCACGAATATGTTCAATTAAAAATTTTAAATTGCCTTGGTTATCTAAAACTGGGTAGGATCGGGATTCGATCCATAGTCCCATTTCTGGAACATACTTTTCAACACTTTCGGGCTGTTTTGTGGCTACTGTTAGTTTTGTGGCACATATATCACAAGGAGCAATTCTTCCAATAAGTTCGTAGCATTTTTTACCGTTGACCTGCTCAGGAGTTAAATTCAGCATTTTATAACCAGCATCATTGTAAAATTGGATAGTTTGATCGGCGTTCTGCAGGCCTATTACATCGGGAATAGAATTTATGAGGCTTTTGAAAAGAATTGACGATTCATAGTTCTGCTGGCTAATAGTCCGAAGTTCCTCCTCTACTTTTTTTCGGGAGGTTATATCGCGGATTACAGCCCAGTAACCCTCATGATTACCATTACTATCTTTTATCAAGTAACTTCTTAATTCGATAGGAACAATTTCGCCTCCTTTAGTAATATACTCTTTCTCATACAATTCGGAGTGCCCAAAAGGTTTTATTTGTTCCTCAATAATCTCATTTTCTATTTCATGCCATTTCCTAGGGGTTAAATCTTGAAAGGTAAGCAGCGTGATTTCTCCTGCAGAATAACCAGTTAATTCTAAAAAAGCATTATTAAAATCAACTATTTTACCTTTTAAATCAACTCTTACGTAGGAATCGAGTAACCCTTCATTTAATAGTTTAAGTTTAGACTTTAATGTTTGATTTGCTATCTCGGTCAACTTAAGTTCTGTAATATCTGTTCCAACGAGTAGAATTTCGAAAAAATGATTACTCCCGTCATCATCTGAAACTTTGCATTCCCATGAATACCATTTTTTCATTCCATTGGCGAGAGCCAGCTCGGTGCTAAACTGATCCTGAAATGTATTCTCTAAATTGCCACCTATTGAATCGAGTATTCCCTGCAAGGGCTCACATCCCTCTTTGAAAATTGTAAAAAAGACGCTTTTACCAATAGCCTCATTAGGTTTAAATCCAAATTCATGCAGTGCAAATTTATTGATGTAGGTTACTCTACCAAGCCTATCCAACTTTATCAGAATCCCCGAGAATTTTTCTAAGAGATAATTATATTTATCTTCTGAAAGTTTCCTATTCTTTTTGTTCCTATAATTTACAAGGCTAATGGCAATAAAGAGCATTAATGCTGAATAAACTAGAAACTCTGATAAATTAACAAGAGTGATTTTATTCACTAGGTTGGTTGACTTACTTGAATTAATGTGGAGAAACTCCAATGTTTGCGTAAGAACAACAAATAACCCTAGGACAACAATACCTTTAGTTCGCAATTGTGAATTACCAATAAGTTTATTAGCTACTATTCCAACCAAAAGGCTAAGAATTACAAAAAAAAACAGGGACTTAGCAATGGTTATATCGATAATCCAAAAAGAAATCAAACTTAAAAAACTACAAATCAACGCCACACTAGGACCACCCAGCAGTCCGGAAAATCCTGTCAATGTCGAGATTCCAACAAAAGAATTACTATAAACTTTGCTTAAACCAACAAATGTTATAACTACACCAAACCAGGCTGCGATATAAATCAGCGTATCTGTGGGATTTTTTCTGCGAACTTGTTTTGGGGTAACAAGTTCAGGAAAAACAGATAAGATTAATGCCGAAACTATTGCCACTTTTTTTATTTTTTGCTCATTCCAATCAAATTTACTCTTTTTTTTTATTTATATCAATTGTTAATTTTTATTATCATCCAACATCAATCATTTTCACGCAACTGATTATCAATTTGTTTCGTCATAAAAAAAAATATTGAGTAAAATGAATATCGTATCGATACTTGATATAGATTTGCATTGATTTTCGAACAGAGAATTTCTAACCAATTTTATTGTATAACAATTTTTTAAACCCAAACAATTTAATTATGAAGAACAAGATTTTACTTGGATTCGCAGCCCTTACAATGGTTGCTTTTCTTTCTAGCTGTGGTAAAGTTCCACAAGAAAAAATTGATGCTGCTAACGCTGCTATTGATTCTGCTAAAATGTTAGAAGCTGACGTTTACGTTGCTGCTGATTTCGTAGCTATTCAAGATTCTATGAATGCAGTTATGGCTGACATCGAGGTTCAGAAATCAAAACTTTTCAAGAAATTCAAACCAGCTAGCGAAAAACTAGACAGAATTCTTGAGATGGCTAAACTAGCTCAAACTAACGCTGTTACTAAGAAAGAAGAAGTAAAAGTTGAAGTTGAAGGTCTTATGACTGAAATGGCTACTCTTCTTGAGGAAAACACAAAATTAATGAAGAAAGCTCCTCGCGGTAAAGAAGGTGCTGCTGTTCTTGAGCAAATCAAAACCGAGATGACTGCTATTGAGGCTTCTGTTGCTGAGGCTAAAGGCATGTACGATGCTGGTAAATACATGGATGCATCGAACAAAATGAAAGCTGCTAAAGATAGCGCTACCAGAATCAACACCGAATTAAACGATGCTATTGCAAAAGTTAAAGGCAAAAGATAATTCTTAATTCAAGTTTTTTTTGATTTCCCCGGGTTTTTCCCGGGGATTTTTTTAGATATTTGCACCATTATGAGCCGATTATTAAAACGAATTCTTTTTGTTTCAGCAGTATTTGCCTTTTTGGCAAGTCTTTTTGTCTTGTTTATTTACCTAATACCTAAACCTCCAGTTGGAGAGGTTGAGTATGCTCTTGCCTCACTTCAAGAAGCCTCAAAATCGAAAGCCCAACGATATTCAAAAAAACAGTACGCAGAAGCCAAAGCTCTATACGACTCCGCCATGGCTCATTGGAACATACAAAATGAAAAATTTATCCTTTTCAGGGATTACGAAAAGGTTAAAAGTTTTTCAAAAAAATCGGCGGAAACAGCAAAAAAAGCCTCAAAAAGTTCAAATAAGCGATCAAAAAACCTTATTGTTGTAGTTAAAGAAAAAATTGAATCGTTGAATAGCCTAATTGTTAATGTCAATAAACTATTCAATCTACTTCCATTGCCCAACGAGGTTCGAAACAACATATCTAATGGCCGAATGCTTCTTCGTGAATCTGAACTAGATTTCGAGAAAGGAGACTACCTTAAGGCCGAACATAAAATCAATGAAGCTGAAAACTTGCTACTTTCATCCTACAAAAGAACTTTTGATGATTTGGAGGAGTATTTCAGTTCTCAGCCCTACTGGAAAAAACTTGTTAATAGCACTATAGAAAACACCAAAAAAAACCAATCAACTGCGATTATTGTTGATAAGTTCGCCCGAAAACTATACATATACCAAGCCGGTATAAAAAAATATGAATACGAAGCAGAATTTGGAAAAAACTGGATGGGACGAAAACGTCTTAAGGGGGATAAGGCAACACCCGAAGGTATTTACCTCGTAAAAACAAAAATTCCAACAAACAAAACTAAATACTTTAGAGCACTTCTTCTTAACTATCCAAATTCAGAGGATATTGAAAGATTCAATAGAGATAAAGCGGCTGGAAAACTACCACGCAATGCTCACATTGGCAACTTAATTGAGATTCACGGTCATGGAGGAAAAGGAACCGATTGGACAGATGGATGTGTTGCACTGCATGATTCCGATATGCTTAAAGTTTACAATCTAATACAAGTTGGGACACCTATTGTTATTGTGGGTTCAATACTTGATTTCAATAGTATTGCAAGTAATTATAACCTTAAAAAAATGCCAAGGAGCTAAATTATGGAGCAATCTGTAGATAATAACACCAACCTTGCAATGGATTCTACCAAAAGAAGACCTGTAATCAGGTTCTTTATTGGTCTTTCTATCGGGTTATCTTCAGTAATAATTGTGGTTTTATTTGTGCTATATGCCCTATCGGGATTGAAAGAGGGTTATCTCAAAACTATTAAGGTTTCGCCAGTAGACTCAGTAAGTTTGGATCAAAAACAAATTGCAAAACTTGACAATCTCATAAAGAAAAACTCACAAAAATTTAGCAACCTTACACCAAATCAACCATATTTTGTCGTAAACACAACTTATAACCGATTCAAACTCTACAAAAACAAAAAACAGATACGCGAAGGTTTTTGCAGCACAGGCAGCTACACACTTCTTAAGGGTCACGACAAGCGCCAGTGGATCTTTAAAACGCCCAAAGGTTTGTATAGAATTATTGGAAAAGTAACTAACCCTGTTTGGCGCAGGCCCGACTGGTCGTTTGTTGAGGAGGGCTTACCGATTCCATCGCAAAACGACCCAATCCGTTGGGAAGCGGGTGTTCTTGGCGATTACGCCCTGAGCATTGGCGATGGCTACCTTATACACGGTACCATTTACAAGCGTTTCCTTGGTATGCCAGTAACCCATGGCTGTATAAGAATGAACGATGAGGATTTAGAGGCAGTTTACAAAGCCCTCGATTTTGGTTCAAAGGTCTACATATTCTAGAATTGCAAAGATGAAAAGATTTAAAGTACTACTAATTATTTCGGCAATACTCCTTGTGTTGATTATATCGCTCATATCAACAATAGAAATTCTTTCTGTAAATAAAACAGTTGCTGAATTTAATAGCAAATTCTCAACAAATTCTGAAAAGGCAGAGTATAATTTTATTTCTACATCAGATTCATCTATTACTGCAAAACAAATTACCTACGCCTTTATAAGTGCTCAACTCGAGGCATCAAAGTCAGACTCTATAAGCCTTACCCTTAATTTTCCCGATAGCACTGCAAACTTAATGATTAAAGGAGTGGTGGTTCATTCAGCAAAGATTGAGAGCTATAAACTAAGTCGGTTTATTGATGCTGTCGATGAGATTTCCCTATACAAAATGCTTTCACTCCCGCTCCACGTTACTGGGCATATTTCAACCATCCCAAAAGTTCCGTTGATGGTTAAGATTGCACCCAAAGACACCTCGGAATACACTCCAGATGTTGTTCCAGACACAACCGATATTGATGCGGTAAACTTTATATTCGAAACCAGTGCTGGAATCCAACTATACTTCTATGAAAGTAACCCCCGCGAATCTGCCGATGGAATGAAGCAGTTTAAGTTCGATTTTAAGGACCGAGTGCAATCGGGCTATGAACTATTCAAATCAGCGTTCACTTTCAAAAAGCCCAAATATCAACCTGAGATAAGAATAAAACTAAACAAACGCGATGCAAAAATGATTTACCGTGCATTGCCTGAAAATGCAGATATTGTTCTTAAGGTTAGGTGATAATAAACCATCTTAACGCTAAGGCGCAAAGTTTTACTTAAAGGAATTTTTACTCCATATCAACAAAGAAACTTTTTGTACCTTTATTCCTATCAATAGTTATTCAGATATGGAGTATATAGAGAACCTGCAACTAAAGCAAGCGTTCGATTTTATTCAGTACACCGGAAAAAATATTTTTTTAACGGGGAAGGCAGGAACGGGCAAAACCACTTTCCTTAAGCATATCAAGGAGGTTTCGCCAAAACGTATGATTGTGGTTGCACCAACCGGTGTTGCTGCCATTAATGCGGGTGGTGTTACCATTCACTCATTTTTTCAAATGCCCTTTGGGCCACACATACCCGTAACAAATAGTCAATTCAACCCATTCGACGAGGAACCTCAGGCCGCATCGAGGAATGGCGTACAAAAGTTTAGCCGGGAGAAAATTAACATCATCAAAAGCCTCGACCTACTTGTGATTGATGAGATTAGTATGGTTCGTGCCGATTTGCTTGATGGAATTGACGAGGTGCTTCGGAGGTATCGCAACCACAGCAAGCCATTTGGTGGTGTTCAACTGCTGATGATAGGCGATATTCAGCAGTTGGCTCCAATTGCAAAGGACGATGAGTGGGAAATACTTAAACGCTACTACGATACGGTTTACTTTTTCAGCAGCAAAGCGCTTAGGCAAACAGCCTACATTAGCATTGAGCTAAAGCACATTTTCCGCCAAAGCGATAGGGAGTTCATTGATATCCTCAACAAAGTACGCGACAATAGAATAGATCCCGAAACACTTAGCATCCTCAACAAACGCTACATTCCCAATATAAACAAGGATGATAACGATGGTTACATCACCCTTACAACGCATAACCACCAATCGCAACGGATTAACGACTCCAAGTTACAGAAACTTAAAAGTAGCCTACACACCTTCAAGGCTGTTGTAAAAGGCGAATTCCCAGAGTACTCCTACCCTACCGACTACGAATTGCAGCTAAAGATTGGCGCTCAGGTGATGTTTGTAAAAAACGACTCATCGTTCGAGAAACTTTACTATAACGGCAAAATCGGAACTATTGTCGATATCGATGATGATATCATCCACGTTAAGTGTGAGGGCGATTCCAATGATATTGCCGTTACAATGGTTGAGTGGCAAAACTACAAGTACTCAATCGATGATGAGACCAGTGCAATAAGCGAAACTATCATTGGTTCATTTATACAGTACCCACTAAAGCTGGCCTGGGCAATAACAATCCATAAAAGTCAAGGCTTAACCTTTGAGAAGGCAATAATTGATGCCAGCTCCGCCTTTGCGCACGGACAAGTTTACGTTGCGCTTAGCCGTTGTAAAACCATTGAGGGAATGATTCTCAGTTCACCGCTATCAACCCAATGCATTAAGAACGATAGCACTGTGCTGGAATTCTCGCGTAGCGTTGAGCAAAATCCACCCACCAAGGAGGTGCTTGTGGCTGCAAAAAATGAGTACCAGCAGCAACTGGTGGCTGAACTTTTCGACTTCAGCCCAATTCAACGCCGATTGAATTACTGCATTAAACTCCTAAAGGAAAACTACTCCGTTGTTTTTGGCGATATTCACGAGCAACTTGAGCAGATGTCGTTGTTGCTAAAGTCGGA
>Ga0075012_10004427_pt1 | contig 13073 bp, 11 predicted proteins | sample All_14_2_FD_71474 | JGI IMG/M metagenome (GOLD analysis project Ga0075012, IMG submission 71474) | Freshwater microbial communities in response to fracking from Pennsylvania, USA - Allegheny Zone_MetaG_DW_15 | ecosystem: Environmental > Aquatic > Deep subsurface > Groundwater > Drilled... | reverse complement strand
GCCCACCAGGATCACGCCGCGCTCCACCAGGTTCTGCAGCTCGCGGATGTTGCCGGGGAAGCCGTAGTTGTACATGGCCTTCACGGCGGCCTGGCTGAAGCCGGCCACGCTGCGGCGGTGGCGCCGGTTGTAGTGCGTGAGGAAATGGCTCATCAGCAGCGGAATGTCGTCGCGCCGGTCGCGCAGGGGTGGCAGGTGGATGGGGAAGACGTTGAGGCGAAAGAACAGGTCTTCGCGGAAGTGGCCTTGGCGCACGGCCTGGCGCAGGTCCACGTTGGTGGCGGCGATCACGCGCACGTCCACCGGGATGGTCTTGCTGCCGCCCACGCGTTCCACTTCGCCCTCCTGCAGTGCGCGCAGCAGCTTGCCTTGGGCCACAAAGCTCAGCGTGCCCACCTCGTCCAGAAACAGCGTGCCGCCGTTCGCGCGTTCAAAACGCCCGGCGCGCGAGGTGCCCGCGCCGGTGTAGGCGCCGCGCTCCACGCCAAACAGCTCGGACTCCATCAGCGTTTCGGGTATGGCTGCGCAGTTGATGGCCACAAAGGGTTGATCGGCCCTCGGGCTGATGCGGTGCAGGGTGCTGGCGAACATTTCCTTGCCCACGCCGGACTCGCCGGTGAACAGCACGGTGGCCGTGGTGGGTGCCACGCGGCGCAGCATGTGGCAGGCCGCGTTGAACGAGGACGACGCGCCGACCATGGTCGGGTCCGGGCCCGGGTTGGCGGCGGCGTACGCTTTGAGATCGACAATCGGAGCCACCTGCGGATCGGCTGAAGCGGTGCCCACAAAGGACTGCACGTTCAGGTAACGCAGGTCTTGCTGCACATCGTCCCAGAGCTCGGCCGACCTCCCGATGACACGGCAATGCGCATCACCCGACGAGCGGCAATTCACCTCGCGGAACACGATGAGGCGCCCGAACAGGGTGCTCACATAGCCCGTGGCATAGCCCACCTGCATCCAGCAGGCGGGCGATCCGCCCACGCCGTAGGCGGCAATGTGTTCGTCGTCTTCGCTGGCGTTGTGCCAGAGGAACTCGCCGTCGTAAGCGCCCGAGATCGCGTCGTAGCTGACGTGCACCACCTCCACCTTGACCATGCCCTCCAGTGCGTGCAGGCGCGTGCCGGCGAGCGCGACCGAGGTCGGGTCGGCGTCGGGCCACTGTTGTCGCACCATCTGGGCATCGCGCGCACCGCTCACGTAGCCTGCCCGCGTGAGCAGGCCGCGCGCCTTGTCCAGACCAATGCTGTCGATCAGCTCGCGCCGCAGCGACCCCATGGCTTCCGTGTGCAGCAGCACCATGCGATGGTCCTGCAGCCAGATGCGGCCGTCGCCCGGCGAGAAGAACAGGCACTCGCTCAGATCGGCCACGGTGGGGTGGCCGGCCTGGCTGATGTTGGTGGCGTCAAAACCCGCCAGGGGCAAGGGCGCGCCTGAGGGCCCCGCTTCGGCCTGCCGCGCGTTCGCGATGCGGGCCAGTTCGGCCAGGGAAATGCGCTTTTTGGGCATGGGTGAAGGTGAATTATTTGATGTTTAGTGAAAATTCAAACATCAAATTTGGTTACCCATCATAAATATGAGGAAGGGTTTCGAACAGCCCAGACCGCCGCTTTTCACCCTAGGGAAACTCCCGATCTTCGCCTCTGAAAAACACGGCTTTTCAACCGCCCGAAAGCCGGTTGTGTGAACGGGCTGGTACGCCCGTTGCAGTTCCTGTGGCACCCACCGCTTGGTGGCGTTCAAGTTCAACAGGAGATGAATCATGGGTGTGAGCGAACAACTGACCTGGCTCGACAGCAGCCTCTGGGACGGCAAGGCCTTTGACGGCCAGTGGGCCACCGCGCTGAGCAGCGTGCGCGACGTGAAGGAGCCGGCCACTGGCCAGGTGCTGTCCAGGGTGGGCATTGCCAGTGCGGCCGACATGCGTGCCGCCATCGGCCGTGCGCAAGCGGCACAGCCCGCCTGGGCCGCCATGGGTCCGCGAGAACGCTCGGCCGTGTTCCACCGCGCCGCCGCCCTCTTCCAGCAGCACTTCGCCGAGCTGGCGATGACCATCGCCCGCGAAACCGGTGGCATCCTGCCCAAGGGACAACACGAGGTGAACGAGTCCATCACGCTGTGCCACCTCGCCGCCGGCCTGCCCATGCAGGCCCAGGGCCAGGTGCTGCCCAGCGCGCCCGGCCGGCTGTCGTTCGCGCGGCGGGTGCCGCACGGCGTGGTGGGCGTGATCTCGCCGTTCAACTTCCCGCTGATCCTGAGCCTGCGCGCCGTGGCCCCGGCGCTGGCGCTGGGCAACGCAGTGGTGCTCAAGCCCGACACGCGCACGCCTGTGAGCGGTGGTTTCATCATCGCCCGCGTGTTTGAAGAAGCCGGCCTGCCCGCCGGTGTGCTGCAGGTGCTGCCGGGCGACGCCGAAGCGGGCGAAGCGCTCGTGATCGACCCGCGCGTGCCGATGATCGCTTTCACCGGCTCGCCCGCCGTGGGCCGCCGCATCGGCGCGCTGGCCGGTGAACACCTGAAGAAGGTGTCGCTGGAACTGGGCGGTGCCAACAACCTGATCGTGCTGGAAGACGCCGACCTCGACGCCGCCGCCAGCGCTGCCGCCTTCGGTGCCTGGTTCCACCAGGGTCAGATCTGCATGGCCTCCAACCGCATTCTGGTGCACGAGTCCATCGCCGAAGGCTTCAAGGCGCGCATGGTCGGCAAGGCCACGCACCTGCCGGTGGGCGACGGCGCCAGCGGCCAGGTGGCCCTGGGCCCGATGATCGATGCCAAGCAGCTGAAGCACTTCGATGGCGTGATCCAGGACAGCATCAAGCAGGGCGCCGTGCTTGAAGCCGGCGGCACCTACGAGGGCCTTTGCTACAAGCCCACCGTGCTCTCGGGTGTGAAGCCCGGCATCCGCTCGTTCGACGAAGAGCCCTTCGGCCCGGTGGTCAATCTGGTCACATTCAGCACCGACGACGAAGCCGTGCAGTTGGCCAACACCAGCCAGGGCGGCCTGGCCGCCGCGGTGATCAGCCCCTCGATCGGCCGCGCCCTGGCCATCGGCCAGCGCCTGCGCGCCGGCATGGTGCACATCAACGACCAGACCGTCTGCGATGAATGCACCAACCCGTTCGGCGGCCCCGGCATCGGTGGCAACGGCGGCAGCGTGGGCGGCCCGGCCGACATCGACGAGTACACGCAGTGGCAGTGGATCACGGTGAAGGACGCGCCGCCGGCTTTCCCCTTCTGAAGCACCCCCCGCAGCGCTTCGCGCTACCCCCCAGGGGGCGGCACTGGCCGTCCGGCAAAGCCGGCCCGGCGGTGCCCTGGGGTGGTGCTCCGGCACCACGGAAAAGAGCCGATTCACCCGAATCATCCCCAACAACGAGGAGACAAACATGAACAAAACACAAACGAACTTCGGCCGCCGCGACGTGCTGCGCGCCGGTGTCGCCACCGCCGCCGGTGCCGCGCTGCCCATGCTGGCATTTGCCCAGAGCGACACGCTGCGCATCGGCGTGGTCAGCCCCACCTCAGGGCCGCTGGGCATCTTTGGCGAGGGTGACGGCCATGTGCTGGACCTGGTGCGCAAGAACGTGGCCAGCGGCATCGACGCGGGCGGCAAGCGCCTCAAGGTGGAGTTCATCCACAAGGACACGCAGTCCAACCCGGTGCGTGCCGCGCAGGTGGCCAAGGAGCTGATCAACAGCGACAAGGTGGACCTGGTGCTGTCCACCTCCACGCCGGAAACGGTGAACCCGGTGGCCGATGCCTGCGAGGCCGCCGGCATTCCGGCGCTGTCCACCACCTCGCCGTGGGAGGCGTTCTATTTCGGTCGCGGCGCCAAGCCGGGCGAGCCCTCGCCGTTCAAGTGGACCTACCACTTCTCCTTCGGCGTGGGCAACTTCGCCAAGCTCTACACCGACCAGTGGAGCAAGGTCGCCACCAACAAGAAGGTGGGCATGCTGCTGCCAGCCGATGCCGACGGCAACGCGATCCGCGGCCTGCTGATCCCGGCGCTGCAGAAGGCCGGCTTCACGGTGGTGGACGCCGGCCCGTACCAGAACGGCGTGGCCGACTTCTCCGCACAGATCGCGCTGTTCAAGAAGGAAGGCGTGGAGATCTTCAACACCTTCCCCTTCCCGCCCGACTTCGCGGTGTTCTGGCGCCAGGCGGCACAGCGCGGCCTGGCGCAGCAGGTGAAGATCGTGCAGATGGCCAAGGCCGGCCTGTTCGCCGCCGAACTGGACGCGCTGGGCACGCTGGGCCACGGCCTGCACGCCGGGGCCTACTGGCACCGCAGCTTCCCGTTCCAGTCGCCGGCCACCGGCCTGTCGTGCGCACAACTGGCCGACAGCTACGAGAAAGCCAGCGGCAAGGCCTGGAACCAGCAGCTCGGCGCCACCGCCTCGTTGTTCGACGCCGCGCTGGCCGCCGTGCGCGCCTGCCCCAACCCCAAGGACCGCACGGCGATGGCGCAGGCACTGGCCACGCTGAAAGCCGAGACCGCCGTGGGCCTGGTGGACTTCACCGCCGGCCCGGTGCCCAACTGCACCCCCACCGGTCTGGTGGGCGTGCAGTGGGTGCGTGCCAAGCCGGGCTCGAAGGCGAAGTTCGACATCGAGATCGTCTCGAACGCGGACCACCCGCGCGTGGCGACCACCGCAAAGATGAGTGCTTACGCGATGGGCAAGGGCTGACTCCGTGACTGGCTCCTTCCCCCGCTGGGGGAAGGAGCCAAACCACAGCACGCTTGTTTCCGCCCGCGCGGGCATTTTTCTCTTCTCTTTCCATTCTTCGATTGAAAACCATCATGGATCTCTTGAGCGGTAAAGGCATCGTCAAGCGCTTTGGCAGCCTGCAGGTGCTGCACGGTGTGGACATTACGATCCGGCGCGGTGAGGCGCTGGGTGTGGTGGGGCCGAACGGCGCGGGCAAGACCACCTTGTTCGGTGTGCTGGCCGGCACGCTGCCGGCCACCGAAGGGGTGGTGCACTTTGAAGGCCAGGACATCAGCGCCTGGACCGCGGCCACGCGCTGCCGCCACGGCATCGCGCGCACGCACCAGGTGCCGCGCCCCTTCCTGGGCATGTCGGTGCTGGAGAACACATTGGTGGCCGCGCAGCACGGCGCGGCCTTGCGCGGCGCAGTGGCGCTGAAGCAGGCGCAAGAGGCGCTGGACCGCGTGGGCCTGGGCGCGCTGGCGGCCCGGCCGACCGCCACGCTGGGCCTGCTGGACCGCAAGCGCCTGGAACTCGCGCGCACCCTGGCCACCGGGCCCACCGTGCTGCTGCTCGACGAGATCGGCGGCGGGCTCACCGAAGGTGAACTGCACCTGCTCGTGGACCTCATTGGCACCTTGCGCGACGACGGCCTGACCATCGTCTGGATCGAACACGTGCTGCACGCCCTGCTGCGCGTGATCGACCGCCTGGTCTGCATGGACGCCGGTGGCGTGCTGGCCGAAGGCGCGCCCCACGAGGTGATGGCCAACCCGCTGGTGATGAGCGCCTACCTCGGTGGGGTGGCGGCATGAGCGCAGCACAAGGCCGCTCCCAAGCCAGCTCGCAGGGCGAAGGTTCACCAATGAGCGATACCCTTCTCGAAGTCCAAGGCCTGCGCGCGGCGCACGGCCAGCTGGTCGCCGTGCGCGACCTGGATTTTTCCATCGCACGCGGCGAGGTGGTGGCCCTGATCGGCGCCAACGGCGCGGGCAAGACCACGCTGCTGCGTTGCCTGGCGGGCGTGCACCCCACCGCTGCCGGGCGCGTGATGCTGGACGGCACGGACATCACCGCGCTGCTGGCGCACCAGCGCGTGCGCCGCGGCCTGGCCATGGTGCCCGAAGGCCGGCGCCTGTTTGACGACATGAGCGTGCGCGAGAACCTGCGCGTGGCGGGCGACCACGGCCGACCGGGCGACTGGACGATCCAGAAGGTGCTGGACGCGCTGCCCGCACTGCCGCCCATCATCGACCGGCCCGCCGGCGCGCTTTCCGGTGGCCAGCGCCAGGCCGCCGCCATTGGCCGCGCACTCATGACCAACCCCGACGTGCTGCTGCTCGACGAGGTGTCGCTGGGCCTGTCACCGCTGGCGGTGGAAGAGGTCTACCGCAACCTCGCCCACCTGCGCGAGGCCGGGCGCACCAGCCTGCTGCTGGTGGAGCAGGACCTGTCGCGCGCCATGGCTTTCGCCGACCGCGTGCTGTGCCTGCGCGAGGGCCGCATCGTGCTGCAGGGCCCGGCGCAATCGCTCACCCGCGAAGCCGTCACGGCGGCTTACTTCGGCGTTGAAGCCGACAGCCCCACGGAGGCCCATTCATGATCGAAGCCCTGATCCAGGGTCTGCTGCTGGGGGGTTTCTACGCCATCCTCGCGGCCGGCCTGTCCCTGATGTTCGGCGTCATGCGCATCATCAACCTCGCGCACGGCGACCTGGCCATCGTGGGCGCCTTCGGCGTGATCGCGCTCACCGAGCGTTTCGGCCTCTCGCCCTGGCTGGCGCTGGCGCTGGTGCTGCCGGTGATGGCGCTGATCGGCATTGCGCTGCAGCGCTGGCTGTTCGCCCGCACGCTGCGCGCCGGCATCCTGCTGCCGCTGCTGGTCACCTTCGGTCTGGGCGCGGTGTTGCAGAACGCGCTGTACGGCGTGTTCGGCTCCGAGGCGCGCTCGCTGGGCAATGCGCTGGGCGATCTGGCCTGGGCCAGCTGGGAGCTGCCGGGCGGCATCATCGTGGGCCAGCTGCCGGTGATCATTTTCGTGATCGCGGTGGCGGTGTTGGCCGGGCTGCAGCTGATGCTCAGCTTCACCCGACTCGGCCGCGCCATCCGCGCCGCCGCCAGCGACCCCGAGGCCGCTGCGTTGTGCGGTGTGGATGCCACGCGGGTGCACCGCGCGGCCGCCGCCATCGCGGTGGCCCTGGCCGGGCTGGCCGGCGCGCTGCTGGCCATGCAGGCCACGGTCGAACCCTATGGCGGCCCGATGCTGCTGATCCAGGCCTTCGAGGCGGTGGTCATCGGTGGCATCGGTTCGCTGTGGGGCACGCTGCTGGGCGGCGTGTTGCTGGGCGTGGCACAGAGCCTGGGCGCGCTGTGGTCACCGCAGGGCTTCCAGCTCGCCGGCCACCTGCTGTTCCTGGCGGTGCTGGGCGCGCGCCTGTGGCGCCAGCACCGCCACCAGTTGGGCCGCCCTGCGCTGCCGGGCTGGCGCCACCCGCGCGCACGAAAGGCGGTGCGCGCATGAACACCCCAAAACAATTCGGCGTGGCGTTCGCCGCCGTGCTGCTGCTGGCCTGCGTGCCGGCCTTCGCGGGCGCCTCGGTGGTGGACAAGCTCACCACGCTCTTCATCTACATGCTGCTGGCCACCACCTGGAACCTGATGGCCGGTTATGCGGGCCTGGTGTCGGTGGGCCAGCAGGCCTTCTTTGGCCTGGGTGGCTACTTTGCGCTGCGCCTGGTGGATGGTGGCCTGCCGGCCTACCCCGCGTTGCTGGCCGGTGCGGTGGGTGCGGCGCTGATGGCCTGGGTGATGTCGTTCTACGTGCTGCGGCTCAAAGACGGCGAGTTCGCCATCGGCACCTGGGTGGTGGCCGAGGTGATCCGCATTCTGGTGATGCTGGACCCGCTGATCCAGGGCGAAACCGGCACCTCGCTGATCGCGCTCAACGCGGTGGAGCCGGAGCTGCGCCGCAGCATCGGCTACTGGTTCGCGCTGGCCGCGCTGGCCGGCATGGCACTGGCCATGGCCGTGCTGCTGCGCAGCCACGTGGGCACCGCGGCCAAGGCCATCGGCGACGACGACGAGGCCGCCGCCTCGCTGGGCGTGCGCGTGCTGCGCACCCGCCAGGCGATCCACGTGCTGGCCGCGTTCGGCGCGGCCCTGGCCGGTGTGGCCTGGCTGGCCAGCGCCATCACCTTCCTGCCGCGCACCAACTTCGGCGTGCAGTGGTCGGTGCTGATGCTGTTCATGGTGCTGGTGGGTGGCCTGCGCAGCGGGCCCGGCCCCTACATCGGCGCGCTGCTGCTGTTCGCGCTGCAGGAATTCATGGGCGACTTCGGCGCCTGGTACCTCGCCGGCCTGGGCGCGGCGGCCGCCGGCTGTGCGCTGTTTCTGCCGCAAGGGCTGTGGGGGGCGCTGAGCCCCCGCCTGGTACGGCTGTTCACCCGCCCCCTGGTTTCCCCTGTTTCCACCCCTCAAGAAAGGACTGCTCCATGAACCTCCAAGGAAAAACCATCGTCGTCACGGGCTGCGGCTCGGGCATCGGCTCCGACTTCGCCAAACTCGCCCGCCTGCAAGGGGCGCGCGTGATCGGCGTGGACCGCAACGACCCCATGCTCACGCTGGACGGTTTCGTGAAGATCGACCTCGGCGACCCCGCCGCCATCGACGCGGCCATGGCCCAGTTGCCCGCGCACATCGACGCGCTGGCCAACATCGCCGGCGTGCCCGGCACGGCGCCCGCCGAGCTGGTGGGCCAGGTCAATTACCTGGGCCTGCGCCACTTCACGCAGCGCGTGATGGAGCGCATGGGCGAAGGCGGATCGGTGGTGAACATCGCCTCCATCCTCGGCGCCGAATGGCCGGCCCGGCTGGAGCCGCATCGCGAACTCGGCGCCACCACCAGCTTCGAGGCCGGCGCGGCCTGGCTCGCGAAACACCCGGTGCCGCAAGCCACCTGCTACCAGTACTTCAAGGAAGCGCTGATCGTCTGGACCTACACCCAATCGCAGAAGGTGTTTCTGGAGCGCGGCATCCGCATGAACTGCGTGGCGCCCGGCCCGGTGTTCACGCCCATCCTGGGCGACTTCGTGCAGATGCTGGGCAACGAGCGCGTGGAAAAAGACGCCCACCGCATGAAGCGCCCCGCCTTCAGCGACGAGGTGGCGCCGGTGATCGCCTTCCTGTGCAGCGACGCGTCGCGCTGGGTCAGCGGCATCAACCTGCCGGTGGACGGCGGGCTGGCTTCGACCTACATCTGAACGGAGGCCGCCGTGCGCACAACAACACGTCATTGGCACGCGCTGGCCGTCGCCGTGTGGACGACTTCGAGCGCACTGACTGCCTGGGCCCAGGGCAGCGAGCGACCGATTCGCGTAGGCGCTGTCAGTGCGCTTGCGGCCCAGGCTGGTTTTCCTGAATCGTCCAGAGCGGCCGAGCGCTACTTTGATGCCGTCAACGCCGCCGGTGGCGTGAACGGGCGCCGCATCGAATACGTGTCTCTGGATGAAGGCACGGCACCCCCCATGGCAGCCAGCGCGGCCAGAAAGTTGGTGGCAGATCCCGAGGTGGTCGCGCTGGTGGGTGGGTCGGGGCTGCTCGACTGCTCCGTCAATGCAGCCACCTACGCCGAAGCGGGTCTGGTGTCGCTGCAAGGTGCATCGGTGGCACCCGAGTGTTTCGCCTCGTCGCACATCGTTCCCATGAACAACGGGCCCTACCTTGGCCTGGAGAACGCCATGGCCTTTGCGGTCGAAAACCTGAAACACCAACGGGTCTGCGTGACCATTCTGGACCTGCCTGGTATGGCGACCGGGTACAAGCGATCGCTCGATCGCCTGAAGGCCTCGTTGAAGTCGGCACTGGACGATGTTGCCTATCTGCAGCCGGAGGCGAACTTTGCCGACGCCGTTCGTGAGCGCCTGGCGCGCGGTTGTGGTGCCGTGGTCTTCACCGGCCATGAGCCCACCGTGCTGCAGTGGCTGGACGCAGCGCAGAAGCAGGGCATGGGAAACGTCGACTGGATTTTTCTCACCCCGGCCTACACCGACCGGGTGGCCAAAGCCATCCACTCACCGAATGCGCGCGTGTACGCGATGGCGGAATTCGAACCCTGGCAGAGCGCGTCGCTGGCGATGCTGGACTGGAAGCGCGTCATGCGCCAAGGCGGGCTGCCGCTGAGCGCGCTGGCGCAGGGCGGTTACGTCTCGGCGCAGGTGTTCGTGCGCGTGGCACGCCGGATCCAGGGGCCCATCACCCGCGCAAGTTTCGCCCAGGCCTTGCGCGACCTGCCGGCCACCGAACTCTCGTTTCTGGGCATGCCGTTTCAGGTCGGGCAGGCACAGGCCCATGCCCCCAACCGCGCCAGCCTGCCTGTGACCTGGCGCAACGGCCACTGGAAGATCGCGGCCTCGGTCTGGATACAGGCGCCGCCACTGGCAACTGCCGCAACGGCCGCAACAGGCGCTCGCTGATTCATCACCCTTTATTTCAACCACCAGAGGAGACTTCATGACAAAAACCTGGCTGCTCATGGGCGCCGCCGCCCTGCTCACCGCCGCCTCGCCGTCGTTTGCCACCGAGGGCGGAGGTTCCACCCATCCCGTCGGTGCCGAGAACCCTCTGGCGGGCGCCGCACCGCCGCCGGGCGTCTGTGTGCGGGAGTGCGTCCACGGCGACAGCGCCAGGCTGGCCAGGGAGTCCGGTGTGCGTGCGCGCACGCAGGGCACGCAGTTCTGGGGCAAGACCACCATTTCCGTCTGAGGCATCTGCCATGAACGACCTATTCGTTTTGATCGATGGCGGCAGGGTTCGCTACTGGGACAGCGGCGGCACGGGGCCTGCGGTGCTGATGACGCACGGTATTGCCGAGTCGCTGGAGTTCTGGCACCGGCAGTTCGATGACCTGGGCCAGGCCTTGCGCCTGATCGCCTGGGACATGCCCGGACATGGCCTGTCGGATGAACTCGCCACCGCCGTGCGCCTGGAGGAGCAAGCCGGGGTGGCCTGGAAGCTCCTGGACCAGCTGGGGGTTGACCGGGTGCATCTGGTGGGCAACTCGCTGGGGGCGGCCATGTCCCTGCGCATGGCCGACCAGATGCCTGCTCGCGTCTCATCCCTGGTGCTGTGCAACTCGGCCGCTTTGGGCGCCGAGGTGTTCGGTGCGTTCAAAGTGATGACGCTGCCCTGGCTGGGCGAGCTGATGAACCGGCCCGGCCCCATGGCGGTGGCGCAACAGATCAAGGCCATCGTCCTCAAGCCCGAGGCGATCACGCCGCAGGTGCGTGCAGCCATCGAGCGCAATGTGCACCGGCCAGGCGCTGGGGCCCACTTTCTGAAACTGCTGCGCGCGTTGACCTCGCTGCGCGGCCAGCGACAGGAGGTCTGGTCCCGTTCACATCAGATTCTGCGTGGCCTGGGCATGCCGACGCGGATCGTTCATGGTGAGCAGGATGTGGTGCTGCCGATCGCCCACGCCGTCACGGCGCAGGGTCTGTGCAAGGGCTCGGAACTGGTGCGGCTCCAGGACTGTGGTCACACCCCACAGCTTGAACAACCCGAGGTTTTCAATGCGCTGCTGCGCAAATGGTTTCTGTAATCCCTGTGCCGGCATTGCCGCCACCCTCTTGACCCAGGAGATCCCATGACTGTCACCACCACGCTCCCCAGCGCACCCATGGACCCCGGCCTCGCCGATTTTCTGGCCCATGCCGCCGCACAAGGCAACCCGCCGCTGGAATCCCTGCCGCCTGAAATCGGGCGCCAGATCTACCGCGACCTGGCCGCGGGCCTGGGCTTGCCGCCGCCGGTGGTCGCCACGGAGGACCGCCAGATCGCGGGCCCTGGCGGACCGCTCAAGCTGCGCATCTACCACCCCGACGCGCCCGGGACACTGCCCGCGCTGTTCTATGTGCACGGCGGCGGCTTCGTGATCGGCGACCTGGAGACCCACGACACGGTGTGCCGCACCCTGTGCCACAACGTGGGCGCCGTGGTGGTGGCGGTGGACTACCGGCTCGCGCCGGAGCACCCGTTTCCCGCCGCCGTGGACGATGTGGTCTGCGTGCTGCAGTGGCTGGCAGCGCATGCGCCCGCGATGCGCGTCGATCCGTCGCGCATCGCCCTGGCGGGCGACAGTGCGGGGGGCCAGCTGGCCACGGTCGCCTGCCTGCGCACGGCCGGCGCGATCACACCGCGCGCCCTGGGCCTGATCTATCCGGTGGCGCAGCACCACAGCGAGCCCAGCGCCTCGATGGCAGAAAACGGCGAGGGCAAGTTCCTCACCCTCGGCGTCATGCAATGGTTCCTGGACAGCTACCTGGGTGGCCGCAGCGAACTCAAGCGGCACCCGGACTTCGCCCTGCTGAGCGCACCCACGCTGGCCACACTGCCAGCCACCTGGGTCGCCACCATGGGCCACGATCCGCTGCGCGACGAAGGCCATGCGCTGGCGCAACGCATCGAGCAATCGGGCGTGGTCACCGAACACCGCCACTACCCGGGCGCCATCCACGCCTGCATCCACTTCACCGCCGTGTCGCCGGTGGGCTCACAGGTGATGGCCGATCTGTGCGCCTGGCTGCGGGACCGGTTGGCCAACCCGGGCACCGGTCACTGATACGGGTTCGCCTTCAAACGCACCACGGCGTTGGTTCGCCTTGCCGTGCCACAGCACTCTCTGCGGCTCCCGCCTTGCTCTGCGCTTGAAGGCGAACCCGTGTGAAGCACACGGCCCCCGCCCACCCGATGACCCACCGCAGACCCCGGTCTCGCGCGGATGGGCGGTGCCGTGCGGGTGCGGCCATGGGCATCAGGCCATGCGCTGGCCCGACTTCTGGTCAAACCAGCTGACGTGGCTGGCCTGGATGTCCAGGCCCACGCGGTCACCGGGGTTCACGCGCACCTGCGGCGCGGTGCGCACGGTGACGTCGCCCGCAGCGGTCTTGATGACGACGTAGGTGTCGGCGCCGGTGGGCTCGACCACGCTGACCTCGCCGCGCCAGGCGGCGCTGTCGTTGAAGGCGATGTGTTCGGGCCGCAAGCCCAGCAGCGCGCGGCTGCCGCTGGCGGCCGGGCAGGCCAGTGGCAGCTCGGTACCGAGGATGCCGAACCCGTGGCCGTTGGACGCGGCCAGGCACTGGCCTTCGATCAGGTTCATGGTGGGCGAACCGATGAAGGTGGCCACGTAGGTGTTGGCCGGGCGGTTGTAAATGTCGTCCGGCGTGCCCAGCTGCTGCAGGATGCCGTCTTTCATCACCGCGATGCGGCTGCCCAGCGTCATGGCCTCGATCTGGTCGTGGGTCACGTACACGCTGGTGATGCCGCTGGCCTGGTGCAGGCGCTTGATTTCGGCGCGCATTTCCACGCG
>Ga0075012_10004421_pt1 | contig 13087 bp, 13 predicted proteins | sample All_14_2_FD_71474 | JGI IMG/M metagenome (GOLD analysis project Ga0075012, IMG submission 71474) | Freshwater microbial communities in response to fracking from Pennsylvania, USA - Allegheny Zone_MetaG_DW_15 | ecosystem: Environmental > Aquatic > Deep subsurface > Groundwater > Drilled... | reverse complement strand
GAAAAAATGGTATTCTCGATTGGGGGAGGTTTTGAATCGCAACCACCAATTTTCGACAAAACATTGGATGGCGAAACAATCAAACAGGCAGGTAGAAGTTTTAACACATTTGAAATTGGGCCAAGTTTAAAATTTGATTTACCAGGTTTGTTTCCAACAAAAGTGACTGCTTTATCAAAAAGACAACGACCTAGAACTGTTATTTCTGCAGCCTACAATTTTCAAAAACGTACAGATTTTACGCGTCAAGTATTCCAAATGAATTATTTGTGGAGATTTTATGTTTCGAAAACACAGATATTCCAAGCTGGTTTACCTTTCGCTTCTGTAATTAAGTTCGTACGAATAGAAAATAGTCCTGAATTTGAGGCAAAACTGAATTTGCTAAACGACCTTTTTCTAAGAAACGCATATAGTAATCAATTCATATGGCAAGACTGGAAGTTAACTTTAGAATATAATAATAAGGATAAGGATAATAAAACGTCCAAATATAATTTATACCTAACGTCAACTTTTGATCCAGCCGGGAACACATTGAGTCTTTTCAAATCATTCCAAGATACTTTAGACAATGGACAACGCACCATTTTTGGCGTAGGTTATTCTCAGTTTGCACGTTTGGATAACGAGATGATTTACTCACTTCCAATCGGAAAGAAACGTAGTATTCATGCGCGAATTCAAGCTGGAGGGGGAATGCCTTATGGCAACACAACAACCTCATTACCCTTTGATTATAGTTTCTTTGCTGGTGGTGCCAATGATAACAGAGGTTGGAAAGCGAGAGCACTCGGTCCTGGTTCTTACAAGTATTATTTAGATACAAATCGTACAGCTACACAAATTGGTGATATTCGTTTTGGAGGGTCTTTTGAGTTCCGTTTTTCAATGGGGTCAATTTTAAAGGGTGCTGTTTTTGTCGATGCAGGAAATGTGTGGACCTTCAATGAAGATGTGAATCGTCCTGGAAGTAAATTCTCTAGTAATTGGTATAAAGAAATTGCCTTGGCGACAGGTTTCGGTTTGCGAATGGATTTAGATTTCTTTATTATTCGTTTGGATTTGGGCTTACCGTTAACAAATCCAGCGCTTCCTGATGGAGCCAGATGGTTTTTCCAACCGCGAGATGCCTATATTGCCGAAGGAATTGCCAAGTTTGGCACTTTGTACGAGCAATATTTGCCGAGACCTTTTATTCCTCAATTCCACTTCGGAATTGGTTATCCTTTCTAAACGATTACTCCTCTAGAATCGTCAAATTCGCAAATCTCAGTAAAACCGTTTTTGCGCCGTGATGCGGGAAAAATATCGTTGCTTTTTTATCAGCACCATCTCCTTCCAGTTTTGTAACTTTCCCTTTGCCGAATCGATCGTGATTTACAATGTAACCAACCTTTAAGTTTTCATTCGAACTAGGTGATTTACTTGCTCCACTTGCTTGTTGCATTGGTTTGAAAGTAGGCGGTGGAGTAGCACTTGAAAACGATTTATTCAATCCACCGGTATGCGGCTGTTCGAATGATGAACGACCACTTAAAGATCTTCCACCTCCGCGTTGTGGCGACTCAAATTCTAAGTACGATTGTTCAATTTCATCAATAAAACGACTAGGTTCTGAAGTGACTAGTTGTCCCCAATTAAAACGTGAGGATGCATAAGACAAAGTGCAACTGTCCATTGCTCGTGTTAATGCAACATAAAATAAGCGACGTTCTTCTTCTAACTCAGTTCGAGAATGCAAAGCCATTTGAGAAGGGAAAAGATTTTCTTCCAAGCCAACTAAAAACACATGAGGGAATTCAAGACCTTTGCTTGAGTGAATAGTCATCATTGTTACATGATTTTTCTCTTCATTCTCACTTGTTAAATCGGCATCCGTTAACAAGGCAACATCGATCATGAATTCAGCCAATGACTTATCGCTATCTTCCTCCTTTGAAATCGTAAATTCTTTGATACCCGCCAATAACTCTTCAACGTTTTGGTAGCGTTCTACTTCTTCTGGACCTTTGTCTTTTTCGCCGTGTAATTCACGCAAAATACCAGAAGATTTGGCTATCGTTTGCGCTAAATCGTAAGCATTTATTTTATCCAATTGAGCGCTAAAACTATTGATCATTGTGGTGAATTCATACAGTTTAGCTTTTGTTCCAGCATTCAATGCTACTGGATATTGATTCATGTTTGATATCACATCCCACATGCTAACACCATAAGTATTGGCGGCAATAATCATGTTCTCAATCGATGTTTTACCAATTCCACGTTTAGGGTAATTGATAACTCGTTTCAAGGCTTCCTCATCACGTGGATTGGTCGTTAAACGAAAATAGGATAATAAATCCTTGATTTCCTTTCGTTGGTAGAAAGAAACCCCACCATAAATTTTGTAAGGAATATTTAATTTTCTCAGGGCCTCCTCGAAAGAACGTGATTGCTTATTCGTGCGATAAAGAATTGCAAAGTCATTGTAAGTTGGAATACCACCTTGTTTTAAATCAAAAATTTTGCTGGAAATTACTCGTCCTTCTTCATTATCAGTCAACGTGCGCACTACACGTAATTTTGAACCAACAACGTTATCGGTCCAAACGCTTTTTTTAATTTGATCTTGATTTCGAGCAATCACACTATTTGCAGCATCAACGATGTTTTTTGTACTGCGATAATTTTGCTCCAGTTTGAATAATTTAAAATCAGGATAATCCTTACGGAAGTTCAAAATATTCTGAATGTTTGCTCCTCGGAAAGAATAGATACTTTGCGCATCATCTCCTACGACACAAAGATTTTCATATACAGCTGCTAATTTCTTTACGATTAAGTACTGAGCGTAGTTTGTATCTTGGTACTCATCCACCAAGATATACTTGAATTTTTGTTGGTAAAAGTGAAGAACATCTGGATAATCTCTCAGCAGCACATTGGTTTGGAACAGCAAATCATCAAAATCCATTGCTCCAGCTTTAAAACAACGTGTTACATAGGTCTTGTAAATTTGAAACAGTTCCGGTCTGCGCGATTGAATGTCTTCACTCATGATTTCATTGTTTTGCTCGTAAGCATCTGCCGAAATCAAATTGTTTTTTGCCGAAGAAATTCTTCCTAACACCATTCCAGGTTTATAGACCTTGTCATCCAGATTCAATTCTTTGATAATATCTTTCAATAAACTTTTTGAATCTTGCGTATCGTAAATCGTGAAGTTTGTTGGATATCCTAATCTATCTGCATTGAAACGAAGAATGCGCGAAAAAACCGAGTGAAACGTACCCATCGTGATGTTTTTTGCTTCACCTGGACCGACAATTTTACCAATTCGTTCCGTCATTTCTTTTGCAGCCTTATTCGTAAAGGTCAAGGCAAGGATATTAAACGGATCAACACCATTTTCCATCATAAAAGCAATTCGAAAAGTCAGCACACGAGTTTTTCCTGAACCAGCTCCAGCTATAACCATAGTTGGACCTTCAATTGATTCGACAGCTTCGCGCTGACTTGGATTTAGCTCGTCAAGATAACTCATGTATGGGGAAATTGGTTGTTATTTCTGGTGAATCAGGTGATTCCATCATCAATAGTTCAAAGATAGTAATTCTCTTACGATTTTGTATTGCACTTTTTTGAACATTTCACCAGTGAAAATTGATTGATTTTAGAATTCCTGCAGGATAATTATTACTTTTGCGACTTGATAAACAAAGAGATTATGAGTCATTCAATTAAACCTGGAGTTGCGACAGGTGATGAAGTTCAAAAAATATTTAAATACGCTAAGGAGAAAGGTTTTGCTCTACCAGCAGTAAATGTTACAGGTTCAAGTACTGTTAATGCGGTTATGGAAACTGCTGCGAAATTGAATGCGCCAGTGATTATTCAATTTTCAAATGGTGGCGCTCATTACAATGCAGGAAAAGGTTTGTCAAATGCAAATGAACGTGCTGCGATAGCTGGAGGAATTGCTGGAGCGAAACATATTCATCAGTTAGCTGAATTGTATGGATCAACAGTTATTTTGCATACAGATCATTGTGCAAAGAACCTTTTGCCTTGGATTGATGGTTTGTTAGATGCCAGCGAGCAGTTTTTCAAAGAAACTGGAAAGCCTTTGTACAGTTCGCACATGTTGGATTTATCAGAAGAACCAATTGAAGAAAATATTGAAATTTGCAAGGAATACCTAGCTCGAATGAGTAAAATGGGGATGACCTTGGAAATTGAATTAGGAATAACTGGTGGAGAAGAAGATGGTGTTGATAATACAGATGTTGATTCATCAAAATTATATACTCAACCTGCTGAAGTAGCATATGCATACGAAGAGTTATTGAAAGTGTCGGATAAGTTTACCATTGCTGCTGCCTTTGGAAATGTACATGGTGTTTATAAGCCAGGTAATGTGAAATTGACACCGAAGATTTTAAAGAATTCGCAAGATTTCGTTCAACAGAAATTCAATACGGGTCATAATCCAGTTGATTTTGTTTTTCATGGTGGATCAGGTTCTACTTTGGAAGAAATTCGTGAGGCAATTAGCTACGGTGTTATTAAAATGAATATTGATACAGATTTACAATTTGCGTTTACAGAAGGTGTTCGCGATTACATGGTTGAAAAGATTGACTATTTAAGAACACAAATTGGAAATCCAGAAGGAAGCGATAAACCAAATAAGAAATATTACGATCCACGTAAGTGGCTTCGCGAAGGTGAATTGACTTTTGTAAAACGTTTGGAGCAAGCATTTGCGGACTTAAACAACGTTAATACCTTATAATTAAAAACACATTCGAGATTTGAGATTTTCAAATCATCAAATAAAATAATAGATAATGAGCTGGTTTACTAGAAAAAAAGAAGGAATTACAACAACGACTCAAGACAAAAAGGAAACACCTGAAGGTCTTTGGTCGAAATGTTCAAATTGTAAGACACTTTTCACTGCTGAAGATTTAGCAAAGAATGCTTACGTATGTGATCGTTGTTCAAACCATGAAAGAATAGGTTCTGAAGAATATTTCGAAATTCTTTTTGATGAAGGAAAATACACAGAATTAGATGAGAAATTATCATCTGGCGATCCATTGAAATTTGAAGACACGAAGAAGTATACTGATCGTGTTAAGGCTTCCCAAAAGTCGACTGAATTGTATGATGCGATTAGAACTGCAAAAGGTAAAGTAGAAGGACATGATTTCGTTGTCGCAGCGATGGATTTCTCATTTATTGGTGGATCATTAGGATCTGTAATGGGTGAGAAGATTGCGCGTGCAATTGATGAGGCAATTAAATTGAAAGCACCGTTTATGATTGTTTCTAAATCAGGTGGAGCTCGAATGATGGAGGCTGGATTCTCCCTAATGCAAATGGCAAAAGTATCTGGAAAACTAGGTCAATTGTCAGAACATAAATTACCTTATATTTCCTTACTTACAGATCCAACAACGGGTGGTGTTACCGCTTCTTTTGCGATGTTAGGGGATATTAACATTGCCGAGCCAGAAGCATTGATTGCTTTTGCTGGACCTCGTGTTGTGAAAGAAACAATTGGTCGTGATTTACCAGAAGGATTCCAAACATCAGAATTTGTATTGGAACATGGTTTCCTAGATTATATTGTTGACAGAACTAAATTGCGCGAAACACTTGCTTTATCGTTGAAGTTGTTTCGTAGCTAAAGCTAATTCGGGATTCGGAGTTCTAAATTCCGAATCCTAAATTCCGAATTTTCTCAGTCCCACTTACTCTTAGTCGAAACTGCATATTTGCCTGCACCAGTAAGAACTAATACAATTGATCCGAACAAAAACAATCCTTGATGGTCAATTGCCCATCCGCCATGTGAATTCAAACTGAAAATATCGTTGCTGTGGGCCAAAAGAATTGCAACTATCATCGTAAATGCTAACAGAATAGCTGCGATTTTAGTCCGAAATCCGATAATCATCATCAATGGGGCCACTAATTCTCCAACAATCACTCCGTAGCAAATGAAATAAGGTAAACCTTTTTCAGTAAGCATTTTTCCAATTTCATCAACTCCATTGAAAAGTTTGAAAAATCCGTAAAGTAACATCATTACTCCAAAACTTACTCTTAAAAGGAGTAGGGCTGAATTGATTTTCGATTGTTTCATAGTTGTTTTTTTATCCTTTTATTTCTTCTGTACCATCTGAATGACGCGCGAAACGTCCCAATTTACGGTCATGCACATAATCGTACTTTGGCCAAGGCCAACCTCCAAACTGAGTGCGGTGATAATCGTCAAATGCTTGTTGAATTTCAAGTTTTGTATTCATAACGAAAGGACCGTGTTGAACAACAGGTTCATCTATTGGTCGACCTTGTAATACAAGAATTTTTGAAGATTCAGCGCCATTCTTAAATGTGATATTCTCCGTTTCTATTACTTCTGCAGAATGGTAATGTGGTATTATTTCATTGTCAATTGCTAAATTATTTCCTTCATAATAGAAAATTGTGCGATTAATTCCTTCCAAGGTCGCTGGAAGTGTCCACTCTGCATTGGGCTCTAATTGTACGTTGTAAATAGCAACATCGTTGTTTCCATCTGCAGCCCAAGAGTTTGGTGGTGCAGCCGACGCACTGTGATTACCCAATTTTCCAACCAACACTTCTACATTGATTTCATTTCCGTTTTTATCGGTATCTGTATATTTCGGAACTTCTTCAGCCCAGATCATTTTGAAGTGTGGTTCAACCATTTTACTCTTCTTCGGAAGGTTCAACCAAATTTGAAATAACTCCATTGGGTTTTCCTCATCCTCTTTTAAAAGTGGGAACATTTCTGAATGTTGAACACCTTTACCAGCAGTCATCCATTGAACATCTCCATTTCCATATCGTCCCGCTGCACCAGTCGAATCAGCATGATCAACAAGTCCAGTGCGAACAACTGTAATAGTTTCAAATCCTCTATGTGGATGTCCTGGAAAACCTGGGACAGTCATTCCATGATACATTCTAAAACCATCTTTCACAATGAAGTCTTGCCCCATGTGACGACCTTCTAAAGAGGTAGTTGGACCCATTTGAGCATTTCCTTTTGGAAAAAAGTCTTCATGATGTACACAAAACAAAAAGGGATCAGATGTTTCCCACTGAAAACCTAGGGCTTTGATTTTTTTTATCTTTTTAGTTGCTTCCATTTTTGTTTCTTTAGATGAAGAATTTTTCGACATACCAAGAAGTGGCAGTGCAGCTAAAGATGAAAGTCCCAATGTGACTGTTCCTAAAAAGCTTCTTCGTTCGATTTTCTTTTTCATAAAATGAAGTTTAGATCAAAAATAAGATCTTTCAAGTAAAAAGATTCTTGATGTAGGTTAAGAAAGTATCTGCTATTTCAATTCAATCAATGCGGCTTTCGTGCCGATTGTGCGTGTGATGTAATCTTTTTCAGCTTTGGGACTGCGAGCGGGGGAGTATTCACGACCGTAAAAGATAATTTGTAAATGCAATTTGTTCCACAATTCTTTTGGGAAATATTTCTTAGCGTCATTTTCGGTAACAACAACGTTTTTTCCAGAAGTTATCCCCCAACGCGTTAGCAAACGATGTATATGCGTATCAACAGGGAACGCAGGGACACCAAACGCTTGAGCCATGACAACAGAAGCCGTTTTATGTCCAACGCCAGGTAGCTCTTCTAAAAGAGCCATGTCTGCTGGGACTTCCCCTTGGTATTTATTGATAAGAATATGTGATAAATCATAAATTGCTTGTGATTTTCTAGGCGACAATCCACAAGGACGAATAATTGCTCTGATTTCATCAACAGGCAGTGTAATCATATCGAAAGGATTATTTGCTTTCGAAAATAAGTGAGGCGTGATTTTATTCACGCGCTCATCGGTACATTGTGCAGAAAGCAAAACCGAAATCAACAAGGTAAAAGCGTCTGAGTGATCCAAGGGAACTGGAGTCTCTGGATACAACTTTTCTAATTCTTCAATAATATAATTAGCCTTTTCTTTTTTTGTCATCGTCTTTATATAAAAAAAGCAACCGTTTGGCTGCTTTCTATATTAATCTTCATCTTCGTCAATTTCTTCATCGTCTTCGTACGTTTCATCAAGATTTCCTTTCCAATCAGATTCATCTTCTTCATCATCGAAATTAAAAAGACTTGCTGATTCTGGATCAAAATCATCGTCGTCGTCATCCATAAAACGATTTGATTTTCCGCTTTTCTTGTAAGGAGAAAGTTTCGTTTTCTTATTGCGATCATCCGTATCAAAATCCTTCGTCTTTTTGTCCTTTCCAATTACCTTTTTACGAGGCTCTGGTTTTAATGGATCAATTGTAGGAATTGGTTGAAACGGAGGATTTTCGTCATTAAAATCTCTTCTAGGAGCAGGAGAACTCGTTTCTCTTGGTCTAAAAGGTTCTCTTGGTTGATCTGTTCGAGGAGTATTTTCTCTTGGACCACGATTGTCAGGGCGTTGTTCTGCTTCTTTTACCGCAATTTGTCGACCGTTCATTTGACTTCCATCTAAAGAACGAATAGCCTCTGTTGCTTCGGCCTTATCAGCCATTTCAACAAAACCAAAACCTCTGGATTTTCCTGTTTCTCTATCTGTAGCAACAGTTGCTTTTAAAACAGTTCCGTATTCTTGGAATGCGGATTTAAGTTGTTCACTCGTGACGCCAAAATCAAGTTTGGCTACAAAAATACTAGTCATACAAGTAATTCGTAGAAAAAATTTATTGTTAATACTCTAAAATCGAATCGAAAATAGAACTTTTTTCTTACAAATACGCTTGTGAATGCTATTTTTAGGAAAAAAAGATGAAGGCACTCATTTTAGGAAGTACAGGATTGGTAGGAGGAGAGCTCTTGAACTTAATGATAAATGATAATCGATTCGATGAAATTCACTTAATAAATCGCCGAAAAAGCGGTGTTTTGAGTGAGAAGATTAAAGAGCATCTTGTTGACTTTGAATTGTTTGAAGATGTTTATTTGCCACCAATTGATGTTTTGTACATCGCTTTTGGCACAACGATAAAAACAGCTGGTTCGAAAGAAAATCAATGGAAAATTGATGTGGACATTCCAACAAAGGTCATGAAATTTGCCAAAGGTAAAGGAGTGGAAAATTGTGTTCTAATTTCTTCTTTGGGAGTTAGTAAGAAATCCATGTTTTTTTATTCACGCATGAAGGCTCAATTGGATGAGAATGCGATCAATTGTGGATTCAATAAATTAACCATTATTAAACCGTCTGTTTTGGATGGAAATCGAAAAGAAGAACGCTTTGGTGAAAAGTTTTCGATTCAAATCGGGAATTTATTAGGCAAAACAGGATTGATTGATGCTTACCGTCCTGTTAAGGCAAAAAATGTAGCAGCTACTATGATTCAAAGTTCAATTGATTCTTCTGAACAGTATACGGAAATTGTTTCAAAAGATATTCCCAGTTGGGCTAAAAAGTATTTTTCTAAATAGTATAGAGTAAAAAAAAAGGAGCTGTGACGCTCCTTTTTTTTGTTTATTATTTTTTCAATAAATCTCTGATTTCCATCAATAATTCTTGATCCATTGTTGGAGCAGGAGGAGCTGCAGGAGTTTCCTCTGTTTTCTTCTTAGATGCTTTGTTCATTCCTTTAATCATTAAGAAAATCACAAGAGCGATAACTAAAAAGTTGATTACTGAAGCTAAGAATTTTCCATAAGCAGCACCATGCCATTTTAATTCTTCAAGATTTTTCAATCCAAGAGAGTCAATTACTGGATTTAATAAAAGGGGAGTGATAATATCGTTGATTAATGATCCTACGATTGCACCAAAGGCGCCACCAATAATTACGGCTACGGCTAGGTCAACAACATTACCGCGCATTACAAAGGCTTTAAATTCTTTTAACATGTTAAATTGGTTTAGTTTGATGCGAAAATAATAAATTAATCATTAGAATAAACCTGTCTATGCAAGAGCGAACGACTCAAGGTCATTTCATCTGCATATTGCAATTCTGTTCCAACAGAAACACCTCTAGAAAGGGTTGTAATTAAAACAGGCGTATCCTTTATTTTTTTGAACAGATAAAAACTGGTGGTATCACCTTCCATTGTTGGACTCAAGGCGAAAATAATTTCCTTTAATTTTCCTGTCTGAACTTTTTCAACGAGGGAATTGATGTTTAGATCAGATGGCCCGATTCCTTCCATTGGAGAAACTACTCCTCCAAGTACATGGTAAACTCCTTTATAGGATTGTACTGCTTCAATAGCCAATACATCACGTATATCTTCAACAACACAAACAATACTATGATCGCGATTCGGATCCAAACAGATACTGCAGACTTCATGATCGGATATATTGCCGCAGCTTGTGCATTTTTTGACATGTTTTTTCATGTCGGTTAAAGATTCAGAAAATTGAAGAATCTCTTCTGGTGTGCGGTTTAATAAATGAAGTACCAATCGAAGGGCTGTTCTTTTTCCAATTCCTGGAAGGGAACCAATTTGTTCAACTGCATTTTCCAGGTGTTTGGATGGTATTTTCATGACGTAAAAATACTGGTTCTACTTAAACGATTGGCGTAAAACAATGAACTGTTTTGAACATAGCACTGTTATTCTATGGATAAAAAGCAATTGTTTCGTAACTTTGATAATATCAAATAAATGAACTTCCAGTAATGGCAAAAAACGAAATCAATATACGGAACAAAAAAGCAAAGTTTGAATACCATTTGCTGGATACGTATACTGCTGGAATGCAATTATCTGGAACTGAAATTAAAAGTATTCGCAACGGAAAAGCTAGTATTTTAGAAGCCTACTGTATTTTTGATAAAGGTGAAGTGTGGATTCGTAACATGCATGTGACCGAATACGAAAATGGTTCATTTTACAATCACCGTCCTCGTTCTGATCGAAAGTTACTTTTGAACAAAAAGGAAATCAATGCGATTGAGAAATTTTTGCTAGTAAAAGGAAATACTTTAATTCCTTTGCGCTTGTATTTTTCTGATAAAGGATGGGCAAAATTAGATATCGCTTGTGCTCAAGGTAAAAAGTTATACGATAAGCGTCACGACTTAAAAGAAAAAGACGATCGTCGCGAGATGGATCGTGCAATGAAACGATAAGTTCTAAAGGAATCCGAACGTTAACAAATGTGCCCAATGGTCATTTGTAAGCAAAAACAAAAGGATTGCTATTCCCGAAAGGTACAAACTCAAATACCATAAAATAGTAAAGATGATTGTTCTTCTTTTATACCAAAGGGTAAAAAGTGGAATAAGAAAAATGCCCATTGCTATAAATCTGGCGTCATAAAACGTATAATAAACAGGATAGTATTCGTATTCTACCTTTTTGATGGAAATAATATTTATTGGATCGTGAAAGATGAATGAGCGTTCAATATATATATCTGGATACGCTGCATAAAGTGAATAATTGATATTGTCAATCCACAATTCGTGACCATTGATGGTTTTAACAAGCGAGATAGTTGTGTTTCTACCGCCAGAATATACATCACGGGCGTATGCTTCCACTCGGTCTTTCTCGTAATGACGAGGCAAGAAAATGTCTAAAAGAACAAGCAATGCTATGGCTGTTCCGATGATTGCATTGAGTTTAATCAATCGCCATTTTTTGCCTTTTATTAAACTTTGATAGAAGCGTTCATTTTCTAATTGTTCCTTGCGAAGTTGTTCTTTGTACCTTTCTTTGGCTGTTTTTACGCGTTCTTCATGAGTGTTTTGTTTACTTCGTTGGACCGTTTTCGATGCAGCTGCAGGTACTTTTTTACGACCCAAGATGATTTCATACGCCTCATTTATTTGAATGAATTTAGCATTTGCTTCAGCACTCGGATTTTTATCCGGATGATAGTGCATGGCCAACAAACGATACTTTTTTCGTACCTCTTGAAGCGTAGCATTTTCGTTTAATCCAAGAAGATTATAGTATTTCCTTAAATGCATCTGGATAAAGTTTCATGCTTTCTAAACGGTTTATTTTTCCATTCGCTGTACGAACGAATTCGTTAAAATAAACAACTTCTTTTGGAACTTGAAATTTAGGCAATAATTCAGCAAGAATTATTTTACTGATTTTGATTGATTCTATTCCTTCGACCACTAAAATGACTTTTTGTCCAAGCGATTGATCTTCTACCGCTGAGATAAAAAATGGACGATCAATGATTGTTGAGATAATTTTCTCCACTTCTTCCGGAACGATTTTCTTACCTCCTGAATTGATAATGAAATCCGTTCTACCTTTCCAGCTAAATTGAGTGGGAGAGAGGAGTTCTACTGCATCTGTCGTCTCTAAGTTTTCAGCACCAATATCGGGTGAATGGATGATAAGATTGTCTTGTTTTCCAAGTGAAAACGAAGTGCCTGGTAAAGCTGTATAATACGCTTCAGATTGAAAACCAATTTTGCGCATGGCGACATGTGAGATAGTTTCCGTCATGCCGTACGTTTGAAAAACAGTAAGTTGTTTTTCGCTAAGTTCATTGATTAATCGATCCGAAACAGGAGCTCCACCGACGATTACTGATTGAATCGATTGAAGTCGTGTTGGATGATTGCTTAAAACATGCTCAAGTTGTAATGGAACAATAGCTGTGAAATCAATTTTGGAGGGATAAGTTGATAAGCTACTGGCCGAGATTGGTCCAACAACTAATTTCAATTCTCCTACTATACTTCGCACTACCATCATTTTTCCAGCGATTGTCTCGGTAGATAGGCATAAGTAGGCTGTATCGTCTTTTTTTAGTTGTAAAAATTCAAGTGTTTTCTTTGCAGATTGTCGCATGAATTTCTTTTCAATCGCAATTGTTTTCGGTGTTCCAGTGGAACCAGAAGAGTTGACTTTTACCGTTTCTTCGGTTGAATTCCATTCCTGTAAGAACACTTCGATTTCTGTGCGGCGACTTTCGTCAACAAATTCGATATGTTCTAAAAATGACATGCTTTCTTGGAATGGAATTTGTTATAAAAGTAACAACTTTTAAAGTAGCATTTTTTGTTGCTATTTTTTTAGAAGGTAAAAAGTCTTAATTTAGAACCAACAAAACAAACACAAATG
>Ga0075012_10004418_pt1 | contig 13092 bp, 13 predicted proteins | sample All_14_2_FD_71474 | JGI IMG/M metagenome (GOLD analysis project Ga0075012, IMG submission 71474) | Freshwater microbial communities in response to fracking from Pennsylvania, USA - Allegheny Zone_MetaG_DW_15 | ecosystem: Environmental > Aquatic > Deep subsurface > Groundwater > Drilled... | reverse complement strand
GCTCGAGGTCGTGCACCTCAACGAGTTGAAGGGTGGGGCAGCAGCCACGGCGCACCTGCTGGCCTTTGACAGCGTGCAGGGCAAGTGGCGTGCCGACATCCGTGCCGAGGGCGAGGATACGATCCGGATCGACGAACGCAAGCTGTCCTTCTCGTCTCACGCGACTGCCGCAGAAATCCCCTGGAGGGAGCTGGGCGTGGATGTGGTGCTGGAATGCACCGGCAAGTTCCTGACGCTTGAAACCCTGCAGGGCCATCTGGATCGTGGTGCCAAGCGGGTGATCGTCGCTGCCCCGGTGAAGACCGGCGGCGTGCTTAACATCGTGGTCGGCATCAATCACGAACTGTACGACCCGGCACGTGACCGCATTGTCACTGCGGCGTCGTGCACCACCAATTGCCTCGCACCGGTGGTCAAGGTCGTGCATGAGAACCTGGGTATCCGCCATGGGCAGATCACCACCATTCACGATCCCACCAATACCAACCTGGTGGTCGATGCGCCGCACAAGGACCTGCGCCGTGCCCGCAGTTCGCTGATGAGTCTGGCGCCGACGACCACGGGTAGCGCGACCGCGATTGCGTTGATCTACCCGGAGCTGAAGGGCAAGCTCAATGGCCATGCGGTGCGCGCGCCGGTGCTCAACGCCTCGCTGACCGACTGCGTGTTCGAACTGAAGCGCGAGACCACCGCGGAGGAGGTGAATGCCTTGTTCGAGGCGGCGGCGGCGGGGCCTCTGGCGGGCATTCTCGGCTATGAGACGCGTCCGCTGGTCAGCGTCGACTACGCCCGCGATACGCGCAGCGCCATCATCGATGCATTGTCGACGATGGTGACCGATGGCACCTTGCTGAAGGTGTATGCCTGGTACGACAACGAGATGGGCTATGCCTGCCGTATGGTCGACCTGGCCTGCTATATGGACGCCAGGGGGCTCTGAAGCCATGCAACACGCTGCGCGCAACTACGCCATTGTCACTGCCGCCTATTGGGGCTTTACGCTCACCGATGGCGCATTGCGCATGCTGGTGCTGCTGCATTTCTACCGTCTGGGGTATTCCCCGTTTACGCTGGCCTTCCTGTTCCTGCTGTACGAGGCAGCGGGGGTGCTGGCCAATCTGATCGGTGGCTGGCTGGCGACGCGTTATGGTATTGCACGCATGCTGACGGTGGGGCTGGTGACGCAGATTGCCGGTTTTCTGTTGCTGTCTCAACTCGACCCCGGATGGTCCGCGGCGATGGCGGTGGCCTGGGTGGTGGTGGCGCAGGGTATCTGCGGTGTGGCCAAGGACTTGACCAAGACCGCCAGCAAGTCAGCGATCAAGGTCACGCAGGCCGAGGCCAGGGAGCAGGGCGCCGGCCAGTTGTTCAAATGGGTGGCGTGGTTTACCGGTAGCAAGAACGCGATGAAAGGTATCGGTTTCTTTCTGGGTGGTTTGTTGCTGGAGGTGCTGGGGTTCCGCGGGGCATTGTGTGCGATGGCCGGCTTGCTTGCGCTGGTGCTGGTGGGCGTGGTGAGTTCGCTGCCACCGATGATGGGCAAGGCGAAAGCCTCCCGCTCGGTACGCGAATTGTTTGCCAAGAATCCCGGCATCAATGCATTGGCGGCCGCTCGCGTGGCGCTGTTCGGTGCGCGTGATGTGTGGTTTGTGGTCGGCGTGCCCGTGTTCCTGTATTCGGCGGGGTGGACCTTCACCATGGTGGGCACCTTTCTCGCTGCATGGACGATCGCCTACGGGGTGGTGCAGGCACTGACGCCACATGTGGTGAAGCGTAGCGCCGATGGCTTGAGCCAGGAGGTGCCGGCGGCACGCCATTGGTCAGTGTTGCTGGCCTTGATTCCCGCTGCACTGGTGGGTGCAGTGTGGTTCGAGGTGCCGAACCTGGAGTGGGTGGTGGTCGGAGGGCTGAGTCTGTTCGGCTTTGTGTTCGCAATCAATTCCTCGGTGCATTCTTACCTGATCCTGGCGTATGCGGGGTCTGAGAAGGCGGCGGAGGATGTGGGCTTCTATTACGCTGCCAATGCTCTGGGGCGCTTCATCGGCACCTTGTTATCCGGCGTGCTGTACCAGTGGGGCGGGTTGAGCTGGGCGCTTGGCGGGTCCGCGCTGATGCTGCTGGCGTGCTGGCTGATTACGCTGATGTTGCCGACACGACTTGTGCTGATGGGCCGGCCGCTATCATGATCCGTGCCGTCCGTGAGGCGGGTGTCGCCCGTCGCAACCCTGTTGAGCCGCTCGAGAGAATGATCATGGAAAAATCTGCTGCACTGGCTGTCTTTGAATCGCTGTCCTCGGGTATCCGGCTGGATGTCTTCCGTCTGCTAGTGCGCAAGGGGCCGGATGGGCTGGTGGCGGGTGAGATTGCACTGGCTCTGGATCTGCCGCCGACCAATGCCTCATTTCATTTGAAGGCGCTGACCCATGCCGGTCTGTTGTCGGTGGAGCAGGAAGGGCGCTATCAGCGTTATCGCGCCAATTTGCCGCTGATGCGCGACCTGATCGACTACCTTACCGCCGAATGTTGTGAAGGGATGCCAGAGCGTTGTGAGGAAACGCGCGGGGTGTGCGCGGATGGGCTCAAGTGTTGATGCCCGACGGACGTCGTGGTGCGCTCCAGTAATGTAACGATTGCAATCATCTTGCGCCGGATGGCGCATCGGGAACGGATATGGGTTTGTTCGAACGGTTTCTGACCGTCTGGGTGGGTCTTGGCATCCTGGTGGGTGTGGGGCTCGGTCTGGTGGTGCCGGGTGTATTTCAAGGGATTGCGGCGATCGAGTTCGCCCATGTGAACCTGGTCGTTGCCATCTTCATCTGGGTGATGATCTACCCGATGATGATCCAGATCGACTGGCATGCGGTGAAGGACGTGGGGCGCAAGCCACGTGGCCTGATCCTGACCCTGGTGGTCAACTGGCTGATCAAGCCCTTCACCATGGCTGCGCTGGGGGTGCTGTTCTTCCACTACCTGTTTGCGCCCTGGGTTGATCCGCAATCGGCCAGCGAGTACATCGCCGGCATGATCCTGCTGGGCGTGGCACCTTGCACCGCGATGGTGTTCGTTTGGAGTCAACTGGTTAAGGGTGATGCCAATTACACGCTGGTGCAGGTGTCCGTGAACGACATCATCATGATCTTTGCGTTTGCCCCCATCGCCGCCTTCTTGCTGGGCGTGACCCGGATTACCGTGCCGTGGGAGACGCTGGTGCTGTCCACCGTGTTGTATGTGGTGCTGCCCTTGCTTGCCGGCATGGCGACGCGGCATCTGCTTGAGCGCCGATCACCCCATGCGGTAGCGGATTTCGTCGGGCAGTTGAAACCGTGGTCCATTGTGGGCCTGATTGCCACCGTGGTGCTGCTGTTCGGCTTCCAGGCGCAGACCATCATCGACAAGCCGCTGGTGATCGCCATGATCGCGGTGCCGCTGATGGTGCAGACCTATGGCATCTTCGCGATCTCCTATGTGGCGGCGAGGGTGTTGAAATTGCCGCACAATGTCGCCGGGCCTGCCTGCCTGATTGGCACCTCCAATTTCTTCGAGCTTGCGGTGGCGGTGGCTATCTCGCTGTTCGGGCTCAACTCCGGTGCGGCACTCGCAACCGTGGTCGGGGTGCTGGTGGAGGTGCCGGTCATGCTGTCGCTGGTCGCGATCATCAATCGTACCCCGCACTGGTTCATCCACACGCATGCCGGGCAAGGGCCGCTGAGCAAGGGAGCACGTTCATGAGCAGCATCACGATCTATCACAATCCACGTTGCGGCACATCCCGCAACACCCTGGCGATGATCCGCAACAGCGGCGAAGAGCCGGTCATCATCGAGTATCTGAAGACCCCGCCGACGCGTGACCAGTTGGTCGCGTTGATCGCTGCAGCTGGGTTGGGCGTGCGCGGCATCATGCGCGCCAAGGAGAAGTTGTTTGGCGAGCTCGGGCTTGCCGATCCGGCTGTAAGCGACGAGGCGCTGATCGATGCGATGATGGCGCATCCGATCCTGATCAACCGCCCGATTGTGGTGACGCAGCTGGGTACCCGCTTGTGCCGGCCGTCAGAGGTGGTGCTCGACATCCTGCCGCAGCCGCAGCGGGGTGCCTTCACCAAGGAAGACGGCGAACAGGTGGTTGATGGGGAGGGGCGTCGTGTCTGATCTTGCTGGCGATCTGCCCAATATCGATGCAGGGCTCTTCCGTATCCCGAATCCTGCACAACTGTGTGCGACGCCGGCGTCGACGCATCCGCCGCGCATCCTGCTGCTCTATGGGTCCTTGCGGGCGCGTTCGTTCAGTCGTCTGATGACTGAAGAGGCGGCCCGTCTGTTGCGCGCCATGGGCGCCGAGACGCGTATCTTCAATCCCAGTGGTCTGCCCTTGCCGGACGATGCGCCGGACACCCACCCCAAGGTGGCGGAGCTGCGTGAGCTGACCCAATGGGCGGAGGGCATGGTGTGGTGCTCGCCCGAGCGTCATGGCGCAATGACCGGCATCATGAAGGCACAGATCGACTGGATTCCGCTGTCGGTTGGCGCGGTACGGCCGACCCAGGGCAAGACCCTGGCGTTGATGCAGGTCTGCGGCGGATCGCAATCATTCAATGCGGTCAACCAGATGCGGGTGCTTGGGCGATGGATGCGGATGCTGACCATCCCCAATCAGTCTTCGGTGGCAAAGGCCTTCCTGGAGTTCGACGAGCACGACCGCATGAAGCCTTCTGCCTACTACGACAGGGTGGTGGATGTGATGGAAGAGCTGCTCAAGTTCACCCTGCTGACCCGCGATATCGCGCCCTATCTGGTCGATCGCTACAGCGAGCGCAAGGAAAGTGCAGAGGCCTTGTCGCAGCGTGTGAACCAGCGCTCGATCTGACAGTCGTACCGGCTGAAACCCAATCTGCTTCGGCGCATCTTCTCCATGTGCGCCCATGCACCGGTCGTGACGCGATGAGGATGTTTTGCCGCCAGGCCTGGCTCGGCATATAATCTCGCGATTTATCGGACGGTTTTCCGCATGTCGAACAAACTCGTCGCTGGCAACTGGAAGCTGAACGGCAGCCTTGCCGAAAACAAGGTCTTGCTGGACGGTCTGCAGTCTCCGGACGGAGTGGAGGTTGCGGTCTGCGTGCCCTATCCGTATCTGGCGCAGGCGGGGCTGTTGCTCAAGGGCATTGCCCTGGGGGCGCAGGACGTCAGTGAGTATGATCGCGGCGCCTACACCGGTGAGGTCAGTGCATCGATGCTGGCCGAGTTCGGATGCCACTATGTCATTGTTGGTCACTCCGAGCGGCGGGCCTTGTTTGCCGAGAGCGATGCTGCAATCGGTCGCAAGGCCGCGGCTGCGCTGTCCGGTCGCCTTGTGCCCATCGTCTGTATTGGTGAGACGCTGGATGAGCGCGAAGCCGGTCAGGTGATGGCGGTGGTAGGGCGTCAACTGGCTGCGGTGCTCGATGTATTGGGTGTCGAGGCCATGGGGCAGGTGGTGCTGGCTTACGAACCGGTCTGGGCGATCGGTACCGGGCGGTCGGCATCGGCTGATCAGGTGGCTGAGGTGCACGGTCTGATTCGTGCCTGGTTGCGTGATCAGGGCGTGGCAGCCGATGGCGTGCGCATCCTGTATGGCGGCAGCGTCAAGCCGGGTAACGCGGCCGAATTGTTTGCGCTTGCCGATGTCGATGGTGGTCTGATCGGCGGGGCGTCGCTGGTGGCCGAAGATTTCATGTCCATCTGCCGGGCGGCAGTGGCTTAATTCAACTGTATTCAGTTTCTTTCAAGGTTGTTCGTGATGAGTGACATGCTTTTTTCGCTGGTGCTGACGGTTCATGTGCTGGTGGGTCTTGGGGTGATCGGTCTGGTGCTGGTGCAGCACGGCAAGGGGGCTGATGCGGGTGCTGCTTTCGGGGGTGGTGCGTCCTCGGGTAGCTTGTTCGGTTCTTCGGGGTCGGCCAACTTTCTCAGTCGCACCACCGCGGTGCTTGCGACGGTTTTCTTCATTACCAGCCTGAGCCTGGCCTACCTTGCCAGCAACAAGCCGGCAGCCCCCTCCAGCATCATGGAAGGCGCTGTTCCGACGGTGCCGGCAGCCGGTACTGCAGTGCCCGCGCCAGCCGCGCCGGCAGACGATTCCAAGGCGCAGGCAATCCCCAAATAAGTGCATCCACGACTTTGCGCAGTGCGCAAAAAGCCGTATAATCCGCTTGCTGTAACAAGCGCAGTGCCGACGTGGTGAAATTGGTAGACACGCTATCTTGAGGGGGTAGTGGCGAAAGCCGTATGAGTTCGAGTCTCATCGTCGGCACCACAGAATGCAGAGGGCGCCCGCGTAAGCGGGCGTTTCCATGAAGGGCAGCTAAAACAATAATGGCAGCAATAAGTTGCCTTACTCAATAGGGGTATTGAGATGCTGGAAAATTATTTTCCCGTATTGCTGTTCGTTCTTGTAGGTCTGGGCTTTGGTGTGGTTCCCATCGTCCTTGGTCGTCTGGTTGCCCCCTATCGTCCCGATAGCGAAAAAACCTCTCCCTACGAATGTGGCTTCGAAGCGTTTGAAGACGCCCGCATGAAGTTCGACGTTCGCTACTATCTCATCGCCATTCTCTTCATCCTGTTCGATCTCGAAATCGCCTTCCTCTTTCCGTGGGCGACCGTGTTCCAGGAGTTCATCGCCGCTGGCGAGCAGGCCTGGTTCGTGTTCGGTTCGGTCATGGTGTTTCTTGCCATTCTGGTTATCGGCTACATCGTCGAGTGGAAAAACGGCGCACTCGACTGGGAGTAAGGCATGAGTATTGAGGGCGTCTTTCGCGAGGGGTTTGTGACCACCTCGCTCGATGCGGTCATCAACTGGACGCGCACCGGTTCCTTGTGGCCGATGACGTTTGGTCTGGCTTGCTGTGCGGTGGAAATGATTCACGCAGGCTGTTCGCGTTATGACCTTGACCGTTTTGGCGTGGTGTTCCGGCCCAGTCCGCGGCAGTCCGATCTGATGATCGTGGCGGGTACGCTGTGCAACAAGATGGCACCCGCGCTGCGCAAGGTGTACGACCAGATGGCAGAGCCGCGCTGGGTTATCTCCATGGGTTCCTGTGCCAACGGAGGTGGTTACTACCACTATTCCTATTCCGTTGTGCGTGGGTGTGACCGAATCGTGCCCGTCGATGTTTACGTGCCAGGCTGTCCGCCGACGGCCGAGGCCTTGCTCTACGGCATCATCCAGCTCCAGAACAAGATCAAGCGCACCAATACCATCGCGCGCTGACGAGGCTCCAGAACATGAGTTCCAAGCTTGAACGCCTGAGCCAGACCCTGCAGCAGGTCTTTGGTGATACCTTGCAGTCGCTGGTCCTGGATCGCGGTGAGGTGACGATTGAAGTCTCCGCTGCGGATTATCTTGAAGTGGCGCGCAATCTGCGTGACCACGAAGACCTTCATTTCGAACAGTTGATTGACCTCTCTGGTCTCGACTATTCCACTTACGGCAATGCCGAGTGGGCCGGCAAGCGATTTGCCTCGGTCGCTCATCTGATGTCGGTGCGCTACAACTGGCGTTTGCGTCTGCGTGTGTTTGCCGAGGATGACGGCTTTCCGGTGCTGGACTCGGTATGTGAGCTGTGGGCCAGTGCCAACTGGTACGAGCGCGAGTCCTTTGATCTGTACGGCATCATGTATGCCGGTCATCCCGATCTGCGTCGTATCCTGACCGACTATGGTTTTGTTGGTCATCCCTTCCGCAAGGATTTCCCGATTTCCGGCTATGTCGAGATGCGTTACGACCCGGAGCAGGGGCGCGTGGTCTATCAGCCGGTGACCATCGAGCCGCGTGAAAACACCCCGCGCATTGTGCGCGAAGACAGCTACGGGGACGTCGGCCATGGCTGAGATCCGCAACTACACCATCAACTTTGGCCCGCAGCATCCGTCTGCGCACGGTGTGCTCCGTCTGGTGCTCGAACTTGACGGCGAAGTCGTTGAGCGTGCTGACCCGCACATCGGTCTGCTGCATCGTGGCACCGAAAAGCTTGCCGAGACCCGTACCTGGGTGCAATCCGTGCCTTACATGGATCGCCTCGACTACGTGTCGATGATGTGCAACGAACACGCCTACTGTATGGCGATCGAGCGTCTGCTGGGCGTGCAGGTGCCCGAGCGTGCGCAGTACATCCGGGTGATGTTCGACGAAATCACCCGCATCCTCAATCATCTGCTGAACATCGGTACGCATGCGCTCGATATCGGCGCGATGACGATGGTGCTGTATACCTTCCGTGAGCGTGAAGATCTCATGGATGCTTACGAGGCAGTGTCGGGGGCGCGCTTGCATGCGGCTTATTATCGTCCGGGTGGGGTCTATCGTGATCTGCCGGACCGCATGCCGCAGTACCAGGCAAACAAGTTCAAGAATGCCAAGGCCATCGCTGACCTGAATGCCAATCGTCAGGGGTCGTTGCTGGACTTCCTCGAGGATTTCACCGAGCGATTCCCGCGCTATTGCGACGAATACGAGACCCTGCTGACCGACAACCGCATCTGGAAGCAGCGTACCGTAGGTATCGGCGTCGTATCGCCCGAGCAGGCGCTTACCTGGGGTTTTACCGGCCCGATGTTGCGTGGTTCCGGTATTGCCTGGGATTTGCGTAAGAAGCAGCCTTACGAAGTGTACGACCGGCTCGATTTCGACATTCCGGTGGGCAAGAACGGCGACTGCTATGACCGTTATCTGTGCCGTATGGAAGAGATGCGCCAGTCCAATCGCATCATCCGTCAGTGCATCGACTGGTTGCGCAAGAATCCCGGCCCGGTCATCACTGACAATCATAAGGTTGCACCGCCGCAGCGCGAGAACATGAAGTCCAACATGGAAGAGCTGATCCATCACTTCAAGCTCTTCACTGAAGGCATGCATGTTCCCAAGGGCGAGGTCTATGCCGCAGTCGAGCATCCGAAGGGCGAGTTCGGCGTGTATGCGGTGTCCGATGGTGCGAACAAGCCTTATCGCCTCAAGCTGCGCGCACCGGGTTTTGCTCACCTTGCAGCCATGGACGAGTTGACGCGTGGTCACATGATTGCCGACGTGGTGGCGATCATCGGCACCATGGACGTGGTGTTCGGCGAAATCGACCGATGATCGGCCTTATGCGAAGCGGGCAAACCAATACGAATACACGGCGGGCTATCCGGAAGACGAGCACGACATGCTGAGCCAGGAATCGCTGCAACAAATCGATCGCGAGATCGCTAAATATCCGTCTGATCAGAAGCAGTCTGCCGTCATGGCGGCGCTGCGCATTGCCCAGGTCGAGAAGGGCTGGCTGCCGCGCGATCTGATCGAGTTCGTGGCTGCCTACCTCGAGATGCCGGCCATTGCGGCATACGAGGTTGCCAGCTTCTACAACATGTATGACCTCGAACCGGTTGGTCGCCACAAGATCACGGTGTGCACCAATCTGCCCTGTGCCCTGTCCGGCGGTGTGCATGCTGCGGAGTACATCAAGCAGAAGCTGGGCATCGATTTCAACGAAACCACTGCCGACGGCAAGTTCACCCTTAAAGAGGGCGAGTGCATGGGTGCCTGTGGTGATGCCCCGGTCCTGCTGCACAACAATCACAAGATGTGTAGCTGGATGACCACCGAGAAGATCGACCAACTGCTGGCCGAGCTGGAAAACAAATGAGCGCCCACGGACTGATTCTCGCCGGTGTCGACGGCGACCGCACCTGGCGGCTACAGGACTATGTCGCGCGCGGTGGTTATGCCGCGCTGCGCAAGATCATTGCGGAGAAGACGCCGCCGGAAACCATCATCGCCGAGCTCAAGGCATCGGTGCTGCGCGGCCGGGGCGGTGCAGGTTTTCCGACTGGCCTGAAGTGGTCCTTCATGCCGCGTTCGTTTCCGGGCGACAAGTATCTGGCCTGTAATTCGGACGAAGGCGAACCGGGTACCTTCAAGGATCGCGACATCCTGCGTTACAACCCGCATACCGTCATCGAAGGCATGGCGATTGCAGCCTATGCGATGGGGTGCGCCCGTGGTTACAACTATATCCACGGCGAGATCTTCGAGATCTACCAGCGCTTTGAAGAGGCACTGGATGAGGCACGTGCTGCCGGCCTGATCGGTCAGAACATCCTCGGTTCGGACTTTTCCTTCGAGCTGTTCGCCCATCATGGCTATGGCGCCTACATCTGCGGTGAAGAAACCGCCTTGCTCGAGTCGATCGAGGGCAAGAAGGGCCAGCCACGCTTCAAGCCGCCATTTCCGGCCAGCTACGGTCTGTATGGCAAACCGACGACGATCAACAACACCGAGACCTTCGCCTCCGTTCCGTTCATCATGAACATGGGCGGCACCGGCTTCCTTGAACTCGGCAAGCCGAACAATGGCGGCACCAAGCTGTTCTCCATTTCCGGTCACGTCAATCGTCCGGGCAACTACGAGATCAACCTCGGTACCCCGTTCTCCGAACTGCTGGAAATGGCGGGCGGCATGCGGGGTGGCCGCAAGATCAAGGGTGTGATCCCGGGTGGCTCCTCGTCTCCGGTGTTGCCGGGTGACGTCATGATGGACTGCACCATGGACTATGACTCGATCTCCAAGGCGGGGTCGATGCTGGGTTCGGGTGCGGTGATCGTCATGGACGAGACCACCTGCATGGTCAAGGCGCTGGAGCGCCTGTCCTACTTCTACTTCGAAGAGTCCTGCGGCCAATGTACCCCCTGCCGCGAAGGCACTGGCTGGCTCTATCGGGTGGTCCACCGTATCGAGAACGGTCTGGGGCGCCCGGACGACCTCGATCTGCTCAACTCGGTGACCGGCAACATCATGGGGCGGACGATCTGTGCGCTCGGCGATGCGGCCTCGATGCCAGTGCAGAGTTTCATCAAGCATTTCGGCGACGAGTTCGCCTATCACATCGAAAACAAGAAGTGCCTCGTGCCGCCTGAAGTGCAGTACGCCGGCAGTCAAATCTACGTGAGCCCCTCATGCTAGAGATCGAAATCGACGGCAAGCCGATCCAGGTGCCGGACGGCAGCACGGTGATGGAAGCCGCCACCGAGGCTGGCGCCTACATCCCGCATTTCTGCTACCACAAGAAACTGTCCATCGCAGCCAACTGCCGGATGTGCCTGGTCCAGGTCGAGAAAGCGCCCAAGCCGCTGCCGGCCTGTGCGACGCCGGTGACCAATGGCATGAAGGTGTGGACTCAGTCCGAGCTCGCGGTCAAGGCTCAGAAGGGCGTGATGGAGTTCCTGCTGATCAACCATCCGCTCGATTGCCCGATCTGCGATCAGGGCGGCGAGTGCCAGTTGCAGGATCTTGCCGTGGGGTATGGCGACAGCAAGTCGCGTTACCAGGAAGAAAAACGCGTGGTGTTCAACAAGAACCTCGGCGCGTTGGTTTCCACCGACATGACCCGGTGCATCAATTGCACCCGCTGCGTGCGTTTCACGACCGAGATCGCCGGCGAGATGGAACTTGGCCAGGCTTTCCGCGGCGAGCATGCCGAGATCATGCCGTTTGTCGAGAAGACAGTGGATTCCGAGCTGTCGGGCAACATCATTGATTTGTGCCCGGTGGGCGCGCTCACCTCCAAGCCGTTCCGCTTCGCTGCCCGTACCTGGGAGTTGTCGCGTCGCAAGTCGGTCAGTCCGCACGATGCGCTGGGTGCGAACCTGATCGTGCAGACCAAGCATGACGTGGTCAAGCGTGTGCTGCCGCTGGAAAACGAGGCCCTCAACGAATGCTGGCTGTCGGACAAGGACCGCTTTTCTTACGAAGCGCTGAGCTCCGATCAGCGTCTGACCCGGCCGATGGTCAAGCAGGGCGGAGAGTGGAAGACCGTCGATTGGCAGACTGCGCTCGAGTTCGCGGCCAACGGTCTGAAGGGCATCGTGCGCGATCACGGTCCCGCCGCAATTGGTGGTCTGGCCTCGCCGCATGCCACGCTTGAAGAGCTGCATCTGCTGCAGAAACTGGTACGTGGCCTTGGCTCGGACAACATCGATTTTCGCCTGCGTCAGGTCGATTTCCGCGCCGACACGAGCCGTGCGGGCATTCCCTGGCTGGGTATGCCGGTTGCCGGCGGCGCCGCTCTGAACCGCTTGCTGGTGGTGGGCAGCTTCCTGCGCAAGGATGCGCCGCTGCTGGCTCAGCGTGTGCGTCAGGCGGCCAAGCGCGGCCTGCACGTCAGCGCAGTCGGTCCGAATGCTGAAGAGTGGTTGATCAAGGTTCGTCACCGTGCCCTGGTGGCACCGGCGGACATGGTGTCGACGCTGGCTCAGGTTGTCGTTGCCGTGGCGGCAGAGAAGGGACTCGCCGTTACCGAGTCGCTCGCAGCGGGTCTGCCTGCTCAGGTCTCGGACGAGGCTCGCGCCATTGCGCAGAGCCTGGCAAGCGGACAGAAGGTCGCGGTGTGGCTGGGTAGTCTGGCCGTACAGCATCCGCGTGCTGCAGAACTGCAGCAGTTGGCCAACGAGATTGCCCGTTTGTGCGGCGGCGTTGCCGGGTTCATCGGCGAAGCGGCCAACAGCGTGGGTGGCTATGCTGCGGGGGCGACGCCCCGTGCGGGCGGTCTGGATGCGCGTGCAATGATCGAGCAGCCACGCAAGGCTTATGTGTTGCTCGGCGCCGAGCCTGCGCTCGATTTTGCCGATGGTGTGGCGGCGGTTGCGGCATTGGGCAGTGCCCAGTTGGTGATTGCGCTGTCTGCCTTCGACGCAGAGTCGCTGCGTGAAACCGCAGACGTACTGCTGCCGATCGCGCCTTTCTCGGAAACCTCGGGAACCTTCGTCAATTGTGAAGGGACGGCACAGAGCTTCAACGCGGTTGCGCGTCCGCTGGGCGAGACGCGGCCGGGCTGGAAGGTGTTGCGTGTCATTGCCAACCTGCTGGATCTGACAGGCTTCGCCCAGGGCGATTCCGAGGCCGTGCGGGCCGAGGTGCTGGTCGACGGCAAGGTGGCAGATCTGGACAACGGGCTGGGTGCGGTCGAGGCGGTCCCGACAGCCGCTGCTGTCGGGCTGCAACGTGTTGCCGATGTACCGATCTATTTTGCCGATCCGCTGGTCCGTCGTGCGCCGTCGCTGCAGAAAGCCAAGGATGCCGCGG
>Ga0075012_10004417_pt1 | contig 13094 bp, 11 predicted proteins | sample All_14_2_FD_71474 | JGI IMG/M metagenome (GOLD analysis project Ga0075012, IMG submission 71474) | Freshwater microbial communities in response to fracking from Pennsylvania, USA - Allegheny Zone_MetaG_DW_15 | ecosystem: Environmental > Aquatic > Deep subsurface > Groundwater > Drilled... | reverse complement strand
AGCGCATTTTCCGCTGGTCGTCTGGACGCTGGCTGCAGGGCGCGGTTCAGGCTATTCTTGCCGCCCCGTGTCCTATGAGGGGTGCCCACAGTCTGTGGAGCTCGGGCGCGGTGCCATTTTCGGAGACTTCGAATGACCCGTTTTATCGAATTCGTCATCGCACTGGTGCTGGTGGCTGTTCTGTTTGTCATTGTCGGCGTGGCGTTGCCGGATCATCGCAACGTGCGTCATAGCGTCGAGACGAATCGCCCTGTGCGGCTGGTTTATGACCTCCTCAACGGCTTCCAGCGTTTCGCCGAATGGCATCCTCTGCGCATGCACGACCCGGCGATCAAGTACACGCTGGAAGGCGCCGAGCGTGGCGTTGGTGCGGTGCTGCGATTCGAGAGCGCCAACCAGAAAATCGGTGCGGGCACGCTGACGATCACCGATTCGATTGAGGACTCGAGCATCGAGTTCAGCATCGACAACAACGCCTACGGCAGCAACAAGACCAGTGTTTTTACCCTGGACGAGCGGGGTAAGACGGTCGACATCAACTGGGAGTATGACGTCGATTATGGCTGGAATCTGTTTGGTCGCTACGCCGGCCTGTATGTCTCGCGCACCGTCGGCGATGACCTCAAGCTGGGTCTGGCCAACCTCACCGGTCTGCTGTCGACGATTCCGAATCACGACTACAGCAGCCTTGCCATTGAACAGATTGATCTCCCGGCACAGCATATTTTGTATGTGACGACGACAGCCGACCGCAACATCACGGCGGTGGAAGAAGGCATGGACGCGGGCATCAAGCTGGTGCGTTCGGCTATCGCCGCCAACGGTCTGGAAGCGGCGGGTCCGGTTCGCCTGATCACCACCAATTTTGCTGACAAGAAATACGAGTTCGATGTGGCGATCCCCGTCCGGCGTCCTAGCGCCGCCGCCGCGGAGCCGAGTGAACCTGCCGCCGACGCTGCGGCAGACTCCGTGGTGCAGACACTTGAGCCGCTGGAAGGTTTGCGTTTGCCCGAGAAGGTGCAGCAGGGTGTGGCCTACACCGGCAAGGCACTGAAGGCCCACTTTGCCGGACATCCCGCCACGCTGCCCCTGATCCGCGACATGGTCCGCGCCTACGCCGCTACGCACGGTTTGCCGGTGCATGATCGTGCGTTCGAGGAATATCTGAACGAACTCAACACCTCGGTGGATCAGACCGAGTTCGAGGTGTACTGGCCGATCAAGTGATCGTTCGCTGGGGAATCGAAGAGCGCGACGGGCGACCGTCGCGCTTTTTTTCTGCCTCCGCGCAGGGCGCGGGAACTTTTTTGTTCGTCGACGGTACTGGCTGATCGCTTCCGGGTAACGAGCAGGTCGAGGTGTTCTCGCTGCGCGGCGCGTGAAGCGTTCCGGGGCATTGCATGCGGTGTGTTTCTCAAGGCACCGGAATCCAGGAGTCCGACAGACTCCTAGGCGCAAACATGAGTCAACGAAGTCGGCGGGCAGAGAACCTCGGTTCCGTCATGTGCCACGCGGCGGGATGACTCCTTTCAACCACGAGTGACAGGTCAGATCGATGATTGAAGCGCAGAAGTTGGTCAAGCGATACGGCGACTTTACCGCCGTCGATGGCGTCAGTTTCAGTGTCAGGCCAGGCGAAGTCCTGGGCTTTCTCGGACCGAATGGCGCTGGCAAATCCACCACGATGAAAATGATCGCGGGCTTTCTGAGCCCCACTGCCGGTACCGCCAAGGTATGTGGCTTCGATGTGCAGCAGCAGCCCATCGAAGCCAAGCGGGTGCTGGGCTACTTGCCGGAGGGCGCGCCAAGCTATGGCGAAATGACGGTGCGCGGCTTCCTGCGGTTCGTCGCCGATGTGCGCGGCATGGGCGAGGCACAGACGCGTGCGCGGATGGACGAAGTTGTCGGTCGCCTCGGCTTGCAGCGGGTCCTTGAGCAGCCGATCGAAACCCTTTCCAAGGGATTCAAGCGCCGTGTGGGTCTGGCGCAGGCCATTCTGCATGACCCACCGGTCTTGATTCTGGACGAGCCCACCGATGGGCTCGATCCCAACCAGAAGCATGAGGTGCGCTCGCTGATCCAGTCGATGGCGCGCGACAAGATCATCCTGATCTCCACCCACATCCTGGAGGAGGTCCACGCGGTGTGTCAGCGCGCGGTGATCATCGCGCGCGGTCAGGTGCTCGCCGATGCGACGCCTGCCGAACTGGAGGCGCGTTCGCGCTACCACGGTGCGGTGTCGATGAGCGCGCCCAACGCGGTCGCGGTGAAGGAAGGTCTGGCGCGCGTGGAAGGTGTCGCGAGCGTCGAGATCGATCCGCAGGACGGACGCATCACCGCGTTCCCGCGCAGCGGGCAGAGCATCTGGGAGCGCATCAACGGATTTGTTCGCGATCAGCAGATAGCGGTGAGCGAAATCCAGTTGGAGCGCGGACGTCTCGACGAAGTATTCCGTCAGATCACCATGGCTCAGGAGGTGCGCGCATGAGTCCGGTACAAGCCATTGCTCGCCGCGAGCTGGCGAGCTATTTCGCCACGCCGGTGGCGTATGTGTTCATCGTCATTTTCCTCGCCCTGGCGGGCGCGTTGACGTTCTACATGGGCGGTTTGTATGAGCGCGGTGAGGCGGACTTGCAGCCCTTCTTCGCGTTTCATCCCTGGCTCTACCTGTTCCTGGTGCCAGCGGTGTCGATGCGGCTGTGGAGCGAGGAACGCAAGACGGGGTCGATCGAACTGTTGTTGACCTTGCCGGTCAGCATGGGGCAAGCCGTGCTGGGCAAGTTCCTGGCGGCCTGGATGTTCATTGGCATTGCCTTGCTGCTGACATTTCCGGTTTGGATCAGTGTCAATTTCCTCGGTGGGCCGGACAACGGCGTCATTCTGGCGAGCTACCTTGGCAGCTTCCTGATGGCAGGCGGGTTTCTGGCCGTCGGGGCCTGTCTTTCGGCGGCATCGCGCAATCAGGTCGTGGCCTTCATCCTCACCGTTGTCGTGTGTTTTTTGCTGTTGCTGGCGGGCTTCCCGCTGGTACTGGACTTCGCGCGTGCGTTTTTGCCGGAGGTGCTCGTCGACGCGGTCGCGGGTCTGAGCTTCATGACCCACTTCAGTGCGATCTCCAAAGGCGTGCTGGATATCCGCGACATCCTGTTTTTCCTGCTCAGTATCGTGTTCTGGCTGATGGCCAGCGCGGTGGTGATTGACCTCAAGAAAGCCGACTGACAGGAGCCCGACATGTCATTCATGAATCGACGTGCATTGACCGGTTCGACCTTGTTCGTGCTGGCCGCCATGTTTATTGCCTTGCTGATGCTGAGCAGCCTGTTGTTCCGAGGCTGGCGGCTGGACCTCACTCAGGATCGTCTCTACACATTGTCCGACGGGACGCGCAACCTGATTGGCAAGATCGACGAGCCGGTGCGTTTGCGGCTGTATTTTTCCGAGACGGCGGCGAAGGACTATCCAGCGCTGCGCACCTATGCCAATCGGGTCAGGGAAATGCTGGAGGAGATGGTTGCCGTCTCTTCCAACAAGCTGAGTCTGGAGGTGGTGGATCCGCAACCCTTCTCCGAAGACGAAGATCGCGCGACGGCGTTCGGTTTGCAGGCGGTACCGTTGGGGGCAAGCGGCGAAACGCTGTTCTTTGGCCTGGCGGGCAGCAACGCCCTGGACGGACAGGCTGCCATTCCCTTCTTCCAGCCCGACAAAGAGACGTTCCTCGAGTACGACATCGCCAAGCTGATCAGCAGCCTGGCCGAGCCGGAGCGACCGGTGATGGCAATCCTCAGTGGGCTCAATTTGAAACCCGGCGTGGACCCCGCAACGGGGCAGACAAGTCAGGGCTGGGTCATCAACGAAGAACTGGGCAAGTTGTTCGAGGTGCGATCGCTGGAAAGCGATGTCGGTCAGATTTCCGATGACGTGCAGTTGCTGGCGGTGATTCATCCCAAGCAGTTGTCGGAAGACACCCTGTACGCGATCGATCAGTTCGTTCTGCGCGGCGGACGCTTGCTGGTCTTCGTCGATCCGAATGCCGAGGCAGAACAACAGGGCGCTGGCAATGATCCGATGTCCGCCATGTTCGCCGACAAGTCTTCGAACCTGGAGACCCTGTTCAAGGCATGGGGCGTGCAATATGACCCGGCGAAAGTTGTGCTGGATGCCGAAAACGCCCTGCAGATTCAGGCTCAGCCGAATTCGGCACCGCAACGACATCTCGCCATCCTGGGGCTTTCTTCTAAAGACCTGAATCAACAGGACATCATTTCCGCGCAATTGAAGTCGCTGAATCTCTCGACCGCCGGATTCATCAGCCTGACCGATGACAGTCCGCTGAGCATGGAGGCGCTGGCGCAGTCGTCGGGCAGTGCAGCGACGATCCCGACCGAGCGGGTTCGGTTTGTGGCAGATCCGCGGGAGCTGTTCGCCGACTTCAATGCGACTGGCGAGCGCTATGTGCTGGCGGGGCGCTTGAGTGGCATGCTGAAGACCGCGTTTCCACAGCGCTCAGGTGAGTCGCATCGCGCTGCAAGCGAGGGGCCGGTGAGCATTGTGCTGATCGCCGATACCGACCTGCTGACGGATCGGCTGTGGGTTCAGGTGCAATCCTTCTTCGGTCAGCGGGTCATGAATGCGTTCGCCAACAACGGCGATTTCGTGATCAATGCGGCCGACAATCTGGTGGGAAGCAGTGATCTCATCCAGATTCGTGCGCGGGGGTCCTCGTCGCGGCCGTTCACGACGGTCGAGGCCTTGAAGCGTCAGGCCGATGATCGGTTCCGCGCCAAAGAGCAGGAGTTGCAGTCGCAACTGGACGAGACCGAGCGTCAATTGACCGAGCTGCAGTCACAGAAGTCGGAAGGCAATGCCATGTTGCTGAGTCCCGAGCAGCAGACGGCGATCGAGCGGTTTCAGGCCGAGAAACTGCGCATCCGCAAAGAGCTGCGTGAGGTGCGCCATGACTTGGATAGCGACATCCGCAGCTTGGGCAACAAACTCAAATTCATCAACATCGCTGGTGTGCCGATTCTGCTGACCGCGTTGGCCTTGGGCTTTGGCTGGTCGCGGGCGCGCCGTCGTCGTGGAGGTGCCGCATGATTCATCCGAAGAACCTTGTCTGGACGGCCGTGCTGGGCGCCGTTCTGTTTGGCGCGGCGGTGTACCTGGGAGACAGCCGCAAGCCGGCGCAGGAAGCCGCGCAGCCCGGTCCGCTGGTGGAAGGCTTGCGTGCCAGACTAAATGACGTGTCGGGCTTGCGCGTCGTTGGCGCGGGCGACAAAGCGCTGCTCTCGCTCAAGCGTGAGGGCGAGCGCTGGACTGTGGCGGAACGTGCGTCCTATCCGGCGGATGTCGACAAGTTGCGAGCTTTTCTGCTGAAGCTCGCGGACGCGCAGCGCATCGAGCCGAAGACCCAACGCAAAGAGTCGTTCGCGGCCTTGGGTGTGGAGGACGTGAGCGAACCCGATGCCAAGAGTCTGCAGGTCGTACTTGAAGGATTGAATCCAGAGGTCAGTCTGATCTTCGGTCGCAATCCCAGTAGTGGCAGTGGAACCTTCGTGCGGGAGACAGGTAAGGACCAGTCCTGGCTGATTGACCAGAACATGGCGGTCGACTCGGCCCTGAGCAACTGGTTGCAGCGCGATCTGGTGGACATCGCGGCAACGCGCATTGCCAGCCTGAGTATCACCACGCCCAAGGCCAAGCCGCTGCAGATTGTCCCGAGCGCCGATGGCGGGATGGCGCAGTTCCAGTTGGCGGCGCTGCCGCGTGGCCGCGAACTGGCCAGTGAAGTGGTTGTCGATGCGACGGCTGGCGTGTTCAGTGGATTGCGCCTGGACGATGTTGCCAATGCGTCTGCGCTCGCGGTGGCGGACGATGCCAATGTGACGGCGGTAACACTCACCACCAAGGAAGGTCTGCAGTTGCAGACGCGGGTGTGGGACGTCGATGGCAAGGTATGGTCGACTTGGCAGGCGAGTCTGGATACGGCGCAACTCGATGCATGGATCGAAGCGGCGCAGCAGCGAGAGGTCAGCGCCTACCAAGCCCGTGTTGCCGCCAAGCAGTCGGAAGGCGCAGCGCAAACGAATGGTGGCGACGCCAGGATCGATGAATCCGCAGCCGCAGACACCAAACCCGAACCCGAACCAGAGCCCTTGGCTCTGAGTCAGCCTGACCAAGATGCTGCGGCGCGACGGAAGTTGCTCGAGGACGAACTGCAGACCTTGCAAGCCAGATTTGATGGCCGGGCTTTCCAGTTGCCCGTGTTCAAGGCCGAGCAGTTGCGCAAGTCCTTGGATGCGTATCTGAAGCCGAAGGAATGAATCAGGACGACGGGTCGATTTGGCCCGTCGTTTTTTCAAGCGCCGCCGTTCATGGCGATACGATGATGAGCCGTCCGGGAAGATCGAAATGCCGATTTTTGAGCGCGCAGTAGCTGTTTTGGCGGCAGTTTTCTGTGCTGCTGCGGTAGCGCTGGGTGCGTACGCCTCGCACGGCCTGCAGGGACAGGCGCAATCCTGGGTCCAGACAGCGGTGGCATACCTGTTGCCGCATGGCATCGCCCTGTTTCTGATGGCGCAAACGTCATCGGGTTTGCTGCGTCGAGCGGGAATGCTGCTTCTGTTGGGCGGTGTCGCCCTGTTTGCCGGAAGCCTGATTGGTGCCGCCTTGTGGCAATGGCCAACGCGGCTCGCGCCGATTGGTGGCAGCCTGCTGATTCTGGGTTGGCTTGTTCAGGCGTTGAGCGTTCTGCGTCGCTGATGCCGCTTCGGTCGGGGCTGCATCGGTCCCTCGGTCTGTGACAGACTTGGCGAGCATTCAGTGAGGTAGGCATGCGCGCAGGTCCCTTCATCGTCGCTGTGACAGGTGGCATTGGCTCGGGCAAGTCGGAGGTGACGCGCCGTTTCTCCGCCCACGGCGTCGAGGTGATTGATGCTGACCTGATCGCGCGGGAGCTGGTGGCGCCAGGGCAACCGACCTTGATGGAAATTCAGCGGCACTTCGGCGCCGCGATGATTGCCGGGGATGGTCAGCTGGATCGCCGCAAGATGCGGGAGGCGATCTTCGCCGATCCCGCCAAGAAACAACTGCTCGAAGCCCTGTTGCATCCAGTGATCGCCTCCGTGATGCAGCAGCGGGCAATCGCCGCAACCGGGCCCTATGTGGTACTCGCCATTCCCTTGCTGGCCGAATCACACCGCTACGATTGGGTTGATCGTGTGGTGGTGGTCGACGTCCCGGAGACCGTTCAGCGGGATCGAATCATGCGACGTGATGCGCTTGACGGGGCGCAGGCCGAGGCGGTGATTCAGTCACAAGCAACGAGAGCGCAGCGCCTGGCGCTGGCCGATGATGTGATCGAGAACGTCGGTGACCTCGCCTTGCTGGATTCGGCGGTGAATGCCCTGCATCGCAAGTACCTGGAGATTTCGCGGCGCCTGGGCGGTGATGGATCGGCGAGCGGTACGTCCTCGTGACTGGATGGCGCGAGCGGGTGTCATCAACTCTGTCACGACTGACGGATCGGGCCTTGCTGCAGGATTTCCTGCGTTACCTCTGGCATCGATTCGTCGAGGACCGATGCTTCGAGACGGCCAGCGCGCTCGCCTACACGACAGTTTTTGCGCTGGTTCCACTGGCGGCGGCGGTGTTGGGGATCATGTCCTCGTTTCCGGTTTTCGAGGCGTGGACCGAACAACTGACGACGTTTCTGTTTGCCAATTTCGTTCCGGCTTCGGCCCGTGCAGTGGAAGCCTGGGTTCGTGACTCCGCGCTGAGCGCCTCCCGACTCACGGCGGCGGGTGTCATCAGTCTTCTGATCATCGCCCTGCTGCTGATGAAGAGCATCGAGGACACCTTCAATCGAATCTGGCGCGTCACGACCGCGAGGCCGATGCTTGCGCGTGTGCTGATGTACTGGACCGTACTGACGCTGGGGCCAATCTTGCTGGTGGCCAGCCTGGCCGTCTCGGCATCCCTTCTCGATCTGGGTGTTCTGCGCGATGCGCAGGCGGATCAATCGAAGTGGGTGATCTGGGAGTGGCTGCCCACCTTGCTGGAGTTGACGGCGTTTTCGCTGGCCTATCTGGTCATTCCCAATCGCCGCGTTGGTGGCGCCAATGCCATGGCGGGCGGCGTGCTCGCCACGCTGTTGTTCGAGTGGGCCAAGACAGGGTTCGCCTTCTATCTGCGTGAAGTGCCCTCCTACGAGCAAATCTATGGCGCGCTCGCTGTGGTGCCGATTTTTTTGCTGTGGGTGTACCTGTCGTGGCTGGTGGTCTTGCTCGGCGCCTCGCTCGCTGCCTCGTTGTCCTCATTCCGGTATCAGCCGGCCGGTGCGCGTCTGCCACCGGGCTACGAGTTGTTTGCATTGCTGCGAGTTCTTGCGCGGTTTGCCGAAGCGCAGCGCCACGGCCGCGGACTGCATACGGCCGACCTTCGTCTTTCAGAGCCAACCTTGAGTGACGATCTGTTGATGTGGACGATCGAGACGATGGCGCGGCAAGCCATTCTGCAACGTATGGAGAACGGTGCCTGGGTGCTCAGCAGGGATCTGGATACGCTGATGCTGGCCGATGTCTACGAGCCCACCGGGTTGCGCGTCCCTTTGCAGCCTGTTCCTGCCTCCTTGCATAGGGACGCCATCGGCAGACAGATTGCCGATGTCTTGCGCGCCTTGGCGGATGACATGCGACCCGCCCTGGCGGTGCCGGTCAGTACACTGTTCGATACCCCACGCCACGCCGATGGAGATGAAAAATGATGCGTGTAAGAGTGCTGATGCTTGGCGTGTTCAGTTGCCTGATCTGGAGCTTTGGCGCCGTTGCGGCGCCCGCGTCTGCTGCGGCCCGCCCGGCGCTGAAGGTGGCGACCGTGCAGGGCGGCGAGTTCGATTTGTCGAAACACCGCGGCGCGTGGGTCGTCGTCAATTTCTGGGCGACCTGGTGCGCGCCATGTCGGGAGGAGATTCCGATGCTCGCGCGCCTGGATGCCGACCGTAGCGACGTGTACGTCGTCGGGTTGGCGTTTGAGGAAATCAGCGTTGAGCACATGAAGGTGTTCATCGACCGCTATTCGGTCACCTATCCGATCAGCATCGTGGATGTCTACGCACCGCCTGATGCCTTCGAGGTGCCACGCGGTTTGCCAATGACACACGTGATCGCGCCCGATGGCACCGTCGCGAAGCAGTTTCTCGGCCCCGTGACACGTGAGGAACTTGAGGCAGTGCTGATGGCGGACAAGTAAGGCATCCAGGGGACCGATGGCTTGGTTTCTTGACGCGAGGTCGCCACATCTCTACCATTCCGCAGCTCGCGTGACCCGTTTCAAGGTCGTCCGGCAACAGCTTTCCAGCCTGTCGGGGTATAGCACAGCTTGGTAGTGCGTCTGCTTTGGGAGCAGAAGGTCGGGGGTTCGAATCCCTCTACCCCGACCAGATGGTCAGTCTAGAGCGGGGCAGGTTCAGCCGATTGCTAGCGCCTGTAGCTCAATCGGATAGAGCACCGGCCTTCTAAGCCGGCGGTTACAGGTTCGATTCCTGTCAGGCGCGCGGTTGCAAAAAATTGATGGTGGATGTAGCTCAGTCGGTTAGAGCATCGGATTGTGATTCCGAGGGTCGCGGGTTCGAGTCCCGTCTTCCACCCCAGCACCAAGATGCGGCACAATACGCATCGGTCGTCGCAAGACGATTCAATCAGGTCGGGCCGTTAGCTCAATTGGTAGAGCAGCGGACTCTTAATCCGTAGGTTCAAGGTTCGAGTCCTTGACGGCCCACCATCTCCCGTCTTGTCGGGGCCCCAGCAGCAACGCGAAAGTGGCGAAATTGGTAGACGCGCTGGATTTAGGTTCCAGTGGGGTAACCCGTAAGAGTTCGAGTCTCTTCTTTCGCACCATGTCAGCAGCGGATCGCCCGTTGCCAGCGTGGGCCTTGGGTTCCCCGGTTCAGGATCCGCCATCAGCGATCTGCGCTGAACTTGTTGTTGTCCAGGAGTCACCATGCAAGTGTTGGTTGAAAACATCGGCAAGCTTGAGCGCAAGCTCACCGTCAGCCTTCCCGCCGATGGAATGCAGAATCAGATCAATGCCCGCCTGCGCCAGTTGGGTCGTGAGGTGCGGATCAAGGGTTTTCGTCCGGGCAAAGTTCCGGCGCGCGTGATCGAACAGCGTTTTGGCAACCAGGTCCGCAGTGAAGCGCTCGGTGAGGTCATTCGCAATGCGCTGAACTCTGCACTGGTTCAGGAGAACCTGCGTCCGGCGCGTGCACCGGCCGTTGAGGCGACCAAGGTGGATCTCGATGGCGAGTTGAGTTTCACGGCGACGTTCGAAGTGATGCCCGATGTCGGCACCGTGGACGTCTCCGCGCTGAAAGTTGTGCGGCCTGTGGCGGAAGTCAAGGACGAGGACATCGATCACATGATCGACACCTTGCGCTTGCAGCGTCGCAGCTGGAATGAGGTTGCCCGTGCGGCGGCGGTGGGCGACATGGTGATGTTCGAATCCAATGCGGTGACCGCGGAAGGACGCGTGCCGCCCGAGGGCGTCGAGCGTTCGGGCACGATCATCGGTTCCGGAGCCCTGTTCCCCGAATTGGAACAGAAATTGGTCGGACTGTCGGTCGATCAGGAAAGCAGCTTTGACATCGTCTTCCCGGAGGCTTATCGCGTTGCTGCCTTGGCGGGTCGCGAAGCGAAGCTCACGGTCAAGATCGTTCGGGTGTCGGAAGCTTCTTTGCCGGAAGTCAATTCCGATTTCATCCAGAGCTTTGGTGTGTCCGACGGCACGGTCGAAACGTTCCGGGCCGAAGTGCGCGCCAATCTGGAGCGTGAACTCAAGGGTGCCCTGATGGGGCGTCTCAAGGCTCAGGTGGTGGAGGCGCTGATTGCTTCGCATGCCGACCTTGAGCTGCCGAACGGCATGGTCGACGCGGAGGCTCGCTCGCTGGCTCAGCAGGCATCGCAGCCGAATGCGGCGCGCGGTGCCTCGGCACCGGTTGATGCGACGCAGTACCAGGAGGTTGCAGCGCGTCGTGTGAAGGCGGCAATTCTGCTGGGTGAGTTGGCACGCCAGAACAGTTTGCGGCTGGACCAGAATCGTCTTAACGAGACGATGGCAATGATCGCCTCAACCTACGAAGATCCGCAGGAGGTCATTGAACTTTATCGTCGCGATCCCCAGTTGATGCAGAACCTGCAAAGTCGCGTGATCGAAGATCAGGTGATCGACTGGATTGCCGATCATGCGGATCTGAGCACCCAGTCACTGACCTTTGCCGAGGTCATGCGTCCGGCAGGCATGTAATCTTGCCTTGATCGGGTAAGCAACGGCCGCCGCGATCAAGCGCAGGCGGCCGTTTCTTTTTTGTGGTTTGCAACGTGAGGATCACTGCATGAGCATCACCAATCTCAATCTGGTTCCGATGGTCGTCGAGCAGACCAGTCGTGGCGAGCGCGCCTACGACATCTACAGCCGCCTGCTGAAAGAACGCGTGATTTTTCTCGTGGGACCGATTGACGACCACATGGCGAACGTCATCGTTGCGCAGCTGTTGTTTCTGGAGTCGGAGAATCCTGAAAAGGACATCCACCTCTACATCAACAGTCCCGGTGGCGTGGTTACCGCTGGCATGGCGATCTACGACACCATGCAGTACATCAAGCCTGCGGTGTCTACGATGTGCATCGGACAGGCCGCCAGCATGGGTGCGTTGTTGTTGGCGTCGGGGGCAGCGGGCAAACGGTTTGCGTTGCCTCATTCGCGCGTGATGATCCACCAGCCGCTGGGTGGGTATCAGGGTCAGGCCAGCGATATCGAGATTCACACGCGTGAAATCCTCACCATCCGCGATCGCTTGAACGCGATTTTGGCGCATCACACCGGGCAGCCGGTTGAGCAGATTGCCAAGGATACGGATCGCGACAATTTCCTGTCCGCGCCGCAAGCAAGGGACTACGGACTGATCGATGCCGTGCTTGAGCGTCGCCCGGACGAGACTGTCAAACCTGCTTGATGGTTGCAGGTATCACCGCCGAGAACCCCGCCAAGCGTGGGTCCGGCGTGTACTTTGCATTGACCCGAGCGGCGAATTGCCTGTGGTATTCTCGAATCAGCCTCGGTTGGCGGTCGCAAGGATCGCTCGCGGAGGATCGTCGTTGTAATTCAGGAACAGCCTCATGACTGAAGAGCGTCAAGGTCGCTCAGGTGACAGTGGAAAAATCCTCTACTGTTCGTTTTGCGGAAAGAGCCAGCACGAGGTTCGCAAACTGATCGCGGGCCCCAGCGTGTTCATTTGCGACGAGTGCGTTGAACTCTGCAATGACATCATCCGCGAAGAGCTCGAAGAGAAGGGCGCGACGACACGCAGTCACCTGCCCAAGCCGCGCGAAATTCTTGAGGCGCTGGATCAATACGTCGTGGGTCAATCCCGCGCCAAGCGCACGCTGGCTGTCGCCGTCTACAACCACTACAAACGTGTCGAAGCGCGTAGCCGCAACGATGAAGTTGAACTCTCGAAGAGCAATATTCTGCTGGTCGGCCCCACAGGTTCCGGCAAGACCTTGCTGGCGGAGACGCTTGCGCGTCTGCTGAACGTACCGTTCACGATCGCCGATGCCACGACGCTGACCGAAGCAGGGTATGTCGGCGAGGACGTCGAGAACATCATCCAGAAGTTGCTGCAGAAGTGCGACTACGACGTCGAGAAGGCACAGACCGGTATCGTCTACATCGACGAGATCGACAAGATTTCGCGAAAGTCGGAGAACCCGTCGATTACCCGTGATGTGTCGGGCGAGGGCGTGCAACAGGCTTTACTGAAGTTGATCGAGGGCACTGTGGCATCAGTGCCGCCTCAGGGTGGGCGCAAGCATCCGCAGCAGGAGTTCCTGCAGGTTGATACACGCAACATTCTGTTCATCTGTGGCGGAGCCTTTGCCGGGCTGGAGAAAATCATCCAGCAGCGATCTGCAGATGCTTCGGGCATCGGCTTTTCCGCCAGCGTCCGGAGCAAGGATCAAAAGCCCAACGTCGGTCGTCTGCTGGCCGATGTCGAGCCCGAGGATCTCATCAAGTTCGGACTGATCCCCGAGTTCGTCGGA
>Ga0075012_10004415_pt1 | contig 13099 bp, 15 predicted proteins | sample All_14_2_FD_71474 | JGI IMG/M metagenome (GOLD analysis project Ga0075012, IMG submission 71474) | Freshwater microbial communities in response to fracking from Pennsylvania, USA - Allegheny Zone_MetaG_DW_15 | ecosystem: Environmental > Aquatic > Deep subsurface > Groundwater > Drilled... | reverse complement strand
CACAGTGCGATCGGGAACGAAGTGCCGATCAGGCTTCATCTTCCGGCTGGCAAACCCGGCCAGCCTGCCGTCAGATGAAGCCGGAATTTATCAGCCCACGTGGTCCAACGTTGGGGGCAAGTTTTCCTTCAACGGGACTCTACTTCTGAATGGTAACAATCAGGGGACCACGTCATCACCTCAAAAGGTCGATGGGCTATTGATCCAAATTATTTTTGCCGTCACATCACCCGTGTTTCGGTAGGCGTGAGGCAAATGAGATTCAAAGAAGAACGAGTCCCCTGTATGCAAGGTATAAGGCTTACCCTCTACGGTAAGCTCAAACGAGCCCTCCAGAACAAGGCCGATTTCCTCACCCTCATGCGTGATGGCGCCGGCACTCCCCCCACCTGGCTCAACAATATGTATCGATCCGTATAAAGCTTTTCCGCCTTCTTCGGGAACCAGACATTCCAGCCGAACCCCGTCGGCGGTCATTGAATCCATACGAATAATTGCGCGTTCGCCCGGCCGTTTAACGACACTGCTATGTGTATCAGGCTCGGTAAACAGACTTCCGACGGTAATACCCAATTGCCCAACGATATTGTGCAACATCTGCAATGATGGACGCGCCTTATCGTTTTCAATCTTTGACAGCAGGCTTTCAGAACAGCCGACCGCATCGGCCAGCTGTTTCAACCTCAATCCCTTGATTTTCCTCGCCTGACGCAGCTTGCGGCCAATCAAGAGCTCACTTGACGCAGGCGGAGACACTTCAGCTTGCGCTACGCTATCAGCACGCAGTGATGACTGTGTGGAAATACTCAAGGTCTATTATCCTTTTATCCACCTTGGTGCGGTAGCTCGTCGAACAGGTCTTCCAGCAATGGCGCCCCCCGCTCCGGCAAGTCTATACTTCCCACCAGTCGATTTATGATTTTTTATACTGACAGTAAAATTAAAGATTTTCAACGATCGCTCAATCACATTTGGGTCAAGCCCCCGAATCACAAAGACAATTCGAGAGCGTCGCCCTGACGCGGGCCATTCTCTCAAATGCTGAGGCGGATGCACCAAATGTTGAGCGCTGTGAAAAACGACAGGCCCAACGGCATCTTCGATATCCAGAATAGCCTTCATGCGTAAAACATTCTGACCATGACGATGCAACAACATGGTCATCCAGATACCGAATGCCGTCCAATCAAGCTGCTGCTCCAAAATCAGGCAAAGCGAGCGAACATCACTATGAGCCGAGCTATGCTGATGGCCAGAAGGGAGAGCCATTATCTTGTCCGACAATAATGTCTCATGACTCCTTTCGGCAGAATCAAGTAGATGACCGGCATCAAGATCAGCGGAATGTAGATTGACCGACTGGATAGTAGCCCAGGGATTAAGGTCGAACAATGTCTGGGGGAGCGCCTTGTCCCAGCCCATATCCTGCTTCGACACCACAATCGCATCGGCGGCGGCCACCTGAGCGGTCGCTTCCGTGTGATGGCGCAGCGTTTGCCCTCCCAATATGCCATCCACTACGGTGATGACTCGGGGATGGGCAAGACGCGTCGCCGCCAACGGGCTGGAAAGCAATGTAAAAATCAAAGGTTGCGGATCGGCAATCCCGGTTGTTTCGATAAACAGGCGACGGAATGGTGGTATCCGTCCCGCGTCGCGCGCCTCAAACAGGTCCCGCAACGTCTTTTCGATATCCTCTCGAATTGTGCAGCAAATACATCCGCCCGGCATCACGACCGTGCTGTCGGAAGAAAAACTGACCAGATCGTGGTCAATCGCGACTTTTCCCAGTTCATTGACGATGACAGCGCTGTCGGAAAATACCGAATCGGCCAACAAGCTGCGCAACAACGTGGTCTTGCCGCTGCCGAGAAACCCAGCCAACACAGTTACCGGCAATTTCGAAGACGACACGTCTGTCATTTCTTCTCGCTCCCGGCGACCACGGTCATTTTCTCGAGGAAATCGGCATCAAGAGGATCACAGGGAGTCGTCACCATCTCGTCCACTGCATCCCAGATGCCGGCGAGATTGTAGACGTTCTCGCGCCGGCCATTGCCATCCTCGAGCACATAGGAATTACCTCCCCAATCGCTGATGCTCAGTCCGGAAATGGCAAGAATATGATTGAGGAAGTTGACGCGTTTTTCCCTCTCGACTCGTAGGGTGACCTTCCCTCCATTATGACGGAACTCATCATGCCCTGCCGCATCCGTCCAATAACGGCTGCCGCCCAAAGCGGCGCATAAGCTACACATGGGCCCAGATCCTCCACTGCCTTGGGTGGTGCATCATCAGCGCGACCTCATGAAATAATCATCCGACAGTTCTGGCAGGCGTCCGGTGTAGAAAGGCAGATGATCGACACGCGGATCATATTTTCCTTCGTCAATCATTTTTCGAACATAGGCCGCCACTTCTTCACCAGTGGCAAACCAGACGTCGCCCTTTTCCTGCATCTTTTCCATCATTTCCTTCACCATCATCAGGCGCGCAACCTGACCGGAGCAGAAGGGATGGAAGCAATTAACCCAGATGCCGCCATGCTCCCACATGGCATAGAACTCAGCCATATAGACCTCCATCGCATATTGCGGCGAGGCAATCGGCATCATGAAATCGAGATCATGATTGTGTACAAATTGCGGCCAGTCATCAAGCTGCCAACGGGACGGCAGTTCGATCAGTTCTCCACCGGCCGACCTGATCACGTAGGGGTTGTCGTCGCCCATCAACGATGTGTCCCAAACAAACCCCATCTCCGCCAGAATGTCGGTGGAGTGACGCGAATATTTATACCAAGGTGCCCGATAGCCACGCGGGAACTGACCGGAAATTTTTGCAATTGCCTCAGCACCCTTATGGGTCCAGAAGGCTTCCTGATCGCGCGTCATCTCATTGGGATATTCGTGCAGGTAGCCATGAAGCGCGACTTCATGTCCGTCCTTAACCATCATCTCGATTGCGTCTGGATATTGCTCGGCGCACCAGCCGGGAACAAAGAAAGTGTGCTTGACACCCATGTTCTTGCACAAATCAACAATGCGCGGAACGCCGATCTGCGGGCCATACCGAAGCATGGAGTTCGTTGACAGGCGCGTATCGGCGTCATTGGGATGGGCCAGATGCAAAATCGAATCTGAATCCATGTCCCAAGTAAACACTACGGCGCAGCGTGCGCCATTGGGCCACGGAAATGTATTCTTGATCATCTCACTACTCCTCTTCGGCTGAAATTATTGTTCGGTCATCGCCATGCGCGGCAACACCGTCTAGCTGAAACATTTGTCCATCATATGGAAGACCCGGCACAGACAGCAGCGTCACCACCGGTCCAGGCGATGGCAAATAGGCGCGCGCCAGCCTGAGGATCAGCGCCCGGTTGGCGGCTGCATGAAGGGGAGATTTGTCGGGCACGTGAAACAGGGTGAGTTTGACCAACTCACCAGCATCGAAGCCCGCTTCACCAAGCACATCCAGCATACGGCCCAGCGTGGCCTCGACCTGAGCTTCAAGCGAAGCGCCACCGGGGGCGGACAGGCCGCCGATATACAGCTCGATTCCCGCAAGGCAGGCGGTCGCAAAGCCTTCAGGGGCCACCCAATAGTTTGCGCCCGCCGGGGCGATCACCTGTTTGCCACCCTTGCGCGCCACGGCGTCAATCTCGAGCAACAGCCCCTCATAAAGCAGGTCAACGCCGAAAACCGTTATCGTTGGCCAGGGTTCCGCAATCGTTTCGCGCATCACTTCCAATATAGCCGCAAGTCGACTATGCGCGGCTCCTGCATTCTCATCGTGACGGTAGCAGATCCGCATCGTCACAATGTCAGACCAGTCCTGGCCTCCATCAATCAGGACATGCCTGATATAGTCGAGGACATGGTTTGTCTGTGCCGCTATGTCATCGACCGCCAGAGCTTTGCCGCTGCGGTCTGCGGAAATCTGACCACCGACATAAATCTTGTCGCCGACCCTCCAGCCTTGTGAAAACGGTGTCGGGATCGTCCAGTCCCAAGCATGGTCAGGCATGATGCGCTGGCGATCGGGATTCAGCACTCCAACACCTTCCGCCCCGATCAAATTCGTCGGACCCGGCACGCCCGAGACGCGCACAGCTGTGGCAGCAGGGCCTGGATCTGCGAGTGTCTCAAGACGAACTTCTGTCATCCGGTTCCAGTATTCGGTGACTGCGGGTCCGTCCTCGCCATGATAAAGGTAGTAAGTCCGCAGATTGACCAGATCGGACATACCAGCCCCCGCGCACTCAAGTGTGGCTGCCAGCCCCCCAAAGGCTTCTGCGGTCTGCGCTCCTATTTCGCCATCAGCATCAGAGGCAATATGCCCGCCCACATAGATTGTGTCGCCAATGCGAATGGCGCGAGGGAAAGTCTTCAAGTCAGAAAAAACGGTCATAATGTACCTGATGAACGGGCACGGACTTTTCGAGAAGCAAAAGCCGCCGGGCGGCCTCTACCATCAGCGGAGGTCCGGCCAGATAAAATTCATATGCGGAATACGGTTCGGAAAGCCTGACGCCGACCTGTTCATGTACCAGTCCGCTCGCAAGCGTGAGGGTCTGCGCCGCGCCGCCCGTTTCATCTGCATCCGAAACCACGGGAACAAACTGCACACGTTCATCGTCCAGTCCCAAAGCGGCTGGATCGATCATGTCGCGCATCGTGCGACCGCCATAAAAGAAATGAATCTTGCGCGAAGGAAATCGCCTATCCGCCAATGCCGTGCGCGCAATCGAAAGGACCGGGGCCAGTCCGGACCCGCCTGCGACACACACAATGTCGCGGGGCTCATCGATATGAAGATAAGCGGTGCTATAAGGCCCATCAATCTCGATCTGGTCGCCAAGGTGTAATTCATCGAAGAGGATGCCTGTGGCGTGCCCACCCGGCACGCGTTTGATCTGAAAGGCCCAGACATTCTCTCCGTCCGGTCTGTTCGACATGGAAAATGCGCGACCCCCCATGATCCCTGGCAGATGCAGCAAAGCATATTGTCCGGCAAGAAACCTCGGGCTGCCTTCGAGGATGAAACGAAATTCCCAGAGGTCATGTGTCAGAGGTATCCGGGCGAGCAGACGAGCTCCGCGACGAATGGGCTTCACTCGTGGGCGCGCATCCACATCTTCCCGAAAGCGGATCACACAATCTCTTTGAGGAAGAGACATGCAGGCCAACCGCTTGCCACGCTCGAAATCACGCGCCTTTAAGCCAGGCGATTCCGGATACCGGAGAAAAACCGTTCCGCTGCAAAGCTCGACCTTGCAACTGCCGCAACCACCCGATGAACATTCATAAGGAATGCCTATACCGGCTCTGAGCGCCGCCGACAGAATCGTGTCTTCGGCAGCAGCGGGAAAGCATCCGCCATCACCCGCCACCGTAATCTTGTACTGCGACATCCGGGCCGCGATTTCGCCCGACTTGCCCATTGCTCAGTCCAGACCAATCTCGCGCCGGAAAGCGGCGCATGCGTCCTTGGCGGCTTTTCCCGCCTGCGGGCTGTCAGGCAGAGCTGCACAGAAGTCATCTATGGCTTTCTCGGCAAGAGGAACCCACTTCTTCTCCCAGCCAGCAAGCACAGCACGATTTTCCGGAACAGTCAGGGCCAGCGCCATGAGAGCAGCCGTCCATCTGCGGGACCGTTCGCTGTCTTTCATCTGATTGTCGGCCAGCATTCCGGTCAGACCATCGTCATGTCGGCGCGCGGCGGCACCGAGCTGATGCAGCCAAGCCTCATCGATGGCGCGAGCTGTTATGACATTCCAGACAAAGAAGCATTCCGCCCAGTCATAGGTCACCATCGACTTTTCGACCAATTCCCGAAAACCCTGCCACTCCGGCGACGATTCGAAATGGAAGCGCTCTGCCGAAGCGAAACCGGCGTCGGGATAAGTATTTGCCAATTCCCGTGTTCGATAGGCGGTGCGGGACACCCAACGCAGTTGGTCGGCCTCCTGGAATGCCGCGCAATTTGTGATAGTGCTTGCGGGCGCAGTCTGCACCAGATAGGCCGACACCATTTGGCCAGCGCCTACCAGATAGCGTCCTGGCGTATAAAGCTTCGCCAGCACATCAACCCACTCCGCCGAGAGCGATGCGTCATGCCTGCTTTCACTGTGGATATCCAGTAGGCCATCGACAAATTGTTCCTGACCATCCTGCATCGTCGTATAGGCGCGATAAGTGACCTGATCCGGATCACGGAAGGCGTCCCAGTCATCGTGAACGAGCGGACTGCCAACGACATATTTCTTGTACCAGCGGTTCATCGCCGTGCCCGTGTCCTGCTCATAGGGGGCATCCGGATTTACAGTGCGGGTATGAAGCTTGTAGGTCAGAACTTCATACTCGCTTGGCCTTTTACGATTGCCTGACAATGCACTCCATGTTTTCAGGCCGGGACGAAGGGATTCTTGGTTCATCAACATGACTCCAGAAAATTACTTTGATGCGACGAAGCGAACCTGCTCGCTGTCCACACGGATAAGCCCGGAAAATCCCGGCATATTGCGTTCGAGGTCGCTAATCGAAAAGTCGCGCCCGAGCATGTCTTCAACTGTCGCGAAGCGAATGACGCACTCGCCGCGCGCTTCGACGCGGACGTATCCGGAGGTTTCCACAAGGCGTCGCTCCCTGTTCGGATTATCGACTTCAACCGCTTCCGCAATCGCGTCCGATATCTCGCCCCGCGTTACAATCGGCCCGACAAAATCGTCAGAATGTTTGGTCATTGCATTTCCTTGTGTGTCAATTCAGACAAATCGACAAAAACCTGTTCGCCTTTTATTTCCACTGGATAGCTGGCAAGACTGCATCCCGTAGGGTTCACGCCTTCGCCAGTGGCAATGTCGAATTGCCACAAATGAGCGGGACAGGTGATAATTTTCCCCTCCAATGTCCCCTCAACGAGGGCATATTCCTGATGCGGACAAATCGGATCGAAAGCCCGGATATTTCCGTCTCCAGCATTCACCATGAGGACTTCGCGAGATCCAACTACGAAAGTCTGCATCTCGCCTTCCCACAAATCGTCCAACGTACAGACCAACTGAAAACTCATTGCGGGCCTCTATGCGTGGATAATGTCCAAAGCCTCCATAAAGACCAAACCGGCCTGGGAGACTTTCGTGGCATCGGCAATCACTTCATCGCTTCCGTGCTTGCGCACGACGAGGGTCGTTCCCGGCGGCAGCGGCTTCACCACGACGCCAACCAATTCATCATGGGCAATGCGCGCGACATCGCCAATTGTGGTGACTTCCGGATCGACCATCATCACTTTCATGCCATAGTCACCCTGAAAATTAATTACGAGTGCGAAGTTTTCCATGATCTTCTCTTACTCCGCTGCCTGACGATAGGTCTTCGCCCAACCGAAATTTTCCCCACAGACGCCGCAATCAGCCTCACCCATGCTCATGTATTTGAGCGGGCCTTCCGGCATGAGCCCCTGCACGAAACGATCAATAAAGCTGAGATGATTTTTGTAACGCTCCGGCTCCTGCTCGAAGATCCACTTATCGACCGGATGCCCGAAATGGTAACGGCGACCGTCTAGATCGAGCTGATAATCCTTCACATCCCAATTCTTTCCAGGCACGCCGGTCAGTTCGAAACCGACCATATTGCACATCATGGGAAGGAGTTTGGGCTCAGTCTTCTCTATGCGACCTTTGTTGATATTCTTGCTGATCACATCCCAGACCTCGCCGAATGTGTCGGTCCAGCCGGGATATTTTGCTTCAAGCCATTGACGTTCGGCCGGTGACACGCCGGCGACCACATCCCACCAACCCGTCTGCCGGTAGAGATAGATGCCGATCTGCTGGGCGTGGTGATAGACGTCGATGTCGGTGAGAAAATATTCGTCCCAATACCAGGGCTTCTCCAGACCGATCACTTCAATGTTTCGGAGGAACTGCTGACCGACGAATTCGGCAGTGAATTCCTTGAAGGAATGCTCCCGTTGATCGAGCGGCGTATAATAATCCATTGATATGCCGCTGAGCACGGCAAACTGTTTCCAGATTCGCCAGAAGGAAATGTCGATCATCTTCTGCACTTCGGCTTTCCGGCCGTTGCGGATCATAATTTCAATCAGGGGTTCGCCGATCTGGGCGTGACGCGCCTCGTCCGACTGGATCGACTGGAGCATGGTGGCGAAACTATAGTCGCCATATCGCTTCGCATCCGCCGAAAGCGCGATGAATTGCAGATTGGTGAAGGCTTGTTCAAACGAGAAATTTGTCATGACGGCGCTGCTGACAATGTCGCGTGTGTGCTCGACATCATCAAAACAATGACGCTCGGCGATAATGACCCAGTTATTGGTCCGGGGAGCCTTTTGGGCCCAATCGAAGGCGCGGTGCTCACCCACGAATTCATAAGCAAAGTACATTTGGATCTGGGCGTGTCGGATTTCGTCCAGTGACCCGAAAGTAGCCATGTTTCGCATGCCGGCGGCACGGCCAAAACGCGACATACGGGCAAAGGCCGACACGGAGTTGTATTCGGTGAAGGACACAGCCGGGAAATGAAGTTGCAACAGCGACTTCCAGCCGGGGGCGGCCTTTCGATAAAAATCAGTACGGGCGGTAGCCGACTTTACAGAATAGGCACCAATGTCTTTTTCACGCTGCCCGCGCACATAGTCGCGATAAGTGATCTTGTAGGGCTCGTCAAAAGTTTCCCATTCCGTCACCGGGATACCGAAAGGATCGCTGAATTGCGGCGGGAACATCTCGTCTTCAGGCACGTAAGAAGGTGTCCAATTGGTATCACGCGCCAAGTCGTACCAATCGCTGTTTGCCAAAAAAGCCACTTCTTATCTCCGATTGCCAAAGTTTCATCGACGTTCGCTTGCGGTGCGTGATGCGCAATGCATTTCAAGTAACTTGAACACAATTCTTGTCGCACCGCAATATTAAAACCTTATTTCACGTGCAAAAGCTCAAGGATTTGGCGTTTGATTTGGATGAATTCTGGATCCAGAACCATGTCAAGCGTCCGCGGACGTTCGATTGAAATTTCTATTTGCTCTTTGATCCGACCGGGCCGTCCAGTCATGACGTAAATTTGATCCGCGAGCAGAATGGCCTCATCCACATCATGCGTAACGAACATGACTGTCGTTTTTTCTTTCTCCCAAATCTTGAGGAGCAGCTTCTGCATGGTCAGTCTTGTTTGACTGTCCAATGCACCAAACGGCTCATCCATCAGAAGAATTTCCGGGCTGTTTGCCAGAGCACGGGCGATGGCGACACGCTGCTTCATGCCACCTGATAGTTGGGTGGCATAGGAGTCATGGAATTCGGAAAGGCCAATCTCGTTGAGAAAATGATTGACGATATCTTCACGCTCCGCATCTGGTACCCTGCGCCGTCTTAATCCAAATTCGACATTCTCTCGAACGGTCAACCAGGGAAACAGGGTGTAGGACTGGAACACCATCCCGCGGTCCGGCCCTGGTCCGCTCACTTCGGCACCGTCGATTTCTATTACGCCGGAAGTTGGCTCCGACAGCCCGGCTGCAAGATAGAGCAAGCTCGATTTGCCACAGCCCGAAGGACCGACAACCACGACAAATTTGCGATCTGGAACATCGAGAGAGACATTATTCAACGCAATCGTGCTTTTGCCGTTCTTGCCCGTATACACTAGCCGTAAATCTCGGATGCTGAGCTTGGGCGCAGCGGGTGATGGGGCTATATAACTCATTGGCATACTGATAAAGTCAGCGACATTTTCTATGTGTTTCACAGTGCCTTCTATGTGTTTCACGGTGCCCATGGAGCCGCCTTTAATCGAACCACTCGGAAGATCTGATCTGTCAAAAGACCGAGAATGCCGATGATGCTTATGGCGAGAAAGATGATTTCGACCTGAAATCCGCGCATGGCCTTCATGCTGATATAGCCAAGGCCACTTGATGCTGCGACGAGTTCAGCGAGAACCACATAGGTCCATGCCCAGCCAATCGTCACACGCAACATATCAAGCACACCGGGCAAGGACGCCGGCCCGAGCACGTACCACACCGTGTCTCGACGCGATGCGCCCAATGTATAAGAGGCATTTAGAAGATCCTGCGATACGCCGCGCGAGACATCGGCGGTCATTACCATCTGCTGAAAGAATGTGCCGAAGATAATCACCATGACACGCTGCTCGATTCCAATGCCAATCCAGAGGATGAAAAGTGGCACGAACGAGGTGACCGGGAGATAGCGCATGAAGTTGACGAAGGGCTCGATCGTCGCCTGGACGATACGAAATGATCCCATCAAAAGCCCTACAGGCACGGCAACCAATGATGAAATGAAAAAGCCAAGCAATACAACCTCTGTGCTAGCCCATATATCCACCCACAACTGACCATTCGCGGCAAGATGAAAGCCAGAGGCAAAAACCTTCCCTGGTGTAGGCAAAAATATCGAAGGGACTACCTCACCATAGGAAAGAATCGACCAGACCATAATGATAAGCACCCATAGGATTACACCTGAACCAATATAAAGCTGATTTGGAATACTAGCCCTTGGCGTCAGGCAGGCATTGAGAACAGAAACACGCGCCATTTGAGTGGTCCCTTCGATTCAGAGATTACTGATCAAGGAAGCTTGTATCGACGATGTCTTTGTATTTGACTTCGCCGTTTGGCATACGTCCCAGATCAGTCCAGATTTCGTTGCCAAGCTTGATCACCTTGGCAAGGGGCCCTGGGCTTTGGATTGTGCCCATGTAGGCGATGTTGTCCGCCTTGTCGTAGAATTTAACGCCAGCCTTAGCGGCGGCAAAGTCTTTAGGTTCGGTGAGATAGCCCCCCACGCCTTTGGCCATGATTGCGTTAGTCTCATCGGGATGCGCTTTCATGTAGTCCAGGGCCTTGTAATATCCCTTGACCAATGCCTTGACGTCGTCAGGCTGGTTCTGGATCACGCTGCAAGAAAGCTCCAGAACGTCCACGATGACACCCGGTGCTTGCGATGAGTCGATCAGCACCTTGCCCGCCTTTTTTGTTTTCACTAGTGTAAGATTAGGCTCCCACGTAACGGCGGCCGGCACGTGACCCGCGATAAAGGCAACTGCAGCTTCGTCCGCCGTCATATTCGTTGTGATGATTGAATCGAGCGGGATGTTCTGCTGCTTCATGAGATAGGAAATGAAGAACTGAGAGGTTGACCCTTCGCTCATCGCAACCTGCTTACCCTTCAGATCGGCCAGAGAGTTGATGTCGTCCTTGACGACGATGCCATCGCCGCCATTACTCGAATCCATCGTGAAAATTGTTTTGAAGCAAAGATCCTTGGACCGATATTTCAGCAGGTCGTCGATGGTGGTGGCGACACCCGAAAGACGGCCAGACGCTTGAGCAGCCATCGACAGCGATGTCTCGTCCAAAACCTTAAGATCGACATCCAGACCGTTTTCCTTGAAGTACCCCAGATCACGCGCGAGGTAGAGTGGGCCGTAGCCCACCCAGACGAAATGTCCGATGGATAGTTTGCCCGCCTGAGCAAACCCAACACTGGCGACCATCATGATGGCCACAGCGACGAGCGTCTTGAGAAGACGACTGTAATCAAACGCCTTACGCATCCCTAAAACTCCTTCAAATTGAGGCGACCATGATGTGACCGCTCAAGACCCCACACAGCCAAAATTGGCCACAGCATCCAGAGCAAGAGACTTGAACATAATGTAAACAAATTCCACAAACCTTTCTCACTCTTCAAGTAACTTGACAAGAATAGAAACGGCCCGTCAACTGCCAACTGTGCTTCGACAAAATTTTTGCCTATTTGCACAGCAAAAATACTGACTGACTAAAAAATATGCAGCGAAAGCGAATAGATGATGCAGATAGACGCCATTAAGTTGACTCAAGAACTGATCCGCATTGAGTCCATCAACCCACCAGGCAATGAAGCTGCATGCGCTCACCATGTCGCGAAGCTTCTGCGGCAAGGCGGTTTCATCACGGAGATGCACAGCTTCGGCACCAACCGCGTGAGTGTTGTGGCAAAGCGCGGAGGCTGCGTGAGTGGCACCGACATCCCGATATGTTTCAGCGGCCACCTCGATACAGTGCCGCTCGGTGCTGCCAAATGGAGTGTCGATCCATTCAGCGCCGAGATTATCAAAGGTCGCCTTTATGGGCGCGGCGCCAGCGACATGAAATCTGGCGTTGCGGCAATGATCGCCGCAGCGATTGAAGCTGGCCCTCTGTTGGATAGTGGACCAGGCCTGATGCTCGTCCTCACTGGTGGCGAAGAAACCGGTTGCGAGGGCGCGCGACATTTGATTGAGCAAGATCCCTGCCTGGGCAAAGTCGGCGCAATGATTATCGCCGAACCGACCGGTAATCTCCCTCGCATAGGACACAAGGGGGCCCTGTGGCTCATCGCCAAATGTCACGGAAAAGCAGCACACGGAGCAATGCCAGACCTCGGCATAAACGCCATATATCAAGGCGCGGAAGTCGTCAGAAAATTGCAGGAATTTGGCTTCAACACAAAGAGACATAATGGCCTGGGAGCACCTACGCTCAATGTGGGCCGCATCGCCGGCGGCCGAAACATCAATTCAGTTCCCGATCTGGCGGAAATCAGCATCGATATTCGTACAATCCCGAATATGTGCCACACTGCCATCTCGGAAAATTTACAGCGGCACCTCGCACCCGAACTCGATGAGCTTTCAATCGCCCTCGATCTCGATGGCGTTTGGACGGAACCCAACGATCCTTGGATTGCACAAGCGACAGACTGGATTGCGCCCGAGACGCTCGCCCATGATATGGGCGGCGTTCCCTTTTTCACCGATGCCAGCGTGCTCAAGGCAGCGTTTGGGAATCCGCCCACACTGATCATTGGTCCGGGCGAGATCGAAATGGCGCACCAGACAGATGAATATTGCCTTACCCACCGGATTCCCGAAGCAGTATCCATCTATCGACGGCTCCTCTTGGATTGGCAAAACAAGGCGTTTGTAGAAAATTGACGCAGGCGCGCGAGCGCTCACGCGCACGGCGCACAATGGGGCTTTCGCCGCCGTTCGATGTCGGCGAGCCGGCCGGTGAC
>Ga0075012_10004414_pt1 | contig 13102 bp, 5 predicted proteins | sample All_14_2_FD_71474 | JGI IMG/M metagenome (GOLD analysis project Ga0075012, IMG submission 71474) | Freshwater microbial communities in response to fracking from Pennsylvania, USA - Allegheny Zone_MetaG_DW_15 | ecosystem: Environmental > Aquatic > Deep subsurface > Groundwater > Drilled... | reverse complement strand
GTTCGTCGAAAAGATCGTTGCCCTCGCGTTTTCTCCGCTCGCCGGCGCGCCGTTCGTCCACTGCGCGCCGTCGGTCCAAGCCACATTGTTGCTGAGCACCCGAAAGAATCCGTCAGCCGATAAGGCCAACTGAGGAAGACCGGCCGCACCGAACAAAACCGCCACACAGACACTTCTGATGTTTTTCATAACCGTCCTTTGACCATAACCCGATGGTCTCATTATCAACCGCACCTCATCCAACGGTAAGTTTTAGATTTTATGAAACCTGTCTCTTCGGTTCAACCTATTTGTCAATCCCCAATTGTGCTTGCAGAAAACAATTCGTCTTATGCATAATCTTGACACTGCTTTCATGGATGAATTTCTGCCAAATACGGAGATGTGGTGTTGGCGTTGTGCCTGAGGCATACGTCAACAAGGGTCTTATCCTTTCAAGACGGACTCTCCAAGAAAGGCGCCATGACCTCACGACTAAGTCAGACCGAATGGATGCTCCAGCCAGAACCCCAAAGAAAGCGGGCGGGTAAAGGCGTGAGACTGAGAAGCCTTTTATCTGTCGCCGCCGCGGTGCGAGTGATATCGGGCTTGGGGCTTGCGCAGGAGGCCGCCCCCGTCATCATCCAGACCAGCATGACTGCCAGTCCGGGAGATGTCATTGGCGTCTATGGCGCGAACTTCGGCACGAACGCCACCGTTGGCCTGTTGCGTCTGAGCGGATTCTCAGGCACGCTGAGTCCGGCCGCGGCGGATGTCAGCGTTCCAGTCCTGCACGTGCAGGATATGATGCTTCATGGACTGATCCCGCCGGGAACAAACGACCTCTACGCTCTGTGGGTGAACACCGTTTCCGGAGGATGGAGCCGCGTCGCGTTTATCAACCGGGCAGAGGCGTTCTGGTCTTCGGAGAGCCAAGTGTATCCAGGACAAGAGGTGAGGATCTTTGGACGAAACTTTCTCAACCCGACGACAGGAACCGCCTCAGGAACAGCCGTGCAGCTGGTGAGAACAGACGACGGCCAGACTGTTGACGCGGCGGTGACAAGGGTGACGGAGAATGCGGTGGATTTTGTCATCCCCTCTTCCGTCAGCACCAACGGGAGCACCTACACCGTCAAAGTCAGCAACGGGGCTGGCGGAACGAATGGTTGGTCGCAAATGTCCAACTCCGAAGGGTTCAAGGTGGTCGGTCATAACGCCAACATTCGTGCCGTCCAGGAGCTGTGCGGGATTGCGGAAGCTTGGACGGCCAGTATCCCAACTGGCAAGCTGTATAATGCGAAAGTTGACTTTGGCGCGGTTGGAGATGGAACAGCCGATGACACCGCGGCGGCGCAGAATGCGCTCAATGCTGCGGCGGCCACAGGCGGGATAGCCTATTTTCCTGCGGGCACCTATTCGGTGGGGAAACTGACGCTTGGGGACAAGACCCTAATCACCGGAGACGGCAGCGGGGCTTCGATCTTGCGACTGAACGCCGGCACGCGGCTGATTGACACCTCCACATCGGCCGGCGGGATCTTCAACGTTGGCCTCGACAGCCCGCTCATACGAACAAACCTGACCAGAATGATCTTTGGGTACACCGGTGTCGTTCGCCTTTGGGGCAACAAAACCGGAGGGTTCTTCTTGAAGGATGTCACCGTGACTGCGAGTGACGGATCGGGTTTCTATTCGGACAGTCAAGACGACGTGATCATTGAGAATTGTTCGTTTACGGTCACCCACTGCAATGTGGTCGGCTATAATGGCCGCAACAGAATACGGAACAGCACCTTCTACAACACGCAACGGCCGGTATTTTTTTTACCGGGGAGAAACGGCTATGCCTGGATAGAGAATAATGTCATCGGAGCACAAAACGCCGGAAACGGCTGTGAGCCGGCGGGCGATGCGAGCGAACACCGGATCATGGATTTGGGGTGCGTGAACAATTTCATCTGCAGCAATACGGTGACGGGACAATTTGGCCGGGTCGTGCCACGCGACGACAATTCAGGCGAGGGCATCCTATTCCAAGCTGCGTCCCGAAAGGTCTACAGTCGCGTCAGTGCGGGAACGATAAACAGCCTCACGGACAACGCGGCGTCTTTTACCAATAACGCGCTGACCAATCTTCTTGTGGCCATCGTCGATGGCAGGGGCATTGGACAACTGCGGCGCATCACAGCCAACACGGCGACCGTGCTCACCGTGGACACCGATTGGACGGCGGTACCCGACAGCAGCAGCGTTTACACGGTGGACACCAGCGTCAACTACCACAACATCATCGCCAACAACAACATCAGCGCCTCATTGCTAAAAGGGGGCGTCGTGCTTTACACCAAGAATTTCGACAACATCATCAGGGACAATGTTCTTGAGAACACCGGCGGCATTTGGCTGGGTCAAGTGCAGGTTTGCAGCCAGCAACGGGCTGATTTCAGCTTTTTCCCCTATGTCAAAGGAAACATCCTGCGCGGAGTCTCTGACGCCAGAGGCGGAAAAGGCAACTGTTGTGTCATTGGCCCCTGTGTCGATGGCGGCCCCGGAACCTCTTGCGACACGAATCTCGTTTCGGTTGGGCTTTATGGCTGCGAACTAAGGGACAACAGCCTCACGGGTGCAGGAACCAACATTCCTCCGGCCAGCACATACAATGGCTATTTTGTGAATGGAAGCGGGATCATGGTTTCAACCGTGTCGGCCACAAACCGTCCGGTGGCGTTAGGGGGCATCGTGCAGGGAAACACGGTGAACAACACCAAGGCCGGGATTCATTTGAGCAACGCGGCCTACGACACGGCTGTGGTCGGGAATATCTTCACCGGCAACGGCTCGGAGATCCATGATTTGGGCAGTGTGCGGACCGTAGGAACAGATGACCTCTCGCTGACGGGGTCACTGACGTTAAACGAGTGTGACGTGGGGCCCAATGGGTTCACGTTTACCGTTGGCGGAAACGTCAACATGGCGTTTCTCGTGCAAGCCTGCTCGAATCTTGCCAATCCGGTTTGGGTTCCGCTGGCGACTAATCGTCTTTGGAGCGGGCGGTTCCCGTTCTGCGATCCAGCCGCGAACAACCACACCTCACGCTTTTATCGAGTCCTCTTGCCCTAGCGTTGTGCATCGTGAAAAGAGTTCCGCTTGAGGAAACCTTCAACGCGCCTGCCTCTGCCTCCAGGCCACGCCCACAGGTTCTCGCGAAGCGTCCGCTTTATTCCGCGCGCGAGATTTCGAGCTTGTCGATGTAGAGGGCTTTGATCGCCGAAGCCGCGCCGCCCTTCTTGTCGAAGCGGCCGGGACCGATCCAAAAGTAGTGCGCCTCCTCCGGCACCCACTCGGCCACGTCGTACCACGCGTAGCCGTCACCTACCACAGAGGTGGCGCGTTCGCACCCCCCGTACCCCTTCTTGTTCTTGCTGTCGTAGACGCCGGACCAGAAGGCTTCTCCCTCTTTGCCCGGCTCTTTCTCGACACGCACGCGCATCCGGAGGCGGTATTTCTTGCCGGAGTCGAAGGCGACCTGCCGGAAAGGCAGCGTCGTGCACCACTCGTAATGCGTGTTGGTGAGCTTCATGGCCGAGCCGTCCTCCGCCAGCGGGTCCGCCGCCGTGTCGCCCCACGTGCCGCGGTTGCCGAGCGAAAGCAGCGTGTCTTCGACAATGGCGCGGGCCTGCGGCGCAGGAAGCGGCGGCGGGTTGGCGAGGGCCTTCCACTGGGCCAGCGTCGCGTCGTGATGCTCCTCGCTTTCCGAGATGCGGATGTCCTTGGCCTCGGCAAAGCGCGCGAGCAGCTCGGCCGCAAGGCCGCGCGTCTCCGGCGAGACCGCGTAGCGCCCGGGTTCCGCGGTGACCCAGACCTTGACGGCCTCCTGACGGGGCGCGCGCGACAGACGCGCAAAGAGAACGGGAATGCCCCCCATGCGCACGTTGTAAAGGTGTGCCGGCGAATCCTTGACCGCAGCCTCCGCCTGCTGCCACAGCGTGGCGGCGCGGTCATAGAAGTCGCCGGGGATGACCAGGTTCTTCACGTCGTCGAAAATCCGCAGCGGTTTCTTCTCCGGATCGTTGTAGAAGGTGTGGACCTCGTCGAAATAGCGGCGCACGAGAGGCGCGGCCGCGCCGTAATAGCCGGCAAAGAAATCGTTGAGCAGCGGTTCCGCCGGCAGGTCGGGGTTCCAGAGCCACTTGGCGAGCAGCCAGGCCTTGAGCTCCGCGAAGTCGCCGTGCCGCCCCTGATACGCCCCTTGCTCGAAGAGCCCCACGACTCGGTTGTCGCGGAAAAACCGCACGTTGCCCTGCAACGCCAGCACGTTGGGGAAAGGCGTGATGTAGCCGCGGAAATCGGTGGTGTAGTCCCAGATGAAGAGCTTGTCGGTCATCGCGCTCCAGCCGCGGATGTCCTCGACGAACTTCAGGTTCTGCCCGAACGCGTTCCCGTCGAGCGGACGGGAGAAATCGCACTCGATGGTGCAGAGCCGCGGCACCACGTTGCGGCGCGGCCGGATGGTCTTGGGCGGCTTGCGCGTGTACTGATAGGCGAGCGTTTCGATCCAGACCTCCGGAAACTCCTTCTCGACCGCCTCGGCGACCTGGTTGACAAATTGGATCAGCGTTCCCGCGTGCGACTCCTCGCGGTCATCGACGGCTTTGCAGGCCGGGCAGGTGCAGCAGTTGTGCCAGTCGTTCTGGCTCACGCTGAAAAGCTTGGCGGACGGGTCCTTGCGGATGCGCTCAAGGACGCGCGCCGTGACGATCTTCAGCACCTCGGGATTCGTGAGGCAGAGCTGGGTGTGCTCTTTGACGCGCTTGCCGTCGATCTCGCTGAAGTATTCGGGATGGGAGGCAAAGAACTCCTCGGGCGGACAGAGCGGATTGAACGTGTGACAGAAGAGCCCGCCGCCGAAACGGATCTTGCCGCCGTGCCTCTCTTCCAGCCGCATCGCGTTGCCGTTGGCCTTGTTGCGGGCGGCGAGATCGCCGTTGAACATGTCGTACCAGAACGGCTCGCGCAGGGCGAACGCCGGCCGCTGGGTCTCATCGAGCGCCGGAACGGCGAAGGTGTCCCGCTTGGGGATCACGCTGTGCCAAGAGGCGTACCAGCGGCAGCCGCCGAAGCGCTCAAGCACCTCGTAGACGCCGTAAAGCGTCCCCCGCAAGGGGCCGCCGAGGATCAGCAGGTGGTCCTGACAGGTCTTGAGGCGGAAACCGTCCTTGCCCAGCGCGCCGACATCGCACGGCGCGCCCAACAACTGAGCCGTATAACGCGTATCGCCAACGAGAACGGCAGGCCCCGTTAGCGGCGCGTCATCCGTGAGGATCGGCAGCTTCACGCCGGTCATCTGCTCCGTGAACTTCTGGAACTCCCCGGCGGCGTATATCTGCGACGGCGTGGCGTTCGCGGGCCGCACGATGGAACACATCGCGGATTGGCCACGCGTGGCGATGGCCAGCCCCTGAGCGCAGAGCACCATCGGGACAAAGGCCGCTGCGAAAAGAAAGACGAGCTTTTTCATAACTGTTTCCCCCCTGATCTCATTTTCAACACCTCCACATTAAACCACATTCCGGGCTGAACGGGAAAGGGAAACAGGTCTCGTGTCCGCGAACGTAAGGAAACACGATGCGGCCATGCGATGCCGAGAAGCCCTGGCTGGAACGCTATGTCTTGTCGGATAATGACGGCAGACAGGCCACGTGGTTAGTCCCCATGGCCCTCCACTCTATTCGGTCAGAATACTTTCCGTCGCCGACCATCGTTGAGCGGCGATGAGGCCGCTGCCGATCAAGCGGCCGCCGACAAAGCCGCCGCTGATAAGGTCGCTGCGGACAAGGCGGCGTCTGACAAGGTTGTCGCCGATCTCACTACCGAACGGGATACGCTGAGACTCCCATCGAATAGCCAATCACGTTGAAGAAATCTTTCCCCATTTCGTTGCAAATCCGCATGAGGCATTGTACTAGTCTGAATCGAAAAAAGCCACCTCACTTCCAACTGTCTTCCATCGTATCAGTAATTCCGCACGAGCCGCAGTGTGCGCGAACTTCCTTCAGCGGCCAGAACATTAAATGTGAGGCTCCAGCACTGTCCTGCGGGATCATAGTCGGTCTGCCAGAAATCATTCCCGTGGACGGCCTGGTCGAATTTGACCTCTTTCCCGCCAACGACCTCAAGCAGGGCGACGTCGTTGATGCAATCAAGACCTTCAAAGTGTATCGGAATATAGCCTACCCCGCCCTTGAATCTGACCTCTACCGGAACCGTTTCAGTTCTGATGACAATCGGATACCGTTGCGCCACCTTCCCTCCGCTAACAGTCACCTGCAGGTCGTTCCCTGCGGCTTCGCGGTAGGCGGTCGTCCAAGAGGCCGGATTTTCCGCCAGGTGTTTCCGGAAGGCCTCGTTGGGGCCGTAGTAGTCGTCGGCGTTGCGGGGAAGGGTGATCCACTCGACATCCAAGTCGATCACATCGCCGGGCTGGAACGCCGTGACGTCGCGCGGCGGCACTAGGATGAGATCCACATCCACGGCGTCTTTGCTCGCGCGGTTGACGGGCATCGAGAAGGTGGGCCGAGTGTAGGATGTGCCGCCGACGGTTGCGTTGTAGGAGCGGATGACCAAGGCGCGGCTGCCGGTTCCCCAATCCCGGTTATTGGTGTGCTTCGCCCCGGGGAAGGCGACCCACCAGGGTCCCTTGCCTTGCATCGTGAGACGGTCGATGAAAAGCTGGCCGGGCTTCAGCGTCATGGGCACATCCTGCGCCGAGAGGAGCCCGTCTCGGTTCCCATACGCGATTTTCGGGGTGCAGTACTCTCTCGTCCGTCCTTGTCGGAAGAAGGAGATGTCGGTGTTGGCGGTTTGCACGTTAAAGGTGTAGCGCAAGCGCTGGAACGTCCGGGCATAATCATCCGTTCGCAAAGTGTGGATCGCAGCCTTCAGCGAGACCTCGCGTTGCGCGCCATAGAACCCCTCGTGTCGGACATCCGTCAGGCAGGGGCCCTGCGACAGGTAGGCGGTCTTCAGATCCTTGAACGCCAGCTTGTTGCCCTCCGCATTGAGCATCTCAAACCAGTCCCCGCCCCAGCCGGCATCGGTCCATGACCATTTTGTTCCGTGCAGGCCCTTTCGCGCCATGAGCATCCGGACATCGGTCACAGCCATGTTGACAAGACTCATGTCCATGTCGAAACAGATGGTCTCGCCCCAGCAGCCGATGGCCAACTGGTCCCAGCGCCCGTTGCCCCCTTTGCCGCTATAGCCGATCAAGGATAACTGCGAATGACTGGCCGAGGGCAGCGTTCCGTAAAACCCATACGCGATGCGCAGGATGTATTCGGTAAGGCCCGGCTTCGCGGGGAGAGACGAATAGGCCATGAGGTAAGCGCCCAGCGTAGGATGATGCCAATTCTTGCTCAATTGCACAGGTATGCCCGTGGGGCGACCCTCCCTGTCGCAGAGGATCGGACAGAGCCCCGTGATATTTGCGGGCGACCGGAAATCAAGCAGGAACGGAACCTCTTTGGCTGCCGTTTCAGCGTTGTCGATGGAGATCAGAAAATCGTCATACTCCCGGATGTCCGTGTAGCCGGTCTTGAATGACCGCTTGAGCTTGGCGACCGACGCCACAAAACAGTTCTTGCCGGTCTCAACCGCAACAGGAATCACGTTGTTTGTTCCAGACGAGACCTGAACGGCGAGACCCTTATCAGAGACGACCTGGCCTTGGGCCGTGTACGTAAGCGTCACTCGGTTGGTCGTCGTTGCGTTCCAGCGCCCTGCGTACGACTTTTCCGCCTGACAAGCCAGATTCTGGCCTTTAAGTTGAATTTTAACGTGGGCGTCACGCCAACCCTCCGCGTGGTTTGTGTCAGGCGCAAGCGCGGCCGTCAAGGTCAGGGAGTGCGGCCACGCGACCAGATCAAGGCTGCCTTTACATCCCAACGGCATTCCGTTGGAATCCCGAAAACCCAGCTCGACAAACTCGAAGTGCTGCACGAAGCGTCCGGACTCCCACATCCGCGCTGAGCCCAGCCGCCTGACATCAGGATCGCTGCCTGCCGCACAGCTCACTGCACGATACGTCTTTCCGTCCACCTCGACCGTGATGACGACTTCGGCGTCCGGCAGTCGATACAAGTGGTCCGTCCCGGAGCTGAGCGCATCGGCATAACTCATCGTCTGCTTCGCTGTTCTTGCAAAACCGGCCTTGCCGAAGTCCGTCAAGTTCAGCGCGAAATCATATTGGCTGGTTTGAATGGCAAGGATCTCCGGACTTTTATCGGGCGCGTGTTTGCGCCACCCGTTCAGCCAGCATGCATACGTATAGCCGGACGCACTCAAAGCGTGCGCCGTATGAGCGTCCCGTTCGTCCGTCGGCACACCGCACCCGCATAGCGCAACGAGGAGCGACACAACGGCAAGCAGAACGACTTGGCTTTCTGGTCTTTTGTTATGCATAGTTCCACCTTTTCAACGCATTCTATTCTTCTGACTCCTGGTGTCTGTCTCCTCGGGATGCGCTCTCTGCTCACCTCAGTTATCAACCGGCGTCAAGCGCATCGACGACACGCGGATGCCGACGCCATCGGCACCTGTGGGACCGAAAGTCAGTTTCTGCATGCCCGGCGTCGGGAAGTCGATCACACCCACACGGTAGGTGCGGAAGCGCGGCAGCCCGCCGCCGAACGCCTTGCGCTTCGTGCGCTCGCCGGTGTCGATCAGAGGAAAGGTCAAGTCGTTGTCACCGCAGCGCAGGAACCACTCGGAGTAGTCGTCCTCAGCGGGGCAGGTATATTCCACGTCGAGGTAGAACGAGCCGGGCGACACGGTCTTGAACGACCACGACGCCGAGCGCTCAGCGCCCTGCCAGCCGGCCACGCACTCCATGTGCTTCCAGTCGCCGAACTTCTCCATCCAGTTGACCGGTTTCACCTCACAGCCTTGTAGCGCGGCCAAGCCGGCGTCAAGCGTGTTGCGGCAGCCGTTGAGCACATAGAGCTCCCGGCTCGCTTCCACCGGCCCCGCCAGTTCCAGCGTCACAACGGGAATGAGGCTGTCGGGACGGAGCCTGGGCACGTTTAGGACAAGCAGGTCCTCTTTGCGCGCACTCTTAATCACCTCGCCTTCGAGCGTCGCCCGCCTAACCTCGGACCGCAACCCCGGTAACACGAGTTTACCGTCAGCCGGCCACTGGAACACATGCAGGAAGAGCGTTTGGCCGCGGGCCGTACACTCCCCCCAGGCCAACGGACCGAAGGGGGTTGCGTCCGTGCCGTGGATCGCATCCTCGTGCGCGTGCACCCACTTGCCCACTTCGCGCAGGATGCGTGCGGACTGCTCCGGAATGTGCCCGCTGCCGTCGGGCCCGACGTTGAGCATGTACGTGCCGCCGCGGCTGACTACCCGCACCAGGCGCTCGGCGATTTCCGTCGGGCTCTTCCAGTCGCGGTCATACCACGCATAGGCCCAGGTGTCATTGGCCGTGTCGGGTGTCTCCCAAAGACCGGGACGCGGCAGCCGAGGGATTTCTTGGTCCCCCAGCGTGTCGTAGTCTCCCAGCCCATTTCCGATACGGCTGTTCACCAGACACTGCGGCTGCAAGGCGTGGACGAGGTCCACAAGCCCCTTGGACTGCTCGGGCGTGATCGGACCCGGCGTGTCGAACCACACGCCCGCGATCGGGCCATAGTTGCGCAGCAGCTCCTCGATCTGCGGAATCGCCTTGGACGCGAGGTATTTCTTAAAATCTCCCTCGCCCTTCTTGAACTCCCAGTCGTTGCCCACCGCATCGCGCTCGTGCCAGTCCTGAGTCTGCGAATAGTAGAAGCCAAGGCGCAACCCGCCCGCGCGGCAAGCCTCGGCGAGTTCCTTCATCGGGTCACGCTTGAAAGGCGTCGCGTCCACGATGTTGTAGGGGCTAACTGCAGACTTGAACATCGCGAAGCCCTCGTGGTGTTTCGCGGTGATCATGATATGCCGCATGCCCGCATCCTTCGCGAGTTGTACCCACTCGTTTGCATTAAAACCTGTGGGGTTGAAGCGCCCAGCCACCTTCTCGTATTCGGCCACGGGGATCTGTGCACGCCGCATGATCCACTCGGCGATGCCGTACTGGGTTTTGCCGTCCCACTTGCCGCCCAGTTCCGAGTACAGCCCCCAGTGGACGAACATTGCGAATCGCGAATCCTTCAGCCACGCGCCGCGCATCTGGCCGGTCTTCAAGCCGTCGCCTGTGCCCCACATCTCGGCGGACGTGCCGTCCATGACGGGTTTTTTCTCAGCCGCACAAATGCCACCTGTTACGCCTACAGCAACCGCTAGAATCGCAGCCGCCCAATATTTTCTGCCGAGTTGATTGTTCATCGCTCATTCTTTCGTGTCAACGATCCTTTCAGATCCTGTTTATACCTGCCGGAGAGATCGTGTGATCGCCTCGTTGAAAATCGCTTCATGTTTCCATGTGCTCAGCAAAAACAGACGTTTGTCGACCGCGTTTAATCTGTCTCCCAGCGCAGATTGCGGAATTCAGGTTTCGGCCCCTGCCATTCTGCACCCAGCATCCTGGGCTTCGTGTTGTCGCCCTTCCTGTTGCGAAGCGTCTCTTTTGGCCCCAGCCTCAACTCCCTGAGCCCTTCCCATTTCGAAAGCGGCGCAGCGTCCGCGTCGAGAAAGTCGGCCGAGGAGAGGACGATGCTCTGCCACGTATCGCCGCCCGAGAGCTGTATCTCGGCGGCATGAGTGTCTAATCCGATCACGATCTTATTGGGCTTTTCAGAACGAACATCCAACGCGAGCTTCGCTGAAGAGGGCGCTTGCCACTTCGGATCGTAGAGCTTGTGGGTCTTGCGCGCCCAGTTGTCGGTCAGGTCGTAGGTGAACCACTCCTTCTGCCAATCCCCTCCGAAGGTTTCGATCATCAGCGACGGCTGGTCGGTCGCCTGTACGCCCGCAGCCTTGAGCTGGTCCGGCGTCGCGATCGCCATCCGCGAGGAGAGGGTGAAATTCTTGGCCGTGTAAATCCCGTAGTAATACCCCGCGCCGGAAACAGGGTTTTCTAAGGGGTAGAGCACGTTCGCATAGACCCAGAGCGGCCGGTTTGTGTCCATCACGGGAAGGTCCGCCGTCCACGCCACACCATGACGCACCGCCACGGCATGATGCCAGAAGCGGGCCATGGTCTTCTCATGATTGTTTTTCTCCCCCTCTATCTGGCCTTGTTGCGTGTAAAACATGTCCACAGAGAGGATCGGTTTGGCTGAATCAGGAACAACCGTAAAAGCAGGCACGCCGCCTGTCGTTCTCAACACCAACGAGCTGTCAGGCGTCTTGGGAAATTGGAACATCCCCTTTAAGTGCTGGTCAAACCAAAGCGGGGAGGCCACCTCGCATTCCTCGGTGTCCTGATGGTTGTGGTGCGCGCCGCACGTGATGCGCCATGCCTTACTAGCAATTTCGCCGAGCGCCTTTTGCAGATCATCGATACGCCCGTGGAAATCATTCGCCGGACTCAAGAATATGATTGGGCACGAGATGCGTTTGAGACTCTCGTTATCCGCAAGCGTCGCGTTATATAACGCGTTACCTGTATTGCGGTCGCTGATGCCGCCGCAGGAAGGTGCGGCGGCTTTGACACGCGCATCGGCTGCGGCGGTCATCACGGTGAGCTTGCCGCCCATGGAGTGCCCGTAGACGCCGAGCCGCTCAGGATCCACCTCCGGCTGTCGTTCCAGGAAGGTCAGCGCTCGCCGTGCGCCGAGCGCGCAGAGAAACCACGGACTGTTGCGCGGCGACTCGACGGCGTCGAGTGTCCAGGCGGCGGGCCGGGCGCTGGGGAAGTTGTTCTGCGGATTCCGGCAGGGCGCGTGGTAGCCGTCGAGCGCGCCCCAGTCCGTCGTGACCCTGTAGTTCGGATCGTCGGTCTTGCCGTCCCAGAAGAGTTTCACCCCGTCGGGGTTGACGGTGTAACCCGGCGCGCTGATGCGACCCGCCCAAGCGATGGAGAGCGTGGCATACCCGCGTTTCGCGTTGGTCAGCGGCGCTTTGTAGTCGGCGTATTGCCCGCCGCCGTGGATCTGCAGCAGGCCCGGCAGCTTCGTGCCGCCTTTGGGAAACCCGTACACGCCGGCGAGCATCGCCTTCTTTTCCTTGAAAATGCCGATGCGCAGACGCACGACGCGCAAGATCACACCGTCCTCTTCCCACTCCTTGAGCACTTCGGTCTCCAGCGGCTCCTTGCGCGGATCATAGCCCGCCCACAGCTCCTCGAACGTCTGAGGGGCCTTGCCGTCTCTCAAGGGTGCAAAGGATTCTTGCGCCCACGTGCCGAACGAGGCCAAACAACAGATTCCTACTAAAGTAACGTTCTTCAAATGAACCCGCTCCCTTGTCGCGCAGCGACTGTAAGTCCGTACGCGGTTAATTCACCCTCACCTGAATCCGTTGCGGCTTGTCCCACTGCCGCCCCGAGATGTTCACTTGCCACAGGTTGTTGCCGAGGTTGTCAACAGAGGTCACCATGCAGTTTTCCGAAACGGCTACCGCAAGCGACCGTCTACTGTAAAAGGTCAGCGAACCTTCTTGGGCGCCAGCTTCGCCGAGTTCGATGTCCAACTGGGAAGATGAAACGCACAGGTTCAAAATTTCCGTGGCGCCAACCGAAAGGTGGAGATCCGAGCCGACAAGCGTCGGAAGGTCCGACACCAGCGGCGTGAAACGCAAGAGTGCGGAGGCGTGACGTTCCAGGGGAACGGTTGCATACGCATTCGTCGCGTACCCGAGCACGCGGTTGCTCCAGAAATCGAAAACCGCGCACGGGACGTTGCGCGGCAGGCCCGCGTCCTTGAAGTCGAGCGCAAGCGCTTGGGCGTTCGTGGCGCAGTTGTAGAGATTGTAAACCGCGAAGTCGCCGTAGGGACGCTTGGCGGCAAAGCCGAAGATCGTGTTGTCGGGCGACAGTCCCAACGTCAGCAAGCGCGCGGGCTCCCGACTGCTGGGGCGCATGATCTCGAAGTTACGCCAGACCTCTTTGACGTCCGGCATGTTGACCGGCTCGCTGATCATCGCGGTTCCGCCGACCAGGCACACGGCCGCGTGCCAGGTCCGCCACATCCCCTCGCCC
>Ga0075012_10004411_pt1 | contig 13109 bp, 14 predicted proteins | sample All_14_2_FD_71474 | JGI IMG/M metagenome (GOLD analysis project Ga0075012, IMG submission 71474) | Freshwater microbial communities in response to fracking from Pennsylvania, USA - Allegheny Zone_MetaG_DW_15 | ecosystem: Environmental > Aquatic > Deep subsurface > Groundwater > Drilled... | reverse complement strand
ACGATCGATCCGGTGGTCGTCGGCGCGCACATCGTGACCGCGCTGCAGTCGATCGTGGCGCGCAACGTCGACCCGATGGATACGGCCGTCGTCTCCACGACGCAGATCCATGCCGGAGACGCCTGGAACGTGATCCCGCAGGAATGCGTGCTGCGCGGCACGGTCCGCACCTTCAAGAAGCCGGTGCAGGACCTGATCGAGAAGAACATCGAGAAGATCTCGCGCAACGTCGCCGCGGGCTTCGGCGCCGAAGTCGTGAAGTGGCGCTACGAGAAGCGCTATCCCGCGACCGTGAACAGCACTCAGGAGACCGAGTTTGCGGCGCATGCCGCCGCCTCGCTGGTCGGGCTGGAGAACGTGAACCGCAACCCGACGCCCGCCATGGGCAGCGAGGATTTTGCCTGGATGCTGCTGGCGAAGCCCGGCTGCTACATCTGGATCGGCAATGGCGACGGCGCCGGAAGCTGCATGGTCCACAACCCGGGCTATGACTTCAACGACGAGATCCTGCCGCTCGGCGCGTCCTACTGGGCGACCCTGGTCGAGCAGCAGCTCGCGCGCCAGGCCCTGCCGCAGGCGGCGGAGTAACGGGAAGCGCCGATCCGGTCACGGCCGTGCGAGGCACGCATCCCTACGCCGGCGCCCGCATCGCGCTGGCGACGATGCACGAGAAGGAGCGGGCGCTGGGGCCCGCCTTCCGGCGCGTGCTCGGCGCGGAAATCGTTGCCGTCCCGGAACTCGATACCGACACGCTCGGCACCTTCTCCGGCGAGGTGCCGCGACCGGATGCGCTGGTCGAGACCTCGCTGCTGAAGGCCGAGATGGCCTTCAGCACCATGGACGTCGATTGCGCGGTCGCGAGCGAGGGCAGCTACGGCCCGATCGACCGCGTGCCGCTGGTTTCGAGCGGCGTCGAGATCCTGGCCTTCATCGACCGCAAGCGCGGCATCCGGCTGGTCGACACTTTTCCGACGCACCATACGAGCTGGAGGCTGTCGCGCTTCCGGGTGGGCGATCCGGCGCGGCTCGCCGTGCTGCGGGCCATGGGCTTCCCGCGCTATGGCGTGTTCGTCGCCTGCAGCAGCGACATGGACCATCCGGTGAAGGGCCTCGCCACCGAGGAAGAAGTGATCGCCACCATGGACCGCGAGGCCGAGCGCTCCACGGAAGGGCTGGCCGTCCTCTATTCGGACATGCGCGCGCATCGCAACCCGACCCGCATGAAGGTGCTGCGCGCGGCGGGCTGGCAGCTTGCCACGCGTCTGCAGTGCCTCTGCCCGAAATGCCACGCGCCGGGTTTCGGTCGCATCCAGTCGCGCCGCGGCCTGCCGTGCGAGGCGTGTGGCGATCCCACCCACTGGATCGACTTCGAGATCGACGGCTGCAACGCGTGCGGCCACGCCGAGGCGCGACCGCGCAAGGACGGGCGGAAGACGGCGCCCGCGCTTTCCTGCAACAGTTGCCGCGGAACTTAAACCACCAGATCCGTCGCGAGATGGAACAGGCAGTCGCCCCGCTCGCAGCGGGCGGGGACGCGCTTGCAGAGGACCAGGCCGGCGCGCTTGAAGTGCACGATCTCCGGCTCGCGCCACGGCGTGTGGTGGAAGTGGATGCGGCCGGCCGGCTGGTCGGCCTTCACCTCGTCGCCCAGTTCGACCAGCGGCTCGAACAGGCCGCCGTCGGTCGCGTAGACGTAGTAGTCGTCGCCACCGATTTCGGTGAAACGGGTTTCGGTCGGCGCCGGCACAGGGCCCTGCAGCAGGCCGACATGGGCCAGCACCCGGCGCATGCCGTCCTCGGCGACCTTCAGCGAGCCCGGCGTGACGAGTCCGCCGCCGCCCAGTTCGGTGCCCATGCCTACCACACCCTGTCGGTAGGTGGCCGACGTGAAGGTGCGACCGCCGCCTTGCGGGGCAGCCGAGATGTAGCTCACCGGGGCGCCGAAGGCCTTGAGCAGGCCCATGACCTTCTCCATGCGGGCGGCGTCCTGATGGCGCGGTGCCAGCGCGCTCGGAATGTAGGTGAGCGAGCTGCCGCCGGAATGGAAGTCGAAGGCGTAATCGAAGCCCGGCAGCAGAGCGTGCTCGATCCAGTAGGCGATCTGCTGCGTGATCGTACCCTCGGCGTCGCCGGGGAAGGAGCGGTTGAGGTTGCCCTCGTCGATCGGCGAGGTCCGGCGGCCCTCCATCGCGGCCGGAAAGTTGGCCGAGGGCAGGATCACCAGCCGGCCCTTGATGTCGCTGGGTTCGATCGCGCGGATCAGGTTACCCAGCCCGATCTGGCCTTCCCATTCGTCGCCGTGGTTGCCGGCCTGCATCAGCACGTTCGGTCCGTCGCCATTCTTGATCCGCACGATCGGGATCGGGATCCAGCCATAGGCCGAGCGGTGGACCGAGTGCGGCACGCGCACGAAACCCGTGGCCTTGCCCTCGGCATCGAGGTCGATGTCCGGCGTGAGCCGGCTCATCGCGGTGAACTCGGTGGACTTGAGCGTCTTGTCGGTCATCAGCGTCTCTCGCTTCTGGGATCGAGGGCATCCTGCAGTCCATCGCCCAGAAAGTTGAAGGCGATCACGGTCAGGAAGATCAGCAGGCCCGGCCACAGCGCCAGCACGGGGGCCTCCTGCAGCAGCTCCTGGGCGCCGGTCAGCATGTTGCCCCAGCTCGCCGCCGGCGGCTGGATGCCGAGGCCGAGGAACGACAGGGTCGATTCGAACAGGATCAGGGTGCCCACCGACATGGTGGTGGCGACGACCAGCGTGCCGGCCGTGTTGGGCAGGATGTGGCGGAACATGATGCGGCCCGGCCGTGCGCCCAGCGCCACGGCCGCGCGGGTGAAGTCGCGCGCCTTGAGCGACAGTGTCTCGGCCCGGACGAGCCGTGCGACGGTCGTCCAGCCGGTGAGGGCCACGATCACCACGATGCGATAGAGCGAGAACATCTCCGACTGGGCGATCTCCGCCGGCACGCCCAGCTTCCGTGGATCGACCGCGGCCAGCACGATCAGCAGCGGCAGCAGCGGCAGAGAGATGACGCCGTCGGTGAGCCGCATCAGGAAGGCGTCGAGGCGGCCGCCGAGATAGCCAGCCAGGACGCCGATGACGGCGCCGAGAATGGCGGACAGGACCGCGCCGGAGATGCCGACCAGCAGCGAGACGCGGCCGCCGTCGAGCAGCCGCTGGAAGAGGTCGCGCCCAAGATCGTCGGTGCCGAGCCAGTGCTCGGCCGAGGGCCCCTCGAAGCGGCGGAAGAGGTCGGTCTGGGTCGGGTCGATGCCGCGCAGCTCGGCGATCAGGGGCGCGGCGAGGGCCAGCACGAGCATGACCGAGAGAAAGGCGAGGGAAATCCAGGCCAGCCGGTGGCGCAGCATGCGGCGCCAGGCCGTCGGATGAAGCGCGGTCACCGTCACGAGCGCGCGTCCGCGAGGGAGACCCGCGGGTCGACCCAGGCATAGGCCAGGTCGGCCAGCAGGTTGCCACCGATGGTGGCGGCCGTCGCCACCAGCAGCCCGACCAAGGCGAGATTGTAGTCGTTCTCGAGAATCGCCTGGTAGATCGCCTTACCCATGCCGGGCCAGGCGAACATCGTCTCGGTGATCAGCGCGCCCGAGACGAGACCGCCGAAGGAGAGGGCGAGGATCGTCAACACCGGGGACAGCGCATTGGCGAAAGCGTGCCGCCACAGGACGATGCGTTCCGAGGCGCCCTTGGCCCGGGCCGTGCGCACATAGTCCTGGCGCAGCGCCTCGATCATCGCGCCGCGCATGAAGCGTGTGTAGCCGCCGAGCTGGACGAGGGCGAGGGTCAGCACCGGCAGGGCGAGGTGGCGCAACTGGTCGGCGAGAGCAGTCGTCCACGGCGTGTCCGACCGGATGTCGGCCATGCCGCCGGCCGGCAGCCAGCCGAGCTTGACGGAGAACAGCGTGATCAGCAGCAGCGCCAGCCAGAAGGGCGGGGCGGAGATGCCGCCGAAGCAGAGGAGGTTGATCAGGTAGTCGGCCCGGCTGCGCGGATGGGCGGCGGCCCACATGCCGAGCGGCAGGGCGATCGCCACCGATAGGACGAAGGCGATGCCCGCGAGGAGCAGCGTGTTGAGAAGGCGCGGCCACAGGACGGTCAGGACGGGTTGGCCGAAGGAGCGAGAATAGCCGAAATTTCCCTGCAGCGCCTGCAGCAGCCAGGCGACGTATCGCTCGAACAGAGGCTTGTCGAGACCGTAGGCCGCGCGCAGGCGGGCGGCATCGGCGCTGGTCATGGTGGGGTCGCCCGAGATCATCATGTCGATCGGATCGCCCGGCATCAGGCCGATCAGCAGGTAGACCACCAGGCTCATCAGCAGGAGCGTGACGACGGTCTGGACGGCGCGCGCGATGAAGTAGCGGCTCACCGGGTCTCCCAGCGCCACTGTTCGACCCACAGGGTCGAGCTGTTGAGCGTGCCGGTCGGGGTCACGCCCTTCAGCGGCTTGGGAATGACGAAGGGGGCGACGCGGAAGAACAGCGGCAGGGAGGGCAGGTCCTCGGCTGCCAGTTTCTGGATCTCGGCGAACAGGTCTCGTCGCTTGGCGACGTCAAGTTCGCGCTCGGCGGCGTCCAGCGCCTTGTCCATCTCTGGATTGGCATAGCCCGGATAGTTCTGGCCGCTCCAGCCGTTGGCGGCCGAGGGGATTTCCTTGGAATGAAGCGACGAGCGTGGCACGCCCTCGGGCCGCTGCACCCAGGCATACATTCCCAGCCCGCTGTAGGTCCGCTTGCCCATCGCATCGAAGAAGATGCGCGGCGGCTCGGCCTTGAGGCGGACTTCGATGCCGACCTGACGCAGCTGGCTCTGGATCACCTGCGCCACCAGTTCGCGCACCCTGTTGCCGGCGGTGGTTCCGAGCTCGATCGACAGCTTCTCGCCGGCCGCGTTGTGGCGGACATTGTTGCGGAGCGTCGAGAATCCGGCCTCCTCCAGCAGCTTGCGGGCGGCGGCCGGGTCATAGCCATACTGGCGGGCAGCCGGGCTGAACATCGGATCGAGCTCGCTGATCTGCCCGTGGGCGATCGGCTGCTTGCCCTCGAATAGCTTCTCCGAGATGGCCCTGCGATCGATGGCCAGCAGCAGGGCCTGGCGCACGCGTCGGTCGGCCAGCAGCTTGTTGTCGAGGTTGACGTCGATATGCTCCCAGATCAGGGCCGGCTTGTAGACGACGTCGTACTTGTCCTTGTGGCGCTTCTCGAATGCGATGGCCTGGTCGAGCGACAGGCCGAGCTCGCCCAGCACGTAGTCGACGCTGCCGGAGAGGAGGTTGGCCTCCAGCGCCGCGGTGTTCTCGATGATGCGCACCGTGATGCGCTTGAAATGCGGTTTCTCGCCGGTCCAGGTCGGGTTCTGCTCCAGCACGACACGGCTGCCGGGCACGATCTCGGTGAGCCGAAACGGGCCGAAGGCAAGAGCGGGATTGGTCGACTGCGTATCGTAGGCGGTTCTGTTGCGATATTCGGCCGGATTGGCATCGAAGATCGGTTTCTCGATATGCGCCGGCAGCAGCTGCAGGCCGATGCTGTTGTAGTCGAAGGTGACGCGGTCGATCGTCATGGTGAAGCGCCGGTCGTCCTTCACGTCGAGCTTGATGATCCGCTTGTAACCCTCTGAAGAGGCGACGCCGGAAAGCGGATGCTGGCCGACTTCCAGGGTGAAGGCGACGTCTTTCGCAGAGACCGGCGTCCCGTCGCCCCAGCGCATGTCGCGCAGCTCGACGTCGATCTCCATGCCCTTCTTGCCATCGGCAAGATCGATCACCCGGGCTTTGCCGTTCTCGATGGTCGGCAATTCGGTGCAGACGAGGCAGACCAGCTTCCAATCGGCGTCGTAGGCCGTGACCGGGCGCGCCGTCATGTTGGCGATCAGCGACTTGGCCAGCATGGAACTGATGATCGGGTTCCAGGTGCCCGGCATCTGAGTCATGGCCACGACGAGTTCGTCCTTGGCCTGCGCCGTGACGGCGGCGGGCGGAGCGAAACCGGCGAATGAGAGGAAGAGCGCGAGGATGCGGCGGATCATGTCCGCCGCACCGTAGCAAAGAGCCGGCTAGCGGCCCAGCGGCCGCGACGGCGGACGGCCGCCATGGCTGGCCGACCACTTCTCCGGCGCCTCGAGGAAGGCGCGGGTCTCGGTCAGGCCCGCCTCGCTGAAGTATTTGTGCTTTTCCGCGGCTTCCAGCGCGTCCCACCAAGTCGCCAAGGCGTGCAACTTCACGCCGGCCGCGGCCAGCATCTCGATGCTCTGCGGGAAGATGCCGTAGTGGAAGACCACGAAGCAGTCGGTGACCTTGGCTTCGGCCTTCTTCAGCGCCTCGATGAACACCAGCTTGCTGCCGCCGTCGGTCGCGAGGTCCTCGACGAGCAGCACGCGCTTGCCGGGCTTTAGCTCGCCCTCGATCTGAGCCATGCGCCCGAAGCCCTTAGGCTGCTTGCGCACGTAGATCATCGGCTTCTTGGAAAGGGCGGCCAAGAAGGCGGCAAAGGGGATGCCCGCGGTTTCGCCGCCAGCCACCACGTCGATCTTGTTCCATCCGATCGCCTTGTCGATCGCCTTGTGGGCGTGAGCCATGATCTTGGCCCGCGCTTCCGGGAAGGAGATGATCTTGCGGCAGTCGATATAGACCGGGCTCGCCCGCCCCGAGGTGAAGATGTACGGGTTTTCCGGGCGGCAGTGGATGGCCTCGATCTCCAGCAGGAGGCGGGCGGTGTCCCGGGCCTCCGGCGTGCCGCTGGCGCGATCCGAATTCGCTTTTGAAGTCAACTTCTTGACGGCCTTGGCTGCGGGCGCAGTTTCAGTCGACCTGGCCTTTTTCTTCGTCGCCATGCTGCTCTTTTCCCCCACGCCGCTTGCGACAAAATGACGGCCGTGTGTTTAGCCTCCAGTCAACGGACCGGCAAGGGCGCTACGTCAATCTGGCGAGAAGAAGGCGAAAATTCAGTCGGTTTCAGGGGAAAACCCATGCCGGGTGACCGCTACGGGAAGGCGCCAGCCGCGATAGATCGACATCAGCCGGAGGAACAGGCAGACGCCCGCACCCGCGAGGGCCGTGGGGAGCATCGGCCAACCTGCCCAGAAGCCCAATGAGATCGTGCCGGCACCCGCGAGGGCAGCCACGGCATAGAGTTCGGAGCGCAGGACCGTGGGGACCTGGAGTGTGAGGAGGTCGCGGGCCACGCCACCCCCGATGCAGGTCACCGTGCCCAGCATGGCGGCCATCAGCGGGCTCAGCCCGTAGAGCAGGGCCTTCTCCGTGCCGGTGACGGCGAACAGGCAGAGGCCCGCGGCATCGAACAGGAGGACCGGCGTGCGCAGCCGCTCGATCAGGTCCGACGCGAAGAAGCCCAGCACTCCCGCCGCGGCGGTCGCCGCGAGGTAGCGCCAGTCGACGATGGCGGCCGGCGGCACGGCTCCGATCAGGAGGTCGCGCGCCAGGCCGCCGGCGACCCCGGCCAGCCAGGCGACGACGAGCACGCCGAACAGGTCCAGCTGCTTGCGTACGCCCCGGGTCGCGCCGCTGATGGCGAACACGAAAGTGGCGGCCAGATCCATGGCGTCGAACAACATTCGGCCACTCTACAGCGATTGCCCTCCGCCGCCGAGTTGCCAGAGTGGTACATGGGAGCGGCCATGACCGAGCCCACCGTCCCCACCAGCGCCTTTCGCCGCTTCCTCCATGCCCGTACGCGGCTTCTGTTCGCCTTCGCTGCGGGTCTTGTCCTGTTCGTGCTGCTGCCACAGGACATGCGGTTCGCGACCAGGGCCCTGCTCGCCTGGGACCTCACGGCCCTGGCCTACATCGTTATGACCCTGACCATGATCGCCCGGTCTACGGTCGAGACCTGCTACGCCCGCGCGGCCTACTACGACGAGGGGGACTGGGTCATCCTCCTGGTGGTGGTCGTGAGCGCCAGTGCGAGCTTTGCGACGATTTTTTCCGAACTTGCCGTGCTGAAGACGCCGCACGGTTCGCTCTGGCATGCGCTGGTGCTCACCGGTGCAACCGTGGCGCTATCCTGGACGTTCACGCACCTCGTGTTCACCCTGCACTACGCCAACATCTACTATCAGCCGGACGATGACGGGCCGGGCGGGCTGGAATTCCCGGGTGACCGTCCGCCCGACTACTGGGACTTCGTCTACTATTCCTTCGTGATCGGCTGCGCCGCGCAGACCGGCGACGTCGGGACCGTTTCACCGGCGATGCGACGCGTGACACTCGTCCACGGCATCGTCTCCTTCGTATTCAATACGGCGATCCTCGCCCTCACCATCAACGTCGGAGCGAGCCTCCTGTCATGAGCACGAAACGAAGCGATCTCGGCACCGGCAGGGACCTGCTGGCGCTGGCCCTGCTGGTCGGCATCTGCCTCGGCATTGGCGGCCTGGGCGGTGCCGTGACGGCCTCCAGCGTGAACGACTGGTATCCGACGCTCAACAAGCCGTCGTTCAATCCGCCGAACTGGGTGTTCGGTCCGGTCTGGACGACCCTCTACGCTATGATGGGCATCGCCGCCTGGCGGGTCTGGCGAGCCGCCGATCGCGACACAGCCCGTGGTCCGCTCGCGCTCTTCGCCCTGCAACTGGCGGTCAACCTGGGCTGGAGCATTGCCTTCTTCGGTCTCCGAGACCCCGGACTCGCCGTGGCCGTGATCCTCGTCCTCGACCTTCTGGTGCTCGCGACGGCGCTCATGTTCCGGCGGATCGACGGTCTCGCGGCGTTGCTGCTGGTTCCGTACCTGGCCTGGATCGCCTTCGCGACGGTCCTGAACGGGGCCGTTTGGCGCCTGAACTAGTGTTCGTGCGGATGGTCGGACGGTTTGTCGTGCTTGCTGATGTCGCCGCCGTCGTCGGCCTTCAGCTCCATGAACACGACGGATGAGACGATCGTCATGACCCCGAGGATCAGGAAGGCGCGCTGGACGCCGTAGATCATCGCGCCGGCGTGGGAGTGCATCTCCGCCGGCACGAACATCGCCGCGATCAGTGAGGCGCCGGCCACGCCGAAGCTTATCGAGAGCTGCTGGCCGGTCGATGCGATCGTGCTGGCGCCGCTGGTCTGCGCCCCGGAAACGTCGGCATAAACCAGCGTGTTCATGCTGGTGTACTGCATCGACGTGAACAGGCCGAGCACGAAGGCCTGCAGCACGATGCGCCAGATCGGCGTTTCGGCGCCCACGGTCGAGAAGGACATGATGAGCAGGCCGACAATGATCGTGTTGAAGACGAGCACGTTGCGATAGCCGAAGCGCGCCAGGATCGCTGGCATGAAGCTCTTGAGCCCGATCGAGGCGATGGCCTGCGGCAATACCAGCAGACCCGACTGGATCGGCGAGAAGCCCAGCCCGATCTGGTAGAGCAGCGGAAAGAGGAAGGGGATGCCGCCCAGACCCAGGCGGGTGAAGAAGCCGCCGTTGACGGCCGCCCGGAAGGTGCGGATCCTGAACAGGCCGAGATTGAGCAGCGGGAAGTCGGTCAGCATGGCGCGGACGCCGTAGCCCGCCAGCATGGCTGCCGAGACCGCCAGCAGGACGACGATCTCCTGGCCCGACAACGTGTTGTCGCCGAACACCTCGAGCACATAGGAGAGGAGGGCGATGCCGCCACCGAACAGCACCAGCCCCAGCATGTCGAGCGGATGGGTCTTCTGCTCGCGATAGTCGGGCAGGTAGCGCCCGACGAAGTACAGGCCGACGAGCCCGACCGGGATGTTGACGAAGAAGACCACGCTCCAGTGCAGCCAGTGGACGATCGCACCGCCCGCCACCGGCCCGATCATCGGGCCGATCAGGCTGGGAATGGCCACGAAGCTCATGGCCCTGACCAGGTCGGCCTTGCCGTAGGTGCGCGCGAGGGTCATGCGGCCCACCGGCATCATCATGGCTCCGCCTACACCCTGCAGCACGCGGCAGGCGACCAGCATTTCGATGCTCGTGGCGAGGCCGCAGAGCAGCGATCCGAGGCAGAAGATTCCGATCGCGGCCATGAAGACGCGTCGCGTCCCGAAGCGGTCGGCCATCCAGCCGCTCACCGGAATGAAGACGGCGAGGCTCAGCGTGTAGCTCGCCAGCACCGACTTCACGTTGAGCGGGGTCACGTCCATCGCCTGGGCGATCGCCGGCACGGCGGTGTTCAGGATGGTCGTGTCGAGCGATTGCATGAAGAACGCCACCGCGACCAACCAGGGTAGCAGCCGCTTGATGCCGTCGTCGGGCAGGGCGGAGGAAGGCGCGCTCATGTCTGTTTCGATCTCAGTCTGGCCCCGGACCGGCTGCGGACGCAATGCACCGATTCGTATAGTGTCCGGCAGGAGGCCGGCATGTATCGGATATTCGTTTCAGGAATCGTTCTGCTCTGGGCGGGCGCCGCGGAGGCGCAGCCCCAATTGGCGAATCCGGCGTCCGTCAAATGCGTGAAGCAGGGAGGCACGCTGTCGATCGACCGAAGGCCCGACGGCGGCGAGTTCGGCGTCTGCGTCTTTGCGGACAACCGGCAATGCGAGGAATGGGCATTGTTTCGAGGGGAGTGCCCGAAGGACGGGGTCAGGGTGACGGGATTCGCCACCGCGGCGGGGCGCTACTGCGCGATCACCGGCGGGCGCTACTCCGTCGTGTCGGCCCCCGGTGCGACGCCGGAGCGGGGAGACTGCACGCTCTCAGGCGACAAGGTCTGCGATGCCGACTCTTATTTTGGCGGAAGTTGCTCCGGGCGCTAGTCGAGGCCGGTAACGCAACGCCGGTGGGCGGCGTGGTGAGGGCGCGGCTCACCTCTATACAGTGAACCGCGCCGCCACGGACTAGCGAGCCGGCGTGGTGTAGGTCGTGGTCGTCGTGGTCGGGCTGTAGGGATTCGACGAGACCGTCGTGGTTCGCTGGGTCGTCGTCGTCGAGGCTGGAACCTCGACGACCCTTTCGCTGCTGACGGAGCAGCCCGCGACGGCGGTTCCGACCAACGCGACGAGAACGATTGACTTGATCATGACCGCTCCTTTGCCTGAATGATGCAACCCAACGGCCGCACGGCGCAGCGGTTGCCGCGGCGGGCCTCGCGGCGCCGCTCAGCGGTGATGCGTTGCAAGCGGGCCACACTCGCCGCTAGGGTGGAGCATGTCCTCCGACCAAAGTCCCGATTTCGACGCGATCATCGTCGGGGCCGGCATGTCCGGCCTCTTCCAGCTCTACCGGCTCCGCGAACTGGGGCTGAAAGTCCGAGTCTTCGAGTCTGGTACGGGAGTCGGCGGCACCTGGTACTGGAACCGCTATCCCGGGGCACGCTTCGATTCCGAAAGCTATTCCTACGGCTATTCATTCTCGCAGGAGCTGCTGGACGAATGGGACTGGACGGAGCATTTCTCTCCCCAGCCGGAGACGCTTCGCTACCTCAACCATGTCGCCGACAAATTCGATCTGCGTCGCGACATCCAGTTCCGCAGCAAAGTCGTGTCCGCCCACTGGCACGAGGAGAGCCGGAGCTGGGAGGTGACGCTAGAAGACGGCAGCCGCTGCACCGCCCGGTTCCTGATCACGGCCATCGGTCCCCTCTCGGCGTTCACGATGCCGCGCATCGATGGCGTCGACAGTTTCGCGGGCCAGAGCTGCCACACGGCTCGATGGCCCCATGAGGCGGTGAGTTTCGACGGCAAGCGGGTCGCCGTGATCGGCACCGGCGCGACCGGCGTGCAGACGATCCAGGAAGTCGCCAAGACGGCCATGAGCCTCACAGTGTTCCAGCGCACGCCCAATTGGTGTGCGCCGCTGCACAACCGCAAGATCGATGCTGCCGAGATGGCGCGCATCCGCGCCGACTATCCGGGGATCTTCCGGCGCTGTCAGGAGACCTTCGCCTGCTTCCTGCACACCGCCGAGCCGCGCGGCACGTTCGATGTGTCCCCGGCCGAGCGCGAGGCCTTCTTCGAGAAACTCTATGGCGAGCCCGGGTTCGGGATCTGGGTGGGAAATTTCAATGACATCCTGACCAACAGGGACGCCAACGCGCTGATTTCGGACTTCGTCGCGCGCAAGATCAGAAGCCGGGTCAAGGACCCCGCGGTCGCCGAGAAGCTCATCCCGAAGAATCATGGATTCGGAACCCGCCGCGTGCCGCTCGAGACCCGCTATTACGAGGTCTACAATCAGCCCAACGTCGAGCTCGTCGATCTGACGGAGACGCCGATCGAACGGGTTACGCCGACCGGCATCCGGACGACTGCGCGCGACTACGCGTTCGACATGATCATCTATGCCACGGGTTTCGACGCCCTGACCGGGGCCTTCGATCGCATCGACATCCGCGGAGTCGGCGGCGAGAAGCTCAAGGACAAGTGGGCGGAGGGTGCCGAAACCTTCGTCGGCATGTCGGTCGAGGGTTTCCCCAACATGCTGATGCTCCTCGGTCCGCACACGGCGCTGGGCAACATCCCGCGCAGCATCGAATACAATGTCGAATGGGTGACGGATTTGTTGCGCTTCATGCGCGACCGCGGCCTGACCAGGATCGATGCGCGGCCGGAGGGGGTACAGGCCTGGATGAAGACGGTCCATGAGGCGTCGGCCGGCCTCCTGTCCAACGAGGTCAACTCGTGGTTCACCGGTGTGAACACCAACGTCGAGGGCAAGCAGACCCGGCGCATCGCACGCTACAGCGGCAGCGCCCCGGCCTACCGTGCCCGCTGCGACGAGGTCGCGGCGGCGGGCTACCGTGAGTTGGATCTGCGATAGTCAGCGCCTGAGCCAGCGCGCTACCGTGGCTCTCACCCGGGGCGAGGTGAAGGGCAGCGCCAGCCAGGCCAGGACCAGATACTCCACGTGCATGTCCGGCCGCAGGAATGGGATCATGCCGAGCCCGATAAGTGCCATCACCAGGTGACGGTGGATGCGGCGGGCCGGCATCCAGGGCGCGAGCGCCCGGTTCACCTGTTCGATTTGTTCCTTGTCCATGGCCGTGCGGAAACGTGGTTCCTGGATCGCCCCTAGAGCATCGAGCGAGAATTAAGAATCGAATGGGGATTCCCAAGGAATCGGAAGTCTGATTCAAGATGTGGGCTGGAAACTGGAGGCCAGGCTGCATGGGGAAGCCCTATTCGATGGAC
>Ga0075012_10004410_pt1 | contig 13109 bp, 12 predicted proteins | sample All_14_2_FD_71474 | JGI IMG/M metagenome (GOLD analysis project Ga0075012, IMG submission 71474) | Freshwater microbial communities in response to fracking from Pennsylvania, USA - Allegheny Zone_MetaG_DW_15 | ecosystem: Environmental > Aquatic > Deep subsurface > Groundwater > Drilled... | reverse complement strand
GACCTGCTGATCGCCGACGAGCCCACGACCGCGCTCGACGTCACCATCCAGGCGCAGATCCTGAAGCTCCTGAAGTCGCTGCAGGCGCGCTACGGCATGGCGCTGCTGTTCATCACCCACGACCTCGGCATCGTGCGAAAGATGGCCGACCGGGTGTGCGTGATGACCAAGGGCCAGATCGTCGAGCAGGGTCCGGTGGCCGAGGTCTTCGACCGGCCGCAGCACAGCTACACCCAGCATCTTCTCTCGGCCGAACCCAAGGGCCGGCCGGCCGCGGCCGATCCGGCAGCCCCGGAAATCCTGCGGCTCGACGATCTCAAGGTGCATTTCCCCATCCGGCGCGGCGTGATGCGGCGCACGGTCGGCCATGTGAAGGCGGTCGACGGGGTGAGCCTGGCGCTGCGCGAGGGCCATACGATCGGCCTGGTCGGTGAATCGGGATCGGGCAAGACGACGCTCGGCCTCGCCCTGCTGCGCCTCGAGCGCAGCGAGGGCGGCATCCGGTTCGACGGCCGCGACCTGCAGGGACTCGGCCAGCGCGCGCTGCGGCCGATGCGCCGGGAAATGCAGATCGTCTTCCAGGACCCGTTCAGCTCGCTCAGCCCGCGCATGTCGGTGGGCGAGATCGTGGGCGAGGGATTGGAAGTCCATGGCATCGGCACGCAGCAGGAGCGCAACGCCCTGATTGACCAGGTGCTGCGCGAGGTCGGCCTCGATCCGTCGAGCCGCGAGCGCTATCCGCACGAATTCTCCGGCGGCCAGCGCCAGCGCATCTCGATCGCCCGCGCCCTCGTCCTGAAGCCGCGGCTGATCGTGCTCGACGAACCGACCTCGGCGCTCGACATGAGCGTCCAGGCCCAGATCGTCGACCTGCTGCGCGACCTCCAACAGAAGTACAAGCTTGCCTACCTTTTCATCAGCCACGACCTCAAGGTGGTGCGGGCGCTGGCCGACGAGGTCGTCGTCCTGCGCCACGGCAAGGTCGTCGAGCGCGGACCGGCGGCCCAGATCTTCGAGGCACCGCAGACGCCGTACACGCAGGCGCTGATCGCGGCAGCTTTCAATCTCGAGGCGATCGGCGCCGATACGAGGGCGGTCGCATCCTGATCGCACGGAAAGAGCGAACGGGGCTCGACCCGGCGACTCCGCCCCAGTACAAGACCGCATGACCGGCGCTATTGCCTATCTCAGCCGCGATACCGACGGCATCCTCTGGAAGAAGGTCCTCGAAGCGGGTCTTGGTCCGCTCGACTTCCGCACCCGCGACAGTCTCGGGAACAAGGACGAGATCGAGATCGTCCTGGCCTGGAAGCCGGACCGCGGGCTGATCGCCTCGTTCCCCAACGTCAAGCTGATCGTGTCGCTCGGCATGGGCGTCGATCACCTGCTGGCCGACGACCAACTGCCAGCCGGCGTGCCGATCACGCGCATCATGGACGACGGCCTGGTCGGCCAGATGAGCGAGTACGCGATCTATTGGGCGCTGCGTCACCATCGCGACATCGACAAGTATGCCGAAAGCCAGCGCGCGAAGCGGTGGAAGCCCGAAGACTTCGTCGACACGATCGATCGCCGCATCGGCATCACCGGCCTCGGCACCATCGGCCAGGACACCGCGAAGAAATTCGCGGCCCTCGGCTTCCCGACCGCCGGCTGGAGCCGCACGCAGAAGAGCCTGCCCGGCGTCGAGACGTTCCACGGTCCCGACGGGCTCGCGGCCTTCCTCGCCCGCACCGACATCCTGGTGAACGTGCTGCCGCTCACGCGCGACACCAAGGGCCTGCTCGACGCGAAGCTGTTCGCGGCGCTGCCCAAGGGCGCCTATCTGATCAACATGGGCCGCGGCGGGCACGTGGTCGACGACGACCTGCTGGCGGCGATCGATTCGGGTCATCTCTCTGGCGCCGCCCTCGACGTGTTCAACACAGAGCCGCTGCCCGAGAGCCATCCCTACTGGACGCACCCCAGGGTCAAGGTGACGCCGCACATCGCCGGTGCCACCAACCCACGGACCGCCTCGCCCGGCGTCATCGAGAACATCAAGCGCCTGCGCGCCGGCCAACCGCTGATTAACACGGTCGATCCGGTCACGGGGTACTGACGGGCTCTGCTTTCTGGGCCCGGAAGCCTCTCGATTACTTCCCGAACCTGTCGGCGACCGTGCGGTAGATCGCGCGGGCGACCTGGGCTTCGCCGCCTTCGGGCCGGCCGGGTCGGCTGGTGTTGTTCCAGGCCATCATGTCGAAATGCGCCCACGGCACGTCGTCGGGCACGAATTCCTTCAGATACAGCGCGGCGGTGATCGCGCCGCCGAAGGCGCCGGCCGAGACATTGTTGATGTCGGCCACCTTGCTGTCGAGCATGCGGCGATAGGCCGGGAAGAGCGGCATCCGCCACATCGGATCGGTCACCGCCTCGCCGGCGGCGATCAGCGAATTCGCAAGCTTGTCGTCGTTGCAGAACAGGGCCGGCAGGTCGGGCCCCAGCGCCACCCGCGCCGCTCCGGTGAGGGTGGCGCAATCGATCATCATCTCCGGCTTCTCCCGCGCGCCCTCGTGCAGCGCATCGCACAGGATCAGGCGGCCTTCGGCATCGGTATTGCCGATCTCGACGGTGATACCCTTGCGCGTGGTGATCACGTCCATCGGCCGGAAGGCGTTGCCCGAAACCGAATTCTCGACCGCCGGAATAAGCACGCGCAGCCGCACCGGCAGGCCCGTCGCCATGATCATCGAGGCGACCGCGAGCACGGTCGCCGCGCCACCCATGTCCTTCTTCATCATCAGCATGCCCGCGGCGGGCTTGAGATCGAGACCGCCGGTGTCGAAGCACACGCCCTTGCCGACCAGGGTGACCTTGGGATGGCTCGCCTTGCCCCAGGTGAGATCGATCAGCCGCGGCGCGCGGGTCGAGGCGCGGCCGACCGCATGGATCGTCGGATAGTTCTGCTTCAGCAGATCGTCGCCCACGATCGTGCGGACCTTCGCCTTGTGCGCCTTGGCCAGAGCCTGTGCCGCCGCGGCCAGTTCGGCCGGGCCCATGTCGGAAGACGGCGTCGTGATGAGGCCGCGCGCCATACAGATCGCCTCGACGGTTGCCGTGGCGCGCTTCCTGTCGGCATCGGCCGGCCACACGAAGCGCGGGCCGGGCTTGGCCTTGGTCGCGCGATAGCGATCGAACGTCCAGGCGCCCAGACCGATCGCCACGGCCACGTCGGTCATCGGGACCGGCGCGGTCTCGCCCTCGAGATGCCAGGTCCCCACCGGAAGCTTCGTGCTCAGCGCGCCGAAATCCCAGAGCGTCGGCGCATTCGGAATCACAAACACTGCACCGGATGCCTTGCCGTCATCGCCCGGCAATACGGCGAGATCTCCTGCAGACCCCGAGATACCGAGCGATTCGAGCCATCCTCGCCGTCCCGGCGATTGCGCCTTCAGCCAGGCACCCCACTTCGAATGACCCACAAACTGCAGGGGCAGAGAGGAAGAAGAACGGTCGACGAACGGCAGCGACATGACCATGCTCACAAAATTCAAGAAGACCGGTTAACATTGCCGGCCAAACTCCATGGCTGGCAAGGAGGGCGTACATGGCCGAATTCACCGTCGTGATCGGCAACAAGAACTACTCGTCCTGGTCGATGCGCGGCTGGCTGATGGCCAGGATCGCCGGCATCGAGTTCGACGAGATCGTGGTGCCGCTGGACCGGCCGGAGACGCAGGCGGCAATCCGCAAGCATTCGCCGTCAGGCCGCGTGCCGGTGCTGCTGCATCGCGGCCTGGCTGTCTGGGATTCGCTCGCCATCGCCGAGTACCTGAACGACCTCAAGCCCGAGGCCGGCCTGTGGCCGCCCTCCGCCGCCGCGCGCGCCCATGCCCGCTCGATCTCGGCCGAAATGCATTCGAGCTTCGTCGATCTCCGCGAAAACATGCCGATGAACATCCGGGCGTCGCTGCCGGGCAAGGGCATGACCGCGGGCGTGCGGGCGGACATCGAGCGCATCACCTTCCTGTGGCGCGACTGCCGCAAGCGTTTTTCCGGCGCGTTCCAGAAGGACGACGGTTTCCTGTTCGGGACCTTCGGCGCCGCCGACGCGATGTTCGCGCCGGTCGTCACCCGCTTCAAGACCTACAGCGTCACGCTCGACAGTGACGCCGATGCCTATTGCACCGCCGTGCTCGGCCATCCTGCCGTGAAGGAATGGATCGACGCGGCCGAACACGAGCCCTGGCTGATCGACAAGTACGAGTTCAAGTAGTCGAGACGGACGTCGGCGCGGGCCGTTCTTCCAGCTTCTCCTCCGGCGTCATGAACATCCGCCAGCGGCGGGCGGCGACGCCGACGTCGCGGCGGCTGGAATAGACGGCGAGCAGAGGCGCGAGCAGCAGGCCGGCGACGACGGGCAGCAGCCAGGTGAGGAACGCCGGCGCCCAGTAGCCCATGATCACCACGGCGGCCGCGCCCAATGCAACCTGGCCGCCGTGCCGCCCAAGAGCCAGAGCCCAAGGCATGCCACGCTCGCCGCGCGCCTGCGGCGGCCATCCCACTGCGCGCCCGGCCAAAATGCCCAGCATGAACAGCGAGTGGAACAGCATCATCACCGGCGCCAGCAGGGCGGAGAACAAGGTCTCCAGCACCACGCTGAACGTCAATGCCAGACGTCCGCCGTAAGCCGGCGCCGGCGAGCGCAGCGACAGGACCAGCGCCAGCAGCTTGGGCAGGAACAGCAGCAGCGTGGTCACCAGCAGCAGCGCGTGCACGTGGCCGGTATTGTATTGCGGCCAGTTGGGAAACAGTGACGGCGCGTTGCCGAAGTAGACCGGCCCGACGATCTCGTGCTCCAGCACGATCGCCGCGCTGAGCAGCAGCGAGCCCAGCCACAGCGGCGAGGCCAGATAGCCCATGATCCCCATCACCAGGTGCAACCGGCTCATCCAGTGCAGACCGCGGGTGAAGACAAGACGCGCGTGCTGCAGGTTGCCCTGCATCCAGCGGCGGTCGCGCACGGCATAGTCGACGACGTTCGTCGGCAGCTCCTCGAAGCTGCCGCCCAGGTTGGGCAGGTTCCACACATGGAAGCCCGCGCGGCGCATGAAGGCGGCCTCGACGAAGTCGTGGCTCAGGATCTCGCCGCCGAACGGCGCGCGGCCCTTGAGCACCGGCAGGCGGCAATGCTCCGAGAAGGCCGCGACACGAATGATCGCGTTGTGGCCGTAATAGTTGGCCTCGCTCATGTTCCAGAAGGAATGACCGGTCGCCACCATGCTGCCATAGACCCGGGACGAGAACTGCAGGATGCGCGCGAACAGGGTCTCACGGCCCATCGCCACCGCATGCGTCTGGATGATGCCGGTCCGCGGGCTGGCTTCCATCAGCGCGGCGAGCCGCACCATCGTGTCGCCCGACATGACGCTGTCGGCATCGAACACGATCATATGGTCGAAGCGCGCGCCGTGTGTGTCGAGCCAGTCGGCGATGTTGCCGGCCTTGCGCCCGATGTTCCGGCGACGACGACGCCAGTGCAGGCGCTCGCCGATGCCGAGCCGCTCACGAAGCCGCTCGATTCCCGCTTCTTCTTCGGCCGCGATCGCATCGTTCGTGGTATCGCTCAGCACGAATAGTTCGAAAGCCCCCGCCCGACCGGTGGCCTCGAGAGAGCGCCAGGTGAGTTCCAGTCGGGCGAAGACCTCGTCGGGTGCCTCGTTGTAGACGGGCACCAGGATGGCCGTCCGTGCGCGCAGCGCGGGAATGCTCCCGTCGGCCGCACCATCCCCCGGCCCGCGCCGGCGAAGCGAGAGCGTGTTCAGCCCGAAGCTCTTCAGCACGAAGCCGATGATGGCCGTCCAGAAGGACAGCGCGATCCAGCCGAAGCTCAGCGTGAAGACGGCGAGCAGCGCGATGGCCAGCCCGTATGGCACCTGCGGCCCGAGGGCCGTTGCCAGCAGATGAAGGCCGCCCGCCGTCGTGAGCACGACCAACAGGAACAGGGAAAGCCGACGCCAACCGGCGTTGCCGGCGTGACGATCAAGGTTCCAGACGGGGTCGAGGCCAGTGTCCTGCATGAACGCGCTCCCGCGTGCTTTAAGTCACATCAAGGGCGGACCTGGCTCGCGAAAGTCTCGCTCACCCGCTTCTCGTCGACCGTCAGGAACGCCCGCACATCGGCCGTACGCTTGCTCTCCAGCTCTACATCGACGAACAGTCGGCGATTCGAAGAACCGGGGAGCTGGTCGATCTCCGTCCGCAGCAGTTTTCCGCCGCTGACCTCTACGTTCGATTCGACCGGCCGTTGCTCCGCCAGGCCGGCCAAAGTGTCGCCCTCGAACTCCACGACCAGCCGGCGCGCCTTCGGGTTTCCGTCGATGGCTGCCTGGCGGGTCGCCACCACCCGCGCGTCGGGCGCCAGAGCCGCCTCGTCGCTCAGCGCCGAGAGGCGATAGCGGTATTCGAGCGCTTGCCCCTTGGCGACAGGCCAGCGCGACACCCAGAAGGCCACGATATTGTCGTGATACTCCGACGGCGTCGGGATCTCGACGAGGCGGACCTCGCCCTCGCCCCAGTCACCCTTCGGCTCGACCCAGAGGCTCGGCCGTGTCTGATATTTCGCGACGGCGTCCTGATAGCGATCGAAACGGCGCTCGCGTTGCTGCAAACCGAAGCCACGCGGGTTGTTGTCGACGAAGGACGAGACCTGCAGCGATCCGGGGTTGGCGAGCGGGCGCCAGATTCGTTCGCCCTCGCCCGTCAACAGCGCGAGGCCGTCCGAATCGTGCACTTCGGGTCGGAAGTCGTCGCGCCAGGGTCCGGCCTTGCCCGACAGGAACATGCTGGTCAGCGGCGCGATGCCCAGCATCGACACGCCGTGTCGCATGAAGAGGCGCGCGTCGACGTCGACCGTGGTGCGTGCTCCGGGTGTCACGGTGAACGCATAGGCACCGCTGGCGCCGGGGGATTCGAGCAAAGCGTAGATCGTCAGCGTCCTGTCGCCGGGCGCCGGTTCGACCAGCCAGAACTCGCGGAACTCCGGAAATTCCTCTGATCGCGGCTGGGCCGTGTCGATCGCCAGACCGCGTGCCGACGCGCCGTAGGCCTGCCCCTTGCCGATGGGTCGGAAATAGCTGGCACCCAGGAACGAGATGATCTCGTCGAGCTTCTCGCCGTTCAGCGGGTAGGTGACCTTGAAGCCTGCGAAGCCGACTTGGGCGGGAGGCGCCGCCGTGCCGAAGTCGAACATCTCCGGAGACGCCGAAAGCGCGACTGCGCTCCCGGCGCTGTCGGCCGTGCCATGCCTCGTGATGACGTACAACTTCACGGGCGTCTGGTAGAGGAATCCGGTCGGGAAGAATTCGACACGGAAGGCGCCGGCAGTGTCGCGCCACAGCACGGACTCGGGGCGAAAGCGAATGCCGCGGTAGGTGTCGTATCCGAGCTTCGCGGTGTCGGGGACCGGGGCTTCCTTGGCATAGGCCTTACCTGCGGAAACCCGAGCCCGCTCGATCAGCTTGTCGAAGAAGCCGTCGGCGTGGGCCGCCGAGAAATCGCCGACTACGAACACGACGAGCAGCACGACCAATCGAAGCACGGCATCCTCACAGACCACTCCACGACGGGCCGCAACGCTGCATCGACGAAGCGGGTTGCCGGACAGATCGTCACGCACCGCCGACGCCGGCTTCGATCAACGGCCGCCCTCATGCGCTCCGTTCGCCACGGTACATGTTCACTCCGTGACGATATTTGCGGAACGACAGTCGCGGCAGGCCCGTTGCGCGGGCGATCTTCGGCATTCCTGCCGAGCAAAAGATCGTCGAGGGAGAACAACAAATGTCCGACAGCTCTCAAACGCACGACAACAGGAACGCTAAACCGGATCTCGGCGCGGCCGTCTCCGAGATCAAGACGGCGCTGAGCAGCAAGGCCGAAGAGCTCGCAGGCCGTTCGACCGAGAGCGGGGCCGCTGCGGTCTCCGCGCTGGGCAAGACGGCGGCAACCCTTGCAGATTCTCTCGGCGAGCAATCGCCCGCCGTGGCCGACTATGTACGCTCGACCGGACAGCGGATCGACAGGCTGGCCGACGATCTGCGCGACAAGTCGGCCGGCGAGCTGCTCACCATGGCCACCGACTTCGGCAAGCGCCAGCCGCTGGCCCTGCTGGCGGGGTCCGCCATCGTGGGCTTCGCGCTCGCCCGCATCGTCAAGGCGGGAGTGGGCGCCTCCGCCGATTCGGCCGGCCCGCGGGCCAACGCGTCCAATGTCGGCCGGATCGACGTCTAGGAGAGCGCCATGAACCCCCAGGAAAGGCCCGGCGTCGTCACGCTCGTGACCGATGCCCTCGGCCGCAGCGCCGACCTGATCCAGACCGAGATTCGCCTGGCGCGCGTGGAGATCGGTGAGAAGGCCGATGCCCTGCGCACCAGCGTCGTCAGCGGTCTCGTCATGATGCTGGTCGGCACCGTCTTCATCATCGGCGCCGTCCTCCTCGTCCTTCAGGCCGTGGTCGCCGCGCTGATCGAAGGCGGCGTGCCCCCGGCCATCGCCATCCTGATCGTCGCCGGCGGCTCGGCGCTTGGCGGCATCGTCGTCCTGCTCGCCGGCAAGAAGACCATCGGCGCCGTCGATCCCACTCCCACCCGTACCATCACGTCCCTGCAGAGCGATGCCCGCATGGCCAAGGAGAGCCTGACATGAGAGAGAGCGCCCAACTTCAACGCGAGGCGGAAGCCCAGCGCGCCGGCCTGTCCAATACGCTTGGCCAGTTGCGCGACGGCATGACGAGCCAGGCGCTGTCGGCCGAACTGGTCGGCGTGCTGCGCGACAGCAGCCTGTCGGTCGTCAAGAGCCTGGCGGATTCGGCCCGCAGCAATCCCGGCGCCGCGCTGCTGATCGGTGCGGGCCTCACCATGATGCTGACGAAGACGACCGGCGCCGACGTGATGTCGAGCGCCAGCTCGGCCCTCAAGGCAGCGACCGCAGTGGGCACGGATGCGGCTGTCGCCGCCGCGGGCAGCGTGAAGAACGCCGCTGGCGCCGCCGCCGATACGGCGCGCTCGATGGCCGGCCAGGCGACCGACAAGGTGGCCGGAATGACCGACAAGGTCACCGGCGCAGTCTCCGAGACCGCCTCGTCGCTCAAGGATCGGGCCGTGGGCACCGCAGATGCATTGCGCGGCAAGGCCGATGAGCAGATCGGTCAGGCAAAGCATCTGATGGAAGACGGCAAGCACACCGCCGAGCATCTGGGCGAGGACGCCACCAAGCTCGCGGCCGACACCCGTCAGGCCGTGTCCAAGCTCCTGGAAGAGCAGCCGATCCTGGTCGCCGCGATGGGCGCCGCGCTCGGGGCGATCTTCGGGGCCGCCCTGCCGGTCTCCCAGACCGAGCGGAGCGTGCTGGGCAAGACCGGCGCGCAGGCCATCGACAAGGGCCGCGAGGTCCTCGAGACCGCCAAGGAAACGGTGACGGAAGAGATTGCCGGCGCGCATCTCGGCGAAAAAGTCGAGGGCATGGCCGGCAAGATCGTCGACACGATGGTGCCAACCTCCTCCTCCCGCTCTGCCTGATCTTCGCACACGGCACGAGCCAAAGCATGACGGCCGCTCGAAAGAGCGGCCGTTCGTGCGTTGTGGCTTACATCGAATTGGGCTTGGGCAGGGTCGTGGGTTCGATCCGGAGGATCTTGTAGCCCACCTGCTCGAGCTTCACGGCCTCTGCCTGGGCCTCGACCAGGCTTGAATAACCAATACCGAATTCAGACTGCGTGCGCGGATCTACCGCCCACACCATGTGCTTGCCGAAGGCTGCTTCTGTTGTCATCGCGGCCTTATACAGAGCTTTGCCGCCGGAGTCCGAACTTCTCGCTTCGGCGCAAGGCCTGCATCAGCCGTCGACCTTGGCCCCGCTTGCCTTGACGATCGGCGCCCACACCGCGATCTCGCTCACGATGCGATCCTGCAGGCCCTTCGGCGCCATCGGCCAGGGATCGCTGCCCAGCGCCGCGAACCTCGCCTTGACCTCGGGATCCTCGAGCGCCTTGGTGCCGACCGCCGCCAGCTTGTCGACGATCGGCTGCGGCACGCCGGCCGGGCCGCCGAAGCCCATCCAGACTTCCACGACGTAGTTGGGCACGAATTCGATGATCGCCGGCACGTCGGGCGCCGCCTTGTTGCGCTCGCGGCTGGTGACGCCCAGCGCCCGCAGCTTGCCCGCCTGCACATGCGGCCAGCAGCTCGGCATGTTGTCGAACATGATGTGCACGTTGCCGGCGATCAGATCCTGCATCGCGCCGGCGCTGCCCTTGTAGGGAACGTGCACCATGTCGGTGCCGGTCAGTTGCTTGAACATCTCGCCGGCCAGGTGAATCGTCGTGCCCGACCCGGACGACGCCATGTTGTACTTGCCCGGGTTGGCCTTCAGCAGCGCGATCAGCTCCGGTACCGTCTTCGCGGGGACGCTGGGATGAACCACCAGCATGTTCGGCCATACCGACATGCCGGCCATCGGCGAGAAATCCTTGACCGGATCGTAGGGCAGCTTGGCGTAGAGCGCCGGGGCCATGCAGAACATGGAAATGGTGATCAGGCCGATCGTGTAACCGTCGGGCGCCGCCTTGGCGAGCGCATCGGTCCCGATCGTGCCGCCGCCACCGGCCCGGTTGTCGATGAGGACCTGCTGCCCGAGCATCTCCGAGACCTTCCCCATGACGATGCGCGAGATGTTGTCGGTCGCGCCGGCAGGCGTATAGGGCACGATGAACTTGATCTGCTTGTTGGGAAAGGCGTCCTGCGCACGGACGAGGCCCGGCGCGGCAAGGGTAGCGGCGGCACCAGCCAACAGGGCGCGGCGGTTGATCGCGAACTCGGACATGTTTCCTCCGGACGACGTTTCTTGTGTTGGCGCAAACGCTAACAGTGATCCGGAGAGTCGTCACGAGAACCGGCATCGCCGGCTCGCGCTGCGGGCGGCGAGGTCGCGCAGCGGGATGGGAATTCCTCGACCCGATGGAGTTCTAGGGCAGGCGCGCGTCGATCCAGGTCGTGATGTCGGCCATCACCCCTTCCTTGCCGGTATCGGCCAGCAGGTCGTGGAAGTGGTCCTCGTAGAGCTTGAGCGTCTTGTCGGCCGAGCCCGCGGTGTCGTGGAAGAACTGGCTGCCCTCGCAGACGGTCGCCTTGTCGGCGGTGCCGTGCAGGATCAGCACCGGCAGCGTGATCTTCGGGAACTCCGCGCGCAGGCGCTCGTCGGCGCGGACCAGGGCGGCGACGGTGGCGGCGGGCTGGACTTCATGGGCGATCAGCGGATCGGCGTTGAGCGTCGCCACGGCGGCAGGATCGCGTGAGAAATCCTCGTTCTTCAACTTCAGCACCGGCAGGTGCGGCGCGATGTGGCTCAGCCCCTTGATGGCGGCGAGCGCGAAGCCCGGCGCCGGCACCTGGAAGGCGAAGCTTTCGCAGATGAAGCCGGCGAGCTCGGCCTGGTTGTCGAGCGTGTAGGTGGCGGAGACGACGCCGCCGGCGCTGTGGCCCAGCAGGAAGACCGGCAGGCCGGGATGACGCGCCTTGGCGATCCTTATTGCGCCGGCCAGGTCGGAGACATAGTCGGCGATGTCGTCGACGTAGAAGCGCTCGCCCTCCGACTTGCCGCGCCCGCGCAGATCGAGGGCGAAGACGGCATGGCCCTTCTTCACGAGTTCGCCGGCCGCCCAGAGATATTGCCCACCATGCGAGTTGACGCCGTGGCAGATCACGACGACGGCGCGCGCAGCGCCGTCTGGCTTCCAGGAGCGCAGGTAGATCTTGAGGCCGTCCTTGCCGTCGAATGTCTCTTCGGTCGCGGTCGTCATGGTGACTCTCCCCAGAGCGAATACCGGAAAGACTCCTACTGCACGCGCGATGAATCCGCCATTCGACCTAAGCCGCGGCTTCTATTCGAGCCAGCGCAGGCAGCCCGTCGCTTCGAGCACGGGATCGAGCCGCCCCCGCACATCGGCCGGCAGCGCCGCGAGCTTCTTGCGCAGCGCGTCGTAGCATTTGGCCTGATAGCGGAACGGCGCCTGACTCCACGGCCGGCCGAGAAGGTCGAGATCGACCGACGCTGCGCCGCTCTCCAGCGCCGCGCGGTTGGCCGTCAGAAACGGCAGGTAGGTCTCTCCGCAATGCTTCAGCAGCGCCGTCACCGCGTCCGGCAAGGGCGCGTCGGCCGCCAGCCATTCGCCGTCGACACCCGACGCATCGTCGAGCCGCAGCAGCCAGCAGTAGACGTCGGGCGCCCGCTCCCGCATCTCCATCATCGGCGTCGGATCGACCGACAGGATCTGCAGCTGGCCGAACAGGCCGAAGTCGGCCAGCGACGGCCGCGAGCCGAACAGATACTCCATCTTGCGGACATGGCGATCGAGCGTGTCGAGGATGAAGCGATAGCTGTCCTCGATGATCGGGCGGTTGCCATCGGTGCAGCCGACCATCGCCATGCGGCCCACCTGGCGATCGTTGAAAGCCTGCATCGCCTCGCGCCGCTCGGCTTCCGGCATCTGCGGATTGCGCGAGGTGATCACCCAATCCTGCGCGAACGCACGGTCAGGCGCATAGAACCAGCGATAGTGGAACATGATCTTGGTGACCCACTCGTCGCCGAAATCCTCCAGGAGGTCGCTGAGATAGGCGTGCGCCGGATCGTCCGGCACGATCGAGCGCTGGCCGGGATGGGCGCGCTCCAGTGCATGGGCGAGCGGCGTCGAGTCGTTCATCACCGTGCCGTCTGGAAACGTCAGCGCCGGGATCACCGGCGGCAATCCGGCCGCGACCGCGACGTCGCGCGGCCAGCCCACGGCCTTCCAGACGAAAGGCAGTCGGCGGTAGCGCAGGATGGCGCGCATCTTCACCGAATAGGGTGAGGGGCCGAAGCCGTGGAGGATGTAGGGGTTCGTGCTCATGTCACCGTTCATTTGTTACCACTGGCCGAAGAAGATGCCGTGCTGGCGATGCTTGGCCGTGCGCGCCGCGACATAGGCGTCGTCGACGGTGACGCGGCTCTTGCGCGCCTTGGCCCAGGCGTTCAGCCGGTCCTCCATCTCGCGGAAGATCGGCGCATAGGTCAGGTCGGCGCCGAGATCG
>Ga0075012_10004409_pt1 | contig 13110 bp, 10 predicted proteins | sample All_14_2_FD_71474 | JGI IMG/M metagenome (GOLD analysis project Ga0075012, IMG submission 71474) | Freshwater microbial communities in response to fracking from Pennsylvania, USA - Allegheny Zone_MetaG_DW_15 | ecosystem: Environmental > Aquatic > Deep subsurface > Groundwater > Drilled... | reverse complement strand
CGCTTGCCGTCGTCTATGTCGGTCTCGTCGCCTCCAGGGCGCGCCACCCGGACCTCCCCCTCGACAATCTCAAGGGCGACGTCCTGGAGATTCCGCACTTCGGGGAGACGGCCCGGACGGGTCTGCACTTCATCCTGCCGGTGGTGGTGCTGATCTGGTGCCTGATGGTCGAGCAAATGTCGCCCGGCCTGTCGGCCTTCTGGGCCACGATGTTCATGATTTTTGTCATGTTGACGCAAAAACCCATCATTGCTTTCTTCCGGGGGCGGGGCAATTTTGGCCATGCGGCGCGCCAAGGGGCGTTTGACCTGATCGATGGCCTGGCCACCGGCGCACGCAACATGATCGGCATTGGGGTGGCCACCGCTGCCGCGGGCATCATTGTCGGCACAGTGTCGCTGACCGGTATCGGGCTGGTGATGACCGAGATTGTGGAACTGCTGTCGGGCGGCAACCTGATGCTGATGCTGGTGCTGGTGGCGGTCATCAGCCTGATCCTGGGCATGGGCCTGCCGACCACGGCCAACTACATCGTGGTGTCCACCCTGATGGCGCCGGTGGTGGTGGAGCTGGGTGCGCAAAGCGGTCTGATCGTCCCGCTGATCGCGGTGCACATGTTTGTTTTCTACTTCGGGCTGATGGCCGACGTGACGCCGCCGGTGGGTCTGGCCTCGTTCGCGGCGGCGGCGATTGCCCGCTGCGACCCGATCAAGGCCGGGATCACGGCGTTTTTCTACAGCATGCGCACGGGCATCCTGCCGTTTTTGTTCATCTTCAACACCCAGTTGCTGATGATCGGTATTGATGGGCCGCTGCACTTTTTGGTGACGGTGGTCAGTGCCACCGTGGCCATGTTGGTGTTTGCCGCAGCCACCCAGGGGTACTTTCTGCTCAAGTCGCGCTGGTATGAAACCCTGGTCCTGCTGTTGATCACGTTCACGCTGTTTCGCCCGGGCTACTGGTGGGACATGGTGTACCCGCCCTACACCGAGGTACCTGCGGCACAAATCACCCCGCTGATTGAAGAGATGCCGGCCAATACCGGCAAGCGGGTCTGGATCGAAGGCACCAACATGGACGGCAAAGACATCCGCAAGGGCGTGCTGTTGCCGCTCGGGCCAAAAGGCACGGCGCGTGAGCGCCTGGCCAGCGCCGGTGTGAACGTGATGGTGCAAGGCGACGCGCTGTTGATCACACAGGTGCGCTTTGGCAGTCCCGCTGAAAAATTGGGCATGGAGCAGGGTTTCAAAATTGTCTCGGCTGAAATCCCGTCGGATCGACCCGCCAAAGAGTGGATGTTCCTGCCCGCTTTGGCCTTGCTGATGCTGGTGGTGGCCCTGCAGCGGGCGCGGGGTGGTCGCTTTGGGGCCGCGGTGGTGGCGCCGCGTGGGCGGGTTGACGCATGACGCGGGTGGCCCTGATCCATGCGCTGGCGCATTCCGTGGCGCCCATCAATGACGAAATGGCTGCGGCCTGGCCCGACTGCGAACGCATGAACCTGCTGGACGACAGCCTGTCGGCAGATTTGGCGCGCAGTGGTCGGGGGTTGGATGCGGCCATGTTTGAGCGTTTTGAAACGCTGGCCGCCTATGCCGAAGGCACTGGTGCCCAGGCGATTTTGTTCACCTGCTCGGCCTTTGGGCCGTGTATCGAGGCGGTGGCCCGGCGTCGCCCGGGCCTGCCGGTGCTCAAGCCCAATGAGGCGATGGTGGCCGAGGCTGCGGCCAGCGGGCAACGGGTGGGCTTGATCGCCTCGTTCGCGCCGACGCTGGTCTCGATGCCGTCCGAGTTTCCAGCAGGCACAACCGTCATCACCTGTTTCGCCGAAGGCGCCATGCAGGCCCTGGACCGCGGTGACACCGACGCTCACGACGCCCGTGTGGTGCAGGCGGCGCTGTGGCTGCAGCAGCAGGGCTGCGATGTGATGGCACTGGCCCAGTTCAGCATGGCCCGTGCGCAAACGGCGGTCAGACAGGCGGTCAACCTGCCGGTCTTGACGACGCCGGGCAGCGCGGTGCGCGCCTTGCGGCATCGTTTGGGGTGTGGAAACCCGCCTTGAGAGAGGATAGCTACCCATGACAAGCATCGTAACGCCAGAGCACCCAGCCGTTCAGGGGCCGGACCAACGTTTTCAAGCCAGCTACCGCGAAGCCTGGGGCGTGTGGATGCGTTTGCTGCAGGAGGATTACCTGAAGGCCGCTTTCACGCGGCGCGATGATGCCGAGTCGTATGCCAACAAACACCTCAGTGGCGGGCAGCGTGGTGACGTGCGCCGCATGTGGGTTCTGATCAACGAAACGCTGGGCGAGGCCTATGCGCTGGGGGATGGCGCCAGCCCGGTGCTCCAGGCCGTTGATCTGGATTTCAACCGCAGGAGCAAGATGTCGATGCTGCGCCAGGCAGCACTCGAGAAGTTAACCAACGAAGAACTGCTGGCACTGGGCCTGAGCCGGGGTTGACGCTGATTTGAATGTGGTCCCGCTGACAGGAATCGAACCTGTATCTAGCACTTAGGAGGCACTCGTTCTATCCATTGAACTACAGCGAGGGACGGGGGATTGTAAAGGCCGTATCAGGGGCGACGGCCGGTACTGATCAGTCATAACGCATGGTGAAAATCAGATCGACCGCGCTTTGTTCGCCGGTTTGCACCCGCAGCGTGAGCCGTCGGGTGATGTCGTAGAAGATGGAAAACATCCCCATGGCGCTGGTCAGGCTGCTCTCATACGCCACATAAAAGTCTTGTGACAGGCGTTTGCCCAGCGTGACCGAGGTGCCGCTGGCGGTGTTGCCATCGCTGGCGTCACTGCCTGCGCTGAAACTCAGTTCATCGAGCCCGAGCGCGCTGCTCAGGCTGTCCGACAGGCTGTTGCCATTGCCCCCGAGCAGTGCCAGCGCTGCCTGCTGAATCAGCGCGGCTTCGGCGCCGCCGCCGCTGCCGGAGTGGCCCAGCACCAACCAGGAGAGGATTTCCACGTCTGGCAGGCTGGGCTCGGCATAAAGTGACACCACCGGCGACAAGGCGGTGCCACTGATCTGCACCCCCACGCGTTGGGTGAGTTTTGGGCGAATCGCCAGAATGGCCAGCGCCGGGTTGTCGATGGGGCCGTAAAAACGGATCAGACCACGCTGGATCTGCAGCCGCTGCCCGTAGGCCTGGTAGGTGCCGTTGACCGCGCGGATGGAGCCGATGAGCTCAGGTGTGGCGCCGTCCTCGGCCGTCAACGCCAGCTTGCCCGCCAGCCGCGCCTGCAAGCCGCGTCCGCGCAACTGGAAGTCTGGCCCCAGATCCAGATTGACCGCTACATCGGTGCGGATGCGACCACCCGCCTTGGCGCCTGCCGGTGCCACGGTGGCGGTTTTGCCCGGCGTGGCCGTGGCTGGCGTGCGCACCCGCACATCGTCGTCCAGCGTGGGGGTGCTGTCGTCGGGCAGGGTGATCAGGGCCTGGTCGGCCACCAGACTGCCCCGCAGGGTGAGCCGGGCGTCGGTGAGATCGGCCTGCAACTGGCCGGACGCGGTCAGGCGCCGGTCCGGGCGGGCGCTCAGGCGCAGGGCGCTGAGCTTGGCTTGCAGCGCCATTTGCACCTGTTGCGCCGGGCTGCTCTGGCCCGCCTTGGCCAGCCAGACCACCGAGCCGGTGATGCTGAGCTGCCCGCCCGCGCTGGCGTCTTGCGGTGTGCCCGCGCCGCGCAGGGTGAAGTTCTGGATGTCCAACTGCTGCCCGTGCAGCCGGGCGTCGAGCGTGCCCTGGCTGAAGTCGATGCCATCCACCACCGAGCGCACCGCCAGGTCGCGCGCGCGCAACGTGCCCGCCCACTCGGGTTGTGCCCGGGTGCCCATCAGGTCGATGTGGCTGTCCACCGTGCCGCGCAGGCGCCAGCCCGGCGGCGCCAGCGCCGACCAGGCGTCCACCGGGGGCAATTGCAGCTGCAGGCTGCCGCCCAGCGGGGCGCTGTCGGGCCAGGCCCAGCCGTTGTTGTCATGCCGCAGCCGGGTGCTGAAGGCGGCCAGCGCTTTGCCCGCGCGCTGGCTGTCCCAGCGCAGTGTGCCTGCCACCTGTTCACCGTCCAGGTTGACCTGTAGCCAGGCTTCCTGCATGCCCGCGGGCACGGCGGTGGATCGCCCGGCATCGGCCTGAAGACGCACATCCCCCGCGCTGCGCTCCAGTGTGGCGCGCAGGTGCAACATGTCGGTGGACGCGGCGTCCCAGCTGCCTGCCAGCAACAGGTTGCTGCTGATGCCCAGATCGGCCAGGGACTTGTCGGTGAAGCTGTCCAGCCAGGCCAGCGGCACACCGTCGATGCGCCCTTGGCTGCGCCATTGGGCGGGCTTGCGGGGGCCCGCCGCGGGGGACCATTGCGCCGCTTGCCAGCTGATGCCTGCGGTGCCGGGCAACGGCCCACGCAGGCGTGCGGTGCCAGCCGATACGGCCAGCGTGCTGGTGTTGCTTTGCCAGCGCAGCGTCACTGGCGGGGTCAGGGGGCCGGGCGTCGCGCCATCGGCGGCGCCAATCTGCAGCTGCCACGGGTTGGCGTGGCCTGGCTGGCGCAGCGCCAGTTGCAGCTGCCGCAGGCTGGCCTGCCAGTGGCCGTCCTGGCCCCGGCCAGCGCTGGCCTGGGTTTGCCATTCGGCCTGTTGTGTGCCTTGGGTCCATTGCCCGTGGCTGCTGACGGCCAGCTGGCTGATGCGCCCCGACAGGTTGAGCCGGGCGTCTTGCAGGCGTGTCGTGACCGGGGGCTGTGTACCAGCAGTGACCCAGTTAAGTTGCGGTACCTGCAGCTTGGCGTCGACGCGCATAGCTTGGCCGTTTTGCTGCCAGCCGCCTTGCCATTGTGCGGCCAGGGTGGCCGTGCCACCAGTGGGCAGGTTGGCCAGCTGGCTGCCCAGACCCGGCCAGCGTTGAAGCCACTGGCTGGCCTGGGCGGCATCTTGCAGTTGCACACTGAGTGTGCCCAGCCCGTCTGTCGGGGCGGCATGGCCATTGACCTGTGCTTGCAACCCCGGCAACTGCAGGCTCAGCTGGCCTTGGGTCGCCAGGCTGGTGGTGTTGAGTTTGAGCTGACCTTGCAATTGGGCTTGGTCAACGTCCAGGCTGACGGTGCTCAGGCTGAGCTGCGGCGCTGACCACACACCCTGCGCCAGCAGACGGTTGAAGTGCAGACCGCCCGGCAGATCGCCCTTGTTGCTGGCGCGTTGGGTCGCACGTTGCCTGCCGGACTGCAGGGCGATGTCAAAACTGAACGTGGTCGCCAGGCCCGGGCTGGCAGCCTGACCCGTGCTGGGCGCTGTGTCGCTGGCCGGGGTCTGGCGCGCACTCAAGGTGCCGCTGATGGCATCGCTGGCCAGGCGGGTGTCGATGGCGGCCGGGTTGATGCCTTGCACCTGGGCCTCACCTTGCCACAGTCCGGCGGCGTCAGTGCTGGTGCCGGTGCCGATTTGGCCACGACCCTCGACCCGGCCACCGGCCGCCTGCGCCTGCAGGTGCTGCAGCAGCCAGTGACCATCGGTGTAAGTCAGCCCGGCCTGCATCTGCTGCAGCGGCAGGCGCTGCTGGTCCCAGGGGCCGCTGAGGCTGTTGTCCAATGTGATCTCGGCCTGCCAGCCGGGGCCTTGTGGGCTGACACTGGCCTGGCCGGTGAGCCCGGTCTGGGGTGCCTGCGGCCAGAGGCTGGCCAGGTTCAGCGCCTGCCAGCTGCCGTTGGCGCGGATGATTTTTTGCACCTGCCAGGGGGCGATGTGGGCTGACAGGCTGGCCTGCATGGCGGCGGGCGGGGTTGGGCTGCCAGCGGCTGGCGGTGCGTCCGCTGGCACTTGCGGCGTCAGGTCGGCCTGCACCACCAGCTCGGCCTGCGGCCCGGCCAGCGCGCCGGTGATGCGGGCCAGGGCGTCCAGGCGCAGCGGCACGGTGTTGCCGGGCACGGGCGCGTCCACCACGCCACCCGCCTGCAGCTGGAGTGCCATCGGGCCACTGGCTTCCAATTCACCCGAGAAGCGGTAGGTGTTGGACGACAACACGCCTTGGCCGCTCTCCAGCTTGTGCGATTGGCCATCAAACATGTAGTGGCCGCTCAGCTTGTCCAGCCGCTGGGTGCTGACACCGACCCATTCCAGCGTGTCCACCCGCACCGCCGCATCGACCCGAAACGGCAGACGCCAATCCGTGGGCGGCGGGCTGGCGGTGGCGGGTGTGGGTTCGCGCTGGTCGTGGATCACCAGGCGCGCCATGGTCAGCTGGCTCAACTGCAGCTCGCGCCGCAGCAGCGCAGCGGGCGCCCACGCGGCGCTGACCTCATGCGCTTCGACACTCAGGCCGCCGCTTTGCCAGCGCAGCCAGCCAATACGCCCGCCGTGTCGCAGCGAGCCACTGACCTCCCGTGTTTCGAGTGTCTGACCGGCGGGCAGCACACGCTGCGCCTGCTGCAAGGCCACGGCCAGCGAGCTGTCGTTGCCTGACCAGACCCACAACCCGGCCAGCAGCCCCAGCAGCCCCAGCAGGGCCAGTAGCACAGCTGCCAGCACAAAGAGGCCCCGGCGCAGCAACGGCTTCAAAACACAAACCCCACGTTCAGGTGCAGGCGCAGTTTTTTGACCTGCACACCATAGGCCAGGTCAATCTGCAGCGGCCCCACCGGGGTTTTCCAGCGTGCACCGGCACCCACCCCGACCTGCGTGTTCAGGTCAGCTGCCTGGTTGGCGACCGAGCCCGCGTCGACAAACACCACACCTTCCCAGTCGGTCAGCCGACCGTTGGAGGTGATGGGGCGCTGCCACTCCAGGCTGCCGGTGGCCAGATAGCGCCCGGCGGTGATCTGGCCGTCCGGCAGTTCAATCCCGATGCTGCGCAGGCGGTAGCCGCGCACGCTGTTGGCGCCACCGGCCAGAAACAGCTGGGTGGCAGGCAGGCTGACGCCGTCGCGCACCACCGCCGCACCCGCCTGGGCGCGCAGCGCCAGGCGCCCGGCGCGCCGGTCTGGGGCGGCGTCTGTGCTGTGGGTGCCCAGCGGCCAGAACGCCTGCCAGCGGGTCAGCACCCGGCCAAACGGCGCACGATCATGGCCCAGCGTGGTGCCGCCACCCAGTTCCACCCCCACTGCCCAGCCGCTGGACGGGAACGGCAGGGCATCAAATTCGCGCAGCGTGAAGGCGTAGTTGACGCTGACCGACTCGGCCACCTGGGTGGTCAGAGCGTCCGAGGTGGCGGTGTCGGCGCGGTCATATTGCACGTAGTAGCTGCGGTCAATGCGTTCACTGAGCCGGGTAGCACCGAACTGCAGGCGGTGGCTTCCAATGTCAAACGAGCCGCTGCGTTCGTTTTGCAACAGCGCCGAGGTGTTCCAGCGCCAGCCGCGGTCATCGGGCGGCGCGGTCAGCTCCACCCCCATGGTTTGTGTTTCGCGGTCAACGGCGATCTTGCTCAGGGCCTGCCAGCCCAGCCCGGGCACCAGGTTGTGGTGGTGTTCCACACTCAGGCGGGCGCCGCTGTCGGTGCTGGCACCCACGCCCAGCGTGACCTTTTGCAGCCGGGCCTCGCGCACGGTCACCATCACCTGTGCGGCTTCGGGGTTGGAGGTGGTGTCCACCTGCATGAAGGCCGAGTTGAAATACCCGCTGCTTGACAGGCGCTGCTGTGCTGCCACCAGTTCGGTCAGGTCATAGTCGTCGCCCGCTGGCAGCCGGGCCAGGCGGCGCACCAGGTCAGCGTCATAACGCTGCAAGCCGGTGGTGACCAGCGGCCCCAGTTTGTAGGCCGGGCCGGAGTCCAGCGTCACGCTCAGGTGCGCGGTGTGGGTGAGTGGGTCAACATCGGCCAGGGTGTCGACCAGGGTGCCGGTGGGATAACGCTGGCTGGTGAGCTGGCGCAGCGCCTGCTGTTTGGCAGCCGACCAGGCCGACTGCGTCATCCGGTTGCCCGCGGGCAGCAGCCAGGTGTCTTCGATCAGGGCGCGTTGGGCGGTGGCCTGCGGGTCGGTGGCGATGGGGCCGCTAAAACGCAGCTGCACCTGGCTGACTTGCACCGGCTCGCCCGCCACCACGCTGATGTGCACGGCGCGCCCGGGGGTTGGGTCAGCACGGTCACGGGTGATCTCGATCACCGGTGAAAAATAGCCCAGTGTGGCCAGCAGCTTCTGCGCGTCCAGCCGGGCCATGTCGAGCAGGCGATCCAGCTCATCGTCACTCAGGTCGGTGAGGGCGCGGTAACGTTGAATCTCCAGGTGCCGTTCCAGCAGGGTTTTGATCTCGTCGGTGGCGGAGACGGTGAGTAAAAAAGCGGGCGTGCCGGATGCGATGCTATTGGGCTCGGAGGCAGGAGCGGTGGGCGACTCTGGTGCGTCTGGCGCGTCTGGCTCGGTGGTCTCGAAGGTGTTGTCCGCAGCCTGTGTTTCAGGGCTGGGCGGGCTCGGGTTGGCATCCACCGGCGGTACCGCCTGCGCGGCTGCCAGCAGCGGCAACAGCAGGCACGCTGCGGTTAACCAGAGCGCCTTCATTTGCTGAGCAGGCGCATGGCGTCTTCCAGACCCTTGAGCGTCATCGGGAACATGCGCTGGCTCATGAGCTGCTGCACGATAGCGATGCTCTGGCGGTACTGCCACACGCCTTGCGGCTCGGGGTTGATCCAGGCGAATTGCGGGTAGGCGTGCGTCAGGCGGCCCAGCCACTCGGCACCGGCTTCGTCGTTGCTGTATTCCACGCTGCCGCCGGGCTGCAAAATTTCGTACGGGCTCATGGTGGCGTCGCCGATGAAGATCAGTTTGTAGTCCTTGTTGTACTTGCGCACGATGTCCCAGGTCGGGAACTTCTCGGCAAAACGGCGGCGGTTGTTCTTCCAGACAAAGTCGTAAACACAGTTGTGGAAGTAATAAAACTCCAGGTGTTTGAACTCGGTCTTGGCGGCAGAAAACAGCTCCTCGACCCGGGCGATGTGTTCGTCCATGGTGCCGCCCACGTCCATCAGCAGCAGCACCTTGACATTGTTGTGGCGCTCCGGGCGCATTTTGATGTCCAAGTAACCGGCGTTGGCTGCGGTGCTGCGGATGGTGTCGTCTAGGTCCAGCTCTTCCACATGGCCCTCGCGCGCAAATTTGCGCAGGCGGCGCAGCGCGACCTTGATGTTGCGGGTGCCGAGCTCCTGGGTGTCGTCATAGTCGCGGTAGGCGCGCTGCTCCCAGACCTTGACCGCACTTTTGTTCTGACCCGGCCCGCCAATGCGAATGCCCTTGGGGTTGTAACCACCATGGCCAAACGGGCTGGTGCCGCCGGTGCCGATCCACTTGCTGCCGCCTTCGTGGCGCTCTTTTTGTTCTTCAAGGCGTTTTTTGAGCGTCTCCATCAGCTCGTCCCAGCCCATGGCCTCGATGGCGGCTTTTTGCTCAGGCGTCAGGTGGATATCCAACGTCTTTTTGAGCCAGTCGAGCGGGATGTCTTGGGTGATGTCGGTGATTAACTCCACACCATGGAAGTAAGCAGCAAACGCTTTGTCGAACTTGTCGTAATGTTTTTCGTCCTTGACCAGCGTGGCGCGGCTCAAAAAGTAGAAGTCCTCGATCTTGTAACCTTGCGGCGCATCACCTGTCTCGTCATCCTCAGCCTGCGGCGTTTTGGGCCCGACCACCCCGAGCTTGAGCGCCTCCAGCAGGGTCAGGAATTCCTTGACCGAGACCGGCAGTTTGGCGGCGCGTAGGGTGTAGAAGAAGTCGATCAGCATGGGGTGCGAAGTATTTCAGATGGAGCCGGTTAAGCCCTGGGTTTGTCCAGCGAATACAGCAACTGCGCCTTGACCTCGGGCCACTCCCCGCTGCGCAGGCTGTACATCACGGTGTCGCGGATGCTGCCGTCGCGACGCAGCGCGTGGCCACGGATCACGCCGTCTTTTTTGGCGCCCAGGCGCTCGATGGCAGCTTGACTGGCAAAGTTGAAGTTGTCGGTGCGCCAGCCCACCACATGGCAGCCCAGCACCTCAAACGCATGGGTCAGCAACAGCAGCTTGGCGGTGGTGTTGACGTGGGTGCGCTGCACACTTTTGGCGTACCAGGTCCAACCAATTTCTACGCGTTTCACGGCAGGCAGGATGTCGTGGTAGCTGCTGGTGCCCAGCACCTTGCCGGTGGCTGCCTCAAGCACGGCAAATGCAAAGCGGTTGCCCGCTTCACGCATGGCCAGCGCGTCTTCAATGTATTTGCGGGTGTTTTCGGGTTCGGGCACCGAGGTGACGCGGATGTTCCAGAGTTCACCATCGGCAGCGGCGGCACGCAGGCCGTCTTCATGGTCCAGACTCAGGGGCAGTAGGGTGATGCCACGGGCACTCAGGGAAACGGGTTCAACAAAAGCCATTCAACAACTCCAAAACTTTGATTTCAAAACGCCAGACTACCCATATCGCCGCGCGGTAGTTGGTATGGGCGACCTCCGATTTCTGGTACCCCAGTATGAGGAGGGCGCCCGTACCGGCTGCCGCGTAGCGCAGACCCATGTCGCATGAATACCGGTTGCAAACAACTACCGGTTGCGCTGCTGCATGAACACCAGCTTCTCAAACAGCGTCACATCCTGCTCATTCTTCAGCAGCGCTCCCACCAGCGGAGGCACGGCCACCTTGTCGCCTTCGGTGTGCAGCACCGACGCTGGAATGTCCTGCGCCATCAGCAGCTTGAGCCAGTCCAGCAGTTCGCTGGTGGACGGCTTTTTCTTCAGGCCGGGCAGGTTGCGGATGTCAAAAAAGGTCTTCATCGCGGCCTGCAGCAGCTCGGTTTTGAGGCCGGGAAAGTGCACGTCCACAATTTGTTTCATGGTCGCCGCATCGGGGAATTTGATGTAGTGGAAGAAACAGCGGCGCAGGAACGCGTCGGGCAACTCTTTTTCGTTGTTGGAGGTGATGAACACCAGCGGTCGGTGTTTGGCGCGGATCAGTTCACGCGTCTCGTAGCAGTAGAACTCCATGCGGTCGATTTCGCGTAACAAATCGTTCGGGAACTCGATGTCGGCCTTGTCGATCTCGTCAATCAGCAGCGCCACCGGTTGGTCAGCCGTGAAGGCCTGCCACAACACGCCTTTGACGATGTAGTTGTGGATGTTTTTGACCCGCTCGCCGCCGTCAATGTCCGACAGCTGCGAATCCCGCAACCGGCTCACCGCGTCGTATTCATACAAACCCTGCTGCGCCTTGGTGGTACTTTTGATGTGCCATTGCAGCAGCGGCAGGTTCAACGCGCCCGCCACTTCCTCAGCCAGCATGGTTTTGCCGGTGCCGGGTTCACCCTTGACCAGCAACGGGCGCTGCAGGGTGATGGCGGCGTTCACCGACAACATCAGGTCAGTCGTGGCGACGTAGTTTTGGGTGCCTTGGAATTTCATGGTGGTCAGTCGGGTGAGTAGGGGTCGAAACAAACGCGGCGCAGCCAGCTTGTCATGGTAAAGCAGTGCGCTCAGTCCTGTGTGGCGCGGCGTTGCACGTTGGCGATGTAGGCGTTGCCATCGGGTGGGCGCCCGGCGCGCTGGCTTTCCCACAACATCTGGCCAAGGCAGTCCATCACCTCGTGGTGCGCATCGTGCAGGGAGTCGCGCTTGTGCGTGAGCAGTTCCACCGCCTGGCGGATGCCACGTGGCTGGTCGATGCTGCACTGCTCGGTGATGGACAGATGCATCGACAGGTGCAGAAACGGGTTGCTTTTGCCGTCCTCTGGCACCGCCATGCTGGCCAATGCGGCGGCCTCGTCGGCCAGCTCGGCGTGGTATTCGGGGTGCTCGTCGATCCACAACGACGCGATGGTTTCAATCGCCTCCATGGTTTGCCCGGTCTGGGCTTTGGCATAAACAGTGCAAAAAAAACGGCGAACATCGGCTTGGGAGGGACTGAACATAAGGTGTTTAAAAATCAGTGAGAAAGATGCTTGGCTCACGCCAGCCAAACGGGAAGCTGCCATTTGCGCCACAACGCCAACCCGCGCAAGCCGGCCGTGACCACCAGGCAGGTGAGCATCGCTGCCCAGCCTGGCGCACCCAGTTCCCACACACCCAGGTAAGCCCATCCGCCAGCAAAGGCGCATACGGCGTAGGGCTGGTGGTCGCGCAAGGTGGTGGGGATTTCGTTGCACACAATGTCGCGCAGCACGCCGCCAAACACGCCGGTGATCACGCCCATCAGCACCACCACCAGGGCGGGCATGTTGGCCCCCAGCGCCTGATGCACGCCACTGGCGGCGAACAGGCCCAGGCCCAGCGCATCGGGCACGGCGATGTGTTTCTGGGTCGCTTCAAAATGGTGGCTGCGTAAAAAAAGCATCGACAATGCGCAGATCAGCAGCACGCCCCACAACATTTCGACATGTCGGACCCAGAAAAACGGCCGCTGGTCCAGCAACAAATCGCGCAGCGTGCCACCACCAAAGGCCGCCAGAAAACCGACCACACAAATACCCACCGCGTCCAGCCGCTTTCGGGCGCCTTCCAAAACCCCGGACAATGCGAACGCCGTGGTGCCCGCCAGTTCGACCAGCAATCTGAGCGTTTCGCCCCACTGTTGAAAGTTGTTCATGTCTGAATTGTCGCGTTATGGCCTTGTTTGAAACTTTTCCCCTGATCACCAACCCGTATTTCTACGTGGTCACCATTCCTGCCGTGCTGTTGATGGGTATCAGCAAAAGTGGTTTTGGCGCCGGTTTTGGTTCGCTGGCGGTGCCGATGATGGCGCTGGCAGTGACGGTCCCGCAGGCGGCAGCCATCTTGATGCCGGTGCTGCTGGTGATGGACATCCTGGGCATGGCGGCCTTTCGCAAAGACTTTGATATGAAGCTGCTGCGCTTTTTGCTGCCCTGGGGGTTGGTGGGGATCGCGATTGGCGCGCTGCTCTTCAAGGTCCTGAACGCGCAGGTGGTGGCGGGGCTGGTCGGGGCGTTCACCTTGTTGTTTCTGGCGCAGCGGGTGGCGTTCCCGCCCAAGCCAAACAGCGCGGCACCGCCCCAATGGCTGGGTGCGGTGCTGACGGCTACCTCGGGTTTCACCAGTTTTATTGCCCACGCGGGCGGGCCGCCGGTCAACGCCTATGTGATCCCGATGCGGCTCTCACCCGTGCGTTTCACCGCCACCATGGCGTTTTTCTTCTTTGTGATGAAC
>Ga0075012_10004408_pt1 | contig 13110 bp, 11 predicted proteins | sample All_14_2_FD_71474 | JGI IMG/M metagenome (GOLD analysis project Ga0075012, IMG submission 71474) | Freshwater microbial communities in response to fracking from Pennsylvania, USA - Allegheny Zone_MetaG_DW_15 | ecosystem: Environmental > Aquatic > Deep subsurface > Groundwater > Drilled... | reverse complement strand
CGCATGCAAGAGATGCTGAATATTACCGTCCTGTATGTTACGCACGACCAGCAGGAAGCCCTCAGCATTCCCGACCGGGTTATTGTCATGAACAAGGGCAAAGTCATTCAGGTAGGAAAACCCAGAGAAGTGTATAACCATCCCAAGACCCCTTTTGTTGCCGACTTCATCGGTAATTCCAACTTCTATGATGTTTGTGTTAATCAAGTAGGAATGCATTCCGTTCAGATTATGTTGCAGGACTTGGAATTCGAGGTCCCTCTCCAGAATTGTGAGCATCAGCCCACCAGGGAGGAAATGCTTCTGCTCTGCATTAATCCCATAACAATCGGCATCGAACCTTATAGCCCCGACATTGAGAATAATCAATGCAGAGCACTTGTTGAACTATGTCAGTTCAGCGGACAGGCATTTGAGTACACCCTGAATTTCGGGGATGCAAGCATACGGGTGGTGCAACCAAACATCATGGGGGATGCCCCTCAATTTGAAATCGGGACTGAAGTGGTGCTTACGTTCCACCCGGACACTTTCAATCTGTTCAGGATGGAGGAGCCTGATGAGCAAAGGAAAGTATAGCAACACCATAGTATATCTATTCTCCCGGCTTTTGGAATCTGCACTTATGGTGTTTATTTCTCTGCTCTTCCATGAAGACATACTTGTGCTCTCGTTTCTCTTGATTTATTGCACCCTGCATCCGACTCTTGGAGAGCAGAGACTCAGGCGGGACGTAGTGAGCGCCCTTCTTATACCGACTAGTCTTGGAATTATTCGGTTCGGCTCTGATGCTGACTTTTCCTGGGTGGCTTCAGCCTTGGTTCTGGTTGCAGGTTCTCTTGCAGGGTTGGTGGTAAAATACCGAGGGTGTTTATCAAGGCATTCGGGGCGCTCCATCACCAAAGAAGCTCATGAGCAGATGCTGGCAACCCTTGCCCATGAGATACGTACTCCCTTGACCATCATGCAAACGACTGAGAATGTGCTGATGGAACAAATTGCCGGTCCGCTCAATGCCCGTCAGAAGAAGTTCATGGAATCGATCTTCATCAACACCCACCGTCTGATTACCTTTTCCGAGAACATGCTGACACTCTTGAAGTTGGAACGAGATTGGCAGCCCGACCTATCCAAGCATATCGACCTCAGGCTGATAATCCGCCAAGTTGCCGATACCATGCAGCCGATGCTGTTGGTAAAGCACCAGCAGATTACCTACTCTTTCCCCTCCCTGCTTTCCCGACCCAAAGCCGATGAAGCCTGGATTCGTCAAGTCTTGATCAACCTGGTTCACAATGCATCCAAGCACACCGATGAGCAGGGAACAATCCTCATCACCGTAACCCAGGATGACCAACAGGTTGTCGTAACGGTGACCGATACCGGCCACGGCCTGTTGGGCGGCGAGAGGGAGGCCTTGTTCAAGGAATTCTATCAGGAAAACAAGAACCCGAAGGAGTTTCAGGATGGATTTGGACTGGGTCTCTCCATTGTGAGGGCAATCATCGAGCGGCACCATGGTAAGGTGTACATCACCAGTACCAAGGAGATGGGGACCATGGTATCATTCAATCTACCTGCGGAGGCTTCAAGGTGAAAGCGAAAGTCTTGGTGGTCGATGATGAGCGTGACATTCAAGATGTGCTTGCTTTCGTGCTGGATGACGCCGGCTATGAAACCAAGACTACCGGTCGGGGTGATGAAGCTCTGGTATTAGCACAAGAGTGGCGACCCGATATTGTAATCCTGGATATCGGACTTCCCGGTCTCAATGGATTGGAAGTATGTCCGCGCCTGGTGGCTATGGACATCCCCGTGATTGTCCTTAGTTCTCATGACCGTGACGAGCAGATCGTAGAAGGTCTGGAGGTCGGAGCGGAGGACTATGTTTCCAAGCCGTTCAACCTCAAGGAGCTGATGCTCAGAATCGAGAAGATTCTTAGGAGGACCAAGCCGACAGAAACAAATGCTTCTCTGCTTGTCATCGGCAATCTCACAATAGACATGAGAAAGAGCATGGTATTCATTGAGGGTGAGCTGGTGAACCTGACGCCGACCGAGTACAAGATTGTTGAGTTCCTGGCCAAGCATGCTCACACGCCGGTCTCCAGTGAAACACTGCTGCAACAGGTTTGGAATGCCGATCAGTGGATCCAGGGACCCGAGATGGTCAAGGTGAACATCAGCAGGGTCCGAAAGAAATTGGAGAAGGATCCCTCCAACCCCCGCTATCTGCTTAACCGGTGGGGATATGGCTATCTTCTTACCGATACCTCTCTTACCGGGAAGTGACTTTGTTACGGTTTTGTAACTTGCGATTCTCCAAGCGTAGGTACAGACTATAGTTACTGCAGGACTCAATGGGTAGTTCCTACTAAGTGATTGAGTTCTGAAAAGGGAGGAACGTTATGAGCAAACTGCAAAAAGTACTGACTCTACTGCTGATGGTTGCCCTGTGCATGGGAACCGTGTCCGCTGCAGGAGTACAAGAGGAGTCTTCGGCAAAAGTGGGGGGATCGGTGAATGTCTATTCCATCATGCCTGAGAAGTATGCCACCAAAATTTTTGAGGAGTTTACCAAGGATACCGGCATCAAGGTGAATTTTGTACGCCTCTCCTCAGGCGAGGCTCTTGCGAGAATCATCGCCGAGAAAGCCAATCCACAGGTTGATGCCTTGTGGGGCGGCCCTGCAGATACCTATGAAGCAGGTGTGCTTGAGGGAGTGTTTGATGTGTATGTACCCTCTGAGGCTGCCAAGGTTCCTGCCCAGTTCAAATCTGCAAAAGGCTATTGGACCGGTATCGGAGTCATTCCCCTGACCTTCTTGAGCAATGCCAAATTTCTTAAGGATAAAGGGCTGAATCCGCCGACCAGCTGGAATGATCTGCTGGACCCTGCCTACAAGAACAGCCTGCAGATGGCCGATGCCCGCACCAGCGGGACTGCAACCGAACGCATCTATTCCCTGATCAAGGTGATGGGTGAGGACGAAGCGTATGCATATCAGAAAAAACTCCACCAAAACATCCAGCTCTATACCAAAGGCGGAGCCGGTGGTGCCATGCCTGTTGCCACCGGGCAGGCTGCATCCGGAGTCTTTTATATCGTAGACGCTCTGGACATCCAACAGCAGGGCTATGACTTGGTCATCTCCTATCCGAAGGAAGGCGTGACATATGGTGTTGAGGCTTCCGGCATCATCAAGGGAGCCAAGAACCTGGCCGCTGCCAAAGCTCTTATGGATTGGGCTTCTTCCAAGAGGTTGGGTGAAGTAATGGTTGCCAACCTGATCAACTATATTCCTACCAGACCCGACGTAACAGTAACCAATCCCGCCCTGGACATGTCCAAAGTCAAACTGCTCGAAGCTGACATAGCATGGAAGGGTGAGAACCGAACTCGTTTGGTTGAGCGCTGGATTGCAGAAGTCATTCAGCAGTAACTGACGGTTTTTCGTACACGAGTGAGGGATCGTCCTGGGCTTGCAGGCTTATGACGACCCCTCCATCAAACCCCACCGGCGATACGCTGAAAAGGAATACCTCATGCATGGTTCGATGAAACGCAAGTCACTCTCCAAAACCGATCCGGCACTTTTCTTTGCCCTGGTAACTGTTTGGCTTTCGTTCGCTGTCTTTATATTTCTCCCCCTGATACGTCTCTTGCTGACCACCTTCATAGTCGATGGAGTCTTCTCCTTTACCAATATGAAAAAAGTATTGGGAACCGGGTATAACATCAAGGCACTGTACGGCAGCTTGATTCTCGCCACTGCCGTCAGCATCACGGGAACCTTTCTTGGGTATCTGTTTGCTCTTGCCGTTACCCGGACCAATCTACCCAAAATACTGAAAGCCCTGTTGGGTGCAGTTACCATACTGCCGCTTATCTCACCTCCGTTTACCAGCAGCATCTCTCTCACACTGGCTTTAGGACCGAATGGCATGCTGCTCAAGGCATTCGGGATCGGTGATTTCTCGATCTATGGATTCCTGGGGACTTGGATCTCTGAAACACTGACATATTTTCCGGTTGCCTTTATGGTTATTACCGCAATTCTGAACACCATGAGCGCAACGCTGGACGATGCCGCCCTGTCATTGGGTGCCTCCCGCTGGAGAATGTTCAAGACCATCACAATTCCCCTATCACTGCCGGGTATCGGCAATTCAGTGCTTTTGTTGTTCGGAGCCAGCTTGGCCGACTTTGCCACTCCTCTTATCCTGGGAGGGCATACATTCCCCGTCCTGCCTACCGAAGCCTACTTGTTGATCACCGGGATGTTCGACCTCCGTGGTGGGGCAACCCTATCGTTCTTGCTGTTGGTTCCTGCCTTATTGGTATTTTTCCTGCAACGCATGCTGCTTGGGAACAAGAGTTTTGTCTCGGTAACAGGAAAGAACGGAGCTCGAACCGAGTTTGCCAAACTTCCCACCGCTTTAACGGCTTTCATTGCAGTCATCTGTTCGCTGCTGGTGGTCTTCATTCTCTACCTCTATGCAATCATCCTGTGGGGTTCGTTTGTGAAGGTCTGGAGCGTAAACAACTCCTTTACCCTCGATCATTACATCTATGTATTCAAACATGGGAAAAAGGCTATTTCCGACACGCTCTTGATTGCTGTTCTCTCCACAGTCATTGGCTCTGTTCTTGCAGTGGTCATCGGCTATGTTGCACAGCGAAAGCAATTCATCGGAAAGCGTTTTTTTGAATTCAGCAGCATGCTCAATTACGCGCTTCCCGGTACGGTTGTCGGTATTGCCTACATAATCGCCTTCAACCAGCGCCCGATCCTACTTACCGGCACGTTGAGCATTCTGGTTGCCGCGTATGTATTCCGTTACTATGCAACCGGTATCCGCTCGGTGGTTGCCTCTCTTGAGCAGATTGATCCAGCCCTTGAAGAGGCTTCCCTGAGCCTGGGGGCAAGCTCGGTCCACACATTCACCCATGTCACCATTCCCTTGATCATTCCTGCCGTTCTTGCAGGTATGCGTTATCTATTTATTCACTGCATGACAGCCATCAGTGCAACCATATTCCTGGTGTCGGTGCGTTGGACGCTCTTGACCACCAGAATTCTGGAGAGTATGACCGAACTGCAATTCTCACAAGCTTCGGCCTTCTCCATGGTCCTGATCGTCATCGTCTTCATCGCCGATGCAGTTATGCTGTATCTGATGAAGCTGTCCACCTCCAAATTCCATAAATCCCAGGAGATTTCCTATGAAAAAGTCGGCGCTTGAACTCAAAGAGGTAACTAAAGTCTTCCAGAAAGGCCGTGAGCCGGTCCGTGCAGTCGATACCGTCAACCTCTTGGTTGAAGAGGGTGAGTTGGTTACATTCCTTGGGCCCTCGGGCTGCGGCAAGACGACGACGCTGCGCATGGTTGCAGGGTTTGAACTGCCCACCGGCGGACAGATAACCATCCAGGGCGAGGACATGACCAATACCCCGGTGAACAAGCGGGGTATCGGGTTCGTGTTTCAGAACTATGCCCTGTTTCCCCACATGAGCGTCTACAATAATGTGGCATACGGCTTGAAGTCGAGAGGCGAGAAGGATGACGCAATCCGGCCTAAAGTCATCAAGGCCCTGCAGCTTGTTGGGCTTCAGAAGACGGAGAACCGCTACCCCAGCCAGCTTTCCGGGGGCGAACAGCAACGTGTGGCTCTGGCCAGGGTTATTGTGATGGAGCCCAAACTGCTGCTGATGGATGAGCCGCTCTCCAATCTTGATGCCAAATTGAGGCTGCATATGCGCACCGAAATCCGTAAGTTGCAGAAGAAGCTGGGGATCACCTGCCTCTATGTCACCCATGACCAGAGCGAGGCTCTTACCATGGCCGACCGTATTGTGGTCATGAACAAGGGGAAGGTGGAGCAGATCGGCACGCCGTTTGAGATCTACAGCAATCCTCAATCCTTGTTTGTCGCTGACTTCATCGGTCATGCCAATATCGTGAAGTTGGAAATCTCTGCCATTGATGGTGAAACCCTCACAGCGAGAGTGCCCGGAGGTAAAAGCTATGCTGCAAAGGCACTCAAGCCGGACAAGTACCAGAAGACGGAGGTCATCTACCAGCAAGGAAAGCAGGCTGCCCTTATCGTACGACCCGAGAATATCCAAGTGGTAGAGAAGAGCGATGACACCGGTCGCTTCCCAGCCCGTGTGATTTCCTCAATCTTTGTGGGAAGCCATATCGAGTATGAATTGCGTCTGGAAAACAACATGGAAATCAAGGCATCGGTTCCCTATCTTACGGGTATGAGGGTCTTCGAGGAGGACAGCGAGGTCTACGCTCTCTTCGACTCTTCCAACTCTGCGTTCCTGCCTGCTTGAGATTACAAGATCGAGTTCATAATCAGATTACAGCACCTGCAAAACGCGTGTATTTTGCAGGTGTTTTTATTTGCCTGGCTAAAGCGATTGTTCGTTCGGTCTTTCTGTATGCCGAGGAATGAACGAAATTGATATATTCCTGCAACAAACGTATATAGTCCGACTCTTTTGGCGATGATAGGATTGCATCTAGTACAGCATGTAGATATAGAAATATCCATTTGATGCCGTACTCATTCCCATAAAGGATATCTATCGATGCAACTCTTTATCAATGCTAGTCTTATCTTGGAAGATAGGATTGAGGAAAACGGATATTTGGTGGAAGAGCAGGGGCGCATCCTTGCATTTGGACCGATGTCTGCTGCTCAAACCTGGGCAAAGAAAGCAGGCTCCACCATCGATTGCCGCCACCAGTACCTCTCCCCCGGCTTTGTGGACATCCACACCCACGGCTCGGGAGGCTTCGACTACATGGACGGGACGGTCGAGGCCTTCGAGCAGGCTGCGAAAGCGCACCTGCGCTACGGGGCCACGACGATTCTGCCCACCACCCTTGCCTCCACGGACAAGCACCTCTATCAGACCCTTGATGTATTCAAGCAGGCAAGCGCATTGACCGAGGGAATGCCGCACCTGCCGGGCCTTCATCTGGAAGGGCCGTACTTCAGCCCGCTGGAGAAGGGTGCGATGGAGATGAAGCACCTGCGCCTGCCCGACGAGCGGCACTACCTGCCGGTTGTCGAGTACGCCGAAGGGCTCATCCGCCGCTGGTCGCTCGCCCCCGAGCTTGAGGGGGCCCTTGCCATGGCGGACAAGCTTGTTCCGATGGGCATCCATCTCTCGGCTGCACACACCGCCGCCACCTACGAGCAGATGAGCGAGGCCTTCGACCACGGCATCAACCACCTGACGCACTTCTATTCGGCGATGTCCACCATTACCCGAAGGAACGGGTTCAGGATCCTGGGGGTCGTGGAGAGCGGCTACCTCATCGACGGGCTGACGCTGGAGGTGATCGCCGACGGCATGCACCTTCCCCCGGCCCTGCTCAGGCTCGTCTACCAGGCCAAGAAGAGCGAGCAGATTTGTGCGTGCACCGACAGCATGAGGGCCGCCGGCCTGCCCGAAGGGCCCTCCATCCTGGGCCCGATCGAGGGTGGCACTGCGGTGATCGTCGAGGACGGGATCGCCAAGATGCCGGACAAGAGCTGCTTCGCCGGCAGCGTCGCAACGTGCGACCGGATGGTCCGCGTCCTCATGCGTGATGCAGGACTTCCCTTGTGGGAGGCCGTGAGGGCGTCGTCTCTGCTGCCGGCTTCCTTCATGGGGCTGGGTGACGTTACCGGCTCGATTGTCGTCGGCAAGCAGGCCGACCTCCTGGTCTTCGACCGGGACATCACCATCGAACGAGTATTTGTATCAGGAAAAGAGGTGCAGCCGAGAGGCTGACCGAACCAAGAACCAGAGGAGACAACGTATGAGCATTACCATTACGATCGCCGAGACGGCGCAGGAGCTGGGCCTGAGGGCGGCTGCGAAGATAGCCGACCTGCTCAACCAGGCGATAGAGGCGAGGGGGGAGGCGAGGATCATCCTCTCCACCGGGGCGAGCCAGTTCGAGACGATGGAGGCCCTGACGCAACAGGCCGTCGACTGGAGCAAGGTGGAGATGTTCCACCTGGACGAGTATGTGGAGCTGGGCGAGAGCCACATCGCAAGCTTCCGCAAGTACCTGAAGGAGCGCTTCGTATCCAAGGTGAACCTGAAGGCCGCCCACTTCGTCAACGGGGAGGGCGATGTGCAGAAGAACATCGCCGCCTTGAGTGCCGAACTGAGGAGGAAGGTGGTGGACGTGGGGGTCATCGGCATCGGGGAGAACGCCCATATCGCCTTCAACGACCCGCCGGCCGACTTCGAGACCGACCTTGCCTACAAGGTGGTGGAGCTGGACGAGCGGTGCAAGCAGCAGCAGGTGGGTGAGGGCTGGTTCAAATCCTTGAAGGATGTGCCCAGGCAGGCCGTCACGATGTGCCCCCGCCAGATCATGGCGTGCCGGCATGTCGTCTCCTCGGTCCCTCATGCAGTGAAGGCCGAGGCGGTCTACAACACCATCACCCGGCCTGTGGACCCGATGGTTCCGGCAACCCTGCTGAAGACCCACCCGGATTGGAATTTGTTCATCGACCATGAATCAGCATCGAAGCTGGTTGCATGGGGAAAATAGACAGTAAAAGGAGAACGGAATGAAGAAGTTAGTGACGATTCTTGTAGTGTTGCTGCTGGCAACCTCCCTGTTTGCCCAGGGTGGTTCGGAATCAAAGAGTAGTGGGGTTTTGAACTTCAAGCTTGCTGAGAACCAGCCGGCAAACAACCCCATCTCAAAGGGTATGCTCATGTTCGCCGAATTGGTGAAGGAGAAGACAAACGGGACCGTTCTGATCGATGTCTATCTTGATGCTCAGCTGGGCAACGAGAACGAGACCATCGACCAGGTCCAAATCGGCGCCTTGGACTTCGCCCGCATCAACACCTCCGCCTTGGCATCCACTGCCGATGAGGTAGGAGTATTCACCCTTCCGTACATTTTCACCAGCACCGACCACAAGTACAAGGTCCTCGATGGTGCAATCGGCCAGGGTGTTTCCGACTCCTTGAAGAAGTACAATATGATCGGCCTGGAGTATTGGGAAGCTGGTTCGAGAAACTTCTACTCCACAAAGAAGCCGATCAAGAGCGTTGCCGACGTGAAGGGTATGAAGGTCCGCGTACAGCAGAGTGAAGTGGCAATCAAGATGGTCGAGCTGCTCGGCGGAGCCGCCACCCCGATGGCTTATGGTGAAGTCTATCAGGGCCTGCAGACCGGTGTCATCGATGCAGCAGAGAATGACTTCGTTTCCTACTACACCTCCGGACACTATGAAGTTGCCAAATTCTACTCCCTCGATGCCCATATGGCACCTCCTGCCATGCTCTTGATGAGCCAGACTTCCTGGAACAAGCTCAATGACAGCCAAAAGCAGGCCGTTCGTGAAGCAGCCAAGGAGGCCGCAGTGTGGCAGAGACAGGCGATGATGGACTTCCAAAACGAATCCAGGGCCAAGGTCGAAGAGGCCGGCTGCCAGATTTTCGAAGTCGATGGAAAAGCGTTCCAGAATGCAGTCTCCCCGATTTATGACCTGTATCCTCAATACAAGTCGATCATCGAGAAGATCAAGGCTGTCAACTAAGCTTTTGTAGTGGTGGAAGTTCCTTCCTCTGTGCAGGAAGGAACTTTCGTATACCGTCTTGGAGAAAGGTCATGAATAACAACCAGAAAGTACTGATGAAAGTCAGAGGCTATTTTGATGCGTTCATACAAGCTGAACGATACATATGCAGTGTCATCCTCATTATTGTCACCCTCATTACGTTCGTGCAGGTAGTCATGCGTTTTGTGTTTGATGCTCCGTTCAGCTGGTCTGAAGAAGTAACGCTGATGTTCCTTGTCTGGTTCGGTTATCTGTGCATGGCGATCGACATCTACACAGACGACCATGCCGCCCTCTATTTTCTGTATAATCGAATGTCCCCGCTATTGAGAAAGGGTGCAGACCTTTTCAGGCATGGGCTTCTGGTATGGTTCTTTGCCGAGATGATCAAGTACGGTTGGATGCTCACCAAACTTAACCTCCCCAAGCCCCAACCGGCAACCCGGTTTTCCCAAGGCTGGTTGTATGCTCCGCTGATCATCGGAGGTGCATTGATGCTTATTTACTCCCTGGTAAACTTCGTTTCGACTCTGCTCAAGCCCCGTTCTGAATACCAGCGGGAGTCAGACAAACCGAAGACAGTTGAAGAACTCACAGTCGAGAGGGGAGGTACGGTATGACCAACGGAGTGTTGATTCTTTTCGGCAGCTTGATCATTCTGATGATGCTGCGCTTCCCCATCTCTTTCGCCCTCGGCATAGCCAGTCTTTTTACCGCCACCTATCTGGGAATTCCCTATTTCAATCTGTTTCAGAAGATGGCAACCGGTATCACCAGTTTTACCTTCATGTGTGTGCCGTTTTTCATCATCATGGCCCAGATTATGACCGACGGGGGTATTTCAGACCGGCTTACCAAGTTCTCCAACGTCCTGATCGGCCGGGTGCGCGGTGGTACTGCATTGGTCAACTGTGTTGTATCGATGTTCTTTGGTGGGATTTCAGGTTCTTCCATCGCCGACGTCTCTTCCATCGGTTCCTTCCTCATCCCCGCCATGATCAAGGAAGGCTACGATGCCGATTACTCCATTGCTGTAACCTGCACCAGTTCGGTTGAAGGGGTGATCATCCCTCCCAGCCAGAATATGATCTTCTATGTTGTTGCAGCAGGCAGCGGGCTTTCCATCAGCACCATGTTCATGTGCGGATATCTGCCGGGTTTTCTGTTGACAGCGGCGCTTATGCTCTGCTCTTACATTATTGCAGTGAAGAAGAAATATCCCATTTCGGAAAAGAAAAACTGGAAAGAGAATATTGTAATTGTTCGAGAAGCCTTGCTCGGCTTGGTAACGATTCTCATCGTCGCCGTAGGCATCGTTGCCGGTGTGTTCACTGCAACCGAGGCAGGAGCAATTGCTGCAGTGTACGCCTTCATTGTGACTACATTCTTCTATAAAACAATGAATATGAGAAAGTTGATGGTATGCCTGCTCAAGTCACTGAAGACGTTGGGAACCATCATGGCCATCATCGCCACCTCAAGTGCATTCAGCTACTGTCTTGCCTATCTGAAGGTCCCCTCCATGGTTGCCAATGCATTGCTCTCAGTTTCCTCAAGCCCTGCCATCGGTATGTTGCTGATGATCATTATGATGATCATCCTGGGCTGCTTCATGGATATGGGCATCCTTCTCATTCTCCTCACCCCGATTCTCTATCCGGTGGCCATGTCCTTCGGTTTCAACCCGTATCACTTCGGGCTCATCATGGTTCTGACTCTCGGCCTTGGGTTGTTGACTCCTCCGGTGGGCACCTCGCTGTGGGCCGGGTGTGCAATTGCACACATGCCGATAGAGAAGGTGATCAAGGGCTTTTTGCCTTTCTACTTGACCTATCTGACCGTTCTGGTGCTTATCGTGGTATTTCCCATTATTGCACTTGCTCTTCCCATGTCATTGGGTTACGCAGTCTGATCCTAGTTTGATTCACTGCCTTCCACCTTCGGCCGATAGGCCGATAGGTGGTCGAGGTAGCTTGTCGGGGCGAATCCCATCACCTTCTTGAACACTTTGGAATAATACAGGGCATTGGTGAATCCACATTGATAGGCGATTTCCTTCAGCGAGTAGCATCCCTTTTCCAAAAGATTGCACGAAGCTTTTATTCGATATTCTGTAAGGTAGTCGAGGGGTGAGAGCGACATATTGGCCAGGAAGGCTCGATAGAGACAGCTCCTGCTTACTCCGATTGCTTCGGCGATCTGTTCCACAGTAATTTTCTTCTCATAGTTGGCGGCGATGTACTCGCATGCCGGCTCAATATACTCAAGTCCCGGATTGTGGGGAAAGGCTTGGCTGGTCAAGGTCATCAGAAAGGAGAGGCAGGTGTAGAGCTTTCCGGTCATCCCAACAATTTGCGCAGGCCGGTCCCCCCTGCAACCGTAGATTTCACGAAAGGTCTCCTCGATCCTCTCCCTGCTGGTAGTCGGCGTTGGGAGAACCGGCTTGAGCGGCGTGAACCCGATTGCATCGGTGAGCAGCCGTGCATCGCCTCCGGTAAAGCCCACCCAGCACAGTTCCCATGGATTCTGGCGGTCCGCCTTCGGGTATACCTTGGTGTGGGGGTAGATCAGCATCAGATCACCTACACCCACTTTATGCACCTTGTTGTTGGTCTTGAGCGTTCCTCCTCCATGGAGGCAGAAGTGCAGGGAGTAGAACTGCCTGACATCGGGGCCATGCACGAACCCCGGCGAGCTCTGCTCGATTCCCACCGAATGGACGATGAGAGAGGACATGCCGTGAAACTGGTTGTAAAAGTAGTTCTTATAAGGAACAAAGGTTGCCATGTTCTACCTCGACTGACAACTGTCAGCATAGCAAAGTGCACAAGGAGAGACAACCCGGTTTCCTTTTGTCAGAATGCGGGTATGGTCATTAATTGGTGAAGGCCTCAAGTCTCTCGATTGTCACAAAGCTGTTGACCTTGATTTCCCCAGCAGAAGAGCCTCGGTTGGATCCATCCTGCCAACCTGGAACTTGATATTGAAGAGAGCTGCATACCTGTTGACGTACTTGGAGGCAACCCCACCCATCTTGTTGTACCATCGCTCGATCAGGGAGTGAAAGCTGTAGACGTTGTTGAGATGATTGACCCTGTCGTAGTCCTTGTAGTTCGAGACCACTTTGCTGCCGCTTTCAAGAGCCGCGATCAGCTTGTTGTAAGACGGGCAGTCATCGGTCCATATATAGGTTTTCTCCTCAATGTGCGGGTGCAGGTTCATGATCTCCTCCGATGTAGGCCTGGCCATGTTGAATGATCTGAGATAGGAGCCTCCTCCCCTCTGCACTCCTGAGAGGAGGCAGACCTGGTCATGGGAAATGCCCCTCTTGGGAGAAGGAGTCCCTCTTTTCTTTCCTGCAACATGCTTCATCCTCTCGCCCTTGTGGCTTTTGACAAGGTATTTCTCGTCAAGCTCCACCTGGTCAGAGATTCTGGCCGAGGCTTCCTCGTCCTCCAGCGAACACATGAGCTTGTGCCTCATCCTGAATGCCGTGGCGATGTTTACACCCAAGAC
>Ga0075012_10004404_pt1 | contig 13114 bp, 10 predicted proteins | sample All_14_2_FD_71474 | JGI IMG/M metagenome (GOLD analysis project Ga0075012, IMG submission 71474) | Freshwater microbial communities in response to fracking from Pennsylvania, USA - Allegheny Zone_MetaG_DW_15 | ecosystem: Environmental > Aquatic > Deep subsurface > Groundwater > Drilled... | reverse complement strand
CCAGCATGGCGAGGATCAGCCCCGGGAAGGACATCAGCGTGTCCATCACGCGCATGACCGTCTCGTCCACGGCGCCGCCGAGATAGCCGGCGACGAGGCCTGTCGAGGTGCCCAGGAAGACGCCGACCGCCGCGGCGGCCAGCGCCACCAGCAGCGTCGGTTGCGTCCCGGCGATGATGCGGCTGAACAGGTCGCGGCCGAATTCGTCCGTGCCGAAGGGGAAGGCCGCGCTCGGCGCCTCCAGCGAATGCAGCGGGTCGAAGGCGAGGGGATCGCGCGGTGCGATCTGTGTCCCGAAGGCGATGAGCGCGACCATCACCACGAGGAAGCCGATGCAGGCCACGTCGCCGACACCGAAGCGGCGACGCAGGGCCGGCAGGGAAAGCGCCATGGACATGCGTCGTCAGCCTCTCAGTCGCGGGTTGAGCAGCAGCGCGGTGACATCGGCGCAGAGATTGCCGATGCCATAGGCCGCGGCGACGACCAGCACGCCGGCCTGGATGGTCGGGATGTCGCGGTAGCTCACCGCATTGGTCATCATCTGGCCGATGCCGGCGTAGGAGAACAGCGTCTCGACGACCACGAGCCCGCCGATCACATAGCCGAAATACATGCCGATCTCGGTGACGGTCGGCGGCAGCACGTTGGGCAGCGCGTGCTTCATCACCACTTTCCACCGCGGCAGCCCCTTCAGCGTCGCGGTGCGGACATAGGGGCTCGCCAGCGCCTGGATCATGCCCGCCCGCGTGACCTGGCTGATGATGGCGAGCATGCCGATCACCAGGACACCGATCGGCAGGACCAATGCCTCCGGTCGCGAGAGCGGATTTTCGTTCGGATCCATCAGGCTCGACCCGGGCAGCAGCGGTATCCAGATGGAGAAGGCGAGGATCGCGAGGAGCCCGATCACGTACTCGGGCATGGCGTGCGTCGCCACGGCAAAGCCGCTGATGACGCGATCCATCACACCGCCCGGCTTCAGCGCCGCCAGGACGCCCAGCAGGATGGACAGGGGTGCCGCGATGGCAAGGGTGATGCCGCCCAGGATCGCGGAATTGCCGAGCCGCCCGAGCAGCATCGGCGCGATCGCCTGGCCGTGCTGCAATGACTTCCCGAAATCCCCATGCAGCACCCCCACGATCCAGGTCAGGTAGCGATCGCCCAGCGGTTGGCCGAGACCCATGCGCTCGCGCACGGCCTCGACCATCTGCGGCGTCGCCATGTCGCCCAGCACCGCCGTCGCCACATCCCCGGGCAGGACGTTGACGATGGCGAATGTCAGCAGCGACACGGCCAGCAGCACCACCATCAGCAGCATGCAGCGCCGCAGGACGAACCCGACGATCGTCATCGCAGGATCACGCGCTCAGCCAGATTCCGCGCATCTCGACCGTGCCGAAGCGCGGCGGCGCGAAGCCCTGCACCTTGTCGGTGGAGATGCCGAGATAGTTGCGGAAGTATGGGATCATCCGGTCGGCGCCGGCGCTGATCATGCGCAGCACATCCGCGGTGACGGCCTTGCGCCGATCCAGATCGACCTCGGCGATCATCACGTCGAGCTTGGCATCCAGCCCCGGGACGGATTCGATGCCGGCGTAGTTGTAGAGTGACTTGCTGTGATAGATGCGGTGCAGCGCATCGAACAGGGTTGCTGATCCCGACCAATAGGAGGTGTAGAGCGGCATCTTGCGCGCTACGTTCGCCGCATACTCCGTGTAGGGAATGTCGCGCACGCGCAGCGTCACGCCGATCTGCGCCGCGGCCTGGGAGAATGCGAGCACCATCTTCGGCGCCGGCTGGCGGTCGGAGCTGGTGAAGAAATCCAGGCTGATCGGCGGCACGCCGGATTCCTGAATGAGCTGCCGCGCCTTGGCGAGATCCTGCGCGTTCTGCGGCATGGGCGGGACGTAGATGTTGCCCGGCGGCAGCGGCTGATCATTGCCCGGCACGCCCTGGCCGAACAGCACGGAGGCGACCGTCGCCGGACGATCGAGGATGTGGCGGAAGGCCTGCCGCACCTTCAGATTGTCGAAGGGCGCCATGTTCCCCATGATGTTCACCGCGTGGTAGTCGCCGGTGACTTCCGAATAGGCCTTGAAGCCGCGGGCGTTGCGCATGGCGAGATACATCTCGACCGGGATCTGGGTCAGAAGATCCACCTGGCCGCCGCGCAGTGCGGCTTGCATTGCGACGGCTTCACGGATGAAGACCATGCGCACGCCATCGAGGTGCAGCACATCCGGATTCCAGTAATTCGGATTGCGCTCGACGGTCAGGCTGCTGCCCGGCTGGAAATCCTTGAAGATGAAGGGGCCCGTACCGTTCGGCGTATTGCGCAGGTCGTCGATGCCCTCGGCCGGCAGGATGCGCGCCTGACGGAAAGCGAGCTGGATCGGGAATTCGCCGAAGGGGATGCGCAGCTTGAAGCGCACCTTGTGCGGCCCTTCCGCGGAGATCGCTGTCACCGGGCCGAAGGCGCCCGAACCCACGCCGGAGCGTGCTGGATCCATCGAGCGCTCGACCGTCGCGACCACGTCGGCGGAGGTGAAGGCGCGACCGTTGTGGAACTTCACGCCCTCGCGCAGCGTGACCACCCACTCGGTGCCGCCAGCCTCCGGCGCCCAGGCCGTGGCGAGCATCGGCACCGGCTGCGTATCCGCATCCAGCGAAACCAGATTGTCGTAGACCATCTGGCTGTATTCCATGCCCGAGAAGGAGTTCGTCATCTGGGGGTCGAGCGTGTCGGGCGGATCGGGTCGGCAGAATCGCAGCGTGCCACCCTTCCTCGGTGTCCCTTGCGCGCGGGCCGGCCGCGCGGTCGCCACGCCGCCGGCCATGCCGAAGGCCGCGGCCGTGCCCAGCAGGGTCCGGCGCGTCATGCCCGGGATGATGAGGGTGTCGGTCTCAGAATGGCGCATGGCGGCATCTCCAGGCTGAACGACGGCAATGGCGCTCAGGACGGATCGTCACAGTGGCGACAGATCGCCTGAACTTCGTGACGGACGCTCTCTCCCGTGTCGCGCCGGCAGTCTGGCGCGCACGGCAATACTAGGTCCCGCAGGCGTCCCGGGAGCGAGTCCAAACTGCACGGATCGACGAGAAAAAACGGCGAGCGAGCACAAACTTGCTCAGGATCAAGGACAGGGTGGCCGCGTCATGCATCAGCGTGCCTGATTCGCGGGCGCGCGCATCACGCCGCATGGCGGCTTGGCGCCGCAGCAAGACCCAGCCTGACGCGCAACGTGCCATGCGTGGCCTCGGCATCGCGAAGTCCCAACCGGCGTAGCGCAGGCATCAACTCCGACGCTGCAGCCCGGATCATGTCGGGTGAATCCGGCAGGTGCAGGATGAAGCCATCCACCGCGCCCGCGCTCCGCCACTCGGCCATCAGCGCCGCGAGCATCGCCGGTGCTTCCGACAGAATGAGCGGACCGGGCTGAACTGGCGCGTCCTCGAGCGCGAGGCCGGCGAGGACGCAGAGCGCGTCCGGCCCGCGGCCCCGTGCGGCCAGCCCGCGCCCGATCTTCGCTCGCGTCGCGCGCGCATCGGCCAGGTGTCGCGGCATGATCTCCAGCATCTCGGCGGCGGCGGCGGCGAGTGCATCGCCGACATCGGTCCCGCCCTGCACCATCAGCGGCGGCCGGCCCTGCGGCGGGCGCGCCGTGTCGAGCGGCCCGCGCACGCGGTAGTGCGGGCCTTCATGGTTCAGCCAATGGAACTTCGCGCGATCGAAATACTGGCCGCTCGCCTTGTCGCGCATGAAGGCATCGTCGTCCCAGGAATCCCACAGGCCCGCGATCACCGCGGCGAGTTCAGTCGCGCGCGGCGCCGCGTCGTCGGTCGCCGGCAGCGCCATATGCGCGAAGCGTGCGGCTTCCTGCGCCGGCGGAATCGCTTGCAGCGACCAGCCGAAGCGCCCGCGGCTGATATGGTCGATCGACCCCATCCGGCGCGCGAGGTTGTAGGGCCTGTGAAACGGCGCGGAAACGGCGGGGATCAGCCCGATGCTGTCGGTCACCGCCGACAGCCCCGCCGACAGGGCGATCGGGTCGAGACCCGGGCGTTCGGGCAGGCAGACGAAGTCGAAGCCGGCCTCCTCCGCCGCCGATGCGGCGGCGAGCATCACGTCGAAATCGCTGACGGCCCCCGGCGCGCTGAGCGCAATGCCGAGCGGCATCATCACGCCACTTCCGCCATAGGCACGGCCCGCCGCAGACCGAGATGCTCGCTCAGCGTCGTGCCTTCATACTCCGTGCGGAACAGGCCGCGGCGCTGGAGTTCCGGCACGACAAGCTCGATGAAATCCTCGGCATCGACGGGGATGCAGGGCGGTTGGATGTTGAAGCCGTCCGCGGCGCCGGTGGCGAACCATTCTTCCATCAAGTCGGCAATCATCGTCGGCGTGCCGACCATGCCGAGATGCCAGAAGCCGCCGGAGACCAGTTCGTAGAGCTGGCGGATCGTCAGGTTCTCCCGCTTCGCCTTGGCGAGGGCGCCGACCACGAACTCGCTCTTGCGTCCGCCGGGCATCGGCAGATCCGGCACCGGGCCGTCGAGGTCGTATCCCGTATAGTCGGGGAAGCTGCTCACCGTGAGCAGGCCGAGGCCGAGGCGCGGTTCGATCAGCGCCTGCATGCGGTCGAACTTGTCGCGCGCTTCCTGCAGCGTGCGGCCGACGAAGGCCATGATGCCAGGCATCATCTTCAGCTCGTCCGGATCGCGGCCATACTTCGCCATGCGGCCCTTCACCGAGGCATAGTAGGCGCGGGCATCATCGATGTTCGGTTGCCCGCCATAGACGACGTCGGCGCAGCGCGCGGCGAGTTCCTGCGCATTGTCGGATTCGCCGGCCGTGAAGATCGGGATGCGATGCGCGACCGGCGGCACGCCGAGCGATCCGCGCACCCGGAAATGCTTGCCCTGATGGTCGATCGGCCCGTCCTCGAGCCCCCGCATCACGGCGACGAATTCCGCCGCGCGCTCGTGCCGCTCATCGGAGGGCGCGACCTTGTCGAGGCCGAAATTCCGCGCCTCGTCGATGCTGAAGCCGGTGACCATGTTCCAGCCCGCACGCCCATGGCTGACGCGATCCAGCGTGACGAGCTGCCGCACCAGGTTGAAGGGCTCATTGTAGGTGGCCGAGGCGGTGGGCACGAGGCCGACATGCTTCGTCACCGCGGCGAGCGCGGTCAGCAGCGCAGTGGGTTCGTGCTTGACGAGCTGGTGCTCCATCTCCCGCGCTATTGCCGGGCGGTCGAGATCCCGCACCGCTGAGGAATCGGCGAGGAAAATGCCATCCATCTTGCCGCGCTCCGCGAGCCGCGCGCAGTGGACGAAGTGGCGGAAATCCATGTTGCCATCGGCCGGCACGTCGGGATGCCGCCAGGCGGCGTAGTGATAGCCAAGATTGGCGATGGAGAGCCCGAGGCTCATCATGCGCTTGCGGGGTTTCATTCCGCGGCCTCCGCGACGGCGGTTGCGTGCAGGCTCGGCGGCCGCGGCAATCCGAGATTCTCGCGCAGCGTGCGGCCCTCATACTCGGTCCGGAACAGCCCGCGGCGCTGGAGCTCGGGGATGACGAGATCAACGAAATCCTCGCCGCCGCCGGGCAGATAGGGCGGCTGCACGTTGAAGCCATCCGCGGCGCCGGTGGTGAACCATTCCTCCATCATGTCCGCGATGGATTTGGGCGTGCCGATGACGCCGAGCGACCAGAAGCCGCAGAGCGCGACGTCGAACAATTGCCGCAGCGTCAGCTTCTCGTCCCGCGCGCGGCGCATCAGCGCCAGGGTCAGCTCCGGCTCGCGGCCGCCCAGCTTCTCGGAGCCGAGGAACTCGTTGCGCATCGTCAGGTCCGGCAGCGGATCGTCCAGCCCATAAGCGCTGAGATCGGGGAAGTGATTCACGATAAGCTGCCCGATGCCGACTTCCTTCGGCATCACGCTCTGCATCAGCGCGAACTTGTCCTCTGCCTCGGCCTGCGTGCGCCCGACATAGCATTGGATGCCGGGCATCATCAGCAGGTCCTCGGGCTTGCGCCCGTATTTCGGCAGCCGGCCCTTCACCGAGGTGTAGTAGGCGCGCGCCGCCTCGATGTTCGGCTGGCCACCATAGCACATGTCGGCCAGCTCGGCCGCGAGATCCTGCGAGTTGTCCGAGGTGCCGGCGGTGATGATGGGCAGGAAGCCCTGCGGTGGGCGCGCCATGTCGAGCGGCCCGCGCACCTTGAAGTGCCGCCCCTCATGGTTCAGCGCGTGAACCGATCCGGGCCGGAAGAACTGTCCCGATTCCTTGTCACGGATAAAGGCATCGTCGTCCCAGGAATCCCACAGGCCGCGCATGACATGCAGGAATTCCCGCGCGCGATCATGCCGCGTGTCGGAATCGAGCGGTTTGTCGAGGCCGAAATTGCGTGCCTCGTCCAGTCCATGGCTGGTCACCATGTTCCAGCCGACGCGCCCGCCCGAGAGATGGTCGATCGCCGCCATGCGCCGCGCGAAATTGAATGGATGCCAATAGGTCGTGCTGGCCGTCGGCATCAGGCCGACATGCTTGGTCACCACGGCGACGGCGGCCATGGCGAGCGTCGGATCGACCTTGACCTGCGCCTGCTCGCGGTCCCGCGCGATGCGCGTGTCGTCGACGCTGAGGATCGAGGACCAGTCGGCGAGGAAGACGAAGTCCATCTTCCCCCGCTCCGCGATCTTCGCGGCGGTGACGTGATGCTGGATGGAAGTGGCGCTGCGCACATCCACATCCGGATGGCACCAGGCGGAGTAGTGATAGCCGGCCGAGGCGATCGACAGGCCCAGCTTCATCTGCCTCATGCGGGAACCTCCTCCCCAGCTGCGGCGTAGCGGCTGATGGCGGGCGCCATGCCGAGCCTCTCGCGCAGCGTCGCCTCCTCGTACTCCCTGCGGAACAGGCCGCGACGCTGCAGCTCGGGCACGACGAGATCGACGAAATCCGCCGCGCCGCCCGGCAGATAGGGGCACTGCACGTTGAAGCCATCCGCCGCGCCGGTGGTGAACCATTCCTCCATCGCGTCGGCGATGTCGGATGCGGTGCCGACCTTGCCGTACTGCCAGAAGCCTTCGGCGATGACCTCATAGGTCTGGCGGATGGTGAGGTTCTCGCGCCGCACGCGCTCCAGCAGCATGTCCGAGAACATGTCATAGCGTCCGCGCGAGAGCTCGACCTCCGGCATCGGCCCGTCGAGATCATGGCCGCGCAGGTCGGGGAAGTTGTGCAGGCGGAGCATCCCCAGCCCGACTTCCGGCTGGATCAGCGATTGCAGCCGGTCGAGTTTGTCCCGTGCCTCCTGCCGCGTGCGGCCGAGGAAGGGCATGATGCCGGCGAGCACCTTCACCGCCTCGGGCGGGCGACCGTACTTCGCCATGCGGTTCTTCACATCGGCGTAGTAGGCGCGGCCGACCTCGAGGGTCGGCGCCGCGGAATAGACCGCATTCGCGCATTCCGCGGTGAATTCGTTCGCCTGGTCGGAATAGCCGGCGGTGATGATGGGCAGGTGCCGCTGCGGCGGGGTCTGCACGTCGAGCGGCCCGCGCACCTTGAAATGCGCTCCCACGTGATCGAGGAAATGCATCTTCGCCCGGTCGAAATAGATCCCGGTCGTCCGGTCGCGCGGGAAGGCCCCGTCGTCCCAACTGTCGTAGAGCCCATTGACCACATCGACGAATTCGCGGGCCCGGGCGTGACGGATGTCGGAATCGATGACGGCGTCGTAGCCATAGTTCCGCGCCTCGTCGCGGCTGAAGCCGGTGACGAGGTTCCAGCCGATCCGCCCACCGGCGATGTGGTCCAGGGATGCGAAGCCCCGCGCCACCATGAACGGCTCGTTGTAGGTGGTCGACACGGTGGCGACGAGGCCGATGCGCTCCGTCACCATGGCGAGCGCAGCCAGCAGCGCCATGGGCTCCACGCGCAGATGCTCATGTTCGCGGTCGCGTGGAATGGACGGGTCGTCGAGGTTTCGGACCGCCGCGGAATCGGCGAGGAACACGAAGTCGAGCTTGCCGCGCTCGGCGATGCGGGCGCATTCGGCGAAGTGCTCGAACTGAAGCACCCCATCTGCCGGCACCTCGGGCAGCCGCCAGCAACCCTGATGGTAGCCCAGGAAGTGGATGGGTAGGCCCAGGATCATCCGACGTGGCATCGCGTGCTCCGCAATCGGTCGGCCGTGTTGCAGGGGAGGGTGCGATGCAGCGCGCGGCGATTCAATCGGAAAGTATCGAACAGCAGCATAAATTATCGGAATGCGGTATTTTCGGGCGGATTGCGCAGCCATCGGGCCCACCCTGCCACTTGCGCGGGCGATGCGAAGGCTGCGATCAGGGTTCGCCAGTCACACAGACCAGAAACAGCAGCGGTGCCGATGCCAGCCAGCGAAGCCCTCCCGGCCGGTCGGGAGCGTCCCGTCGATCATGATCCGATGCGCGTGCAGTCGGTGGACAAGGCCTTCCGCGTGCTGCGCGCCTTCGACGAGACGCGGCCGTCGCTGAGCCTGACGCAGATCGCCGCGGCGGCGGAGCTCGACAAGAGTGCCGCCCAGCGCTTCACACACACCCTGGTGGCGCTCGGCTATCTGCGGAAGGATCCCGCGACCAGGCGCTTCGAGCTGACGGTCAGGACGCTCGACCTCGGCTTCCGCTATATCCGCACGAACACGCTGGTCGGCCGCGCCAGGCCCTACCTGCTCCACATCAGCAATACCACCGAGGAGACGGTGAACCTCACCGTTCCCGACGATACCGAGGTCGTCTTTGTCTCCCGCATCACCGCGCGGCACGTGATCAATGCCGACATCGTCATCGGGGCACGTACGCCGGTCTATTGCAGCGCGCCGGGCATCGCGATGCTGGCCCGGCTGCCGATCGACGAAGCGATGGCCATTCTGCGGCGCTGCGACCGCCGGCCGATCACGCCGAACACGGTGTGGCGGCTCGAGGATCTGCACGCGAAACTCCTGCTCACCGCCGCGCGAGGCTACGCCACGGCCTTCGAGGAGCTGCATCACGGCGACCTGTCCATCGCGGCCGCCATCGTGGACGCGGCGGGCCGGCCGGTCGGCGCCATCAACATCGCCACCCTACGGTCCCGCATGACACCGGAGGCAGCCGAGCAGGCTTATGTCCCGGTGGTGGTGGACGCGGCGAGGGCCGTCTCGCGGAACGGATGACATCCGCAGTTATCGGTAAGGCCTTGCCGCAGCTCCGAGTTCGCAGCGTGTTGGGGACTGCCTACGGTCCTCCCAGCCTGACGCCGTAACATCCCGTTGCGCCGCCGACGGTTCATCGAATCGCAACGAGACTGACACGCACGCGTCGCCCGCGTGCTCTAGGGGAGCCCCCGACTTCGCAGGGGCTTCCCATGACAAAGCGTCGGAATGTTCTGTTGATCGTCGTCGATCAATGGCGAGCGGATTTCATCCCCGCCCTTGGCGCCGGCTTCCTGAAGACGCCCAATCTTGACCGGCTGTGCCGCGAGGGCGTGACCTTCCGCAACCACGTCACCACCGCGGTGCCCTGCGGGCCGGCGCGCGCCTCGCTGCTGACCGGCCTCTATCTGATGAACCACCGCGCGGTGCAGAACACGGTGCCGCTCGATGCGCGGCACATGAATCTCGGCAAGGCGCTGCGCCTCGCCGGCTATGACCCGGCGCTGATCGGCTACACCACCTCCACCCCCGACCCGCGTACCACCGGGCCGCGCGACCCGCGCTTCACCACGCTGGGCGACCTGATGGACGGGTTCCGCAGCGTCGGCGCCTTCGAACCCTCGATGGACGGGTATTTCGGCTGGCTGGCGCAGAAGGGCTACGCGCTGCCGCAGCGCCGCGCCGATATCTGGCTGCCCGAGGGCGAGGACGCCGAACCGGGTGCGACCGACCGCCCCTGCCGCATCCCGGCCGAGCTTTCGGACAGCGCTTACTTCACCGAGCGCGCCCTGACCTATCTGAAGGGCAAGGGCGAGAAGCCCTGGTTCCTGCATCTCGGCTATTGGCGCCCGCATCCGCCCTTCGTCGCCTCCGCGCCGTATCACGAGATGTACAAGCCCGAGGACATGCCCGCCCCGGTGCGCGCGGCGGATGTCGGCAGCGAGGCGGCGCAGCATCCGATGCTCGCGCACTACCTCGACTCGATCCGCCAGGCCTCCTTCTTCGAGCGCGCCGAGGGCCGGGGCGCCTCGCTGGACGCCGCGGAAATCGCGCAGATGCGCGCGACCTATGCCGGGATGATGAGCGAGATCGACGACTGCCTCGGCCAGGTCTTCGCCTATCTGGACGAGACGAAGCAGTGGGAAGACACGCTCGTCATCTTCACCTCTGACCACGGCGAGCAGCTCGGCGACCATCACCTGCTCGGCAAGCTCGGCTATTTCGACGAGAGCTTCCGCATCCCGCTGGTGGTGAAGGACCCCGACGCGCCGGAAGAAGGCGGCCGCATCGAGACCGCCTTCACCGAGAGCGTCGACGTCATGCCGACCATCCTCGACTGGCTCGGCGGCGAGATCCCCCGCGCCTGCGATGGCCGCTCGATCCTGCCGGTCCTGCATGGCGACGTGCCGGCCGATTGGCGGCGCTTCATGACCTATGAGTTCGACTTCCGCGACGTCTTCTACAGCCAGCCGGAAGGTGCGCTGGGCCTCGGCATGGACGAGGCCTCGCTGACGGTGGTCCAGGATGAGCGGCGCAAGTACGTGCATTTCGCCGCCCTGCCGCCGCTGTTCTTTGACCTGGAGAAGGACCCCGACCAGTTCGTGAACCTGGCCGAGGACCCCGCCTATGCCGCGGAGGTGCGCGACTACGCCCAGAAGGCGCTGTCCCACCGGCTGCGGCATGCCGAACGCACCCTGACGCATTTCCGCGCGACGCCGCATGGCCTGGAGGAACGCACCGAAAGCGCGCCCCTCGCCCTGAAGCGCGCGGCCGAATAGCCCCCACGATCATGAGGACCCCCCGCATGAACGCGACCCGTCGTTCCTTCCTCGCCGGCGGCGCCGGCCTGGTCACCCTGCCGATGCCCGCGCTGGCGCAGGCCGACCAGCGGCCTTCCATCACCATCGCCGTGCAGAAGGTGAGCAACAGCAACACGCTCGAGCCGCTGCGCGAACAGTCCAATGTGGGTGAGCGCGTCTTCCTCACTTCCATGTGGGAAGGCCTACTCGGCCGCGACTATGCCAGCCGGCTCGAGACGGTGCCGATGCTCGCGGTCGAGAACCGCCGCATCAGCGACAGCGTCGTCGAGTTCAAGCTCCGCCAGGGCGTGAAATTCCACAATGGCGATGAGATGACGGCCGAAGACATCGTCTTCTCCTTCGGCAATGACCGCATGTTCGGTCCCGGCGGCCCCAACAGCGGCAGCACCATCCGCGTCGGCGAGGCGATGCCCACCAACAGCGGCAAGGAATTGCCGATCGAGGTGCCCGCCGTCGCCAACCGCTCCTTCCCCGGCTTCGCGAAGATCGAGATCGTCGATCGCTACACGGTGCGCTGGGTGAACCGCACGCCGGACGTGACGCTGGAAGGGCGCCTCGCGCGCATCGGCAGCGAGATCGGCAGCCGCCGCGGCTTCGCCGAGGCCGCGGGCTGGCTCGACTGGGCGCGCAAGCCTATCACCACCGGCCCCTACAAGGTCGCCGAATACCGCGCCGACCAGTCGCTGACCCTGGTGGCGCATGACGAATACTGGGGCGGCCGCCCGCCGATCCGCCAGATCCGCTTCGTCGAGGTGCCGGAAGTCTCCTCCCGCGTGAACGGATTGCTGTCCGGCGAATACCACTTCGCCTGCGACATGCCGCCCGACCAGATCACCGGCATCGAGCGCAACGCGGCCTTCGAGGTGGTGGGCGGCACCATCCCGAACCACCGCATCACGGTGTTCGACAAGAACCACGCCCAGCTCCGCAACCCGCTGGTGCGCCGCGCCTTCACCCATGCGATCGACCGTCAGGCGATCGTGGACAGCCTGTGGGCCGGCCGCACCGAGATCCCGAAGGGCCTGCAATGGTCCTTCTATGGCGACATGTTCATCGCCGACTGGTCGGTGCCCCGCTTCGATCCGGCCGAGGCGCGTCGCCTGCTGCGCGAGGCGAATTATCGCGGCGAGCCGATCCCCTATCGCCTGCTGAACAACTACTACACCAACCAGGTCGCCACCGCGCAGATCCTGGTCGAGATGTGGCGCCAGGTCGGTCTGAACGTGCAGATCGAGATGAAGGAGAACTGGTCGCAGATCCTCGAACGGTCACCGACCCGCGCCGTGCGCGACTGGTCCAATTCCGGCCTGTTCAGCGATCCGGTGTCGTCGCTGGTGAACCAGCACGGCCCGAACGGTCAGCAGCAGCAGGTCGGGGAGTACGCGAACGAGGAGTTCAACCGCCTGTCCAACGAGCTGGAGACCAGCACCGACCGTGCCCGTCGCCGCGTCGTCTTCCAGCGCATGCTGGTGATCGCCGAGCGCGAGGACCCCGCCTATACGGTGCTGCACCAGAACGCGACCTTCACGGCGAAGCGCAAGGACATCCGCTGGAAGGCCGCGCCGGCCTTCGCGATGGATTTCCGCGCCCATAACTGGGGCGCCTGACGCCATGATGACGCTGACCCGCCGGGCGAGCCTCTTCGCCGCAGCCGCCACAGCCCTTCCGCGTCCCAGCCTAGCCCAGGCGGATCAGCGACCGTCCATCACCATCGCCGTCCAGAAGGTGGTGAACAGCAACACGCTGGAGATGGCGCGCGAACAGTCCAATGTCGGCACCCGCGTCTTCGGGTCCTATGCCGAGATGCTGATCGACACCGACTGGATCGGCGACCTGTCGCTGCGTCCGGCGCTCGCCACCGCCTGGCGGCGCATCGACGACCGCACGGTCGAGCTCGACCTGCGCGAGGGCGTGCGCTTCCACAACGGCGATGTCATGACCGCCGAGGATATCGTCTTCTCCTTCGGGCCGGAACGGCTCTGGGGCGCAGGGCAGCAGGCCCAGGGCACGCTGTTCGCGAACAGCGCCACCGGCTCGACCGGCAAGGCCCCGCCGCCCGAAGTGCCGGCCGTCGCCCGCCGCACCTATCCCGGTTTCGATCGCATCGAGATCGTCC
>Ga0075012_10004403_pt1 | contig 13115 bp, 7 predicted proteins | sample All_14_2_FD_71474 | JGI IMG/M metagenome (GOLD analysis project Ga0075012, IMG submission 71474) | Freshwater microbial communities in response to fracking from Pennsylvania, USA - Allegheny Zone_MetaG_DW_15 | ecosystem: Environmental > Aquatic > Deep subsurface > Groundwater > Drilled... | reverse complement strand
CTACAGGGATATTATACAACTTTGCCTGCGGTCAGAAACAATCCGTCTTAGTGCCGGCCACGGCCCACTGGCCGGCCTCCACCGTGCCCGTAGAGAAACAGATGTTGGCAATGCTCGAGTTATAGACCACCGCACCAAGAGCGGTTGGAACGGCCGATCCAAGTTCAGCTGAAGTTAGCGAGCGCGGAACAAAGTAGCCTTCCGCGGTCACTGAGGATTTGGCCGCACCGGAGCCGAATTGGGCGGTACCGTTCACATCCAGAGTCGCTTGAGGGGCGGCTGCGCCGATGCCCACCCGCCCGTCGTTGCGCACCAGCAGGGCGCCGCTCTGGACGTTGAGCACGTCCTCGGTGCCGGCCAGGCCGGCGCCGGTTACGGTCAGGGAAGAGCCCACGCGGGCGTAGCCGTTGACGTCCAGTTTGGCGCCGGGGTAAGCCGTGCCTACGCCGGTATAACCGCTCTGGGTGCTGACATAGAGGGCCGCGGAGGCGCGGTCGCCTCCCACCAGGAAACTTGAGCCGACATGGACCCGTTCCCTGGGGGTGCCGGTGCTCAGGCCGACCGACTGGGAAGCGGTCGAGACGCGCAGGATCGGCGTCTGGCCGGCCGCGTTGACCGACATGTTGGACAGCACGTGGAAATAGTCAACCGGGTCAAAGGACACGCCGGCGTTGCCGACTATGAACCGGCCGTTCGGTTTGGCCCGGAAGACTTCCGTGCCGTCGTCGAGGTTGCTGGCGCCGCCGCGGTAGACCAGGTCCTTGCTGTTGGCCTTGATGCCCAGCACGCCTTTGATAGCCTCGGCCGGCAGCGGGTCGTCCCAGCGTATGTAAGAGTCTCCGGGAACATCGCTGGCGTTGAAGAGCAGCACCACGTGCTCGCTGCCTTTGTGGTCCAGGCGGGTGACGCCGCGCACGTGGAGTTCGTCGGAAGGAGTGAAGGTGGCCTGGTTGAGGATCTGCCCGACCCCCAGCTTATAATTGAAGTAGACGGTGGTGCTGAAAACGACCCCGTCGAAAGTGGAGCCGGCCGCTGAAGTGATAGTGGAAACGGTCAGCAGACCCGGCAGGGCAGAGGCCGGAACGGCGGTGAGGCCCGCGCCGCTGCCGTAAAAGCCGCCCTGTGCGGTGACGGAAGAGGCGGCGCTGATGCCGCCGTCCACGGTAAGCGCGTGGGTCTGCGCCAGGGTATTGACGGAAACCCGGCCGCTGGTGGTGCTGACGAAAAGGAGCGGCAGGCCCTCGGGGGTGGAGACCAGCGTGTTGGCCGCCACCTGGAAGCGCTGCGTGGGATTAGGCATCCCTATGCCGAAGCGCCAATTGGCGCCGCCAACTTCGGCTTTCACCCGGAAGACCTCCTGCCCGTCGACCCCGGGTACCGAGGCCCCGGCGGAGTAAGTCAGGTCGCGGCTGCCTACGGGATAGCCCAGGGCGCCCTGGTTGCGGTTGCCCTCGCCGGCGAGGCTTTCCTCGGTCCAGCGGATATAATTCTCGGCCCCGTCCGAAGCCCTCAGGTCAAGGTGGGCCCTGCCGCCCAGGTTGGAAATGGCGATATGGGAGTTCACCTCCAGCGGCGCGGAGGGGCTCAGCACGTTTACGCCTACGTTCCCGGCGGTGGTGACGGCCAGGGCGAAGGCGTTCAGGGCCGGCACGCTGCCTACCGTCAGGGCATAGGAGTGGGTCCCGTAGCTGACTACGGTAAGGCTCGAACCCAGCACCTTCAGGTTGCCGGTCATCGTGTCGCCCAGCCTGTGTATGCGGTTGGCGTCGGTACCCGTAACGGCGGTCAACTGCGATCCGTTGCCTACGAAATAGGGAGCGTCCACCACGCCGCCGTTGACTTTGATGGTGGAGGAGGTCTCGATGCTGTACTGGGCGGGGCCGATCCCCCAGAAGGTGCCGCTGGCGGCCGTCACGTTGTAAAGGTAGGCGGAGCCGGCGGGAGAGTGGAAGGAAGCCGCGTGCACCGAGGACTGGGAAGTGATGCTGGAGGTGGCTATTAAGCCGCCGCCGACCGTCAGCCGGGCCAGGTAGGCCGCGCTGCCCACGGCGGTGTTGCCGCCCAGGACGGTCAGCGTAGCCCCGGCCACCGAAAAGGCCCCGCCCGTCACGGTAAGCGTGGAACCAGAGAGCGTCAGCTGACCCGTCATGGTATCGCCGGCCTTCAGTACCTTGGTGCTGTCGAAGGAGATCACGTCGGTCAAGCCGCGCCCGTCACCGTAAAAGATCCCGTTAGCGTAGACATTGGAACTTATATAGACGCCCCCGTAAAGGGACGCTGGAGCGGAAGAGATCTCTACGCCTTCGCGGAGCTTGACCTTGGGCGAGCCGAGCCCGGCCGCGGAGGTGACGGTGAGGGAGGAGCCCGCGAGGGTCAGCTGCCCGGTCATGGTGTCGCCCGCCGCGCGGACGATATGGGAAAGGGTGGAGCCGTCGCCGTAGAAAGAATTTCCGTAGACTTCGCCGTTGCCGTTAACCAAAAAGAGCTGCGACTGGGCGGCCCCGGTGCCGGTGGAGATCAGCAGCAGGTCCCCGGCGTCGCCGGCGGCCGAAGAGATATGCAGCCTGGCCTGGGGGCTGGTGAGGCCGCCGCCGATGTTGGTATTGCCTTCGTTAATGGTGTAAAGGTTGATGCCCAGGATGTCCCACATCGTCAGGGCGGCCGCTTTCACCTGCACCGAGCCGTCGGGGAATTTAAAACCGCAGGTATAGGCGCCAGGCGTGGCGCAGGAAGGCCAGTTGCCCGTGCTTTCCACCACGCCCGCCACGGCCAGTTTCTGCCCCGGCGAGATGCTGCCCACGGAGATGCCGCCCTGCACGAAGAGGTTGGTGGAAATAGTGACGGCCCCGTAGGTAGTCTGGGGCAGCGCGCCGATGATGTTGGCGCTGAAGACGTTGGTCCCGGCGGAGGCCGTGGAGGCGTAGAGAGAACTGAAGGCGTAAGGCGCGGCCTGCAGTTTTATGCGGGGGGTCATGGCCTCATAGACGCCGGAACAATCGCCGTTCTCGTCCACCTGGATCTCCAGCCAGAGGCCGCTGTAATCGGAAAAAAGCGAGGAAGGCACTCCGCCTGAAGTGGAGGAGCCTATCTCCACGTCGTAGCGCCCCTTGGTTATGGGCACGTTGCACCGGCTTTCGGTAAAGACCGGCGCGCCGCCGGAGGGGACGCTGTAAATGAGGAATTTGAGGTCGGGGGGAGTCTCCACCGGCAGGTTGGTGACCTTGCTTATCAGGAAGCCCTGGTAGTTGATGGTCTGTGTGATGGCCGCCGCGGCCGGGCCCGCCCAGGCCAGGACCGACAGCAGGAGGGCCGCGCACAGCGCGGCCGCGCCGCCGCCCTTTACCCCCGAAGACATGTAGCTGACTTTCATAAAATCCCTCCGCGCGCTAGCGCACCACCACCACCGTACCGTTGTAGACCGTGCCGTCGGCTTCGATCTGGTAGATATAGACCCCGCCGGGAACCGTCTGGCCGCCTGATTTTCCGTCCCACAGGAGGGAATTGGCCACCGGGCCGGGGGTCATGGAACTGACCACGCCGCCGCGCAGGTCGAACAGGCGGCCTTTGACCGCCTTATCCTGCGGGTTGTCGAAAATAAAGACCATCGTATCATTTTTGCCGTCGCCGTTTGGAGTTATCAGGCGGTTGGTCAGGCCCGATTTGTCCGCCGAGAAGCTGCCGGCGCGCTCGGTGGTCCTGAGCTGGTAGCGCCCCAGCAGGGTGGTGCGCAGCTGCACGCTGCGCTCGGCCGCGTTGACCGTGCCGTAAAGCTGCAGCCACCGGGAGCCGTTGAAGTAATACATGCTCAGCGCCCTGTCGTCGCTGAGGGCGGAGGGGGTGATGACGCCGCCGGCCTTGGAGTAATAGAGCTTGAGGGTGCCGTTCTGGGCGAGCTTCAGGCCCGGGGCGGGCTCCAGGCCCCCGCGGTAGGCCGCGAATTCCACGGATTTCACCACACGCCCGGTCAGGTCCTCCTGGTGGGTGGAGATCTCGATGGTGTAAGAATCCATGGGGTCCGCGGACGAAGAGAAGAAGGCGTCGCTGCCCGCCTGCGGGACCTCGAAGATGCTCTGGTTGTCCGGGGCCAGGAAGTACAGGCCGCCGCTCCCGGTATCACGGGCGTAAGAGGGAATGGAGGCGCCGGCCTTGTTCACCGCCCTGGCGTGATAGTAGAACGAATCCGCCGCGCCGATGATGTCCGTCCAGCTGAGCGTGTCGGACGAAGTCTCGCCGATGAAGACCCAGTCCGCGTCCGCCGGGGCGGTGGCGCGGTAGACCTGGTAGCCGCTTATCTCGTAGGGGAACGCCGGGCTGAAGCGGTTATCGAAAGGGATGCGGTTCTCGAAGCCGGCGGGGGGGATCCAGGTCAGGGTGACGGAATTGCCGGTGCGGGTGAGCTGGAAATTCATGGGTGACAGCGGCACCAGGGCGAAAGCCGCCGCCGGGTTGGAAAGCTCGGAGCGGAGCGAGTGGGAATTTATGCTCTCCAGGGCGAAATAGTAGGTAGTCCCGGCGTTAAAGCCCTCTATCAGGCGCGTCTCCGTCTCCCCGGCCGCGAGGGGCGCCCAGGACTGGGCGTAGGTGTTGGCGGCCGCGAAAGCCTCGTCGCTGGAGATATAGCCGGCGCTGCTGTAGCGCAGGATATAGTCCTCGGCCGGCTCGGCCGCCCGGCCTATGTCGGAAGAGGGCGCCGTCCAGGTGATGCGGATGGAGTAACTGGACACTATGACCACCGCCACGTCCGCCACGGTGGCGGGGATAGGGGAAAAGGCCAGCTTGCCGGTGCGCTGCGAGAAGGCGCCGCCCACCTGGGTGGAGACGGAGACTTCCTGCACGTTGCCGTTCTGCTCGAAGTTGGGTGAGATCATGTACGCCGAGCCGAAGCCGTAAATGCCGCTGATGTCGGAATAGTGGGGGGAAGCCAGGCGCGCGGCGAAAAGCGGCGCCTGCTGCAGGAGCAGGGCCGCCAGCGCGAAAAGGAGACCGGCCGGGCGGATAGCGTTCACACATAGAATTATATACGGGCCGTGCGACCAAAATATTACAAAGAGGTTTCGGGAGGCCCGGGGTAAAATCCATAAATTTGAAACAAAACAGTCACAATTGAAAAGTAGAATTACCACGTATGAAGGCAAAGGAAAGCGCTGTCTGCCTGCTGTCGGCCCTGCTGCTGGTGCCGGCGGCGGTTTTCGGCTCCGCGTCGGCGCTGGGGCAGTCCGCCGCGCTCAACCGTATGGTCACGCCCAACGGCGACGGCAAGAACGACACCTTTATTTTCCGCTGCCACAACCCGCGCGATTCCGGGGTGGAGGCCAAGATCTTCGACCTGGCCGGGCGGGAAGTGGCGCTGATGCGCCTCAAACAGCGCTCTACCGGCTCGCCCCCGGCTCCCTCGGCTTCGGGAGAGTACTACGATTTCGAGTGGAATCCCAATTCGGAAGGGAAAAAGAAAGGCGGCGTCTACGTCTACCAGGTCAGCGTCGAGACCCGGGTCTATAAGGGAACTGTAGTAGTTATAAGGTAAGGCCCGGCTCATATATATGAACTTCAGGCGACCTCTCACGAAATCTTTGCTCCTCGCGGGGCTCCTCGCCGCCGCCCCGGGCGCGTTCGCGGCTTTCGAGGACCTGGGCTTCGGGGCCAGGGCGCCCGGCATGGGCGACGCCTTTACCGGCGTGGCGGACGATATTTCCGCCTTGTACTACAACCCCGCCGGCCTCGCCTACATAGAGCGGCCCAAGGCGCTGGCCTCGCACTCCATTTTCCACACCGGGCTGAGCGACGGCTCCAGCCTCGGCACCAGCGTGGCCGCCCTGGCCTTCCCGCTCACCGCTTCGGGCCGCAACGGCACCCTGGGCCTGGCCTGGCAGCAGTTCTCGCTCTCCGGCCTCTATTACGAGAAGACGGGGCAGGTTTCGTGGGGCTACCGCTTCGACAAGAACACCCGCTACGAGAAGCTTTCCGTCGGCGGCAGCCTTAAGTACCTCAGTCACGGCTTCACCCGGCTGGACGAGACCTATAACGCCGTCGAGAGCGACCTGATGCAGAACGGGGCTACCGACCCGGTGCTGGCCGGCACCAACGCCCGCTCCGCCCTGGACGCCGACCTGGGCGTGCTCTACCGCCTGACGCGGCGCTGGACGCTGGGCGCGGCCGTGCTCAACGCCATGCAGGCCGACGTGGCTTTCAGCGAGTCCGACAAGGACCCGGTCCCCATGAAGACCCGGCTCGGCGCTTCTTTCAAGAGCCTCTGGATGGTGCTGGCGGCCGACGCCAGGCTGCAGCGGGGGCCCGACGGCAAGATGGACAAGCAGTTCATAGTGGCGGCGGAGAAGGTGTTTCCCAGCCTGGACAAGGGGGACATAGGCGTGCGCGGCTCCCTGGGCGCCGGCGACCGCGAATTCAAGCAGGTGACCGCCGGCCTCTCCTATAAGATACAGCGCATCCAGCTGGATTACGGCTTCGTGCTGCCGCTGGGCACCATAAAAGAGACCGCCGGCAACCACAAAGTGGCCCTCACCTACCATTTCGGCTCGGCGACCCAGACCGAGCTGGCCGAAACCGAGCTGCTGGACCAGTACAAGCGCCTGCGCGACGCCCAGAACTACAAGAGCCCGCGCGACACCGCCAGCCTCAACGACCCGCGCCTGGCCGAAGTGAAGGCGCAGGTAGATAAAGAAAATTATTACGCCGCCAACAAGCTGCTACTCGAGAAGGCCAACGAACTGCTGCCCGATTCTTCGGTGGTCAACCTGACGCGGCGCCTGGCCACCGTGGCGGCCTTCTTCCCGTCCCTCGCGCCGGAGGACGGCCGGCCGCGCCAGCGCTGGGAAGAGCTGCTCTCGGCCGGCACCAAGGACCTCATCAACGGCGTCGACCTGCGCGCCATGAAGCGCCTGGCCTACGCCCAGAGCCTCAACCAGCAGGATTCCGCCCTCTCCAATTTCCTGGACCGCGCCGGCGAGATAGCGCGCATCACGCCCGACAAGGTGCCCTCCGACTTCAGCCGCGGCTGGCCTGAATACAAGATGACAGAATCCGACGAGCTCTACACCAAGAAGCGCTATTCGGAAGCCCTGCGCAAGCTGGAGGAGCTGCTGGAGATAGAGCCCAACCACCTGCTGGCCCTCAAGAAGAGCGGGTCCTGCCACTACATGCTGGGCAATTATTCCCGCGCCGGCCGCGACTGGGAGCGCGCCATGCGCCTGGAGCCCGACCCCATAGAGAAGGCCAAGCTGGCCAAGATGACCGACGAGGCCAAAGCGAAGCTGGGCAAGGGCGCGGCCTGGGAACCCGGCGGCCCCGCGGCCGAGGAAGAGAAGCCCCTAACGCGCGAAGCGGCCAACGCCCGCGAAATAGAGAAGATCTACCAGACCGGCGCGGACCACTACGCCAAAGGCGAATACGGCAAAGCGGCGGACGCCTTCAGAAGGATACTGACCATAGACCCGCAGAACACGCAGGCCAAGAAGGCCCTGGAGCGCATAATCAGGCTGTCGCGGTAAAGGCGGCGGGGCCTGCCGGCGGAGGAGAGCGTCCGAAGGGGAAAACCCGGGATGAAGCTGTTTTATAAGTTCAGCGCGGCCCTCCTGGCCGCCGCCCTGGCGGCGGCGCTGCTGCTTTCCGCCATTTTCTTCAGTTTCCAGAACCGCACGGTGCGCCAGGCGCAGGACCTGCGCCTGCGCGCGCTGGAGCAGTCGGTCGCCGCCATGCTCGGTGAAGCGGAGCTGGCCGGCGACCCCCTGATGGCGGTAGATTACCTTTCCGGGCTCTGCTACTCTCGGCCGGAGATCCAATCCTGCCAGCTGGACATAGGGCGCGGCATGGTCCCGGTGCGCCTGCCGAAGCTGAAACCTCCGCCGAAATCCGGTTCCCCGCTGGCGAAGACGCTGCGGGGGAAAAAGTACGCGGCAAACATCAATTTCTCTTCCGAAGCGCTGGCCCGGGAGCGCGGGGAGGCCCTCGCCGGGGTCTGGCACGACCTGGCGGCCGCTTTCGGGGCGGCCATGGGCGTGGCCGTGCTGCTGGCCCTGCTGCTGGCCCGCCGGCTCACGCGGCGCCTGCGGAGGCTGGCCGCCGAGGCCGCGGAAGTGGGGGAAGGGAAGTTCGGGGTTAAGACCGACGCCTCCGGCTCCGACGAGGTGGCCGAACTGGCCGGCGCGCTCAACAGCATGTCCGACCGGCTGCTGGAGCTGGAGACCATGAAAAAGAATTTCACGGCCTCCGTCACCCACGAGCTGCGCTCGCCCCTGGGGGTAATAGAGACCTACGCGGCCCTGCTCCTCAAAGAAAAAGAAAATTTCCGTCCCGAGGACCTGGAGGTCTTCGCCCGCATCAAGGAGAACGCCGGGCGCCTCGCCAATTTCGTCACGGCCATGCTGGACCTGGCCAGGATAGAGCGCGGCAAGATGGAACTGCGCGCGGCCAGGGAAGACCCCCTGGCCCTGGCCAGGGACGCCGCGGATTTCCTGCGCCCGAAGGCGCAGGAAAAAGGGATAGCCCTGGCGGTCGAGACCCCGCCCGGCCCCGCCGAGGCGGTATTGGACCGCGAGCTGCTCACCCACGCCCTCACCAACCTGCTCTCCAACGCCCTCAAATTCACTCCGGAAGGGGGCGAGGTTACGCTGCGGGCCTCGGCAGCGGGAGGGCGCCTCAGGTTCGAGGTGCAAGACACAGGGCCCGGCCTCAAGGAGGGGGAAGCGCAAAAACTCTTCGCGCCTTTCACCCAGGGCTCCGCAGCGCCCGGCCACGGCGGCACCGGCCTGGGCCTGGCCCTCGTCAAATCCATAGCCGAACTCCACGGCGGCGCCGCCGGCTGCGCCCCCGTCCCCTCCGGCGCCCTCTTCTGGATCGAAATACCGACAGGGGAATGAAGACCAGAGCGCTTTACCGCATCGGATGCCGTGGCGGCCTACCATATGGGCAGGATCGCAAAACCGGCGTCGGCCACACCGTGGCCGCGCCTGCCGCTCTCGGCCTCGGCGCTACGCAAGCCTCGGCCTCCGAGGGGCTTTTGCTAACCCTGCCCATATGGTCTCCGCCGGTTTCTCTCATGATACGGCCTAACTGTGGCCGAGAGTACCCGGAGAAGGCATACCCTCGCCGGCCTTAACTCCGCCGTAATAACTTTGTAACCTGTGTCATATAGAATAATAGTGTAACTATGACCACCCTCTCACGCCTTTTAACCGCCCTGCTCCTGTGCGTTTGCCTGAACGCGCGCGCGGAAGAGCCCGCCGCCTCGCCCAGCGCCCAGGCCTCCGAAATTTCCGCCCGCATACAGCAGGACGTCTCCAAGCTCCTCGAAGAACTGGTAGGCCGCGGCCGCGCCCGCTCCTTCGTCGCCGTAGAGGGGGAGATAGTCCTCAAGAGCAAGAGCGAATCCGGCACTCCCGCCGAGGAGACCCTCACCCTGCCCGGCTACGCCTCCGTCAACATCCTCGAGAAGACCGGCGAGTACCTCAAACAGCAGCGCGAAGAAAGCCAGCGCACCAGCGAATTCCGCGTCAAGAAACTTTCCGTCTCGCTCGTTTTCGACCGCACCGTGCCCGACGCCCGCGTCAACGCCATCAAGCTGATGCTGGGCGAAGTCCTGCGCCTCAACGAGGCGCGCGGCGACAGCATCATAACCGCCAAATCGGAGATGATGCCCTGGTGGAAGAGCGCCCTGGAAGCCCCCGAAATACGCCCGGTGCTGGTGACGGCCGCCTTCGGCGCGCTGGCCCTGGCGGTGCTGCTGCTGTTCGGCTATATCCTCGCCTCCCGCCTGCTGACCGGCTTTGTCGATTACGCCCGCATCAACGCCCAGGCTTCAGCCCTCCCCGGTGCCGGCGGCCAGGGCCCCTCGGGCGGCTACACCGGCGAGCCGGGCGAAGAGGGCGACCTCGGCGAAATAATCGACGTGGAATCCCGCGCGGCCTCGGGCGGGGCCATGCTGACGGCCGGCTCGGCCTTCGAATTCATTGAAAAACTGCCCCCGGCCGAAGCGGCCGAGCTGCTGGCCGACCTGCCCGATGAAGACGCGGCCATCATCATCGCCAACCTGGCCGACCGCCGCCCCCACATCTCCTCCAAGATCCTGCTGGCCCTGCCGCCTACCAAGAAGCAGTCGGTCTCGGCGCACCTGCTTGGCCTCAAGCAGGCCGAGCCGGAGCGCGTCTACGAGATAGAGAACGACCTGCGCCTTAAGCTCGAAAAAAGCCTCAAGGGCGCCGAGAAGCTGGGCCGCCTGCTGTCGCTGGTGGACGAGGGCGCGCGCAGCGAGATCATGGACAACCTGGCCCGGGCCAACCCCAAGGGCTCCGAAGAACTGCGCCGCAAGATGGTCACCTTCGACGACCTCTGCCGTCTCGACGACAAGAACCTGCGCCCGCTGGTGGTTTCGCTGCCTTACGCCGACTGGGCGGCCGCGCTGGCCGGCGCCGGCGAAACGGCCGTGGGCAACGTCACCCGGCTGCTGCCCGAGGACGTGCGCCTGGTGGTGAAGGACCTGCTGACCACCCGCCCCGACGAGGAAAAGGTCATCACCGCGCGCGCCAAGATCATTTCCGCCGCCCTGGCCCTGAGCGCCAAGGGCCGCATAACCCTCAGGGAGGCCGCGTGAACACGCCTTCCGACGCCTTCAACTCCGAGCTGGATTACCTCTGGCACGCCGTAGGCGAGGCGCAGGACGCCTCCCAGCGCTCCGAGAAGGAGCGCGCCGAGGCGCGCAAGAACCTGGCGCTGGCGTCCTCAAAGGCCGCCTACCTCGAAAAGCAGCTGGCCGAGGCCGCCGCCAGGGAGCGGCACCTTAAAGCGGAGGCGGACAGCCTCAGGGCCGCGGCGCAGGCCGCGGCCTCCGGCCTGGCCAAAGCGGCGGCCCAGGCCCGGGAGAACTCCGAGCTCCGTGCCAGGGCCGGCAAGGCGGAAAGCGAGCGCGCCCTGCTCGGCCCGGAACTGGAAGGCCTGCGGGCCGAAACCGCCGGGCTCCGGGAAGCCCTGGCCGCCCGCGACGCCGCCATAGAGGCTTTCCGCACAAAGATCACGGGCATAATGGCCCTCCCCGAAATAGCGCGCGCCCTCAGGGAGGACGCCGCCGCCTCGGGCAAGGGAACTTCGGTCTACGAAGAACTGCTGGAGCGCCTGGAAAAATCCCGCCGGGAAACGGAGGAAGCGGCGGCGCGGCTGCAAGCTTCCGCCGACGCGGAAAATTCGGCCAGGCAGGCCCTGGCGTCTTCGGAAGCGGAGCTTTCCGCAGCGCGCGCCGACCTGGCCGCCAAAACCCGGGAGCTGGAAGCCCTCCGCGCCGAGGTGGAGGCGGGGGCCGAAAAGGGGCGCCTGGCGGCCGGCGAAAGGGCGTCGCTCGAAGGCCGAATGACGGCCCTGAACGCCGCCCTGGCCCAGAAGGACGCAGAACTGCGCAACGCCCTGGCCGAAAGCGCCGGGCTGCGGGGCCAGCTGGATAATTTCAGGCTCGAGGCGGAGCGCCTGCGCCAGGCGGCCGGAGAGAGCACCCTGCGCGCCGAAGAGCAGCGCAACAATTTCGCCGGCGCCGTGGCCCAGGTGTTCGAGCTGCAGAAGAAAGCCGCGGGGCTGAAGTCGGCCCTGGGCGCGGCCCAGGAGCAGAACGGGGCGCTGGCCGCCGAGCTGAAGGCGAGGGCGGCCGACCTGGACCGGGTCAACGGGCTCCTGCGCGACGCCAAGTCGGCGCTGAACCTGGAAAAAGAGGTTTCCCGCCGGGGCGCCCAGAGGATCAAGGCGCTGGAAAGCGAGATAGAAGCGCTGAAGGGCAAGCTGGCCGCGGCCGCTGATTATTCTTCCCGCCTGCTGAAGTCGGTGGAGGAGCGGGACCTGTCCCTTGGGGCGGGCAAGGCGGCCCGCCTGCAGGACTCGAAGAAGCTGGCCGAACTGGAAGCCGAGAACGAAGACCTGCGCCGCAGGAATATCCGCTTTTCCGAGCTGCTCAAAAGAGAGCAGGCGGATTTTACGACCCGCATGCTGGAAGGGCTGGAAAGATCGGCCAGGGACCTCAAGTCTTTCAACCTGCGCATCCCCGCCGCCGAGCGCAAATCCCTGGAGCCCTCGCTCAAGAACCTCCTGGCGTCGGTGAACCTGCTCAAGGGCTGGCGCGAATACCTGGACCCTGAAACCCCGGACCTGGAAGACACCGACCTGGCCTCTTTTGTCTCCGGCGAGACCGGCAAATGGGAGCGCGCCTTCAAGCAGCGCAAACTGGCCATCTCGGCCGCCGTCCTGAACCCGCGCCTGCGCGCGCGGCTGGCCCCCGAGCGCGTCAAGATGCTTTTTTACAACCTGATCAAGAACGCCTACGAGCGCCTGCAGCCCGGCGGCAGCCTGCGCGTCACCCTCAAGGGCTCTGACGACGGGCGCCTGGCCCTGATCACCTTCGAGGACAGCGGCCCCGGCTTCGCCCGCGAAGCCCTGGACAAGCTCTACGCCCCTTTCAACACCACCGACAAAGGCAAGGCCGGCATAGGGCTGGCCGTGGCCCGGCGCATAGCCGAAAAGCACGGCGGCACCCTGGAAGTTTCCAACAAGAAGGAGCGCGGGGCGGTGGTGGAGGTGCGGCTGCCGCTGGGAGCCGCCGGGCCGCAGCCGTAGAGCTTCGAGCCGCAAACAGAAATGCCATAAGGGAAAACCTTATGGCATTTTTATTTTATCGCTCCGGAATCAGATCTTGAAGATATAGCCAAGGCCGAAAACCGTCCGGATCCCCGTACCGGCGCGGCCGAGTTTGCGCCGCAGCGCCTCTATGCGCTTGTCCACTGCCCGCGGCCCGGCTTCCACGCCGGGCTTCCAAGCCTGTTCCAGCAGCACGGAGCGGGAAACCACCCGGCCCTGGTTGCGCAGAAAATACAGCAGGATATCGAACTCCAGCGCCGTCAGGTCCGCCCTGCGGCCGCCGACACTGGCCGTCCTGCCCTCCGGAGAGATCAGCAGCGGGCCGAAGGAATATTCCGCGGGGCGCTCCGCGGAGCCCCCGGGGACGGCGGCCCTGGAGAGCAAATTGACGGCCCGAGCCCTGAAAAGGGCGGGGTCGGGGGGAAAAGAGAAATATTCGTCTGCCCCGCTGTCGAAAAGGGCGGCCGCGGCGGCCGGAGAATAAGGCCCGGGCC
>Ga0075012_10004402_pt1 | contig 13115 bp, 9 predicted proteins | sample All_14_2_FD_71474 | JGI IMG/M metagenome (GOLD analysis project Ga0075012, IMG submission 71474) | Freshwater microbial communities in response to fracking from Pennsylvania, USA - Allegheny Zone_MetaG_DW_15 | ecosystem: Environmental > Aquatic > Deep subsurface > Groundwater > Drilled... | reverse complement strand
AAGACCGCTTGTGCGGTCTTTTTCTTTTTTGCTAATTTATGGTAGCTTTGCAAAAATAGAAATTATGATTAGAGTAGTTGATGTAATTGCCACAGGAGTTCGAGAAGTTATCAAGGAAGAACGCTCTTTAGACCAAGTTACATCGTTTTGGCTTAAGCAGAATAAGGGCTGGAGTAAGGAGGAAAAAGGTTTCTTTGCTGAAACGTTAGCCGAAGTAATTAGGTGGTGGCGACTATTAAACGAACTTAAGTTTGCCAACGAAATTAATTATGGAAGCGAGTACCATAGCGCTGTAATTAACTATATAGCATTGAATTACGATAGCAGCGTTGCACATGGAATTATAACTTCGGGTTTACAGAAAAAGATTAAAGCTGCTTACAACAATTTAAACACTACTAATGCTATAAAAGAATCAATCCCAGATTGGTTGCAGGAGTTAGGAAGCAAAGAACTTGGAGAAAACTGGGGTGTAGAAATACAAGCGTTAAACAAAGCGCCTGAAATTATTCTTAGGGTAAATAACCTTAAAAGCAATCGCGATGAGCTTTTAAATTGGTTTAAACGCGAAAAGTTTAATGCTGAACCAATGGATTTGCCCGATGCAATTCGTATTATTGAGCGAACTAATATATACAGGTCGGAGGCGTTTACGTTGGGAATGTTTGAGCAACAGGATCATTCATCGCAGATGGTTGCTCCATTTTTAGATGTTACTCCTGGAATGCGTGTAATTGATGCCTGTGCTGGCAACGGTGGTAAAACTTTGCATTTGGCAAGTATTATGGCCAATAAGGGGCGAATTATTGCAATGGACACAGCCGAGTGGAAGTTAACCGAGTTAAGACACAGAGCACGACGTGCTGGCGCATCGATTGTGGAAGCAAAGGTAATTGAGTCTAGCAAAACAATAAAACGATTAAAAGATAGCGCAGATAGGCTCCTGCTTGATGTTCCTTGTTCTGGTTTGGGCGTTTTGCGTCGAAATCCAGATTCTAAATGGAAATTAACCCCCGAACGAATTAATGAGCTACGACGAATTCAGGAGGATATTCTGAATCGCTACTGGATTATGGTTAAGCCTAAAGGGAAAATGGTTTACGCAACATGTAGCATTCTTCCATCGGAAAATGAACTTCAGGTTAAACGATTTATCGAAAAGTATAATGGCCAGTTTGTGCTAGAGGAGGAACAAAAAATATCGACAGCCCAAAGCGGTTTCGACGGGTTCTATATGGCTAGGATTCGGAGGGAGTTTTAGCTAATATTATTTTGTATTATATTTGGTATAATGTCAAATTAAAACCAAATTATTATGCATGTTATAATATATTTATGGAAAATTGGAATAGTCATTTTACTGATGGTTTGTTTTAGCTCTATGTCCTATGGACAAAAGAGACTTGCTAAGGGTTCTCACATTGTAAGAGGACATTGTATTGATGTGTACAATGAGATTAAGGATTCCACAAAGACCGATTCATTAGTTATAGCAGAATTTTTTCAGTACTATAAGTTTGAAAATGGAGTTTCATTTAGACCGTCACAGTGGAGGCAGGCTGTTGTTTACATCAAGGCAAAGGAAAATGCGAATATGTTCTGTAGGTTAAAGGATGCCGATAGGGAATATGATTTAATAGATGTGCCTAGAAATAAACCTAAAGAAATAAAGGAAGAATGACATTAGATAAAAATACTAAGGGTTGCCAAAAGCAACCCTTTGATGTATATCTTTATACAAAAACTACTCCTTAACAATATTCCCAATCAGAGTTGCGGGTGTGCAATCCAGCACTTGAACAAACACAAAATCGCCGACCTTGTAATTCTCTCTTGGGAAAACCACTACTTTATTGTGAGTTGTTCGGCCATAAAAATGCTCCTTTGATTTTTTGGATTCGCCTTCAATCAATACTTCGAAACTCTTGCCAATATCCTTACGCTTGCTAATTTCGGATAGCTTTCCTTGTAGCTCAATGATTTCAGTTAAACGGCGGGTTTTAACATCTTCTGGAACATCGTCCTCGTATTTGTTTGCAGCTTTGGTGTTGGGTCGTTCCGAGTACTTAAACATATACGCAAAATCGTAACTAACCTCCTGCATCAAGCTTATGGTTTGGTCGTGGTCGAGCTCAGTTTCGGTGCAAAAGCCTGCAATAATGTCGGTAGATATTGAGCAATCGGGAATAATCTCGCGGATTGCGGCAATTCTTCCTAGGTAATCTTCGCGGGTGTACTTGCGGTTCATCAGTTTAAGCATTCTGCTTGAGCCCGATTGAACAGGAAGATGTATGTGGTTACAGATGTTTTCGTACATAGCCATTGTATGCAGTACATCGTCAGAAAGGTCTTTTGGATGTGATGTGGAGAATCGAACTCTAAGTCGTGGATCAACCAAGGCAACCATCTCAAGTAAATCGGCAAAACTTATGTTTTCTTTTATCAATCCTCGTGGTTCTTGCCACTTAAAGGAGTTTACGTTTTGCCCAAGTAAAGTAACCTCACGGTAACCTGCATCAACCAATTCTTTAACCTCTTTAACAATTGTTTGTGGGTCGCGGCTACGCTCAACACCACGGGTATAAGGAACAACGCAGTATGTGCACATGTTGTTGCACCCACGCATAATCGATACAAATGCCGAAACTCCATTTTTATCTAATCTTACAGGACTAATATCAGCATATGTTTCTTCGCGCGAAAGGAGTACGTTGATCCCTTTTTGGCCATCTTCGGCGGCACGGATAAGAACGGGAAGTTCGCGGTAAGCATCGGGGCCAACAACAATATCAACTACTTTTTTCTCCTCCAGGAGATGTTCCTTCAACCTTTCGGCCATACAGCCAATAACGCCAACAAGAAGTGATGGTTTGCTCTTTTTGATTTGTGAAAAAACGTCCAATCGTCCGAAAACTCTGGTTTCGGCATTCTCTCGAATTGAGCAGGTATTGATTAGAATTACATCGGTTTCGTTAATGTTGCTTGTAATAGCATACCCGTTGGCTGTAAGGATTGATGCAACAACCTCGCTGTCGTTAACATTCATCTGGCAACCGTAGGTTTCAATGTAAACTTTTTGGAGGTCATTACTGTTTACGGGCGAAAAGTCCTCGAAAATATTTGCGTCTTCTGCGTTAAAATCCATCGAAATAATTTTTTACAAAAATAGGAAAATGATTTTAAATGGCTTGTAATATTGATGAATGTCAGCTTAAATACTATTCCTAGAGTCAAAAAACATTAAAGTTGTAAGAATTTATCGAAATAACTGATGTTGTCCTGTATTTTTTAAACCGCTGAAACATTATTCCACCGGCTTAATTTGATATTTAGTTACCATGGAGCTTGTGTTTGAATATTTCTAAATTTGCTACAAGTATAACGCAACTCTGCAGCTGATTCATAGCCGCATAGTGGCCAAATATTTAAAGACAAACGATTTATATCTTATTTATTAAGCTACAGGGAAGCGAAATATTTGCTTTATTGAAGAACGAAAATCTTACCGGAGGATAGTGTAAAATATTAAACAGTTTTTTTGTTTGGAATTATCTACAAGTTACCTTTGCATTTACAAAACTGAAAACATAAAATAATTCATATGTCAGGGCATAATAAATGGTCAACAATTAAAAGAAAAAAAGGGGCGTTGGATGCAAAGCGTTCTCAGGCATTTTCAAGAATTATTAAAGAGATAACTGTTGCAGTTAAAGAAGGCGGTGGCGACCCCGATGGTAACCCTCGCCTACGTATGGCTATAAATAACGCAAAGGGAGTAAATATGCCCAAGGACAATATTCAAAGGGCAATTGCGAAGGCCGAAAAAGACCCCGATAACCTAATGGAGTTGACCTTTGAAGGATATGGTCCTGGCGGTGTTGCTCTGTTTATTGAGTGCTTAACCGATAATAATAACCGTACCGTTAGCGCTGTCAGAACTATTCTTACTAAAAAAGGTGGAAGTCTTGGTACTAATGGCTCGTTAGCATTTATCTTTGAGCGTAAGGGTATTTTTACCATTAAAAAGGAAAAGGTAAATCTTGATGATGTTGAACTAGATTTGATTGATTCTGGCGCTCAAAATATTGAAGATAACGGCGAAAGTTATATTGTAACTACAGCTCTGGAGGATTTTGGCAGAATGAACAAGAAGTTGGAGGAACTTAAAGTTGAGGTGGAGAATGCAAGTTTACAACGTATTCCCAACGATTATAAAACCACCGACACCTCAACAGCTCTTAAACTTCTTAGAATTGTTGATGATATTGAGGATAACGATGATGTGCAGAGTGTTTACCACAACCTAGAGATTACCGATGAGGTTATGGCTGCCATGGAGAACGATTAGTAATTGTTAAGAGAAGATGTTTGCATAACCATTTAACTTTTCACTATATTGGCCATTGATAAAAATTTCAGTGGCCATTTTTTAACCCGAGCCTATGAGTGCAGAGTATATTCTATCGCTTGACCAAGGAACATCAAGTTCTAGGGCTGTTCTGTTTGACAGATTCCAACAACCGCTTGGAATTGAGCAGATGGAATTTACTCAACATTACCCTGCCGATGGCTGGGTGGAGCATAATCCTGAGGAAATTTGGGAAACACAACTAAAAGTGGCTAATCAACTTCTTGCAAGGCTAAAGATTAGACCTGAGAGTATAGCTTCAATTGGTATTACAAATCAGCGCGAAACAAGCGTTGTTTGGGATAGAGAAACCGGCAGACCTGTTCACAATGCAATAGTTTGGCAAGATAGACGCACCGCTGATATTTGCGAAAAATTGAAAGCAAGCGATTTTGCCGTTTATGTCATGAAAAGTACTGGCTTAGTTATTGACTCATACTTTTCGGCCACAAAGCTTAATTGGATACTGAAGAATGTCCCGGGTGCAATGAATCTCGCGCTTAAAGGTAGATTAGCCTTTGGAACAATCGATACTTGGTTACTTTGGAAACTAACTGGCGGAAAAATTCACGCTACCGATGTTTCCAACGCATCGCGAACAATGCTTTTCAATATTGCCACGATGAGTTGGGACGAAGAAATTCTTCGATATTTTGGCATTCCCAAAGCGATATTACCTGAAGTAAAAGCCTCGTCAGGAGTTTTTGGTTACTCTGAGCATGGAATTATAAGCAATAAATCAATTCCAATAGCCGGAATTCTTGGCGACCAACAAGCGGCATTGTTTGGGCAGCGCTGCTTAGAGCCGGGCGAATTGAAGAATACATATGGAACAGGCTGCTTTATGTTGATGAATACGGGCAATAAAATTGTAAGTACCAATTCAGGTTTGCTTTCTACTGTTGCTTGGCAAGTTGGCGACGAAGTAACTTACGCACTCGAAGGGAGTGTTTTCATTGCAGGGGCAGCAATTAAATGGCTGCGCGATGGTTTAAAGATTATCAAAACAGCTTCGGAAACAGAAAGTATAGCTACTTCAGTTACAAGTAGTCATGGGGTTTACGTTGTTCCAGCATTTACAGGCTTGGGCGCACCTTATTGGGATATGTATGCTCGTGGAGCAATTGTTGGTATATCGCAAGGGATAACCGATAAGCATTTGGTTCGCGCCACTTTAGAATCGCTTGCATACCAAACTCGCGATATTGTTGGCTTGATGGAGGATAATTCGGGAATAGCACTAAAGAGTCTTAAGGCCGATGGTGGCGCATCGGCAAACAATTTTATTATGCAGTTTCAGGCCGATATACTGAATGTTCCTGTTGAATGTCCAACATCGACAGAGGCTACTGCATTAGGCGCAGCATTAATGGCAGGTTTGGGTGTTAGTTTTTATACTTGGGATGATATTAAGGCAGAAATTCCAGGTAAAAAAGTTTACCGTCCGCATATGTCGTTTGAGCTTCGCTCTAAACTCTATAAAGGATGGAGAAAGGCTGTTAAACGCGCTCAGGATTGGGCCGACGATAGTTTGGAATAATTATTGGTATAAAAAGACAAATACTTTAACGATGAATAAATTACGGAATTTAGTTTTGTTTCTGCTTTTAGGAGTTGTATTCACCAGTTGCTCAAAATTTCAAGGAATCGACATTAAAGGGGTGAAGGATGTTAAGTTTAAAGGGATGCAGGATGGTGTAATATTTCTGAACCTTACCTTCGATGTAAATAACCCAAACTCAAAGAAAATTGTAATTAAACATTTTGAATTCAATGCATGGTTGAATAATCGAGAGTTAGGTAAGTTGACGAGCGTTGAAAAGATAACCTTAAAGGGCGATACTCGGGCTGATTACGTTGTACCAGTTGAGATTAAACTACGAACTGCTGCCGATGCATTTAAGTTGATGGGATCTGGGAAAAAGTTAATATCGATGATAACTGTTGAAGGACATGTAAAAGGGGGTCGATTTCCGATTGTTAAAAAAATTAAAATTCCCAGGCAACCACTCGATAGTTTGATGAAATCGCAACAGGATAAGCTAGTTATAACCGACACATTATCTGTTGTAGATACTGTTAGTAATAATTAGCATTCAAAACATTTTGCTAAATTTGCAGCACAATATCCATATAAAATGAGAGTTTTAATATCAATACTATTAGTTCTTTTATCTGCAACAACACTAGTTGCGCAGGATATTAGCGCTAATAATGAAATTGATAATATTATTAAGCGCCTTCAGGAGAATAAGCCAAATCAAGGCAAAGTTGTAGTTAAACAGGATGCCCAAATAGCAAACTTACTCGATTTGCATGTTTTGCAGAATGCAAAGAATCCAGGAATGCAGGGTTTTAGAATTAGAATTTTCTTTGAACTAGGCCAGAACGCTAGACGTAATTCAGAGGAGTCGATGCGAGTTTTTATGGAGAAGTACCCAGGCGTAAAGGTTTACCAAAGTTACGATAACCCATACTGGAAAATCTCTGTGGGCGATTTCCGTTCGCGCGAGAGTGCCCAGAAATTTTACCAGCAACTACTTGTCGATTACCCCAAAGCATTTATAATACCCGACTGGGTTAATTTTCCTTCGCTGGAGTAGAAAATATGCAAACAATAAATATTCAGCCAAAAATAGCAGCTCCAAATAGAATCCGTGAGGATGCAAATACGAGTCTGGCTATTGTTGGCTCTTTTCCTTTGATCAAGTTTAGTAGAAGGCACTATTATCAATTAGGAAAGGTGTCTCAAAGAGTATTTGAGTTATTTACGAGAAAAAGAGTGTAATATTGCAGGTAGATTAATCATCTACCTTTTTTATTGAGAGGAAAATAGTATGAGCGAGCAAATCAAACACGAATGCGGAATTGCATTAATCAGGTTACGTAAACCATTGGAGTACTATCAGCTTAAGTACGGCACATGGCGATACGGGTTGCACAAACTTTACCTGCTAATGGAGAAACAGCACAACCGTGGACAGGATGGAGCAGGATTAACTTCCGTAAAATTTGATTTGGAGGCAGGTAAAAAGTATATCGATAGGGAGCGCTCAAACTCATCGTCGCCAATTAAGGATATTTTTGATGTAGTGAATAAAGGGATCAATAAGTACTCTGCGAAGCCCGATTTAATTAACGACCCAGTTTTTGCAAAGCAAAATATTCCTTTTGCTGGAGAACTTTACCTTGGACACTTACGCTACGGAACTTTTGGCAACAATTCAATTGATTACGTTCATCCTGTAATGCGCGATAACAACTGGAAATCGCGCACATTAGTACTTGCAGGAAACTTCAACATGACCAATGTTGATGAGCTTTTCAAAAAGTTGGTGGACCTCGGTCAGCATCCTCGCGATTACTCCGATACAGTTACTGTACTTGAGAAAATTGGGCATTTTTTGGATGAGGAAAACCAGCAACTTTTCCGTCAATATAAAAATGATGGATTCACAAATATGGAAATTAGCAAGTTAATTGCTGAGAATATTAGTGTTTCTAAAGTTTTACAGGCCGCTACTAAAGATTTTGACGGCGGTTACGCAATGGCTGGTTTAATTGGACATGGCGATGCTTTTGTGGTACGCGACCCTTGGGGAATTCGCCCTGCATTTTACTATGCTGACGACGAGATTGTTGTGGTTGCATCGGAGCGTCCGGTTATCCAAACCGTGATGAATATCGATGTGAATGAGGTTAATCAGATAAAACCTGGCTATGCGCTTATAATGAAGCGCAACGGGGAGGTGAGCCACGAGGAAATTCGAATTCCTCAAACTCGTAAATCGTGCTCCTTTGAACGTATCTACTTTTCGCGTGGTACTGATAAGGATATTTATAATGAACGCAAGAAGCTTGGTGAACTGCTTACCCCAACAATTCTAAAAGCAATAAACTACGACCATGCAAATACCGTTTTTTCATATATTCCTAACACTGCCGAAACAGCATTTTATGGAATGGTTAAAGGAGCCGAGGATTACCTTAAAACCGAGAAGAAAAGGAGAATTTTGGAGAAAGGTTCATCGTTAAGTGAGAAGGATTTGGATGAGATCATCTCACTCAGGTTAAGAGTTGAGAAGATAGCGGTTAAAGATGTTAAGCTCCGCACATTTATCACTCAGGATAAGGGTAGGGAAGACCTTGTTGGCCACGTTTACGATGTTACCTACGGATTGGTAAAAGATAATGTTGACAACTTAGTTGTAATTGACGATTCCATTGTAAGAGGAACAACCTTGCGTGAGAGTATTCTTCGAATACTGGATAGGCTAAAACCAGCAATGGTTGTAATTGTATCATCGTGTCCGCAAATACGCTACCCCGATTGCTATGGAATTGATATGGCAAAACTAGGCGATTTTGTTGCGTTCCGTGCAGCAATTGATTTGTTGAGGGAAACTGGTCAGGAGAGTGTTATCAATCACGTTTACAAGCAATGTAAGGCTCAGCAAAATCTGCCTAAGGAGGAAATAATCAATTATGTAAAGGAAATCTATAAGCCATTCACCGTAGAACAAATCTCCGATAAAATTGCCCAGTTGCTTACTCCAAAAGAAATGAAAGCCAAGGTAAAGATTGTTTTTCAATCTATTGAAAACCTTCACGAGGCTTGTCCTAACGACTTAGGCGATTGGTACTTTACAGGAAATTATCCAACCCCAGGAGGAAACAGAGTTGTAAACAACTCGTTTATCAACTTTATTGAGGGACGAAATCAGCGGGCTTACTAAAACTTATAGCCGGCATTTACAGTAAACATCCGGCTGTAACCAAGTGTGCCTTTATCAAAGTAATCCTGACTACGTGTTACCGGGTAGCGAATTTCTGTGTCTAGAAGATTAGAGATTGAAAATGAAACAAAAATTCCATCCTTAATAACATTATCAGCACGTAGGTTTAATCCAACAATAGTATATGCAGGTGCTGTATCTCCAATTCGGGCTCCATTGCCAGTTGTGGAGATATTATAAGCGGGGAACATTTTATCAACATACCTGAAGTTGATATTGGCCGAAAGTTTTTTTGTGGGTTTATAAGTTATGTTACCATACCCCAGAAATTTTGGAGAATAGTTAAGTTCAATGTCTTCGTATCCTTCAGTTTTGTCGGTACTTATTTGGTACATTCCGCTGAGGTTAATGGTAATTTTATCGGTTGGTTTTAGTAGAACTGAGAGTTCTGCTCCAGTAGTTGCGAGCCGTCCGGAGCTGTAATTAATCATTCCAAGCGATAGTGAGTTAATTCGTGTAATCAATTTATCGGCATAGTTTTGGAAAACGCTGAAGTTGATAGTTGCATAATTTTTAAAAGTGGAGATGTAATTCATCTCTATAGTTTGTATTGTGGATGGTTTCATTTGTGGGCGTAAGGGATACCTAACAATGTCCATATTCTGTCCAATAGATGGTGCTTTTATTGCACTGCCATACATGAGTTTAATATGATTGCTTTTGTTGGGGCGAAATATGATCCCAATTCGAGGGATTAACTCAATATCATCGTAGGTGTAAGTGCCAACCCTTTTAATGTAATCAGGGCTGTTGGGATCCATTGGATCGGTTGGGTAATCGAACCGAACTCTATAATCGATATCATACTTTGGCGTTTGCTCAAGTCTGATGCCTGCAACAATCGATATTTTCTCGGCGGAATATTGGGCTTGAGAGAAAACCGCCCAACGGTATTTACGGTTATTGCGCGAGAGTCCCGCATCAAGGTTGTAGTATCCAAGGCTCAAGTTAGGCGCATCAACTGTAAGTTGGTCTCGGAGAACTTCTCTAAAATACCCAGATGTTATAGTATTGAACTTATCCGATGGTGTCCATATTGTACTTATTTCAATATCAAACGATTCGGAGTAGATATCGTTGAAGGTATAGGCTGTTGAGTCGGAGTTATGCTTGTAATCCAGAAAATTTCGAAAGGTATAATAGCCCCCTTTCAATGTAAAACTTAAATTATTGTTCAGTAAAAAAGTTTTGCCTACTAAAAGATTGGTCGCTTGAATACGAGCCAAATGTCCATCGTCGTAACCAGGGTAGTAATCAATTACACCTCTATTGGTTGCCGTTTGTTGAAATCTTGCAAATAGGCCCTTGTAATCGAATGAAAAATCGAAGTATTTTCTATGGTCTTCAAGTTGACCTTTACTTGTAGGAGGATAGTCGCCCCATTCACCGTTAGGGTTTATAACCGTATTCATCTTTTCCCAAGGCTCATTAATCCCATTATCGCCAAAAGCTCCTGCATTAATAGTAAAACCAAAATTCTCAATATTAGATGTTGCCTTGCCGAAAACACGGTACTGTCCATTGTTGCCAACACTTACCGATGCAATGCTTTTTGAGGGAGCAGATTCGTTAGTAATTATATTTATTGCACCAAAAAAGGCACTATTCCCATATATAACAGACAGAGGACCTCGAACAACTTCAATTCTATCAATTGCTTCAACAGGTACGTTTATTTTAGTGGTGGGGAAGGAGTTATACCATTCCTCCATTTGATTAATGCCATTAACAAGGATTACAATATTGCTAAATGTACCATTGGTATAGAAGCCTCGTACACCAAAGTTGTCGGTACCAAACCATAAATAGTCGTTAATTTGATACATGCCAATTACGCTGGCAAAAATATCTTCGATTTTTTGATAACCACATGCTTCAATATCTTCGCGGCTGATTATAACAATGCTTGCGGGAATATCTGATATTTTCTCTGATTTCTTGCTTGCAGTGGTGACTTGGATGCTTAAGAGATCCTCAAGGGATAGTGTGTAAAGGCTGTCCTTAGTATTGTCCTGCGAATAACTAGGGCTACATATTACTATAAGAATTAGTAAAGAAGCAAGTTGAAACTTGAATCTCCTGAAAGGTTTCATAGCTTAAACGTTTGCAAATGGTATGTTCAAGATACGAAGAAAAACCTCTAAAAGAAATAGTTTTTATCCTTTTCTATACCCTAAGTGGTATTTCTCTTTTATTTTCTTAATAAAAGAAGCAATGTGACGCTCCACCTTGTGTTGATAAATGTCGGGAATTGTAATCAGAATGCCAGTTTCCTCAACTTCTCCGAAATCGGGATTTATAACTGTCCCGAACACCTTCATAGAGGGGCTGATATTCATGTATGAATTAATTAGTGGCGGGATTTTTTCGCCCAGTTCCCGAATCTTAAGCGAGAGAATTTTATAGTCCTCGTTATAGGAGTTGCCACAAAATATCTTTGCAAGAGTTGTCCTGTCTAAATTAACCTCAATTGGATAAATAGGAGTAACGAGATTTTCGTCATCCTTGAAATATTTTTCGAAAAAGTAAAAAAGCAGATTTCGTGCTTCAATATTATATGTATTGTACATTGTAACTTTTCCAAAGAAATACCTTATATGAGGATTTAAAACGATTAGAGCACCTAAACCATCCCAAAGATTATCCAATGCATAAAGTCCTTTACCAGAACGGCTTAATGCCTGATATTTAGGTTGTACAAATGATCGTCCTAACTCAATCATTTGGGGCATGTACTCATTCTTAAACTTTTCGGAGAAGTTAAATAGATGCTTAGTGGAAAGGTTGATTTCTTCGCCTTTGGTGGGATCTACACTATGAAATCGGTATCCTCCAAGAATTTCTTCTTCCTTTGGATCCCACACTATTAGTTGCTTATAGCAATTTTCACAGGTATCGTACTCATCAATATCTACTTCAAAGCCAGTTCCTCCTCCTGCCGATCTAAAGGTCAGCTCTCTTAGCCTACCAACCTCGCGCATTAAATTTGGTGAATCCTTAGCTGAAAAGATGTATAGTTCGTTATTGGCATTATTGGTGTGCCTTACAAATCTTTCTGGGGTCAGCTCTGCCAGAATAAGTTTTTTGTCGACTGGTTCAATTATGTGTTTCATTGCATGTAATGCTAGGGTGCAAATTTACTTTTAAATTAGTTTTGTGGCTGCATATTGTAAACAATATTTTTCACCCATTTTGCCCATTCGTTAGGATTCTTTGAGTTATCGAAGGTGTTATATGGAATAGGGTTTCCTATTCTAACTGTAATGCTTTTGCCTTTTTGTTTAAACATCTCGTCAACAAGGTATAGCATTTCAATATTTGCCTTGATTCCTAGTGATTTTCTGAACTTTGAGAGATTGTAGAAAAAGCGCGAATTTTTCCCACTAAAGTATACTGGAACAATGTTGCGTTCATGTTTAATTGCCTTGGTAATAAAGCTTTTTTTCCATTCCAAATCCTCAATTTTTCCGTTTTGCTTTCGAGAGCAAAGCCCTGCAGGGAAATACAGTATTTGTGTTGATGATGCATAGGCATCCTCTAGCATTCTAGCATTCTGTGAAGATTGTGCGCCGTGCTTATTTACGGGAATAAACACGGTGTGTAACTGAGTGACGTGCATCAGTAAGTCGTTAACAGGGAATTTAACCTCAGGGAATTTCTGACCTAGAGAATGGATTAGTATTATCCCATCTAATCCTCCTAATGGATGGTTCGATGCAAAAAGATATCGTCCATTTGGCTCAAGATTCTCTAGACCTTCAACAGTATATGTTACATCCATCATTTTAAGAATCTCGGTGATGAACTCAACACCCTGCTTGTCGCCATGTTCGTCAAGAAATCTATTTATTTCGTCCTGATGGATGATTCTTTTAAGGTAGCGAACTATAAACCGAGGTAAGACCTTGAGA